>ERZ795061.4899-NODE-4899-length-11146-cov-9.782166_pt1 | contig 11146 bp, 8 predicted proteins | sample MGYA00375145_ERZ795061 | MGnify/ENA primary metagenome ERZ795061 (study PRJEB30190, sample SAMN05720144) | anaerobic digester metagenome | isolation source: active sludge of municipal wastewater-treating anaerobic digesters | place: USA | collected 2014-12-22 ... | reverse complement strand
GGCATGACGACGTCCGAGATCAGCAGATCGATCGTGCCGGAATGCTCCTTGATGATCTCCAGCGCCTTCTCGCCATCGCTAGCTTCGATGACCTGATAACCGCAGGCGGCGAGCAGCTGGGCTGCAATACCGCGCACGCCATCCTCGTCCTCGACCAGCAGGATGCTGCCGCGACCGGCCAGATCGCCGCTCTTCGCTGCGGGCGCAACCGGAGCGGGAGCAGGAATTTCGGCCGAGATTTCGCCGGGCGCTTGCGCTTCTTCAGCCCATGCCGGCAGGAAAATCTTGAACGTCGTGCCGCGGCCGACTTTCGAGACCGGATAGATATAGCCGTTCGACTGTTTGACGATGCCGTAGACGGTGGCGAGGCCAAGGCCTGTGCCCTTGCCGGGGTCCTTCGTCGTGTAGAAGGGCTGGAAGATCTTCTCCATGATCTCCGGCGGGATACCCGCGCCATCGTCGACCACTTCGATCATCACATAGTCGCCCTCGGTGACCAGCGTGAAGCCGTCCTTGCGAGCAGCGGCGGCATCGGCCTTCGACGTCCGGATCGTCAGGCGGCCACCGCCGTTCTTCTCGATCATGGCGTCGCGGGCGTTGGTGCAGAGGTTCGTGACCGCAGTTTCGATCTGGCCCTTGTCGACCTTCACGCGCGGCAGGTCGCGGCCATGCACGATATCGAGCTTGATACGCTCGTCGATGATGTCACGCAGGAGCACGTAATAGTCGGCCAGCGCATCCGAGATATCGAGCACTTCGGGACGGAACACTTGCTTGCGCGAATAGGCCAGCAGCGTGCGCACCAGCTCGGCGCCGCGCGAGGACGCTTCGTTGATCGAGCGCAGTTCGAAGAAGCTCGGATCGCCCGGCGGGTGACGCGCAGTCAGACGATCGACGTTGAGGATGATGACCGTGAGCAGGTTGTTGAAATCGTGCGCGAGTTCACCGGCGAGCTGACCGATGGCCTGCAACTTGGCGCCTTGCGCAGCGCGTTGTTCGAGTTGCGTGCGTTCCGTGGTGTCGATGACGTAGGCCGCAGACGGGCGGCCCTGACGGTCGAGCGTGACGAACACGTCGGCGGAGCGATCCTTGAACCCGGCGAGCTTGAACGTGCGCGCGCCATCGAGCGCCTTGCCCAGTTCTTCGGCCAGCCCAGCGGCCCCCTGCTCGGCGATGAATAGATCGGCGAAACGGGCGCCAGGCTGGGCGCGCCCACCGGTCATTTCGACCAGCGTGCGGTTGGCGTCCATCATCACGGCGCTCTCAACGCCTTCGCCGTCGAGTCGCACCACGCCGAAGGGCGCATCGGTGAACATCGTGTCGTCAGCGCGGGCCGCTCCGTTCGCCTGGATTGCCGCAGGCGTGCCTGTGACCGGCACACGGCGCGCAGCCTGCTCTGTGGCGCTGGCGATATAGACGATCGAGCGGGTGAGCGCATCGGCGCCTTTGCCTGACCAGGTCGTTATCATGGTCGCGGTGGTCTCGACGCCGTCGCGCGCACGAAGCACGACTTCGGCGCGATGGCTGGCTGCGCCGCGCACGTCGCGCTTCATCAGCTTGAGGCCCTCGGGACGCATGATGTCTTCGAGGCGCAGCGCGTTGTCGCCATCCGGCAGGCCCAGCATCTGGCGCAACGTCTGATTGATGTAGACCACACGGCCATCACGGCGCGCGGAAAAGAAGCCGACGGGTGCGTCTTCAACATAGAGCGCACGCGGATCAACTGAACCTGCGCCCGCTGTCTGCGAGCCGGCTTCAACACGGCGCAGGCGCCAGAGCGCCCGCGTCTTGCCCAGCGGCGCAACGCTGGCTTCGAACTGAACAGGCGTATGGCTGTCGCCGAACAGCAGCGCCGGCAGCATCTCTGTTTTCGACACACCGAGCTTCACGGCCTTGGACAGGCGATAGATCGGCGCAGCCATGCCGGGGTTCGACGAGAACAGGCGGTCGACCGACGGCGCATGCGCGCTGTCGCCTGAAACGTGCGCGAGCTGCGCGACTTCCAGATAACCGGCGTTGGCCGCAACCGTAGCGCCGCCGCGATCAGAAATCAGCGCCGGCTCGTTCAGCGCTTCGAGCCACAGGTGACGCTTGGTCGACTGCACAGCCGCTTCGGCTGCGCCGCGCTCCGGGAACATGCCGAGCTTCCGCCCCGCCCCGCGCATCACCCACAGCACCAGCACCAGCGCCATCGCGCCCAGTGCGACAACCAGCACCGCGCCAGCGGGGCCAACGGCGTCGCTCCAGGTGAGCGCCATGCCAGCCGCACCGCCCGCGACCGCCAGGGCCGCCCAGAAGCCGAGCTGGATATAATCGAAGCCTTTCCGGGCCGCTGGGGCCGGAGTTTCGATCGTTTCGTAAACGAGAGGATCGTTAGCGTCGGCCATGGGCGTCTTTCCGGTGTTCGGTAGGCGAGTATTGGGGTGATTCGTCAGCATTCGGGTTACCCCGCGAATCGGCATTAACGATTTGACTCTGAAGCGAATTCCAGCCCGAGGACACAATCCCTTGGGGCGCAGTCTGAGTCAGTTCGGGCCCGGGGTCACCACTGGTTGTGGCCGGGGCTCTCCAGCCCCGCCCGCCGGTATGCATCAGCTTCCTGTGAAGAAGCATCAGGGAAGCGCTCATCGGCGTTTCCCCTTGGCGGTGTTCATGACGAAGCCGATGACCTTGGCCACCGCTTCGAAGTGCTCACGCGGCACGCTTTCCTCGATCTCGACCGATGCAAACAGCGCGCGCGCCAGCGGCACGTTCTCGACGATCGGGATGCCGTGTTCCTTGGCGATCTCCCGGATGCGCAGCGCGACCTCGTCGGCGCCCTTGGCCATGCACATCGGCGCGGCGTCTTTTTCAGGATCATAGCGCAACGCGACCGAGTAGTGCGTCGGGTTGGTGATGACGACGGTAGACTTCGGCACATTCTGCATCATCCGCTTGCGCGACCGCTCCAGGCGGATCTGGCGCAGGCGGGCGCGAATGTGGGGATCGCCTTCCTGTTGCTTGACCTCGTCACGCACGTCCCTGCGCGACATGCGCATGCGCTGCATGAAGGTCCAGCGCTGATAGATGAAGTCGCCGCCCGCGATGAGGCCGACCACGATGATCGCCGCCAGCAGGAGCCGCCCGGCGATCACCTGCGTGAAGGTAAGAAGTCCCGCCGGATCGAGCCGTCCCGACTCCGAGATGGCCGTCGCTTCGGGCCAGACGGCATAGATCATCGCCCCGGTGATCGCCGCCATCTTCAGGAATGACTTCAGCAGGTTGACCCAGCCCTGCATGCCGAACATGCGCTGCAGCCCCTTCATCGGCGACAGCTTGGCCAGGTCAGGCTTCACTTTCTCACCGGTCCACAGCGGCCTGTGCTGTACGACGTGACCCAGCACGCCCGCGATGGCGATCACCGCAAAGATCACCAGCATCGGCATCGCCAACGACATCAGCAGGCTGCCCATCAACTGCTGCGCGCCACCATTGCTCAGCCTGAAGGCGTGCGGGTGATCCATGATGCGCACGAGCGGATCGGCAATCATCCCGGCCAACGGCCCGGCAGCAGCCATGATCCCCGCTGTCGCCATCATCAGGAACCAGATCGGAACGTCCTGACTCTTGGCGATGTCGCCTTTCTTGCGTGCCTCTTCCAACCGCTTCTGTGTCGGATCTTCTGTCTTCTGGCTGTCATCCTGCTCTTCGGCCACGGTGCTCTACCTCACCGTGAGGATGTGCATCTGGCGATCCATTTCCTGGAGCCAGACCATCATCCCACCACCAAGGCCAAGCGCGGTCACAGCAAGACCGAGCATCACCGACAGCGGCATCGCCGTCATGAAGATCTGCACCTGCGGAATGAGGCGCGAGATCAGACCAAGCGCAACGTTGAAGATCAACGAGAAGATCAGCACAGGCGCCGCAATCTGGATGCCAAGCCGGAAGGAATTCGAGACCGCATCGATCACGAACGTCGACGCGTCCCCAATCGGCGGAAACGCACCCGGCGGAAAGATGGTGTAGCTGTCGGCCGCCGCCTCGATCATCACGCGATGCAACCCCGTCGACATGATCAGCACGACGCCCATCAACGAAAAGAAGCCCGAGAAAATCGCCGCCGGCTGGCTGGCGATCGGGTCAACCTGCTGCGCAAAGCCAAGACCAGACGCGATGCCGACCGTCGCTCCGGCAACCTGAAGCGCGCTCATCATCAGGCGCGCACCCAGTCCAAGGATCAGGCCAATGATCACTTCCGTGATCACCATCGGGAAAGCGCCCGTGATGTCAGCCGGCAGCGGCGGCGCATTGCCCGCCAGCGTCGGCGCCAGCGTCGCCGTCACCAGCACAGCCGCGGCAAGACGCAAGGTCGCCGGCGTCGCCGCCTCGCCCCAGGCCGGCGCGATCATCATCACGGCGCCGAGCCGCGCGAAGAGAAGCGCTCCGATCCATGCGTATTGGTTGATCCAGTCCAACCTGCGAACGCTCCTAGAACTCGGCTATCCGGGCAAAGACCTCGTTGGCGAAGCCCGCAAGCAGCGCACCCATGAGAGGCAGGAAGATCAGCAGCGCAGCGAAGATCGCCATGATCTTCGGCACGAAAACGAGGGTCATCTCCTGGATCTGGGTCAACGCCTGGAAGAAGGCGATGACCAGACCGACGACCAGACCGGCGATCATGGCGGGGGCGCACATCCAGACGGTCGTCCAGAGTGCGTCGCGGCCAAAGTCGAGAACTTCCAGGCCATTCATGCCTGCCACTCCTTGGTATTTTGCCGGTGCGAATTATGGTTTGCGGCCGTTAACTCTCGCAAATGAGTGGTTAAGAAAGGGTAGGCAAAAGCTGCCTGCCTGCGTTGCAGACAGCTGTTTTGCTGGGGGTTTGGTGGGTGCGGCGATTAATTCGCGGCCAGGGGTTACCCCGCGGCGGGTATCCGCACTTTCACGCGCAGACCCGGCTGGTTGTCTTCCAGCAGCAGTTCGCCGCCGTGCATGCGGGCCAGCGTGGCCGCCAGCGACAGGCCGAGGCCAGAGCCCGGTGTGGTCCGGGCCGAATCCAGACGGCCAAAGCGCTTGAGGGCGCCAGCCCGCTCGTTCTCCGGGATGCCCGGCCCGCGATCGGACACCTCAACCTCGGCCATGCCGTGATCGGCCCGTACCGCCATGGCGATCGCGCCGCCCGAGGCGCCATGCTTCAGGGCATTGTCGACAAGGTTGGAGACAAGCTGCGCCAGAAATTGGCCGTGGCCGCTGACCTTCACCGGCGCCCCTCCCTGCTCAGCAAAGGAGAGCGTCACACCCATCTCCTCGGCAAGCGGCTGGTGAAGCTCGAATACATCGCGGACGATAGCGGCCAGATCGACTTCGGCAAACTGATCGCGAGCGGCGCCTGCCTCGGCGCGCGCGATATCGATCATGGCGGAGAAGGACGCGAGAATGCGGTCAGCCTCGTCAGCCGCCTGCCCCAGCGCCTCGCGCCGCGCTCCATCCGAAAGCTCGGCATCATTGCCGCGCTGGATCTGCGTCTTGAGGCGCGTAAGCGGCGTGCGAAGATCGTGTGCGAGACTGTCGGTGACGGTCCGCAGTTCTGTGACGAGCGTTTCGATCCGCTCCAGCATGCCATTGAGCGTTATCGCCAGCCGGCCAAACTCATCGCCACCTGAACGGACAGGAATGCGAGTTGAAAGATCACCCGCCACAATCGCGCGCGCCGTCTCATCAATGTCGCCGATGCGCCGCATGACCAGCCGGTTCAGCAGAAACCCTGAAACCCCCGCAAGCAACACCGCCGCGATTAACGCTACGGCGCCAGACTCGATGAGCGCGGCCTGGAAGTTCCGCTCGGCGCGCAGGTCGCGCCCCACCAGAAGCCGCGTACCGAACGGCGCCACATAGGCAACCGCGCCGATCTCGATGTCCCGGCCATTCGGCGCGCGAACGCCGCGCACGCTTGTCCATTGGCCATCGGTGCGAACATTCTCCGGCCAGTCCGAAAGATTGCCGACGATCTTCGTCCCTTCGCGATCCGTCAGCAGATAGATCGCCTCGGATTCGCCGACGGCCCTGTCACGGATGGTTGTGATAAGCGCTGGAAGATTGCGTCCGCCATCGCTGGAGTCGACAATCCCGCGCAATTCCGCCTCAACGACCTCAGCCGTCTCCTGCTCAAGAATGCGGGTAGCCGCGATGTAGGTCAGCGTGAAAGCCGCACTGATGATCGCCAGCGTCATCAACGCCGAAAGGCCGATCACGCGCGCACTGAGTGTCCCCAACCCCAGTCGTCTCGGCATTACGTCGCCGATCGAATGCGATAGCCTTCACCGCGCAAGGTCTCGATCAGCGGCCGCTCGCCCGCCGCATCAATCTTCCGGCGCAGCCGCGAGATGTGAACGTCGACGACATTGGCCTGCGGCTCGAACTGATAGTCCCACACATGGTTGAGCAACATGGTGCGCGTGACAGGCCGACCGGCATTGCGCATCAGGTATTCGAGAATGGCGAACTCGCGCGGCAACAGATCGATTTCACGCGCGCCCCGGAAAGCGCGGCGCTTTTCCAGATCGAGACGCAGGTCATCCACCTTCAACTCTGTCTGCTCGGCGGCTCTCGGATCGCGGCGACGGACAATTGCTTCCAGGCGCGCGAGCAATTCAGAGAATGCGAACGGTTTCACCAGATAATCGTCGCTGCCTGCCTTCAGGCCTTCGACCCGATGGTCGATCTGCCCCAGCGCAGAAAGGATGATGGCAGGGGTCTGCTTGTCTTCGGCGCGCAACGTCCTGAGAACGGTCAGCCCGTCCATCTGCGGCAGCATGCGGTCAAGAATGATGGCGTCGTGCTGGCCGTCGAGCGCAAAGCTCAGGCCTTCCGGTCCCGTCCGGCAGACGTCGACCGCGTGGCCTTTTTCCTTGAGACCTCGCTCGATGAAATCGGCAGTGCGGGCCTCGTCCTCGATCACCAGGATGCGCATGGTCATGAACTTAGGCGCTCCCGGCGTCTATCGGAAGCCTCTTCGTAGGAACAGGCGCGGTCGTTCCGCTCACTTGGGGGACGGACGACGGAACGGCCGCGCCTGCACTTCCCCGGAAGGCGTCAGCCTCCCGAGAAAGGAACTCCAACAAAGAACCTCGTGTCGTCGCGCTGCAGCTGCAGAAGGACTGCGTTGCGATTTTGCTTTTTGGCTTCGTCGACAGCCTTTTTCGCGGCGTCCGGCGTCGTGGCGCTGGCCTGGTTCACCTTCACCAGCTTGTCGCCAACGCGGATGCCGGCGTCTGCCGCAGGCGAGTTGATCTTCACCGACGAAATCAGGACGCCGCCGTCTCCGGCTGTGAGCCCAAGCCCGAGGTCAGACAGGCTCAGCGTGGCGCCGGCGACTGCGTCGGGGGTGGCGCTGGCCAGAACCGGCTTCGCGGCATCATCCTTCAGCGCGTCGATATTGACCTTCAGCGTCTGCGGACGACCATCGCGCATGATCTTCAGGTCGCGCGTCGTGCCTGCCTTGGTGTCGGCCACGGCGCGGGTGAGGTCTTGCACATGGGCGATCTCGCGTTCGCCGAAGTGCAGGATCACGTCGCCTTCCTTCACGCCCGCCTTCGCGGCCGGGCTGCCATCCGTCACCGACTGAACCATCGCGCCCTTTGTCGAAGCGAGGTTGAGGCTCGACGCAATGTCCTGCGTCACCGGCCCAATGCCCACGCCCAGCCAGCCACGCTCAACCGAGCCGTGCGCGATCAGCTGCGCCACAATACCCTTGGCCATATCGGACGGGATCGAGAAGCCGATGCCGACGTTTCCGCCCGTCGGCGAGTAGATCGCCGAGTTGACGCCAATGACCGATCCGGTCTGATCGAACAGCGGACCGCCGCTATTGCCCTGGTTGATCGGGGCATCGACCTGGATGAAGTCGTCATACTGGCCGGAGTTGATGTTGCGACCGCGCGCCGAGACGATACCCGCCGTCACGGTATTGCCGAGACCGAAGGGCGATCCGACAGCAAACACGCTATCGCCCGGACGGGCATTTGTGCTGGCGCCCCACGGCAGGCCACGTGGAATGTTGTTGCCGCTGACTTTCAGAACAGCGAGATCGGTCTTCGGATCGGTGCCGACCAGCGTTCCAATCAGCTCGCGCCCATCCTCAAGCACAACGGTCATCTTCTTGGCGTCGTCAACAACGTGGTTGTTGGTGACGATGTAGCCGCCCTCAATGAAGAAGCCCGAGCCCGAACCGAACCGGTCAGGCGCTTCGCCCTGCTGACCCTGCCCCTGGCCGGGCGCGCCATTGCCGAAGAACTCCTCGAAAGGCGTTCCCTCGAACGGGTTGCGTCCATTGAACTGTGATTTTTGCACCGGGCTGGACGAGCGCACCTGGATCTGGACGACCGAGGGCGACACCGCCGCCACCAGATCAGCAAGGTTGGGCAGGTTGCCCCAGCGCGCCTGCTGGCTCATCGCCGGAAGGGCAAGCTGCGCCGCAGCAGGGGCTGCCAGCGACGCACTATGATTGAACAGCGCGAAGGATGGTGCTGCGAGCGCGAGCGCTCCAAGGCTCACCCCGGCAATCAACCCGCCCGTCGCGCCAATGATCGTTCCACGCTTCATTTTGGTCTCCGTGTCGGCCCCGAATTTCAAGCACAATAGATCGGTGCAGACTGTTGTTACGCAAGAGAGAGCGCCACGAACATGAAACGGGTCTGTCCCGAACATTAACTCGGCGCCGAGAACAGGCACTTTAGCCTTGTGAATGTGGACTTTTCCGGGCGGATTTCACGTCAACGCCATGGCGGAAAAGCCGCTTCACCACACAAGCCTTTGACTCTGCTCGAAACAGCTCGCCAACCGCCGAACATGGATCAGCCTCAGCTCCTGAAGCCGTTTTTCAGGTGCGTCCCATCGCAGAACGGCTTGTTGGCGGAACCGCCACACCGGCACAGCATCGCGCTCTGCACCCGCGCCACCACCCGGCCCGTACCCGCCGTTATCTCCAGATTGCCCCGCACCTTGAGCGGGCCATCCGTCTGCGGGTCGATCGCCAGCGGACCATCCCGCACGGCCAGCATGTCCGCCTTGCCCGTCGGCGGCTCGCCGGAAGCGTCGAAATTGATCTCGTGATGCGAGCCATCGCAGAACGGCTTGTTCTTGGAAGCCCCGCACCGGCACAGCGTCATGCGGAAACCCTGGCGCTTGCCGTCCAGCACGATATCGCCCCGCACCGCATAGGGGCCGCCCTCGCGGATCGCTGTCAGATTGACCGGCGGCGGCGCTTCCTCTGGCCGACCGTCATTCCTGCGATAGCGGATGGCGCCCGACGGGCAGACCTCTGCGATCGCGACCAGCTTTTCGGCATCCATCGTATTGGGGTGAATCCACGGACCGACGACATTGGCGAGAAAGACAGTCGGCGCGCCGGTCACGCACTGGCGGGAGTGGATGCAGCGCTTGCCCTCGTAATCGATGGTGATCTTCTCGCCGACCACGGTCTCGATACCGTCAACCTTGGTGGTTTCCTCATTGCCGACCGCCCCAGCTGCAACCGGCGGCGGCGCAGCCGGCAGAGGATCGCCCGCGCTTGCAAAGAGGTTCGCCGCGCGCTTGGCCAGATCAGACAGCAGTTTCGCAGCGCCTACCGCCCTCGCCTCGCCATCCCGCGCCATCACGCCTGCAGCCGCCGCAAATTCCTCCAGCCGCTCAATGAAGAACCGTCGCGCCGCAGGTCCGCGCGCGAACGGCGCTGAATCCCGCAAGGCCGTGAAGCTCATCCCCGCATTGCAGCCGGGGTTGGACGGTCCAGCCGGCAACCGCGCAGCCCGCTCACCCAGCAGGGTGCAGGCCCGCATCAGCGCAATCCCCAGATCAAGCGCCACGCCTTTCTCGGGATTCGGCCGCGGGATCGCATACGCATACCCCATCAGGCGGAGCATCAACTGGTAGCAGGAGTTGGCCAGGTCGACCGTCGCGATCGCTTCGGCGTTCTCCAGCCAGACCTTGCCAGCCGGCGTCGGCGGCTTGCGCAACACGGGATTGGTCGCAGCGAGGTGAGCGGGCGTGAAAGCAGGGTTCGCCGCCTTCAGCTTGCGGTACTCGGCGCGGATGGCCGCGAACCGTTGAAAGTGTGAATCCTCGGAATCCGCTGAAGCGCCCTCGCCCTGCGTGACGATCGCATCAAACGCCTGCAGAGCCGTCTTGAGGCACAGCACCGGCTTTGCGCCGCCCAGATCCAGCTCCGCCGCTGAAAGCTGCAGCGCGGGATCGCCGCAGAAGGCATTGTCCTCGCCATGCTGCGCGGAGAACGTCCGCAGGACCTGGCCGATATGCTCATAGAAGACGCCCACGGTTTCATAATCGACCGGCATGGGCGTCAGCCGCCCGCGCTGGCCCGTGTCGCGTGTGAAAATCCGCTCCGGCGCAAATCCCTCGCCTTCCGGCTCCTGCGACCCGATTGGACGTTCGAGATGGACGAAGTGCTGGAGAACATCCTCGTTGAACGGCGCCAGCTTCACGACGATGCCAGCCGGCAGATACCCTACATCAAGAGGAAAGTTTGGTCGTCCGAACCGCGGCTGGCCGCCCAGCGCCGCGGTGATGTTCCATACAGCCGCCAGATGGCCCATTTCCTCGATGGCGACTTGCGTGATCTGCCTGCGCCAGCGTCCGACCGCGTCGGCTTCAATCTCTGACAGCCCCTCATCCGCCGACTTCAGGCTGAAGGCGGCATAGAGGTAAGTACACATCAGGTTGTGTTCGAGTTCGGCCGCCTCATAGAGCGAATGGATCAACTGTTCCCGGCTTGGCGCGCCTTCCACAACTCCGTCGGCCATCTCACCCTCGTCTTGTTTTGACGAAGCTTATGCCTGCCCACCCGTGGCGGCTACTGCCCGACAGCGTCAGATCATGCAGAGCCCTGCCTGCTGCGCGGCTGGAAGGCAGATTGAGCGCAAGCGCTGACGAAAAGCGCAGGGGCCTTAAGCCACCTTCTCTTCAGGCCAACCGCCAATGGGCGGGGCGTCGAACAGGCTTGGCGGCACGAACTCTTCGCGGAACCAGGGATTCTTCCGGCGATCGAAGATGTCCCGCATCCATGTGACAACCGTGCGAATGCGCGGAACCCGCCGCGCGCTCTCATGGAAGCTCAGCCAGACCTTGACCGACGCCAGAGGCGGGATCG
>ERZ795061.4896-NODE-4896-length-11151-cov-3.159247_pt1 | contig 11151 bp, 14 predicted proteins | sample MGYA00375145_ERZ795061 | MGnify/ENA primary metagenome ERZ795061 (study PRJEB30190, sample SAMN05720144) | anaerobic digester metagenome | isolation source: active sludge of municipal wastewater-treating anaerobic digesters | place: USA | collected 2014-12-22 ... | reverse complement strand
TATTAGCCGCATTGAGGGCTTCCAGAGCAAGGTCGGCGGCGACACCGGATTGCGGGGCAAGTTCCTTTTTTCGGGTTTGGCTGGTCTTGGCCGCCTCCGCTCCGCCGAAGTCTCCGATATGGCAAGGAGCCTCGAAATTCCGATTGCGCAGGAGAATGCTTGGACGCGTGCATTGGCGCGAGCAGTCTCTGCACGAGAGCCTGGGACAGTTGCAATACTCTGTGCTCTTGGCCTGAGTGGCTCTGATTGGTCTTCCGTGTCTCCGGCTCGCCTGTATCACGTGGTCTCAGCGTTGAATGCGGTCGGGTTGGCACCTGAGGCTCGAATGATTGCGGCTGAGGCGCTCACGCGGAGCTAGCAATGCCTTACGGTGCCGACCTTCATCTGATTGACAGGTTTCTTGAAATGATGGCCGCGGAGGCTGGAGCTTCGAAGAACACATTGCTGGCTTATCAGAGAGATTTGGTCGCTACGTCGGAGCTTCTGGAAGGCAGGTTGGGCGTAGCGCGGACCGAGGATCTGAGTCGCCTTGCTTCGGCCTGGTGCGATCTTGCAAATTCAAGCCTTGCCCGGAAATCTGCTTCGCTGCGGCGATTTTTCGGATTTCTCGTTGATGAGGGGCTGCGAAACGATAATCCCTCAAGCGCGCTCGCCCGGCCCACTGCAAGGCGCGTTCTTCCAAAAATCTTGAGTCGCGAGGATGTCGACTCGCTGTTTGCTGAAATCGAAGTTCGCCTGAACCGTGTCGGGCCTGTAGTCCGACCGCTACGCCTGTCGGCCCTTGTTGAGTTGCTTTATGGTTCCGGACTGCGGGCGACGGAACTTGTTTCGCTTGATATTCGCGCCATTGTTGCTGATCGGCCGTTTGCAATTCTTCGCGGGAAAGGGGGCAAGGAGCGGCTTGTCCCCGTTTCCGACCGTGCGCGGAAAGCCGTTTCTCGTTGGATCGAGGTACGTCCCACAGGGTCAACCTGGCTATTTCCGTCTGGGAAATCGCATCTGAGTCGCGTACGATTATTCCAAATGATCAAGGAGTTGGCACGAGATGCGGGTATTCCGCCTGAGCGTGTCAGCCCCCACGTCCTTCGGCATGCATTCGCAACGCACTTGCTTGAAGGTGGCGCCGATCTGCGGGCCTTGCAGACCATGCTTGGACATGCAGATATTGCTACGACGGAGATATACACCCATGTGGACAGCCGCCGCCTCGTCGAACTTGTCGAGCGAGCACATCCTCTCGTTGACGCAGCGGCACGCCGCTCCTAACCCCGTCGCATGATTGCCTATCTCGATTTTGAAAAGCCGATTGCAGAATTGCAGACCCGCATTGCCGAGTTGCGGGAGACCGCTGACGGTGGACCCGCCAATATCGATGCGGAGATTCGCAAATTGGAATTGAAGGCTGACCGCCTGCTGCGCGACACTTATGGAAAGCTGACACCCTGGCAGAAGACTCAGGTCGCCCGTCATCAGCAACGCCCGCATTTCAAGGACTATATCGCGCGTCTTGTGGACGATTTCCTGCCATTGTCGGGAGATCGCGCTTTTTCGGACGATCAGGCGATAATTGGCGGTTTCGGGCGCATGAACGGGCGCCGCGTGATGGTGATCGGTCATGAGAAGGGCAATGATACGGCCAGCCGACTGAAGCACAATTTCGGTATGGGAAAGCCGGAAGGTTATCGCAAAGCCGTGCGCCTGATGCAGTTGGCCGATCGCTTCGGCATTTCCGTGGTGACGATTGTCGATACTGCGGGCGCCTTTCCCGGAATTGAAGCAGAAGAGCGAGGGCAGGCAGAGGCGATTGCGCGCTCGACTCAGGCCACGTTGGAACTGACTGTTCCTGTCGTCGCGGCTATCGTGGGGGAGGGCGGCTCGGGCGGTGCCGTTGGGCTTGCAGCTGCCAATCGCGTGCTCATGTTTGAACATGCGATTTATTCGGTTATTACGCCGGAGGGATGTGCCTCGATCCTGTGGCGGACGGCAGAAAAGGCACCGGAAGCAGCAGAAGCCATGCGAATCACCGCAGACGATGTTCATCGCTTGGGGATAATCGATACCGTCGTTCCGGAGCCGGTGGGGGGCGCGCATCGCTCCCCCGATGCTGCGATCGACACTTTGGGGTTAGCCATCAATTCGGCTCTCGATGAATTATCATCGATGGATGGGCAGGCGTTGCGCGCTGACAGGCGGCGGAAATTTCTTGCGATGGGTGCGTCATAGTCGCAGATATCTGATTCGGTCGATTGTCCCGGGAGGAGTTTGATCCCATGCGAATGTTGCTTTTGATTGGCGGTGCGTGGCTTGCGATCGGTGCGAGCGCTCCGGCCCCACTGCCACTTGCCAAACCGATGACGGCTGGAGACCGTGCGGCTGGCGCCAAGGCTCATCCCCAGTTGCTTGCGGAATTCGGCGGCCTTTATGAAGGCCCGCAGGCGGCCTATGTGACAAAGGTCGGGCAAAAGATTGCGATGCAATCCGGGCTCGCAGATACACAAAGCGCTTTCACGGTTTCGTTGCTCAACTCGCCTGTCAGCAATGCCTTCGCGATCCCCGGGGGGTATGTCTACGTTACCCGTCAGCTTCTTGCGTTGATGAACGATGAGGCTGAACTTGCTTCCGTCATGGGACATGAGGTCGGACATGTCGCAGCACGCCATGCCCAGCAGCGGAACAAGGCGGCGACCAAGGGAACCCTTGGCATGATCCTTGGTACCGTCCTAGGCGCTGTTGTTGCGGGGAATGACGGGGCGAAGCTCGGTCAGCAACTTGCGGGCTCGATTGCCCAGCGATATGTCCTCAAATATTCCCGGACACAGGAATATCAGGCAGACGACCTTGGCGTGTCTTACCTTGGCAAGGCGGGTTATGACCCCATGGCATCGTCCACAATGCTTGCATCACTTGCCGCCCAGACCTCGCTCGACGCGCAATTGCAGGGCAAGGGTGACAAGAGCTTGCCTGAATGGGCGAGTACGCATCCCGACCCGGCGAGTCGCGTGACGCGGGCTGCCGCAAGGGCGCGCCTGACGGCGTCCACCGGTTCGGCACGAAATCGCGAGGCGTTCCTGGCAGCGATCAACGGTGTCATGTATGATGATGATCCGCATCAGGGTGTGATTGAAGGGCGATCGTTCCGACACCCGGACCTCAAATTGGCCTTTGATGCCCCCGTTGGCTTTGCGATGGTCAATTCACCGAAAGCCGTCATTGTCTCGAGTTCAGCCGGGCAAGCCCAGTTTTCGGGCGCCGCTTATGACGGAAATCTGAACACCTATGTCGATGCTGTTTTCAAGAGCGTGGGAGGTCAGACGGTCTTGAACTACGGTAGTATCGCAACGCGGCAAGTGAATGGCCTAAAAACTGCCTATGCTTCCGCAAATGCCAACACCCAATCCGGGCCGGTCATCGTAACAGTCTATGCCTATGAATTTGCCGCCAATAGCGCATTTCATATTTTCGCAATTACGCCGCAAGGTTCCGAAGGAGCCTTCAACGCGCTTTTCGAGAGCGTGCGGAGGCTTTCCGATGCTGATGCGGCTGCAATCCGGCCGAGAAAGCTGAGTGTCATTACGGTCAAGGCCGGAGAAACCGTTGCAAGCCTTTCAGCGCGGATGGCCTATACGGATTTCAAGGTCGAAAGGTTCCGTATCCTGAATGCGCTCGGGACAGGCGCAGTCCTGAAACCAGGTGACAAGGTGAAGGTCATCATTTCAGGCTGAGGTTTTCGACCTTGCACAAAAGGAAAGGGCGGCGAAACCGAAGTTTCGCCGCCCTTCTTTCAATGGCTTGACGAGCAAGCCAGAGATTACTTCATGTTGGTGCTGACGTTGTTGAACGTCGTCGACAGCTTGCCACCAAGGGTGGTCATTGCCGAAACAGCAGCAACAGCGATGAGCGCAGCAATCAGGCCATATTCAATGGCGGTCGCGCCCTTGGAGTTCTTAACGAATTTGCGAATGAATGACATAATGGTCTCCTAAGATTTTAGACTTCAGCTACATGTTGGTGCTGACGTTGTTGAACGTCGTCGACAGCTTGCCACCAAGTGTCGTCATCGCCGAAACAGCGGCAACAGCAATAAGTGCTGCAATCAGGCCATATTCAATGGCGGTTGCACCCTTCGAGTTCTTGATAAATTTGCGAATGAAGGACATAGCAGTCTCCAAAGTTCAGATTTCACCTACCCGGCTACTTCAGGAATTTCTGAAGCAACATTGATCGATTTACGGGCAAGATGTTTCCAACTTCTTAACGCCAGGACGATTTTCTTTGCCTGGAATGAGGTGCGCCTTTTGCAGGTGATGCGGGCGTAGCGCCGTTTGGCGGGGATTTGCGGTAGGATTGAAAAGCCGGGAGCTATCATGCGTCGACGTCCCGACTGGCACCCGCGTCGGGATCAATATGCGATTGGTAAATGCGCCTTCAGCCTTGGATCAGGATTTGTTGACGATATCCGCAACATTGTTCCACATGCCGATGGTTTTCGTCGCAAAGGTATTAAGCGACCCGATCATCGCAACGACGATCAGCGCCAGGATCAGCGCGTATTCGACAGCGGTCGCACCTTTACTGTCGCGCAAGATTGCGCACAGGATTTTTGCCATGATCTGTTCCCGGTCTTCTGTTCCCTGGTCGGGGGCTATGAGTTAAGGGCACCGACGTTAAGAAATTGCTAATTGGGATGAGGCGTTGAAGCGCAGGACAATTCTGGTCGTTGCAGCGGCATTGATCGATCATGCTGGCAAAGTTCTTGTCCAGCAACGGCCTGTCGGCAAGGCCATGGCGGGCCTGTGGGAGTTTCCCGGCGGAAAGGTGGAGGATGGTGAATTGCCGGATCATGCGCTTGCGCGTGAGCTTGACGAAGAGCTTGGCATTGGCGTCGACCCAGCAAACCTGAAGCCAGCGTGCTTCGCCAGCGAGCCACTCGGCCCGGCACAGTTGCTGCTGCTCCTCTTTATCTGCCGCGAATGGACAGGCGTTGCCCATGCGCGGGAGGCGACGTCATTGCGATGGGTCGATCTGCCAGACCTGCGCTTACTGGAAATGCCACCAGCAGACGGGCCACTGATTGAATTGCTTGAAAGGCTTATTTTCGAGGACGTGCCCAACCGGTGAGCGTAACAACGGAAAACTGCTCAACGACAGGCTCCGAAAACTGCCCAGCAATTTTCGCATAATCCGCTTTCTTGAGCGGTACGCGCTGGGCCAGACAATTGGTGAGGCCATTCGCACGCAGATCGCCAATCAGCCGATCCAGCGTGCGATAACGAGCCGACAGCGTCTCGCTTTCAGCGACGGGCAGTGAGAAATTCGCCCGCGCCAGAAGGTCCCCGGCGCCTCTCACCTCGATTTGCGGATGAAAGCGGGCGGCGACCGCCGCGCCGTCTCCGCGTTGCTGAAGGCAGGATCGCAAGAAGGGCAGACTTCCCGCGCCCATCATTGCGCCAATAAATAAGCCGTTATCGGACAGAATCCGCTGGATAAGTACCAATGCGCCGGGAAGATCGGAAACTGTATCGAGCGTGCCAGTCGCAACGACCAGATCAAACGAGCCATCAGCAAAAGGCAATCGGTCTTCGTGGCAGGCTATTGCTGAGAGCCCGCAATTGGACGGGGCGCCAAGGTCCGCAACGACACAGGACACACTGCGCGCTGAAAGCGATTCGCAAAGCCGGACAGGATTTCCACCGATCACGAGCGCCTTGCGAAAGGGAGTCCGGACAGCGTCGAGTCGATCAAGAATGTCCTGCGCCATCCATGCAATGATCCACCGATCCTCGATGGGATATCGCTGCATGCGTTCGCGCAAACGGCTCCGTGCAGTTCGGTCGAATATCTCGGGCGGCATCATGATCAGGTCTTGTGCATCGGCAGTAGCGACGCAACAAGGCTTGTTATGCGTAATGTGTTCGCGGATGTCGTTTCCTTTGCCCTTCCCCCGAGATGTGCTGGCTGTGGCGAGATTGTGAACGCCGATCTGCAATTCTGCGCGGCTTGCTGGCAATCTCTTGCCTTGCTGAGCGGGCGGGGCTGTGAACGATGCGGCACTCCGGTCCCGTCGTCGATTGCAATCTGTGCGCCCTGTATGCAGGCGCCACCCGATCACGACGGCGTCTATGCAGTTGTGGCCTATGGAACTCTGGCACGCACGATTGCTTTGAAACTCAAACATGGTCGCAAAGTCGGACTGGCCAAGCTGATGGCACATCTGCTTCTGCCCCGGCTCCCGGACGAGGCGGGGGTTTTGATTCCCGTCCCCGCCCACCGCTGGAGGATTCTCGGACGGGGTTTCAATCAATCTGCGCTGATTGCCCAACACCTTTCCCATGCGAGTGGCTTGCCTGTTTTTCTGGATGCCCTGCAACGCACGCGGTCAACGGCAATGTTGCGCGGAGCCAGTGCACGGGAACGAGCCCGCATCGTGCGTGGCGCATTTTCAGTCGCTCGAAGACTCAAGTCAGAATTGACCGGCAAGACAGTTTTCCTGATTGATGACGTTTATACAAGCGGAGCAACCGCGAATGCCTGTGCGCGGGCGCTCAAGCGTTCGGGCGTCCGAAAGGTCGTTGTCCTTTGCTGGGCTCGTGTCGTGTTGGATGACGCCGCAGATTGACATATCGATCCGGCGAACACATCTCAGGGGGTGGAGACGACAATGGCTGATATCGAGATCTATACCAAGTTTTTGTGCCCCTATTGCACGCGCGCCAGGGCGCTGCTCGAATCAAAGGGTGTCGCTTTTCGGGAAATCGACGTGACAATGGATGCCGGGCTGCGCAGGACGATGATGGATCGATCGAACGGCCGCACGACCGTGCCGCAAATATTCATCGATGGTCTGCATATCGGTGGATCGGATGAACTTGCAGCGCTTGATGCTCGTGGAGGGCTTGACCCCTTGCTGGGGCAGCAAACAGCCTGATGCGCATTGCCTTGGCCCAGATGCAGAGCGGCATTGATCCGCGTGCCAATACGATGGCGCTTGTCGAGGCGATCGAAGCGGCTGCAAAAGGTGGCGCCGCAATGCTGTTTACGCCGGAAATGTCTGGCCTACTCGATCGGAATCGTGGCCGCGCTGGAGCGCATATCGTGCCTGAAGACCAGGATATCGTCCTTGCGGACGTTCGCAAAGCCGCAGCGGATTATGGCATCTGGGTCTCGTTGGGTTCGCTCGCGCTGCAAGGTGGCTCGGGCGGTCGACTTGTGAATCGAAGTTTCCTCATTGATGCGACCGGAGCCGTGCGCGCGCGCTATGACAAGATTCACCTCTTTGACGTGGATCTGCCAAACGGTGAGAGCTGGCGCGAGTCTGTGGCTTATGCTCCTGGCACGGAAACTGTCGTTGCCGATACGCCCGTTGGCCGATTGGGACTCAGCATCTGTTACGATCTTCGGTTTCCAGCCTTGTATGCTGCAATGAGCGCGTCTGGAGCCACAATATTGTCGATCCCTGCGGCCTTTACCGTTCCGACCGGAAAGGCTCATTGGCATGTGCTGATGCGCGCGAGAGCCATAGAAAACGCGGCATGGGTTGTATCCGCAGCGCAGGTTGGAACGCACGAAGACGGGCGCACGACATACGGACACTCGCTTGTTGTTGACCCCTGGGGCGAAATCGTCCTCGACATGGGTGAACAGGTCGGCGTTGGCTTTGCCGAACTGGGATTGTCGCGGTGCGATGAAGTTCGGGTACAGATTCCAGTGCTCTCTCACCGGCGGCAGATTCCAGAAGCGCTGGTTGCCGGATGATCGTCTTTGACCTCAAATGCGCGGCGCAAGGCCATGTCTTTGAGGCGTGGTTTGCAAGCTCGGCAGCCTATGAGGACCAAAAGTCGCGTGGCCTGCTCGCTTGTCCTATCTGCGCAGACACTGATGTCGGAAAAGCCGCCATGGCGGTAGGTGTGCCGCGGAAGGGAAACAGCAATAGCGCAGCCTCTGGCTCTGCGGCGTCGAACAATGACGATGACAAGGCAAAGTTTATGCTGTCTGCCTTGGCGGCAGCACAGGCAAAACTGCTAGAGGGATCCCAATGGGTAGGTCGGGATTTCGACAGCCAGGCTCGTGCAATGGACGCTGGCGAAATTGAGCGAACGACCATTCACGGCGATGTGACGGCAGTCGAGGCCAAGGCGCTTATCGATGACGGCATTGCAGTTACACCGCTGCCTTTGCCGGTTGTGCCGCCGGAAAAGCGCAATTGACCGTGGGAGTTGTGCAGCCTAACCGGTTCCTGGCGCGCCCGTAGCTCAGCAGGATAGAGCATCGGATTCCTAATCCGGGGGCCGTGGGTTCGAATCCCGCCGGGCGCACCAAATGTCGATCGAACCTAGCGGGGCTTCCACGGCAGCAGGTTCATCGTCAGATTGACGAGCAGGCGAACCTCTCCACGCCCTCCGAGCGCGATCAACTTGGCCAAGGGTACGGCAAGGATAGTATCGAGTTTGAACCGGTCACCTATCGCAGCACGGACACCGCCACCAGCGGACGTGAGATGCTGTGCATTGCCGGTCGATCCGCCATTGTTATCCCATAGCCAGGCGGAATCGAGGAACGCATATCCTTGCACCGCGGTATCACGACTTGAAGCGGGAACGAGACTGCCAATCCTCACCTCGCTTGCGATGCCAAGGGCGATGTCTCCCGAAAGCGCGCTTGGGTTATAGCCGCGGCCGATCGTGAAATTACCTGCCGTAAATTCTTCGTAGGCAGGCAAGGCATGCGGCGCGAATTGGGCGCGCGGAGAAAGGGCAAGCGTCAAAGCCGGTGTGGGTCGAAATTCCAGATTGGCGGCTGCCCGCACAATGAAGGCTGTCAGGTCTGCGTTCAGGAAACTTGGCGGCACGATACCCGGGTTGAAGCAACGCACGAAACCAGGCCCGCAATTCTTGGTGGCACCTAGAATGTTCAAGCCCTGCCGAACTTCGAGCGATCCGCCAACTCGCCACCGAGGCTCCGCAGCAGAATATCCCTTCAGGCTGGCAATGCTGGCTGCCTGCATTTGGTCATAATCAACGCGGCCGTAAACGACGCGCAACTTGTCCCTGAAGAAAGCGATCGATCCGGAACTTCCACGTTGCTCGATCCAATCGAGGCCGCCCGAAACGGAAATTGTGCGCGCCTGACTCCGCACAAGTGGATAGCGCGCGTGAAGGCCCGCCACGAACGTGCTGTAGAGGAAATCGCTACCCGGACCAAAATCGGGTCGCGTCCACGCATAGGCAGCGTCTGCGCCGACCGAGAGGCCGTCATGGCCAATCTGCAATTCCTCTCCCGCCAGGACGACAACCTGTTCGCTGAAATCGGTGGTTGCAAAGAAACCCAGAGAAGTCCGATCTCCTGTTCCGAGCAAACCGTTGAAATGGAGTTGCGCAAGGCCGCCTATGCGACCGGTGATGCGCGCGCCGAAGTTATTGGCGTTCGCTTCAGCCTGGACGGGCGTAAATTCAACCTGCACATCGCCAATCATTTCGCCGGGGCCAGTTCCGGCAGGCCGCAGCGTCAGGCGGATATCATATCCCGGCATGTCCCGCATGAGTAGCAGGGTGCGTTCGGCGTCGAGTGCATTGAAAAGAGGCTGCGCTTGCAGCAGCGCCAAATATTCGGAAATTCTCTTTTCGGATTTGCCCGGATTGCCTCGAACCTGAAAGCCGACAATTTTCGCGACAATGACATCAAATTTTACGACGCCGCCTTCAATTTTCTGCGCAGGAACTTCGATGGCAGCGAGATAGCCTTGGCGCCGAAGCAATTCGGTCGCGGAATCGCGGATGTCGCAAACCGTGGATAGCGGGACTGTTTTGCCGACATATGCTTGATAGGCCAGCTGCAGCAATGCGGGAGATATGCCTTGCAAATGGGCGAATTCAGCTCCCGAAAGGGTGAAGACTATGCCCGCATAAGCCGGGTCGGAAAGCGGGCAGGGTCCGCGCTCCAGATCTCCTTCAATGCCAACGCGAGACGCTGTCGCTGCAGGTGCCGCCTCCAATGGCGTTCGAAGTACTTCTTCCCGGGACGGCGCGCTGCGGATTACCTGAGCCAGCGCAGGGCTGCAGCCGCCAATCAGTGCGGCACCCGATGCGAACAGCCAGAATTTATGAAGCCTGCTATCCATCGTTCCCCCGACCGGATCAATGAATATCCGGACACTCCTGAACAAGATCCTAAGATGTCATGGCTAGCATCGGGGCGAATATCAGACAACCCGGCGATCTGGGGCGAGGAAAAGCTGGCGCACCCGAGAGGATTCGAACCTCTGGCCTCTGCCTTCGGAGGGCAGCGCTCTATCCAGCTGAGCTACGGGTGCCGGAGCAGCGCCGTTAGCAGGGCCGGGAGAATCGCGCCACCCCCAATTGCGCCAAAGTTACTTGGCCTTCTTGATGAGTTCCACGGGCTGGAATTTGCCCAGCCCGCAGCTTGCGCCCTGTGTCAGCGATCCGCCAGCTGTGTGAAGGACGGTGATGATGTCCACCGAGCAGAGCTGGCTGAGCGAAGTCTTGTAAAGGAAACGTTCTTCAAACCCGAGCGATGGGCAGCTGTTTGGAAGTGTGTTGCGGTACCATTTATTCGTCCCCGTTCGAAAGTCGATCACTTGGTCGTTACGCACACGGCTTTCGCGGATCTGGGAGATCGAAATACAACTCACAGCCTCGCCTGTTTCGCGCGCTTCGGGCGGGGCCTTTGGCTCATGCTTGGCGAGGATTGCGCCACTGCAAACGAGCAACGAGCCGGCTAAAATGAAGGACAGCTTGTGCACCGGAATCTCCTGCTTAGTCTTTTGTTCGATGCTTATCGGATTGCAATCCTGACTTGGGCCTGAACGAGCACAAATCGGCGACAGGACAACGCCAGCATTCAGGCTTTCGAGCCTTGCAAATATAGCGTCCGTGGAGGATCAGCCAGTGATGCGCACCGACGCGAAAGGGCGCCGGAGTTTTTGCCTCGAGCTGTTTTTCGACCGCAAGCGGGGTCTTGCCGGGAGCGATCCCGGTCCGGTTTCCGACCCGGAAAATGTGTGTGTCGACCGCAAATGTTTCGGCGCCGAACGCGCAATTCATGACGACATTGGCTGTCTTGCGACCCACACCTGGCAACTTTTCAAGCGCATCGCGATCCGGCGCGCCCAGGAAGAGCTCGAGACCGCGCAAAGCA
>ERZ795061.4890-NODE-4890-length-11165-cov-6.009361_pt1 | contig 11165 bp, 10 predicted proteins | sample MGYA00375145_ERZ795061 | MGnify/ENA primary metagenome ERZ795061 (study PRJEB30190, sample SAMN05720144) | anaerobic digester metagenome | isolation source: active sludge of municipal wastewater-treating anaerobic digesters | place: USA | collected 2014-12-22 ... | reverse complement strand
GGCCATGCGCCGGTCGATGCTCTGTTTGAGATCGGCCGACAGGCTCGCGTAGTTGAGCAGCGCCTTGGGGTGCACGCCGATCATGCGGTTGATGATGAACTCGAGCCGCGCCAGCCCCACCCCTTCGTTGGGCAGGCCACAGAAATCGAAGGCGCGGTCGGGGTTGCCGACGTTCATCATGATCTGCACCGGCAGGTTGGGCATGCTCGACACACTGTTGGCACGGACCGAAAAATCGAGCGCCCCTTCGTAGATGCGGCCGGTATCGCCTTCGGCGCAGGAGACGGTCACCTGCTGGCCATTTTTCAGCAGTTCGGTGGCATGGCTGCAGCCGACGACCGCCGGAATGCCCAGCTCGCGGGCAATGATGGCGGCGTGACAGGTGCGGCCACCGCGGTTGGTGACGATGGCCCGCGCCCGTTTCATCACCGGCTCCCAGTCGGGATCGGTCATGTCGGTGACCAGCACATCGCCCTCCTGCACCTGATCCATCTGCTGCAGGGAGGTGATCACCCGCACCGTGCCGCTGCTGATCTTGTGGCCGACGCTGCGCCCTTCGAGCAGCACCCGGCCCTGTTCCTTGAGCAGGTAGCGCTCCACCACCGCGTTGCCGCTGTTGCTCTTGACCGTTTCGGGCCGCGCCTGGACGATGTAGATCTCGCCGTCCTCGCCATCTTTCGCCCATTCGACGTCCATCGGGCGGCCATAGTGCTGCTCGATCAGCATGCCGGTTCTGGCCAGCGTGGCCAGATCGGTGTCACTGATGCAGAAGCGCTGGCGCTCCGCGGCCGGCACATCGACCGTCGCCACCGTCTCGTGGTGGTCGGCGGTCGAGCGGTAGACCATCTTGATCGCCTTGGCGCCGAGGTTGCGCCGCAGCACCGCAGGACGGCCCGCCTGCAGCGTCGGTTTGTGCAGGTAGAACTCATCGGGATTGACCGCCCCTTGCACGATCGGCTCACCCAGGCCGTAGGAGGCGGTGACGAAGACCACGTCACGGAACCCCGACTCGGTGTCGAGGGTGAAGAGCACGCCACTGCAGCCGAGGTCGCTGCGCACCATCTTCTGGATCCCGGCGGAGATGCCGACCTGATCGTGCGCAAAGCCCTGGTGTTCACGGTAGGCGATGGCGCGGTCGTTGAAGAGCGATGCGTAGACCCGCTTGATCGACAGCAGGGTCTGGTCGATGCCGCGGATGTTGAGATAGGTCTCCTGCTGGCCGGCAAAGGAGGCGGTTGGCAGATCTTCGGCGGTGGCCGAGGAGCGTACTGCCACGGCGAAGGAGTCCTTGTCATCGGTCAGGGTCCGGAATGCCTGCCGTACTTCATCTTCCAGCCGCTTCGGCAGCGGTGCATCGAGAATCCACTGCCGGATCCGTGCACCGGTCGCGGCCAGCGCGTTGACATCATCGACATTGAGCGCCTTGAGCGCAGACTGGATGCGGTCGAACAGGTCGTTCTCATGAATGAAGTCGTAGTAGGCCCGGGCGGTGGTGGCAAAGCCCTGCGGGACCTTGACTCCCGCCTCGGAGAGGTTGCGGATCATCTCGCCCAGCGAGGCATTCTTGCCGCCCACCTGGCCGACGTCATGCATGCCGACCTCTTTGAACCAGACCAGATACTTATCCAAGGCTACGCTCTCCTGTTGATGAATTGGGACCGACGCGGACCTGCGTTCGACATCCGTTGCTGAAATTGGTGCGCCTGCTGGCGGCTGGGCCGCCCATTTTAGCCAAGGCGCAGCCATGGCGATAAGGTGATTCGCTGCTGCGTCAGGTTGAATCAACCACGCACTTGCATAATGAGGGCCAGTTGATGAATGCTTGCCTGACGCGGTTGTATCCTCTATGAAATCATAGGCAGTAAAGCATGAAACGGACAGTTTTCTTCATCTCCGACGGCACCGGCATCACTGCCGAGACCATGGGCAAGAGCCTGCTCTCCCACTTTGAAACCCTCTCGTTCTCCTACAAGACCATTCCCTATCTGACCGCAGCGATGGCCGAAGAGGTCAGGGTACGCATCGACGCGGTGCATCGGGAGGATGGCCTGCGGCCGATCGTCATCGCCACCATCATCGATGAGACACTGCTGCAATCGATCCGCTGTGCGAATGCGTTCTTCATCGACCTGCTGTCGACCTTTCTCAGTCCGCTCGAGCAGGAGTTGCAGACCCCCTCATCCCACACGGTAGGCAAGTACCATTCCATCAGCCAGGATCTGAACTACAAGATTCGCATCGATGCGGTCAACTTCGCCCAGGACAACGACGATGGTGGGCGCACCCGCAACTACGACACCGCCGACATCATCCTGGTGGGGGTCTCGCGCTGCGGAAAGACGCCGACCTGCCTTTATCTGGCACTGCAATTTGGCATCAAGGCCGCCAACTACCCGATCACCGAAGAGGATCTCGGCGAGTTGAAGCTGCCCAAGGCGCTGCTGGAGTACAGGCAGAAGCTCCATGGCCTGACCATTGCACCGGAGCGGCTCTGCGCGATTCGCAACGAGCGGCTGCCCAACAGCAAGTATGCCTCGCTCCATCAGTGTCAGCATGAGATCCAGGAGGCCGAGGCGATGTACCGCCGCCATGGCATTCCTTTCATCGACTCGACCCACTACTCGATCGAGGAGATTTCAACCCGCATTCTGGCTGCCGCCAACATCGAACGGCGGCTGCACTGAGCGGTTTTGTTTCAGTCCAACGCAAGAGCGGCCATGACGGCCGCTCTGGTGGTGCACGCTTGGCTCAACCGCGCTGGGCGATGTCGACCCACTCCGCGCTGTCGGGGCCGGTGTATTCGGCGCTGGGGCGGATGATGCGGTTGTTGCTGCGCTGTTCCAGCACATGGGCGCACCAGCCGCTGACCCGGCTCATCACGAACAGCGGCGTGAACAGCTTGGTTGGAATGCCCATGAAGTGGTAGGCCGAGGCATGGTAGAAGTCGGCATTGGGGAACAGTTTCTTCTCGTCCCACATCACCTTTTCGATCGCCTCCGACACCGGATAGAGCCGGCTGTCGCCCACTTCGTCGGCCAGCCGCTTCGCCCAGGCCTTGATGATCGGATTGCGCGGGTCGAATTCACGGTAGATGGCGTGGCCAAAGCCCATGATCTTCTCCTTGGCCACCAGCATCCGCTGAATCTCACGGGTGGCCTCGTCGGCGGAGCCGAACCGCTCGATCATCTCCATTGCCGCCTCGTTGGCGCCGCCATGCAGCGGTCCACGCAGCGAGCCAATGGCACCGGTCACGCAGGAGTGGATGTCCGAGAGCGTCGAGGCGCAGACCCGGGCGGTGAAGGTCGAGGCGTTGAACTCATGCTCGGCATAGAGAATCAGTGAAACATCGAGCACCCGCTGATGGGTGGCACTCGGTTTTTTGCCATGCAGCAGATGGAGAAAGTGGCCGGCGATCGAATCGTCATCGGTCACGGTGTCGATGCGGATGCCATCGTGACTGAAGCGGTACCAGTAGCAGATGATCGACGGAAACAGCGCCAGCATCCGATCGATGCGGTCATGTGCCTCGGCGAAGTCGAGCTCGGTTTCGAGGTTGCCCAGCATCGAGCAGCCGGTGCGCATCACATCCATCGGATGGGCTGAGCGGGGGATGTTCTCCAGCACCGTCTTCAGCGGCTGCGGCAGCGCGCGCAGCCCCTTCAGCTTGGCGACATAGCCATCGAGCTCCGCCTGGTTGGGCAGCTTGCCCCGGAGCAGCAGGTAGGCCACCTCCTCGAAACGCGCCTTCTCGGCCAGAAGCTCGATCGGATAGCCCCGATAGGTGAGGCCGGCGCCCTCCTTGCCCACGGTGCAGAGCGCCGTCTGCCCCGCAACCTGTCCCCGCAGTCCTGCACCCGAGAGTGGTTTCGCTGTTGCCATCATTCCGACTCCGACTTGAATAGTTCGTCCAGTTTCTGTTCATAGGCATGGTAATCGAGATAGGCATACAGCTCATCGCGGGTCTGCATCGTCTCGACCACCTTCTGTTGGCTGCCCTCGGCCAGGATGGTGCGGTACACCCGTTCGGCCGCCCGGTTCATGGCGCGGAATGCGCTCAGCGGATAGAGCACCATGGCCACACCGACGGCGCCCAACTGCTCGCAACTGAACAGCGGGGTCGCGCCGAACTCGGTGATGTTGGCCAGCACCGGCACCTTGACCGCCTCGACGAAGGTGCGGTACTGCTCCAGCTCGCGCATCGCCTCGGGGAAGATCGCATCGGCGCCCGCTTCGACGCAGAGCAGCGCACGTTCGACCGCGGCCTCCATCCCCTCGACCGCCAGCGCGTCGGTGCGCGCCATGATCACGAAGTCTGGATCGGTGCGGCCATCGACCGCAGCCTTGATCCGATCGACCATCTCGCCCTTGCTGACGATGGCCTTGTTGGGGCGGTGGCCACAGCGCTTAGCGGCAACCTGGTCCTCGATATGGACCGCCGCCGCGCCGGCGCGGATCATCTCTTTGATCGTGCGCGAGATGTTGAAGGCGCTGCCCCAACCGGTGTCAATGTCGACCAGCAGCGGCAGATCGCAGGCAGCGGTGATACGGCTGACATCGGTCAGCACATCATTGAGTGAGGTGATGCCCAGATCGGGCAGGCCATAGGAGGCATTGGCGACGCCGGCGCCAGAGAGGTAGATCGCCTGATGGCCAATCTTCTGGGCCATCGTGGCGCTGTAGGCGTTGATGGTGCCGACAACCGGCAGCGGATGGTGGTTGACAAGTGCGGCGCGAAAACGGGCGCCTGCGGTCGGGGGTTGTGGCATCATTCCATTCCTTTAATATCGGCACATATCACGCCGGGCTCACCGGAGCCGGCCTGGCGGCTGCCGCCAAGTCTGGAGAGAACGAGATGGTCATGCTGAACCGTGGATCTGGCCGGTTTTTTACCGGCTGTCCCGCCGCGCCGGGGCAAGGGGAACCACGCAGCCCGGCCGCTGAACTGGGGCATGGACTCTAATGATTCGCTCCAGTGCTGTCAACGCATCGAGGGTCTCAGCGACCACAATCCGTGCAGGGCTGTCGCCCTGGCGTGACCCACGCTCTGTCCCGCAGCCGATCCCGGAATGAGTGCACCCGAGCGCCTGGCAGTCGACTACCGGATCGACCGCGCCCGGCTGTTTGCCTCCCTCCGCCACTGGCCCGCTGCCGTCTGGCTCGACAGCAATGCCGAGCGGCGCGGCGATGGCACGCATGATCTGATCTCGGCCTGTCCGACCCTGACGCTGCAGCAACGGCAGGAGCGCTGCTGGCTGCAACCGCATGATGGCGCAGCGGCAGCGGCGGCCGGAGAATTCCTCAGTCTGTTGCGCGAGCAGTTGGCCAAACGGAGTGATCCAGACGGCCACGCAGCCGGCGCCGCGATTGGCTACCTCGGCTACGACCTGGCCCGCAGCTGGGCGCATGGCGCCTTCTCGACCGATCTGGCGCGGGCCGACATCGACCTGCCGCAGGCCCGCATCGGCCTCTACGACTGGCTCTACGTAGCCGATCATCGACGCCAGCAGGCCGAAGTGCTGATCCATCCGGCCTGCCCGCCGGCGATTGCCGAGCGGGTGCGCGGCTGGGTGGCCGGGCTCGCCGGCGACACGGCCCCGCCGCCAGCGCGATTCAGGCTGGAGGGTGGCTGGCAGAGCGACCTGCCGCAAGAGCGCTATCGCACCGCCTTCCAGCGCGTGCATGACTACATCGAGGCGGGCGACTGCTACCAGGTCAACCTGGCGCAGCGGCTCAGCGCGCGCTATGTCGGCGACCCCTTCGAGGCCTACCTGCGGCTGCGCGCCGTCAGCCCCGCCCCCTATGCCGCCTTCATCGGGCTCGATGAGGGGGCCATTCTCAGTCTGTCGCCCGAGCAGTTTCTGCAGGTCACCGCCGGGGAGGTGACCACCCGGCCGATCAAGGGCACCCGACCACGGCTGGATGACCGGCAGGCGGACGAGGCGATGCGCCAGAGCCTGCTGCACAGCGACAAGGAGCGGGCCGAGAATGTGATGATCGTCGACCTGCTGCGCAACGACCTTGGCAAGAGCTGCCAGGCGGGCAGCATCCGGGTTCCCAAACTCTGCGCGCTGGAGAGCTTCGCCAATGTCCACCATCTGGTCAGCACGGTGGTGGGCCGGCTGGCCGCCGACCGCGATGCACTCGATCTGCTGCGGGGCTGCTTTCCGGGCGGTTCGATCACCGGCGCCCCCAAGCAGCGGGCGATGCAGATCATCGAAGAACTGGAGCCGCACCGGCGCGCCATCTACTGCGGCTCGATCGCCGCGATCGGCTACGACGGCTCGCTGCGCAGCAGCATCACCATCCGCACCCTGCTCTGTCAGCGCGGGACTGTCCATGTGTGGGGCGGCGGTGGCATAGTGGCCGACTCCAGTTGTGACGCGGAGTATCAGGAGTCCCTCGCCAAGATCGACAACCTCTGCCAGGAGTTGAACCGGCATGAAAGCCCAGGGAATTGAGATCGACCTGCCACGCCTGCGGCCGAGTCGCGGGCAGTTGCTCGACCACTTCGCCAGCCAGAGTGGCGCGCCGGTCGCGGCCACCCTGAACCCCGACGATGTCACCGCCGGGCTGATCTCCCGCGAAAACAAGCGCGAATCGGCCATTCTGATGCCGATCGTGCAAAAAGCCGATGAACTGGAGATCATCCTCACCTGGCGCAGCGCCCACCTGCGCAGCCATGCCGGTCAGGTCAGCTTTCCCGGCGGCCGGGTCGATGAGAGCGACGCCAGCCGCGAGCACACCGCGCTGCGCGAGACCGAAGAGGAGATCGGCATCCCGATGAATCGGGTGCAGGTGCTGGGCCGGATGGGCGACTACTACACCCAGAGCGGCTACTCCATCACCCCGGTGGTGGGGCTGATCGACACGCCGGTCGAACTGCGGCCGAACCCCCATGAGGTGGCCGCCATCATCGAGGCGCCGCTGCACTTCTTTCTCGACTCCGCCGCCTACCGGATCCACCAGCGCGAGACCGACGGCACGGTGCGCTCCTTCTATTCGGTCACCTATGGCGACTACTTCATCTGGGGCGCCACCGCCGCGATGCTGGTCGAGTTCTACCGGCGGCTGGCGGCCTTCATGGTGGGTGGGGGTTAAGCGGATGGATTACTCTATTTTGTGTGACCCAATCAGTTGTCCCGACCATTCTCTTATCGCCTCGGCCGCACTGACGACGGCCTTGCGCGAATGCCAGGAGAACGCCACATGACTCCCCTGACCGACATCGAGCTGGCCGCGTTGGCCGACGACCTCGAAAGCGATCGGGTCGAGCGCAAGCGTGCCTGGAAGGGCGATGCACCGGAAAAAGGGCGCCAGGCGGTCTGCGCTTTCGCCAACGACTTGCCCAATCACCGCAAACCCGGTGTCCTGCTGGTCGGTATCGCCGACGACGGCACGCCGGCTGGCCCGGAGGTCGTGGTCACCGACGCGCTTCTGCAAACCCTGGCGGACATCAAGACCGACGGAAAAATCACGCCGCCACCCACGCTGACGGTCACCAGGCGGTTTCTCAAAGGCCACGACGTGGCCGTGGTCACAGTGTGGCCGGCGGATGCGCCACCGGTCCGGCTGGATGGCCGCATCTGGATCCGAACTGGCCCAAGGCGCGGCTTGGCCTCCGCGCAGGACGAGCGGATCCTGAATGAGAGGCGCCGCCATCTGGACCGGGCATTCGACGCCACGCCTGTGTACGGCTGCCCGCTCGATGAGCTGGATCGACTGACGTTTGAACGTGAGTTCCTGCCGCAGGCGATAGCCCCTGACGTGCTTGCCGCCAACGACCGCAGTTACGAAGATCGTCTGGCATCTCTGGGCATGATCGCGTCGGCGGCCGACCCGACGCCCACGGTCGCCGGCATTCTCACACTGGGGAAATCGCCGCGCACCTGGGTGCCGTGCGCGTACATCCAGTTCCTGCGCATACGCGGCACCGAACTGGCCGACCCGATCGCCGACGCCGCAGAATTGGATGGGACCCTGCAGCAGATGCTGCGCAGGGCGGACGAGAAGCTCGCGGCCTTTCTGACCACTGAAGTCGATTTCACCTCCGCCACGATCGAGGAGCGGCGCACGCCTTACCCGATGAGCGCCCTGCAGCAGCTGCTGCGCAACGCGGTGATGCACCGCACCTACGAAGGCACCAACGCCCCGGTGCGCCTGTACTGGTTCGACAACCGCATCGAGATTCACAGCCCGGGCGGGCCGTATGGTGTCGTCAACGCGGCGAATTTCGGCCAACCGGGCGCCTGCGATTACCGCAACCAGATTTTGGCTGGCGTCCTCAAGGTACTTGGCTTCGTACAGCGTTTCGGCTTCGGTATCGCCCAGGCACGCCGCGCGCTCGCAGCCAATGGCAATCCACCACCCGAGTTCCGCGTGGAACCGACCATGGTTCTGGCAACCCTTCGCAGGGCGCCATGAGCACCCCGGTTCTCACCTTTTTCAACAACAAGGGCGGCGTCGGCAAGACCTCGCTGGTTTTCCACGTTGCCTGGATGCTCTGCGAACTGGGCAAGCGCGTGGTCGCCATCGATCTCGACCCCCAGGCCAATCTGACATCGGCCTTTCTCGCAGAAGAGACGCTGGAAACCCTGTGGGACCCACCGGCTCCAGTCGAGTCCGGCACGACGATCTTCCGCTGCGTGCAGCCGCTCACCAAGGTCGGCGACATCCGTCCGCCGGTGGTGCAGTCCATCCATCCCGGGCTGGTGCTGGTGCCCGGCGATCTGGCATTGGCCGGGTTCGAGGACGAGCTGTCCAAGGCGTGGCTTGAGGCCATGGGTTCGAACAACCTCTATCGGCCCTTCCGCCTGCTCACCGCCTTTTGGCAGGTGGCACAAATGGCCGCTGCCGAACACGAAGCCGATCTGATCCTGGCCGACGTCGGGCCGAACCTGGGCGCCATCAACCGTTCGGCCCTGATCGGCAGCGATCATGTGGTCATTCCGCTAGCGGCCGATCTGTTCTCGCTGCAGGGCCTGCGCAACCTCGGCCCCACATTGACCGCTTGGCGGTCCGACTGGCAAAAGCGGCTGAACAACTGGCCGGAGCCGGAGTTTTTGCTGCCGGCTGGCCGCATGGCGCCACTGGGTTACATCCTGATGCAGCACATGGAGCGCCTGTCACGTCCAGTGAAGGCTTACAAAAAATGGGTCGACCGGATTCCAGCTACGTATGTTGAAACCGTCACGGGTGTGCAATCTCCGACACCCGCCCACGCTGACGACGGCAATTGCCTGGCTCGACTCAAGCACTACCGCAGCCTGATCCCCATGGCCCAGGAGACGCGCAAGCCCGTGTTCCATCTCACCTCGGCGGATGGCGCAATCGGCAGCCATTCGCAAGCCGTCCGCGACGCAGGGAACGATTTTCGGGCGCTCGCGACCACCATTCTCCAACGCATTGACCGGGGCGAAGAATCAGCCTTCTGACGCTTGCTTCTCTCCTGCCAAGCAATACCTCCAGTAACACCGACGGAGTCGGCCTGTTCCTGATCCAAAGTCGCCGCAGGCTTTTCTAAACCACCCCCGCCTGCTTCAGCCACTGGGCCAGTTGCGGTGGTGACAGGGCGCCGGCCTGGCGCTGAACCTCCTGACCGTTGCGGAACAGGATCAGGGTCGGGATGCTGCGGATCGCCCACTGCTGGGCCACCGCAGGAAGGGCCTCGGTGTCGAGCTTGGCGAAGCGGGCGGGGGGCTCATAGCGGGCTGCCGCCTGACTGAACGTCGGGGCGAAGCTGCGGCAGGGACCGCACCAGGCGGCCCAGCAGTCGACGACCAGCGGAATGTCGTTGCGCGTCAATGTCGCGGTCAGGTTGGCTTCGGTCAGTTCGAGCGGTGTGCCGGTGAAGAGTGGCTGCTTGCAGCGACCGCAGTTGGGCCGATCACCCAACCGCTGCGCCGGCAGGCGGTTGGTCACGAAACAGTGGGGACAGTTGATCTGCAACATGGCGCGACATCTCGGGTGGCGGTGCGGTCGATCTGGGGTGCCGCCAGCGGTTTTTCAACTTGAGGAGCGCTGGCGTGCGGTGAACCTGTGTTGGCTCGTGCAGTCCAACTCCGCATCGGAGGGCATCCTGCGCTCCGGAAGTCATCATCGAGGCCATCCCATGCACATTCGTTGGAAAACCGCCTGCAGCACCATTGTGCTTTTGAGTCTGAGCCTTGGGCTCTGCGCCGCACCCAAAGGAGGTCATGGCCCGGCCGAGCATGGCCACTCCGCCACACCACCGGCAAGCAGCAATCGCCAGTCGTTGCCCGGGCGGAGCGGGGTGCGGAACGGGCGCAGGAGCGGCAGTCCGAACAGGCTCAGGAGCACTCCCGTGCCCATGAGCAGCAGATGGAGCAGGAATTGGAACAGCACAAAACGCAGCATTCTCATGGCCAGGGCAGCCAGGAGAATAAGGAGAATAAAAAGCTCGACTGAGGCAGCTCCGGCGCGGCTGCCGCTCAGTGGACGAGCAGCAGTCGCGCACCGATTGCCAGGGTGGTACAGGCAACCAGCCGGTGCAGCAGCCGGGCCACGCCATGGCTGCGGTGATGAATCCGCTGCCAGAAGTGGCCGATCAGAAAGCCGACCAGGCACATCGACAGCACCACTCCGCTGCTGAACAGCAGTACGAAGTAGAGCATCTCGACCGGTCTTTGCAGTTGAGTGAGCGGAATCAGCGCCAGAATCGGCGCCGAACCGGCCACGCCATGCAGCAGGCCAAGGGCGGTGGCCAGCAGCGGGGAGCGGTTCGGCCGCGGTGGGTCGCCGTTGTGGAAGGCTGCCCGATCGACGCTGGGATGCAGCGGATGCGCCAGCAGCCACAGGGCAATGGCGATCAGGCTGAAGCCGGCCAACTGTTCGGCCGTGCCGCCGAGCTGCTCGGCGAAGTTGCGCGCGGTGACCAGCAGCAGGGTGGCCAGCGCGATCAGCGACAGGGCATGGCCCAGCGCCCAGCGCAGCGTGAAGCCGAGGGCATGGCGCCAGCCGGGCCGGCGGCTGCCCAGTGAGGTGACCACGGCCAGGTGGTCGGCATCGAGCGCGTGCAGCGCGCCCAGCCCCATGGCCAGCGTCATGATTTGCAAGGTGCTGCCGTCGGTGATCACTGCGGCAGCCGGGGGGCGGGCAGCAGGCCGGCGGTGACAATGAAGTCGACCACCGCGGCGACGCCGTCGCCT
>ERZ795061.4888-NODE-4888-length-11169-cov-4.777938_pt1 | contig 11169 bp, 9 predicted proteins | sample MGYA00375145_ERZ795061 | MGnify/ENA primary metagenome ERZ795061 (study PRJEB30190, sample SAMN05720144) | anaerobic digester metagenome | isolation source: active sludge of municipal wastewater-treating anaerobic digesters | place: USA | collected 2014-12-22 ... | reverse complement strand
TTATTATAGGAAAGTTCTTTTCCGTTTAACTGGCTGAAGAGTTTTTCAAGTGGCCCGTAAAAACGACCGGCCTGGTGCGGATTCTCTGCATAGCGAAGGGAATGAGAGGGAGTGGCGGATTCCAGAAAATAAGCTGAATCATGCTGCCCCTGCAGGCTCTGGCTGAAATATTTGGCGATGGCCACATCATAATGGCCGACTACTTCAAATGCTTTTAAAGCAAATAGCTTTCTTTGTTCAAGCGTGGTTTCCCCTTTTTGTTCTTTTAGCAGGTTCTCCAGTGTGATATAATCTTTTTTGGCAGCTACCACTACCACATCGCTGAAATTTTTAGCAGCAGCACGGATCATGGAAGGGCCGCCTATATCAATTTTTTCGATAATGGCTTTCTCCTCACTGGTGCTGGCTACTGTTTCTTCAAAAGGATAGAGATCCACGATCACCAGGTCAATTTCAGGGATATTGAAATCCTTCATTTCCTGCAGGTGGGTGGTATCATTTCTTTTGCCAAGGATTCCTCCAAACACGGAAGGGTGTAAGGTTTTTACTCTTCCGCCCAGGATGCTGGGATAAGAAGTGAGTGACTCTACCGGCGTAACGGGTATGCCCAGTCCTTCAATAAAACTCTGTGTACCACCGGTGGAATAAATCGTAATACCGAGTGCAGACAATTCTTTTACAATATTGTCCAGTCCGTCTTTGTAGAATACAGAAATAAGTGCCGATTGGATCTTTTTGCTCATAAAAATTAAGAGGGGTTGGGGCAGGCAATGGTCAGAAAGTCTGTCATGCCCGGGCATAACAGACAAGGCCGCAAAACTAACCTAATTCAGGTTCATCACAAAAGCCCCTTTTGTGCTTACATCATGGAAGGGAATTTGGAGGGAATCGCAGTCTTTTAGCCAGTAATTTTTTTTCCAGGCGGGGGCTGTCCCATCGCTTACTACCTGCCGGATATCAAGGGCCGCTATCAGTTTGGTCATATACAACCGGGGGTTGCCACTGATGACCAGCACATCTATTTTTTGTCTCTTGGCTGTGGGTGCATATTGGTAACCAGGGCTGAGTAAGAGGATTCTTTTATCATGAAATGCAAACATGTTATGCTGCTGGCGGAGTTCCGGCAGACTGGCAACAGGTTTTGCCCTTTGTATAATCCGGGATGGGCGAAGATGAAATTGCCGGATAAAGTCATTGGCGGCGCCATTGGTATTGCCCGTATGGAATAGGTTTCTTCCATCTATAAAATCAATGGCGGTTTTGCCAGGTACATTGTAAACGATAATCTTCTTTTGTTTTTCGGATTGCAAAAAGGAATAGGAACGGATCAGCAGGAAACAGCAGGTAGTTAGTAAGCCGGCCTTTAAAGCTTTCGATCTTTTTTCCATGAGCCAGTAACTAAAACAGGCGATACTGCCAAAGAGGAAGACTACCTGGACCTGATTGATCAATAGTCCGTCCCATACTGCGCCCGGTAATTTTTCAATGGAAGTAACAGCATGATTCATCATCCTGATCAGCCAGCCAATCAGTTGGCCCAAGAGAAAAGCGGGGCCGGGCAGCCATGCGATCACACAAAGGAAGATGGCAGCGAGGAGAATGATACTGGAGAGGGGAACGGCCAGTAAATTACTCAGGAAGAATAGTGTGGGAAACTGGTGGAAATGATAAATACTCAGGGGAAGGGTGAGTATTTGTGCGGCCAGGGTCACTGCATTCATCTTCCAGATAAAATCAACCAGTTTATTGGGGAAGTAAAGCAGGTTATAAACAGGACGCATAAAAATCAGGATGCTGGCCACCGCGGTATAGGAGAGTTGGAAACCCAGGTCCCAGAGCCAAAAGGGGTTGATCAGCAGCAGAATGAGGGCGGAACAGGCCAGGCTGTTGAATGTGGTATTTTTTCTGCCCAGGCTTTCCCCGGCAACGATCATCGAAAACATCAGGGCAGAACGCAATACAGAGGGTTGTGCGCCTGCCAGCAGACTGAAAATCCAGAGGCCAGTGATGACGAGCAAAGGATGCAGCCATTTGCTTTTTCTTTTTTTTAAAAGTGGTAGGAAGAGTAGTCCCAGCAGCCAGTAAATGATACCAAGGTGTAATCCTGATATGGCAATGATATGCACCACGCCGGTATTGCTATAGGATTGTACCAGATCTTTATCGAGATCATCTTTATAACCAATCAGCAGGGCTTCGGCCAGTCCTTTTTCTTTTTCACCTGGGATGTATTTCCTGAGCAGGCGGACTAATCTTTCTCTGCTGCTAATCAGCCATTGCTGTAGGGGGTTTATTTTTTTTTCCTGGAGGACTAAAAAATGGGTTGGTTGAAGAAAACACTGGAGACTGATACCGCGGAATAACTGATACCTCGCGTAATCAAATCCTCCCGGGTTACCGGATGACTGTATGGTTTGTAAATTATTTTTTATCAGTAAACAGCTGCCATAGGACAGGGAAGATGCGGATGCGGGCAGGGAACCGGTGCTGTCTTTTTTGAAATAAAGGATGATTTGTCCTTTGAGTGGTATTTGTTTTTCCTTGGAGAAAGCTGTCACTACGCTTGCTTCTGCTTTGAATGAGTTGGTTTTGCTGACAGGGTTTTCATTCAATTTTACCAATAAGAAATCGGCTTTGTATTGTGGATCTCCGGCCCTGCCGGGGTGGTAGCGGATATCTTTCATCCGGGTAAGCAATCCACCGGCTGCGAGGAAGATGATCAGGATGGAGATGCCAGTGACGGGGCGAAATCGGTACAATTTGAAAAGTGGCAAAAAGAAATTGCAGCCCCAAAAAATGGAACCGCTGATCAGAAGTATGATCCAGAAAATTGGGGATACCTGTACCTGCCATTGCAGCCAGCTGCCTGTTGCAAAAGCCAGCAGTAGTTTGATAAAAGGTGATTTCTTCCAGAAGAAATGGCCGGGTTGTTCCATACCGGAAACTACGAAGGGGCCTCACTTTCTCCCAGCAATCGTACAGTTAGCGGAGCATTTTATTCAGGAGTACAATTTGGCCGGTATGGTAAATGGCATGTTCTGTTAATCCATTCAGCAGGAATGCAAAATCATAATTCCGGCCTTCCACTTTTTCCAGCAGCCACTGGTCATCTTTTATTTTTTGCAGGCGGCTGATAATTTTCTGGTGGATTTTTTGGAACCTGATCATTCCATTTTCCCAGGTATGGGTACGGGGTTGTAAAGTACGCCAGTCGTTAAGGGCAAGGGCATCGGGGTCGAAAGGTTTTTTCTCTATACGGTCTAAAATGAATGTGGCCCAGGTATTCATATGCCAGAGCAGGGCTTTCATGTTATGAGAAGCACCCGGAGGTTTCAATCCTGTTTTGGATGGGTCAATTTCCCGGAGCAGGGATAAAATGGATTCACCAAACCAGGGTTCACCACTGATCACATTGGCGATTCTTTTTGCAATGGATTGTATTTCTTTGTTCATCTGCAAGGAATTGAATAAGTAAGGGCCGTAATTTGACGGGTAATTTTGATAATATTTTCACGGTTTTTTTCCGGTATTCTTCCGGTATTTTTTTCCATTTTTTACCCGTATAGATTTGATTATCTTCTATTTATAAATAATTATAATTTGTAATTGATTAGTTCTCATTGTTTTAACTGAGGTTTTGAGAAATATTGGCAAATAGCTTTACAGGGTTAATCAAACTTGAGCAAACCTTAAAAATTAAAGCTATGACAACAGTAGAAAAGAAATCAGGTAAAGTTGGAAAATTTGTTGGTACTGAACATGTTGAAACCGTTCGCCGCAATTACAGGGAACAGCGTTGGGTGCAGAATTCAAAGCGGATTGGAAAGCCTGATTCCCTGAGTGTATGGTTCAGTCTGGAAGATGTGGAAGGTTTCCTGGAGAAGCTGAAGAACCATGGGGGAGATGGCATTCGTTTCTACTTTGGGGCTTATGATACCGAATATGCAGAAAAACCATTGTATGCCGGCCGTCAGACCATTGTGATGGTGGGTACCAGGCAGAAAGAAACCGCGAACGGGGAGATCAATAAAGACATGTACATCAGTACAAAGGAAGGCACAAGCATTCTTGCTTATAATGTTGGTCGCCCTTGCCCACCTTACTGCAATACCGGAGATGGAATGGATGATCTCGGCATTACGATCGTGGATAAAGGCGATGATGGGTTAATCATCGTCTGAATTTTAAAGCCTATTAACCCCCAGGACCTCCCCACAAGGGAGGTCTTGTTTTATATACTACTTTAGCAACTTAATCTAACTATGGACTTTCTTCCTGTTTATATTTACTTTATAGCGCTTAGTTTTCTTGTCAGCATCTATAAACTCAAAAAAAATTCTCAGTTCTATCTAAAAATTTTTTCACCATTTCTGTTTCTTACTTTATGTGTAGAAGCCTATGCTAATTACCTCTCTTCTATCAATAAATCTAATATTGTTATTTATAATTTTTTCTCTGCGTTTGAATTTTGTTTCTACCTTTTTTTGATAAGCTTTATAATCCAGGTAAGGAAAATAAAAAATCTTGCCAGGTACGCTGCAGGCATTTACGGATTACTTGCCGTATTGAATATTCTGTTTGTACAGGGAGTTAACACCTTTCACACAACCACATACGCCGCCGGTTGCCTGATTATTGCGAGTTTTTGTGTCAGGTACTTTTATGAAATTTTCAGAATTCCCGGTGCAGGTAAACTGGAGAACAACCCGGCATTCTGGATTTGTGCAGGCTTGCTTTTCTTTTATTGTTGTGGATTTCCGCTTTGGGGGTTGATGAATATTTGGAGTAAATGGATTGTTATTGAGCTAGAAACATTTAGTGGAATCAATTATTTATTGAACAGTTTTCTGTATTTACTTTTCACCATAGCCTATTTATGCAGCAGAACCAGGAACTCTATTTCATTGTCATCATAGGTATTCTACTGGGGCTTTTGCTGGTCAGTTTTATTATCGGTACGCTTATTTTATACAGGCGCCGGCAACAAAAGCAGGATCAGGAAATGGCCCGGGTAAAAGATATGTATGAAAAAGAAGTGCTGCACTCGCAGCTGGAGATCCAGGAAAATGCTTTCCGGTCGATTTCACAGGAGCTGCATGATAATATCGGCCAGTTACTTTCTGTGGTAAAACTCTCTTTATCTACCCTGCCGCTGGAGAAAGACCATAAGGCGGCTCCGCTGGTGAGTCATTCCCAGAAAGTACTGAACAAAGCCATCATTGATCTGTCCAATATCACCAAGAGTTTGTATACAGACCGGATCACTGACCTGGGGCTGGCAGAATCGATCAGTTATGAGCTGCTGGCTGTGAAAAATACCGGGATGTATGAAACTGAGTTTACGGTAACGGGTGATGAATTCAGGTTACCGGAAAAGACGGAGATTTTCCTCTTCCGGATGTTCCAGGAAATGCTCAATAATATCATCAAACATTCTGCTGCCACCCATATAATGGTCAGCCTGACTTACCATCCGGATGGTATTTTTGTCATGAGCGTGGAGGATAACGGAAAAGGATTTGATGTAGAGCAGGTTCGCTCCTCCCTCTCCTCCGGTAAGGGGGTGGGATTGAAAAGTATGTTCAACCGGGCTAAACTAATGGGGGCGGAACTGAAAGTAGTCAGTAATTTTAATAAAGGCACAAGACTGGAAGTGAAATTTATATCTAATCTATAATATGAGTAAAGCGGTCAGGAAAGTCAAAGTGATTGTTGCGGATGATCATGTGTTGATGCGGAATGCATTATCCAGACTGGTAGGTACACTGGAAGGCTATGAAGTGCTGGCGGAAGCGGATAATGGCCGGGACTTAAAAGATAAAATTCAGCAGCACCTGGTTCCCGATATTGTGTTGCTGGATGTGAACATGCCTGAAATGGATGGGTTCCAGACTACGCAGTGGCTGCATAAAAACTATCCACATATCCGGGTGCTTGTGCTGTCCATGCTGAGTGATGAAAGAACCATTATCAAAATGTTCCGTTTAGGTGCCAAAGGGTATCTGTTGAAAAATACGGACCCGGAAGAGTTGAAAAAAGCCCTTGATGCCATCGTCGCAAAAAACGTGTATTTATCAGATTATGTTTCGGGCAAGCTGGTAAGCGGACTGAATAAATACACTGAACTGGATGAGAAGCCTGTATTCCTGGTTGAAAGAGAAAAGGAATTATTGCGCTGGGTTTGTTCCGAACTGTCCTACAAGGATATTGCAGAAAAAATGAACCTGAGTCCCCGTACAGTGGATGATTACCGGCAGGCACTCTTTACCAAATTGAAAGTGCATAGCCGCGTTGGTCTGGTGCTTTATGCCATCCGGAATGCACTGGTAGAAGTCTGAGTGATTTATAATACGGGAACCATGGATGATAAATCAGTGGTTTTTTCCAGGCCGGCTGTGCGAACATTTCTTTCCACCAGTTGCCGGTAAGATATTCTTTCCACCCTGCTTTTCAACCAGCCCGGATAATTGAAAATACTCACGCTCATCTGCTGCACAGAATTGGTATCGTTTGCTTCAAATACTTCCAGGGCTTTTTTGTATTCTTCTGCTTTTTTCCTGCTGTCTTTCATGTAAAATGTCCGGTGCAGACACTGCACAAGTGCTGTTTCAAAGGGCTGCTTCTTTTTCCTTTTTAAGAAATAGGCATGGGTGGAACGGTATTCGGAATCAAAAAGGCTGCTGTCATTCATGGAATAACTGATCAGCAGTAAGAGGATACGGGCTACCGGTGTATGTTCATCCCGCACCCCGTCCCGGAACCATTGAATCCCTCGTTTGGTAAAATAGAGTGCATCATTGTATTGTTCCAGTACAAAAAAGCCAATTCCCAGAGAGAGATTAACGGTACGGTTCAGATCGGCATTCAGTAAGGGCTCCCAGCTGAGATAGCGGTTCTTCATCTGTGTCACCAGTTTTTTTACCTCATCATAACGGGCGGTTTTATTGAGAATCTTGTTCAGGGCCAGGTATTTGATGGCTTCGAAATTGGCCCTTTGTATCGGTTCATCCAGTAGTTTATTCAAGGGGTCATTGAATACGGTTCTGACATAATCATAGGAACCCTGCAGGATACCTGCATAGTTGATCATATAGAGTACTTCGATATAATATTCACCATGAGAGCTGAGGAAGCGGTTATTTTTTTTCCAGTCGCTCAGAACTTCCTGCAGTAATTCCAGTGATACTTTGATTTCACCCAGCAGGTAGAGCAGCACGGCCCGGCTCATCCGGTAGTAGTGGCCATACCAGAATGACTGGTTGGCGGAAGGAGGAGTACAACGGCCAATATTTTCCAACAGGGAGTAAATCTTTTCGCTGAGCGCTTCATCAATATCATAGTGCGCTTTCCGTTTCAGGAGCAGGGTTTCCGTATAAATATCGCGAAGGGTAATCATCTCCGCATAAGTTTCATAGCTCATGACCTTCTCGCCAAATATGGAAAACAATTCATCGTAACTGGTATGCAGACTGCTGAACAGTACCATCTTTTCAAACTCTGTTTTCAACAGATTCAGCATAGCAAAAGATTCCAGGCTGCGGGCCAGTGGTACTGCTTTTTTCCAGGTGGCATGTGCTTCCTCGAGTAATCCCTTTTTCCGGTATAGTCTTACCAGCTGAATCATCCGGTATAAATCATCACCTGCATTCTTCCGGCTATCATAGGTCAGCAGTGCTTCACAAAGCTGCTGGTGCAGGTAATGCCGCTGGTAAGCAATATTCTTTGCATGCAGGGCCGGGGCGCATTTTTTAAGAATGGCATCCTCATTGTATTTTTTTTGACTGGCAATTGCATCAAATAACTGCAGGTGCAGGGGCTGTTTATCGGAGGCGGCTCCGGAAAAATTCCTTTTGAAAAAAAGTTTTTCCCCGCTGCTCATTGCATGGACAAAACGCCATATTAAATCAGAAGCCATTTTTTTGCAGGTTATTTAGTTGCGTAAATTACGAAAAAATGAAATAGATGAACCAAATCATAGGAAACTGTTTATCGTGTAATAATCTGATAATCAGTAGCTAAAGTTTATTTTTCAATAAAAGTATAAAATAATGAACCAAATATTATTTAAAAATTGTAATCGGCCCGGGGCAGGCGAATCTTAGCTTTATGGTACCAAATTATTGAATACAAGCCACCAGTAACAGCATTATCACAACCAAAACCAACTGCTGTTCTCAGACCATTAACCATTAAACCTGAAACCCCTTACAGTGCTACTGTAAGGGGTTTTCCTTTATGATTTTCTGACAGGCTGTTGGTCGCTTATTTACTCAGGTACATGCTCCTGTCTTTGTACAATTGTCTGAAATAGGGATCTCTCAGGTTTTTGATAAAACGGATCGCTTCACCTGTTGATTTCATTTCAGGCCCCAGTTCCTTACTCACTCCCGGGAATTTATTAAAGCTGAATACCGGCTCTTTGATCGCAAATCCATCCAGGTGCTTTTCTTCCGGTATATCACCCACACTGATTTCACCGAGCATGACCTTGGTGGCATAGTTCAGGTAGGGTTTGCCATAGGCTTTGGCAATAAAGGGAGTGGTACGGGAGGCCCTCGGATTGGCCTCAATCACGAATACCCTGCCCTCTTTAATGGCAAACTGAATATTGATCAATCCTTTTACCTGGAGTGCGAGGGCAATTTTCTTGGCATAGTCCACCATGTCCTGTATTTCCAGCGGAGAGAGGTTGAATGCAGGTAGTACGGCATTACTGTCGCCCGAATGGATACCGGCCGGTTCAATATGTTCCATAATTCCCATGACATGGAATTTCTCCCCGTCACAAATCGCATCAATCTCAGCTTCCTGGCAACGATCGAGGAAATGATCGATCAGGATTTTATTTCCGGGTATATGTTTGAGCAGACTTACCACTGCTTTTTCCACTTCTTCATCATTGATCACGATCCGCATTCTTTGTCCGCCCAGTACATAAGAAGGACGTACCAGTACCGGATAACCTACTTTGTTGGCAACCGTAATGGCATCATCTACAGAATAAGCCGTACCATAATCAGGATAAGGAATATCCAGTGATTTGAGCATATCACTGAAGCGGCCACGGTCTTCCGCAATATCCAGACTGTCATAAGAAGTACCGATGATCTTTATTCCTTTCGCATGGAGTTTCTCTGCCAGTTTCAGGGCTGTTTGTCCGCCCAGCTGCACAATGACGCCATAAGGCTTTTCATGTTCAATCAGTTCCCAGAGATGTTCCCAGTACACCGGTTCGAAGTAGAGCTTATCGGCCATATCGAAATCGGTTGATACTGTTTCAGGGTTGCAGTTTACCATGATGGCTTCATAACCGCACTCCTTGATCGCCAGTAAGCCATGCACACAGCAATAGTCGAATTCAATTCCCTGACCAATCCGGTTGGGGCCGCTGCCAAGTACAATGATTTTTTTCCGGTCAGACACCTTGCTTTCGTTGACATTTCCTTCTTCAAAAGTGGAATAGAAATAAGGCGTCTTTGCTTCAAATTCTGCGCTGCAGGTATCTACCATTTTATACACTCTGGTAATACCGGCAGCCTTTCTTTTATTATAAATATCTTCTTCGTCGCCATGTTCCAGGATCCGGCTGATTTGTTCATCACTAAATCCGTTGACCTTTGCTTCCCGCAACAGGTCGAGCGGCAGGTCGGCCAGATCGTATTTGGCGATTTCCTTTTCCAGGTTACAAATCTTCTGGATTTCATAGAGGAACCAGCGATCGATACCGTTGGTGGCTTTTGAAATCGTACTTACAGAAATACCGGCCATGAGGGCATCCTTGATTCTGAAAATCCGGTCCCATTTCGGGGTCTTGATATATTCCAGCAGGTCATCTGCATGCATCAGGCTCTTGCCATAGTAGCCAAGGCCAACTGCATTATTTTCCAGGCTCTGACAGGCTTTTTGTACTGCTTCGGTAAAACTTCTTCCGATGGCCATTACCTCGCCCACACTTTTCATTTGTAAACCGAGGGTATCATTGGCACCTTTGAATTTATCAAAATTCCAGCGGGGGATTTTAACAATCACATAGTCCAGCGCAGGTTCAAAATAAGCGGAAGTGGTTTTGGTGATCTGGTTCTCCAGTTCATCCAGGTGATAACCAATGGCCAGTTTGGCTGCTATTTTAGCAATGGGATAACCGGTGGCCTTACTGGCCAGGGCAGAGGAACGGCTTACCCGGGGATTGATTTCAATCGCGATGATCTCTTCATTATCCGGGTTCAGGGCAAACTGCACATTACAGCCTCCGGCAAAATTGCCGAGGTCACGCATCATCATGATGGCAGTGTTGCGCATCAGCTGCATGGCGGTATCGCTAAGGGTCATGGCCGGAGCTACCGTAATAGAATCACCGGTATGTACGCCCATGGGATCGAAATTCTCTACGGTACAAATGATACATACATTATCAGCGGCATCACGTAATAATTCCAGCTCAAATTCCTTCCAGCCCAATACTGCTTTTTCTACCAGCACTTCATGGATCGGGGAGGCCTGGAGTCCGCGGTTCAATGCTTCATCCAGTTCATCTTTATCATGAACAAAACCACCACCGGTACCACCCAGCGTAAAAGAGGGCCGGATCACCAGCGGGAAACCGATTTCCTGTGCAAACTCCTTTCCTTCGAGGAAGGAATTGGCAGTCTTAGCCTGGGCCACTTTCACGCCCAGCTGGATCATCCATTGGCGGAATTTTTCCCGGTCTTCTGCCTTATCAATGGCTTTGATATCCACCCCGATCAGACGCACATTATATTGTTTCCACAAACCAAGATCTTCGGCTTCCTTGGCCAGGTTCAATGCCGTTTGTCCTCCCATAGTGGGAAGCACCGCATCGATTTGATTTTCCTGAAGAATCTGTTCAATACTTTCAACAGTGAGGGGCAAAAGATAAACCCGGTCTGCCATCATGGGGTCCGTCATAATGGTGGCCGGGTTGCTGTTGATCAGAATCACTTTCACTCCTTCTTCCCGTAAACTCCGGGCGGCCTGGGTGCCGGAATAATCAAATTCACAAGCCTGACCGATAATGATGGGTCCGGAGCCGATAATGAGTACCGATTGGATCGAATTGTCTTTTGGCATTTTTTGTTTTTAAATTGTGGCTGGCAGCAATCCTGCGGTAAAACATCCTTGTCCGTTGGACAAATTGCGCAAAAGTAGGGG
>ERZ795061.4871-NODE-4871-length-11193-cov-5.360298_pt1 | contig 11193 bp, 10 predicted proteins | sample MGYA00375145_ERZ795061 | MGnify/ENA primary metagenome ERZ795061 (study PRJEB30190, sample SAMN05720144) | anaerobic digester metagenome | isolation source: active sludge of municipal wastewater-treating anaerobic digesters | place: USA | collected 2014-12-22 ... | reverse complement strand
ATCTAGTGTTCCGCCAAGTCTTTGCCCTTGAGAAATTCCATGGCAATATACGCTAGATCGTGCTCTTCTCCGGCATCAAAGATCGTCACAATATTCTGATGTTGCAAGCGCCCCGCGGTTTCCGCTTCACGGAAGAATCGTTCGCGCGCATCCACCAATTCGTCGCCTGAAAACTCCTGACTTAAAGCCAGGGTCTTGATAGCAACCACGCGGCCAATCTTGGGATCTTTGCCCAAGTAAACAACACCCATGGCTCCTTTTCCAAGCTCCTTTTCCACTTGGTAGCGGCCCAGCATAGGTTTCTCAACCGCACCTCCATCCAGCAACATCGTGCCGCCCGGATGCGAATTTCCTCCCAACATCACAGTTTCGGAGAGGTTCTTGGCGCGGCTAAGTTTGGCTTTGATATCTTTGTAGTCTTTATCGAATGCAGCCATGTGCTGATAGACCGCTTCTGCCTTGTTGAACTGGCGTTTACGCTCAAAATCCATTGCAAGGCTATACAAATTACCCAGTACTGCCTCATTCATCGGCACGCGACGAAAACGATCAAAGGCCATGTCCAACTGACCCTGACCCTGAAGTGCCAGACCCATCATGCGGTTGGTCTCAGCCGACTCTTCGTCAGTCTTTGCTTTGCCGGCCTCTGTCATCAAGAAGCGCTTGGTGGTCAACGCGAGATGCCCCAGTATCAGCATGGTTGCCGGAAATACAAGCTTCAGCCAGGTAGCAGCAACAGACAGGAGACCGAATTCAGTTGCCAGCATCCCAACAAAGAGCACGAGCGTGGCACTTGCAGCCATACCCGCGGACAACCTTGGCAGCACAAAGACAATATAAGCAGCGACCGTCAGAAACAGTCCCAGCAATGCCCAATCACCCCATGTCGGCAGTATGATGAAATGCTCATTGAGAATGCTCGAAGTGATGTGCGCGATGGTTTCGGCCGGTGACAACGATGAATTTCCCGGAACGGGGAACTGAACGCCAACTCCAGCCGCTGTGGCGCCGATGATGACAATTTTCCCCGCATATTTGGATGCTGGAATCTTTCCAGACAACACGTCGTAAAACGAATCCACTGCGAATGCGGACTTACCATCGCGCCCCTTGTAAAACTGCGGCAGCATCAATGCGGACGGGTCAGTCTTGACTCTCAACTTTCCAATCTGCACTGACTCACCGTCATTCAGACGAATATCAGAGGGCGCCAAATTCAAACTCTTTGCAGCCGCAAGTAGCGCCAATGATGGAATGGCCTGTCCATAATAATTGACCAATAATGGCTCCTGCCGTACGGCGCCATCCACATCCGGATACTGGTTTAAATGCCCAATGCCAGCAGCCGCAGCTCCTATCAATTCAATTGGCTGCTGGCCACGATTTGCAGAAATAGAGAACCCTTTGGGATCATCAATCGAACTGGCAAGCGCAAATGGGGGCAATGGTGAATCCGGCTTTCCACTTTGATCGCCGAACGCCATTACTGATGGCAAAAGAACATTGCCCGCTTTTTTGAGACTTATCGCCAAAACCGCATCCGTATCCAGCGCCAGTTCTGCTTCAGATATCAATTGCGCAAGCTGCGCAGTCGCTAAATTCTGTTCAGGTTCCGTGCCCAAGGCTGATTTCATTTTTCGAATGAACACCAACCCTGGGTCGATCTGCGGCTCAGTGAAGAAAACAGTGTGAACGATAGTTTTTGCTTTTGCTTGAGCCAGCAAATCAATCAACTTGGCGTGAACATCGCGCTGCCACGGCCAGCGCCCAAGATTGGCTATGCTCTGGTCATCAATAGCGATGACGGCAATTCGATCCGATGGTTGGCGAGAATTGCTGGTGCTTGCAAAATCGTAAAAACGCCGCTCCATCGTCCCAATGGCATCGGTCGACAAATGCAACACCACCACCGCAAGCACGACCGCAACACCGGCAAACCAGTCGGTTCTCCAGAATACGCCCGATTTTGTAGAAAATTTTGCCACGTACCAGCCCTGCTCTTATTTGCTATTGCCCTTCACGGGCAGCACCCACCCATAAACTCTCCGACCGATGGATCGAGTCAAAAGCCAACGTTAGCAGATGCGCCAACTTCCGACAAGCATCTTGTTCACGCATTCGCCTACTTTTGCGGTGCGTACCCTTGCATTCAGGATTGCCATTTACAAACGTGGGGGCCCCAATGCAAAAAGCGCTTCAAACTATCTGTTTGAAGCGCTCTTAGCGCGATCAAGCCAAGTAGCGACTAGGTCGCTTGGCACGTTTAGAGCAAGGCTTTGAGCAGTTTGGCCATTTCAGACGGGTTACGCGTGACGGTAAAACCACACTCCTCCATCACCGCTAACTTGGCATCGGCTGTATCAGCGCCACCGGAAATCAGCGCACCGGCATGGCCCATGCGCTTGCCTGCGGGCGCAGTCACACCAGCGATAAAGCCCACAATAGGCTTCTTCATGTTGAGTTTGCACCAACGGGCTGCTTCGGCTTCATCCGGCCCACCGATTTCACCAATCATGATGACGGCGTCGGTATCAGGATCGTCATTGAATGCACGCATGACATCAATGTGTTTCAGGCCATTGATAGGGTCACCACCAATACCAACCGCAGATGATTGGCCCAGACCGATTTCAGTCAATTGCGCAACCGCTTCATAGGTCAGCGTGCCGGAGCGACTAACCACCCCGATTCGACCCTTGCGGTGGATATGGCCAGGCATGATGCCGATCTTGATTTCGTCTGGCGTGATCAGACCAGGGCAATTGGGTCCCAGCAACAGAGTTTTTTTACCGCCAGCGGCTTCCTTAGCCTTCATGCGGTTGCGTACTTCCAGCATGTCTCGGACGGGGATGCCCTCAGTAATGCAAATTGCCAAGTCCAGATCGGCTTCAACCGCTTCCCAGATGGCAGCAGCTGCGCCAGCGGGCGGCACATAGATCACCGACACAGTCGCGCCGGTTTCCGATGCAGCCTCCTTGACTGAAGCGAAGATTGGAATATTGAAGATGGATTCGCCGGCCTTCTTGGGGTTTACGCCCGCCACGAAGCAATTCTTGCCATTTGCGTATTCCTGGCACTTTTCCGTGTGGAACTGACCGGTCTTTCCGGTAATTCCCTGGGTGATAACTTTGGTGTCTTTATTAATGAAGATAGACATATTCGTGCTCCGCCTTACTTGACCGCTGCCACAATTTTTTGGGCCGCTTCGGCCATGGAGTCTGCGCTGATGATGGGAAGACCGGATTCAGCCAGCATTTTCTTGCCCAGATCTTCGTTAGTGCCCTTCATGCGCACCACCAGCGGCACAGACAGGTTCACGGCCTTGCAGGCGGTTATCACGCCTGTAGCAATGGTGTCGCACTTCATAATGCCGCCGAAGATGTTGACCAGAATGGCCTTGACCTTGGGATTTTTCAGCATGATCTTGAAGGCTTCAGTCACCTTTTCAGGGGTAGCACCGCCACCCACGTCCAGGAAGTTGGCAGGCTCTGCGCCAAACAGCTTGATGGTGTCCATGGTCGCCATTGCCAAACCGGCGCCGTTAACCAGGCAGCCGATGTTGCCGTCCAGGCTGATGTAAGCCAGGTCAAACTTGGAAGCTTCCACCTCGGCCGGATCTTCCTCGTCCAGATCGCGATACGCCACGATTTCTGGGTGACGGAACAGGGCGTTGGCGTCAAAATTGAACTTAGCGTCCAATGCGATCACATTACCTTTACCGTCGCGATTGAGCGGGTTGATCTCGACCAGAGACGCGTCAGTGTCCATGTAGCACTTGTAGAGCTTCTGGAAGATATCAACGGCCTGTGCCGTCGAGCCTGAAGGCATGCCGATGGCGTCAGCGATCTTCTTGGCCTGCGCTTCGCCCAGACCGGTCAAGGGATCGATGAATTCGGTAATGATCTTTTCGGGCGTGGAGTGCGCTACTTCCTCAATGTCCATTCCGCCTTCGCTGGAGGCAATGAAGGCCACCTTTTGCGATGCACGGTCTGTTACCACGGAAACGTAGTATTCCTTCTGGATGTCTGCACCGTCTTCGATGTACAAACGACGCACCTTCTGGCCTTCGGGGCCAGTCTGGTGGGTCTTAAGCTGCATGCCCAGGATTTCACCGGCCAGACGCTTGACGTCATCGATGGACTTGGCAACCTTCACACCGCCGCCCTTGCCACGCCCACCGGCGTGAATCTGCGCCTTGACGACCCAGATAGGGCCGCCGAGCTTTTGGGCAGCTTCCACCGCCTCTTGAACTGTAAAGGCCGGGATGCCGCGGGGTACGGGCACACCGAATTGGCGCAAAATTTCTTTGCCTTGGTATTCGTGGATTTTCATGACGTCTCTTTGGGAGCTGGACAATTTTCACCAAATTGCAACATGAAACTGTTGCGAATGTGGCACTGGACACACCAATTGCGAAATGTATCATGTTGCAATGCACCAAACTTGTGGCTAACTTACAGCCCGCTTTTGGCGTTCATCCGTTTCACTATGGAGTCGCTCTGTCGGCACGGTACATGAAAAAAATATTTATTGATGGCGAAGCCGGTACCACGGGTCTGCAGATCCGCGAACGCCTGCAGACCATGCCCGATCTGGAAGTGATCAGTATCGATCCGGCGCTGCGAAAGGATGCGGGCGCAAAAAAGTCCCTGATGGCCCGTGCTGACCTGGTTGTACTGTGTCTGCATGATGACGCCGCTGTGGAGTCCGTAGCCATGATTGACGCCATTGAACAGGAGACCGGCAAACCAGGACCTCGCATCATTGACGCTTCAACTGCCCACCGCACTTCGCCTGGTTGGGTATATGGCTTTCCAGAACTGACGGCGGGGCAGCGGAACGCGGTGGCCCAGGCACGGCGCGTGGCAAACCCTGGTTGCTATGCAACAGGTGCGATTGCACTGATTCGGCCCTTGGTCGATGCGGGGTTAATGCCAGGGGACTTTCCGGTGTGTCTGCCATCCATCAGCGGCTATTCAGGCGGTGGGCGCAGCATGATTGAAGCCTACGAGGCCGGCAATGCACCACCCATGGAGTTGTACGCTCTGGGACTCAAACACAAGCACATTCCCGAAATCATGCGTTACACCGGTCTGACGCGCCGGCCGCTTTTTGTACCGTCAGTGGCCAATTTCAAACAGGGCATGCTGGTGCAATTGCCACTTCATCTGGACACCTTGCCGGGCAAGCCCACGGCACAGGATGTGGAGGCAGCGTTGCGCAGCCACTATGCTGATAGCGAATGGGTCACCGTGGAACCTGCCAACCCCGACCAAAAGCTGGACGCTGTGGCGCTGATGGATACCAACAAAATGGAGTTGCGCGTGTTTGCCAATGACGCCAAGGCCGATGGCTTCGCACACGCAGTGCTTGTGGCGCGGCTGGACAATCTGGGCAAGGGCGCCAGTGGCGCGGCCGTGCAGAACCTAAAATTGATGCTGGGTATTTAGTCTTCTACGTCAAAGCCGCCGGATACCACTTTGTGAATGGTGTCGCCGCCGAAACCCCGGCTTGCCAAAAAGCGCATCTGCTTACCACGTTGGGCGGCATCCGTGGGCAGCTGCCCGAACTTCTTACGCCAGACTTCGCGCGCGCGGTCGACCTCGGTAGCACGCAACTGCTCAACAGCACTTATCACGGCTTCGGGCGCCAAGCCCTTGCCTAACAGTTCCTGTCGGATGCGAGTGGCTCCCAGTTTGGCCGAGCGGCGGTGCAGCACTGACTCGACCACGCGCTGCTCATTGATGAAGCCTTTTGCTTGCAGGTCATCCAGCGCTTGGACCAGGCTTCCGGGCTCGTCCTCAAACGACGCGAGCTTGCGCTCCAACTCAGCGCGGGAATACTCGCGCGCGCCCAGCAGGCGCAGCGCGCGGCCTTTGAGGGATAGAGGCGGTTGGGGTGTCACAGCGGACTCACGACGCATTTACCTACGAATGCTATGTATTCGATAGCTACATACGCCTATTTCTATCGGGCTAATCGGCTTTTTTACTTGAAGTTTTTGGCTTCACCTCAGCCTCCACCGCACCTGCAAGCAGCGGGATGCCGAGCGACGCACGCACTTTGTTTTCAATTTCTATCGACAAGGCAGGGTTCTCGCGCAGGAACTCACGGGCGTTGTCACGGCCCTGGCCGATCTTTTCGCCGTTGTACGCATACCAGGCGCCTGACTTGTCGAGGATGTTGGCATTTACGCCCATGTCGATGATTTCGCCATGGCGGCTGATGCCTTCACCAAACAGGATGTCGAATTCCGCCGTCTTGAAAGGCGGCGCCACCTTGTTTTTTACCACCTTGACCTTGGTCTCGTTGCCGATCGCCTCATCGCCCTTTTTGATCGTCCCGGTGCGGCGAATGTCCAGTCGTACCGAAGCGTAGAACTTCAACGCATTGCCACCAGTGGTGGTCTCTGGTGAGCCAAACATCACGCCGATCTTCATGCGGATCTGGTTAATGAAAATGACCATGCAGTTGGTCTTCTTGATGTGGGCAGTCAGTTTGCGCAGCGCCTGGCTCATCAAGCGGGCTTGCAGGCCGGGCAGTGAGTCACCCATTTCGCCTTCCAACTCGGCCTTGGGTGTGAGTGCCGCAACCGAATCGACCACGATCAGGTCGACCGCACCAGATCGCACCAGACTATCGACAATTTCGAGGGCCTGCTCACCCGTGTCGGGCTGGCTGATTAGCAGGTCTTGCAAGTTCACACCCAGTTTTTGCGCGTACTGGATGTCCAGCGCATGCTCGGCATCCACGAAGGCGCACTGCCCGCCCTGTTTTTGCATCTCGGCGATCACTTGCAGGGTCAGCGTGGTCTTGCCAGACGATTCAGGACCGTAAATTTCAACCACCCGCCCACGCGGCAAGCCTCCAACGCCAAGGGCAATGTCCAAGCCTAACGAACCGGTGGAAACGACCTGAATATCCTCGATCACCTCGCCCTCACCCAAGCGCATGATGGTTCCCTTGCCGAACTGTTTTTCGATTTGGGCCAATGCCACCTGCAAGGCCTTGGCTTTTTCACTGTTTGCAGCGAGCGGTTTGACGGGTGCGTCCATGGGAATCTCCTTAAAAAAACAAAAAAATCTGGGGCAACTCAGTCGTTGGGTTTAATTACAGGCTGGATGCTTGAACAGTAGTTTACAGGCAAAGATTGAATTCAGTAAATGCAATTTTTAGTCAGTTTGTATTACTATTCACAACCATGTCGACAGCACCGTCTAACAGCTCGGACGAAACTTGGCGCCACGCCCACATGGGTCATTGGTTGCGATTGGCGTTGGAACAATTTGATGCGCGCGTCATGCAGTTAATGACGCAACACCCTGGAGTGCCATTGGGTCTATCCAATCTGGTCGCCCGAGGACAGCTGGGGGCGGCACACGTTCACATCACCCGCCATCTCTCGCACAGCGGCTCTCGACTGACCGACCTGGCACAGCGTGCTGGCATGACCAAACAAGCGATGGGCACGCTGGTTGACCAATGCGAGGCCTGGGGCATGGTGTGTCGCATGCCCGACCCTCTTGACGCCAGGGCGCGTCAGGTTCGATTTACCGACACCGGATTCGCCTGGATGGGCGCATACCGTGAGGCCGTTGCCCAGGCAGAAGCGGAACTGCGGCAGGCCGTTGGGAACGAAGTCGCCACGGTCATCGCAATCGGGCTGGAAGCCTACTGCGGGCAGTAGGCGGGATTGCGCTTCTTGCCCCACGCGGGCACGCCTAGAATGATGCCAAACAAGGAACGCTGATGCCGAATGACGGGCGCAGCACCCACAAAAGGAGCAGGCATGCGGATATTGATTGCGGAAGACGACCAGGTATTGGCTGATGGCCTCTTGCGTGCCCTGCGCGGCGCTGGTGCGGCGGTGGATCATGTGGCCAGCGGCACTGAGGCCGATGCCGCCCTGATGACCAACACTGAATTTGATCTCTTGATTCTCGATCTGGGCCTGCCAAAAATGCATGGCCTGGAAGTGCTCAAGAAGCTGCGCGGGCGCGGATCATCACTGCCTGTGCTCATTCTTACTGCAGCCGATGCAGTGGACGAGCGCGTCAAGGGACTGGACTACGGTGCCGACGACTACATGGCAAAACCCTTCAGCCTGCAGGAGCTTGAAGCGCGCGTACGCGCCCTGGTGCGGCGCGGCATGGGGGCATCCAGCAGCACGATCAAGCATGGCCCGTTGATCTATGACCAGGCCGGGCGCGTGGCCACGATAGACGGCAAGATGGTGGAACTGTCAGCCCGTGAACTGGGTTTACTGGAAGTGCTACTGCAGCGCGCAGGGCGCCTGGTCAGTAAAGACCAGTTGGTCGAGCGCTTGTGCGAGTGGGGTGAAGAAGTCAGTAACAACGCCATCGAGGTTTACATCCACCGGCTGCGCAAGAAGATCGAGAAAGGCCCCATCCGCATCGCGACGGTGCGTGGCTTGGGCTATTGCCTGGAAAAAATTCCCGGGTAACGGTTAGCCGCGCGTGAAAATCTTCCAGCGCGAGCAACGCAGCCTGTTCGGCGAAATCCTGGACTGGATGCTGACACCGCTGCTGCTGCTGTGGCCGGTGAGTCTGGTGTTGACATGGCTGGTGGCGCAAGGCATTGCCGGCAAGCCGTTTGACCGCGCACTGGAGTACAACGTCGGTGCATTGGCCCAGTTGGTCACGGTCAATCAAAATAAGGCGCAGTTCATTCTTCCGCTGCCTGCACGCGAGTTGTTGCGCGCAGATGACTCTGATACGGTCTACTACCAGGTGCTGGGGCCGGGCGGCGAGTACCTGAGCGGTGAAAAGAGTTTGCCCCTGCCTCCAGAAGATGAAAAACTCGCCCCCGGCGAAGTGCGCATGCGAGACGAGGAGTTTCGAGGGGTGGGCATCAAGGTGGCCTACACATGGGTCAAACTGGAGCTGCCCAATAGCAAGCCGGCGCTGGTGCAGGTGGCTGAGACCATGGACAAACGCTCGGTTCTGGCCACCGAAATCGTCAAAGGCGTGATGCTGCCGCAGTTTGTGATCCTGCCTCTGGCCGTACTGCTGGTGTGGCTGGCGCTGGTACAGGCCATCAAGCCCCTGAACCACCTGGAAGAACGCATCCGCGCCCGCAGCCCCGATGATTTGAGTCCTTTGGACGCCCAGGCGGTCCCCATCGAGGTGGCGCCACTGGTCTCGTCGGTCAATGACTTGCTGATGCGCCTGAAGGATTCCATTGCAACGCAAAAGCGATTTCTGGCAGACGCCGCGCACCAACTCAAGACACCCCTAGCAGGTCTGCGCATGCAGGCAGACCTGGCACAGCGTGAGGGTGCCAATGCGGAAGATCTGAAACAGTCACTGCGCCAGATTGGGCGCTCCAGCATCCGCGCCACGCACACCGTCAACCAACTTTTGGCCCTGGCACGGGCAGAAAGCAGTGGCACGGTGATGAGTCAGCAACCCTGCAATCTCGTGAATTTGACCATGGATGTCATTCGCGATTGTGTGCCTCGCGCCATGGATAAGCACATTGATGTGGGTTACGAGGGCGCTGAACCCGATGTGGAAGACGTCACGCTCATGGGCAACCCCACGCTTCTCAAAGAAATGGTGCGCAATTTGATGGACAACGCCATCAACTACACGCCTTCCACGGCAGCCCAACCGGGCATGATCACGGCCCGCGTGCTCAAGGACCCGTTCAGCAAGGTACTGGTTTTACAGGTAGAAGATTCGGGGCCGGGCATACCAGCGTCTGAGCGAGAACTAGTATTTCAGCCCTTTTACCGCGTTCTGGGAACCGAGGCCGATGGTTCGGGGCTGGGTTTGCCCATCGTGCTCGAAATAGCACGCCAGCACCATGCCAGCATCACGCTGGAAGACAGTCGCCCCGGTCAGTCACCACCTGGAACTTGCTTCACAGTGCGCTTTGCCAACACGGACTAGCACCGCACAAACCAGCCTAATGGCAGTTGTGCAGTGGTTTGCCTGCCAGTGCTGGCTTGATGTCGTTCACACGGACCTTCAGTTCTTGCGTTACCGCGGGAAGCTTGAGCTGCGTTTGCTGCCCCTGCGGATACTCCAAAACAACTTTGGCGGTTCGAATACCACGCAAGTTCAGTTTCGCCAGTTCCGCATTGGCCGCCGCCTGGTCCTCAAAGGCACCCAGTGACAGGCCAATCTCCAGGGACGGATTGGTCACATTCTGGGCAACCAGCCGCATGGCGGCCAATTCATCCCGTTTCTTCGCCAAACCTTCAGCGTTGGCAAATTTGCCCATGTAAACGATCCAGCGGGCGGGAACCGCTACCGGGTCCAGCTGCCATGTGCCGGGTGCCAGCGCAGACTCCAGGGCTGTGCGTAGCGCAGCGGCTTGGGTGTCGTCAAACGGGCCCGCCATGAGGCACTCTTTGGGAACCTGGTCAGCTTGAACCTGCGCTTCTACGCGCTTGAATTCCTGCGGCCCCAAGATGCGCAGCGCTTCAGGCAAGACCTGCTGTTGCAAGCGCTGCGGCTCCTGTTGCTGCACTGGCGCAAACCCGTAGGGCCGTAGCATGCCTTCACTCCACGCGAAGTAAAGACCGTTGGCAAGAATCAGAATCAATACAAAGAGTCTTAGCATGGCTTTATATGGGTATTGCAGGTAAATCAGGTCGAACGCTGACCTCCGCACTGGTGATTGCCTTCACTCCGTTTTCCGAGTGCACCAACAGAGCGCCGCTGGCATCCACGCCCCGCGCAATACCAATCAACCCGTCGCTGCAACGCACGGTCTGGCCATACAAGAGATCGCGGCCATGAAACGCGGTACGCAACGGGCCAAACCCATGCGTCTCAAACCGCTGTATGGCCCGCACCAATGGTTGTGCGACACGCAACAGGGTCTCTGGTGCGTCTATGCCAGGTAACAACTCGGAAAGAGACGCGGGTGGCGTGCTAAGTCCTTGCCCGTCCCGGGGTGCAATGTTGACACCCACACCAACCACAGCAAAGCGCACATCCCCCAAACTGGCCGTCTCGATCAAAATGCCCGCCAGCTTGCGCGATTGCCACCAAACGTCATTTGGCCATTTCAATTGCAGGTCAAGGTGCAGGCTCTCAACAATGGACAGCCCCACCGCCAGAGACAGGCCCGACCAGTCCAGAGGCGCAAGCGGTAACCCGAGTGAAAACATCAAAGAGGGGAGTTGCCCTGCAGCCAAACGCGCGCCGCCCGACTCAACAC
>ERZ795061.4870-NODE-4870-length-11195-cov-4.454399_pt1 | contig 11195 bp, 12 predicted proteins | sample MGYA00375145_ERZ795061 | MGnify/ENA primary metagenome ERZ795061 (study PRJEB30190, sample SAMN05720144) | anaerobic digester metagenome | isolation source: active sludge of municipal wastewater-treating anaerobic digesters | place: USA | collected 2014-12-22 ... | reverse complement strand
CAAAGTCGGACTCATCAGCACCTCCATTGCTGCCGTATTATATCTTACAAAAAAATTATTGCTGATGATGGGTTCAAGGAACAATACCCAGAAAATACATTAAGCTGCCATCAATACGCAGAAAATTTTCCGCAATCTAAATTTCAGATCGTAACGGTCATCATTTAACCGTGGAATGCTTATATTCGGTAACAAATTTATTGCGCGTATGGATATTGCCGGCATCTCCACCTGGTGGCAATCTTTGGCCTCCATTGAAAAGATTTTCTGGGCTATCGCCCTGCTTTTTTCATTCTTGTTCCTGATACAAACCCTGCTTTCCTTTATTGGAGGAGATGGGGCCGAGGCCGGAGGTGATGCAGATGCCTCCATTTCAGGTGACGATGGAACCGGTCACCAGTTTTTCACCATCAAAAATCTGATTGCTTTTTTTACCATTTTCGGCTGGACGGGCATTGCCTGTCTGAAAGGAGGCATCAACCAGGGACTATCCATTGGACTGGCCGTACTGGCCGGATCAATAGTGGTACTGATCATGGCGCTTCTTTTTAAAAGCATGAACCGTTTAAAACAAAGCGGTACCCTGCAAACAAAGAATGCCATTGGCCTGATTGCAGAAACCTATCTCCTTATCCCGGCAGCAAGGGAAGGTTTTGGGAAAGTACATGTGAAAGTGCAGGGTTCCCTGCATGAATTACAGGCTATGACAGATGATGAGCAACCGATTGCTACCGGCAAACTGGTAAAAGTAACCGGTGTGATGAATGAAAGTATCCTGCTCGTTTCAACACAGCTTCAATAATCAAAAAATACAACTAACTGTTTATGGCAGAGAATCTCCTGATTGTCGTCGCGGCATCGATCCTGTTTTTCTTCATCCTTGTTTATTCGATGTTCCGCAGGTACAAACGTTGCCCCTCAGATCGCATCCTGGTCGTGTATGGTAAAGTAGGACGTGGTGCAGAAGGGGTCCATACCGCTAAATGTATTCATGGTGGTGCAGCTTTTATCTGGCCCATCATACAGGATTATTCTTTTCTTGATCTCACACCGATTTCCATTGAGGTGAACCTGACCAGTGCCCTGAGCAAGCAGAATATCCGCGTGGATGTTCCCTCCCGTTATACCGTGGGTGTTTCCACTGAACCGGCTGTGATGCAAAATGCAGCGGAAAGATTACTGGGAATGCAGCGCCCGCAGATCCATGATCTGGCAAAGGATATTATCCTTGGTCAGATGCGCCTGGTGGTGGCCATGATGGATATTGAAGAGATCAATAATAACCGGGATAAATTCCTGGCCAATATTGCCTCTAATGTGGAAGCCGAGTTGAATAAGATCGGATTGAAGATGATCAACGTAAACGTAACCGATATTAAAGATGAAAGCGGTTATATTGATGCCCTGGGTAAGGAAGCGGCCGCTAAAGCAATTAATGAAGCCAAGATCCGGGTAGCAGAACAGGAGCGTACCGGGGAAATTGGTAAAGCCACTGCGAATATGGACCGGGATATCAAGGTTGCCGAAACGCAAAGGCAGAGAGATACACAGGTGGCTTTTGCCATGAAGGATAAAGAAATTCAGATTGCCGGTGCTAACCGGGATGAAAATATCGGTAAAGCGGAAGCAGAAAGAGATACCCGTGTAAAAATGGCGGAAGCAAACGCTATTGCTGTACAGGGAGAGAACCTTTCCAAAATTGAAATTGCCAACTCCGATGCGGCCAGAAGGGAGAGAGAGGCCGAAGCCCTGAAAAAGGCGATGGCTGCAGAAAAAGTACAGGCGGCAAAAGCATTGGAAGAAGCTTATCTCGCAGAAAAAATGGCGGAGGAAGCCCGTGCCGAAAGAGACCGTGCCACTCAAAACGCCAGCATTGTGGTAGCAGCAGATATCCAAAAACAAAAACTGATTATTGAAGCCCAGGCTGCAGCCGAGCAGTTAAGAGAAAGAGCCAAGGGTGAGGCAGATGCCATCTTTGCCAAACTGGAAGCCGAAGCAAGGGGTATGTTTGAAATGCTGACCAAACAGGCGGAAGGTCTGGAACGAATCGTGAAGTCGGCCGGTAATAATCCGAAAGATGCTGTCTTACTGATGATCGCTGATAAACTCCCTGAACTGGTCAAGCTGCAGGCTGATGCCATCCGGAATATCAAGATCGATAAAGTTACTGTATGGGATGGCGGACAAAATGCAGATGGCAAGGGCTCTACGGCTAATTTCATGAGCGGTTTGTACAAGTCGGTTCCCCCGCTGAAAGATATTTTTGATATGGCCGGTATGGACCTGCCCAATTATCTGGGAAAGAAGAAGGAAGAAGCAGATACAGCAGTGGAGGTAAAGGCAGAAGAAGTCAAAACACCACCTAAAAAATAAACTGATGCCCGGGCCTCAACTCCGTTGCTTAGAAGGCCTTGAAAATTGAGCATTGCGTATTTCTCTATAGTAGGAAAAATGTTCAATGCTCAATTTTCAATATTCAATTTTCAAGTAATCAGGTGCCACTGAATACCAGCTGCCGGATTCAATAAATACTACCACGCCCCTTATTATCGAACTCCCGACTCAAGACTCTCGACTCATGACTATCGACTAACGACTGCTCCCTAATCTTTCAATATATTTTGAAAATTCGGAAACAAGTATGTAACTTTGTTCCATGAAACTCACCGAAGCCAAACAGCAATTCATCAGCAACTGGGGTGCATTTGGTACCCATTGGGGTATTAACCGTACCATGGCCCAGATTCATGCCTTATTACTCATTAGCCCGGACCCATTGACACAGGACGATATCATGGAAGAGCTGAATATCAGCCGGGGCAATACGAATATGAATATCCGTGAACTTATTAACTGGGGTTTGGTGGACCGTGTGCTGTTATCCGGAGAAAGAAAGGAATTTTTTACGGCGGAAAAAGATATCTGGAAAGTAGTCACTCAAATTGTGAAAGAAAGAAAGAAAAGGGAACTGGAGCCCATGCTGCAGTTACTCGATAAACTGGAGAATGTGGAGGGTGATAAAAAAGACAAACATGTCAAAACCTTTGTAGATACTGTAAGCGGTATCCGTAAACTGGGCAGACAGGCAGATAAAACCCTGGACCGGATGATCCGTGCTGAAGAGAGCTGGTTTGTCGGTTCACTGATCAAAATATTCAAGTAATCATGTACCGGTATAAGACATTCGATTTATTCGGGCAACTGGCCGCCATCCTGGCCATCCTGATGGGCCTGATCGCAGCAGATGAGAGGGGCGCCGTGATTTCCATTGGATTACTGGTGTTGGCCGGACTGCAATTAATCAGTTTACTGGTGAATGGATTTTTTGGCCCGGCCGGATGGAAAAGCCCCCTGCGCCGCTGGCACCTGATAGGCACAGGTCTGGTACTGGCGGTAATGATCTATGGAATGGTAAAACCTGCGGAAGATAAATATGATATGAGCGGACTGGGTATTATTATACAATCCCTCGTACCCGCTGCCCTCGTAGCCCTCTTTTACACAGTCATCACCGGCATGGAATGGAAAAAAATGCGCAGTTAATACAACCGGTTCGCCGGTTTTTTTAAAACCTGATACTTTCATTATTTTCTGAAAATATAATATATGACAAAGCCCCTTAAAATAGCCGATAACCTGGTACAGGTGCTGATTACTCTTTATTTTATTATTTACAGTCTGGTCAGGGAGGATTCAAGCCAGCTGATTAACTGGTATTTTTTTCTGGGCGGTTGGCAGTTACTGAGTTTTCTGTTTCATGAGTTCTTTGACCTGTCCTGGCGAAATAAAAAAGAAAGAAAAAACTATGGCACCTGTCTGCTGTGGATTTTCATCACCGGTTCGGTACTTTATGTACTGGCCATGCTGGAATTACCGCTGATCTTCTTTTATTTATTCGCCATGCTTTTAGCCGGGCCTGTGCTGGCCATCTGGTATTTTATGATTGGGTACCGGGAATATGTACAGATCCGGCACCGGGAGTTCATCCATCTGAAATAAACAACGATTCCCTAGTTTTACAGCATGATTCCCAAAAAGACCCTGGTACTCGGTGCTTCTGATAATCCATCCCGCTATAGTTACCTGGCCATACAGCGGCTCCGGAGTCATGGCCATCCGGTGATCGCCATCGGTCGTAAACATACCCTGGTAGCGGATGTACCCGTTGCGGTTGAACCTATTATGGAAAAAGAAATTGATACCGTTACCCTTTACCTGAATCCATCTCACCAGCAGGAATACTATCATTATATCCTGTCACTTGCTCCAAAGCGGATCATCTTTAATCCCGGTACAGAAAACTCCGAACTTGAAGAAATGGCCCGGCAAAAAGGCATCAAGACCTTAGAAGCCTGTACATTAGTAATGTTAAGTACTAACCAGTATTAATCGTAGATCAACCGACTCCCCTGCCGAAGTTTTACGAATCCCTGCGGGTACTACTCCTCAATCTTACATCTTTCCTGTACCATTTGCTTGGAACTATTTAAATAATTCACAAATCTTGCATCACCGTCCCCCCTGAAAGCTGCAGTTGATGAAGCAACTGCTGAACAATATCCTATTGACTTAAAAATTGTGTCCCGATGAAAAGCCTACGTACCTCCGTACTTTGCGCAGCTATTACGCTATGCAGTATTTCTTCATTCGCCCAGGATCAGCATCCTCCGCTCAATGAACCGAACCTGAATAAACCCCGTTTGTTCAGTAACCTGCCCGACAAAATCAAGTTAAACATTACTGATTTCAATGCCCTTCTGGGAACAGCACTTGGTGCCCCCACCCGGCTGAACCTCAGTACTGATAACAGTCTCCGTTTTGAAGGAGAAGTGATTTCTTCCGTCAGCAAGTATGATAACAAATTGCAGACTGTCGTGATCCGCTCTTCCAATTTCAATGGGGCCAACCTGACCCTGAGCCGCATCGTAGGTTCTGATGGACAGGTGAAATACCGTGGCAGAATTGTCAGTTTTGCCCATGGTGACCTCTATGAACTGGAGAACCTTGATGGCCAGTACCAGTTAGTAAAGAAGAATTTTTACGACCTGGTGAATGAATAGTTTTTATCCGTTTACATCCAATATTTCGATTTCGCCCGTTTTTATGTCCGTGTCCGATTGTACCTATTGAAAAACACAAAATCCTCCTTGTATGAAAAATCTTTTCCGTTCCACTATGATGGCGCTGCTGTTCAGCGTGCCATTGTTCACCGGGGCACAGGTGCCGGTGATGAACAGTTACCCCAGTGCTACTGCGGTGCTGTTTCTCGATTTCGATGGTCACACCCTCGATAATACTGCCTGGAATTATAATGGCCCAATTGTTTGTGATGCATCTGGTATGACAAATACCAATATCGTGTCTGTATTTAACCGGGTAGCAGAAGACTATCGCCCGTTTAATATCAATGTCACTACTGATGAATCCAAATACCTGGCGGCCCCTATTGACCGCAGAATCCGTGTCGTACTGACTGTCAGCCATCAATGGTATGGCGCTGCCGGTGGTGTGGCTTTTGTTGGCTCCTTTACCTGGGGAGATGATACCCCTTGTTTTGTTTTCACCGCTGCACTGGGTGTAAACTGGGTAAAAGCCATTGCAGAAGCTGCTGCCCATGAGGCTGGTCATACCCTTGGCCTGTACCACCAGGCTAATTATGATGCCAACTGTGTAAAAATTTCCGATTACCATTCCGGTACCGGTACTGGTGAAATCGGATGGGCCCCCATCATGGGTGTGGGATATTATAAAAATCTCACCCTCTGGAATAATGGTCCCAACCCTTATGGTTGCACCAATTACCAGAGTGACCTGAGTGTGATTACCACTTCCAATGGTTTCAGTTTCCGTACAGATGAATATGCTTCCACTTTTGCGGGTGCCAGCAGTATTCCTTTTACCAATAACCAGTTTCTGGCCAGTGGTGTGATTACACAAAGCACTGATCAGGATATGATCAAATTTGTACAACCCGGCAACGGCCGATTTGTACTCAATGCCGTTCCTTACAATGTAGGTACCGGCAATGAAGGCTCTGATCTGGATATGCAGGTAACGCTTTATGATGCCACACAGACACAACTGAATGTATATAATCCCGGTACCCTGCTTAGTTCAATTGTAGATACCAGCCTGAATGCAGGTACATACTATATCAAAGTAGAAGGAAAGGGAAATATATATGCTCCCAACTATGCCAGTCTGGGTTCTTATTCCCTCCAGGGAAATTATTTCAACAGCACCCTGCCACTTCGCCGGCTGGAATTATCAGGCAATGTGGTTAATGAAAAACACCGGTTGAACTGGCTGATTGATGCCGATGAACAGGTAGTAGAACAGGTACTGGAATTCACTACAAATGGCAGAAACTTTATCAGTCTTACCCAACCCGTTGCCTCCGACCGTTTGTACCTCTATACACCCATGGGAAATAATGCTGTGCAATACCGTTTGAAAGTAACCTTTGACAACGGACGTACTTATTATTCCAATGTGATAACACTTCGTAATGTAGGAACAGATATCCGGCCCAAACTGCTGACCAACCTGGTCAACGGAACCATTACCGTAACCAGTCCGGGTAGTTACAGCTATGAAGTAGTTGACTTTACCGGCAAACAAACCGCGAAAGGCCAGCTCAGCAAAGGCATGAACTATATACCGGCATCGGCCATGGCCAGTGGTATGTATGTCATCCGTTTCAGTGATCAAAGCAACCAGTGGACCGACAAACTGGTACGCCAATAAACGCTTTTCCGTCCCTTTAGTGGGACAATAATCCGTACCCCTATTGTAATTAAGAGGTTTTCCTGTAACTTAGGAAAACCTCTTTTTGTATGAAGTGGAGAAGATTTAATGGCGACCCGATTGATTTACCCATCAAGGACGCTGTTGAAAATGCCATCAGGCGGGAATCCGATAAGGGTTACCGGCTGAAAGTTTGCATCGGCACCGATTCCCAGGTAAAAGGACAGGAAACAGAATTTGCAACCGTGATTGTCTTCCTTCGCGAAGGCCATGGCGGCTTTATGTTCATCCACAATGAAAAAACCCGGCAGCAGTTCACCATCAAGGAAAGAATGCTGACGGAAGTGGCCAAGAGCATTGAGATTGCTTATGAACTCTGTAACCTGTTTACCACCTATGATGTGGACATGGAAGTACATGCCGACATCAACACCAATCCGCAGTTCAAAAGCAATGATGCACTGCGCGAAGCCATGGGGTATATTCTGGGAATGGGATTTGCCTTTAAAGCCAAGCCGGAGGCATTTGCCAGCAGCAGCTGCGCCAACAAAGTGGTAAACTAAACAGCTCCGCCCGGACTGTTCATGTGGTGAGTGATCACTGCAAACAGCTTCTTCACCCCTCAGCAATCCCGTTTATTTGATGCTAATAGAACGAGGCGGTTCCATTGCGGAACAGTAGAAGTATTGGAAGAAAATACGTGTTGAAAAATTACTGAGGTGTAACAGCAGAAGATTGAACAGATATGTTTGTGCTTGTAGCAGATTGACCCAGAAAACGGGTGCCGTGATCAGTGGCCACACCAGAATAAATCCGGGTCAGCTTTTTCTTGCTGTCTTCCTGGGCTAATGAAAAAGTGATCAATACCAGAACAAACAGGACCACCACAATATTTCTTTCGGATAAGATTGGTTTCATACCTGGCTTGTAATTGGGTGCAAATTAGGCAATATTTACCAACAAAACATACTACAAATGTGGTATTTATTCAGCCTAAAGCTTTGTAAAACTGCGGTTTAGCTGATCTATATAGGCTAAAATCTCCTCTTTTCCGTCTTTATTCACTGCCGAAGTAACATAATGAGGGGGTGCCGTCTCCCATTGTTCCAGCAGGGTTTTGATGAAAAGATTCACTCTTCTGACCGTGCCGCCGGGTTTATTTTTATCGGCCTTGGTAAAAACCAGCACAAAGGGGGTTTCCCATTCGCCCAGCTTGGCAATAAACTCCAGATCGGCCTTTTGCGGCTCGTGCCGGCTGTCAATCAGTACAAATAAACAAACGAGGTTCTCCCTTTTCCGGATGTAGGATTCGATCATATTCTCCCAATTATTACGGGAGCGCTGAGATACCGTTGCATAGCCATAACCAGGCAAATCCACCAGGTACCATTTCTTTTTGGCCGACATCACTTCAAAGTGATTGATCAGTTGTGTCTTGCCCGGTGTTGCGGAAGTCTTGGCCAGATTCCGTTGCCCCGCCAGCATATTGATCAAACTGGACTTGCCCACATTACTTCTCCCGATAAAAGCATATTCGGGGCGGTCCGGGGCCGGACATTGTTTGTAGGTGGCACTGCTGATGACGTAGTTGGCCGAAGTGATTTCCATATGATAAAAATAGAGAGGAAAAAAAGAAACAAGATACAAGAGACAAAAAAAGATACAAGATACAAGATACAAAGAAGCACCAAGGAGAGAGAAAATTAAAAAGGCGGTGGTTGAAGGCTGGGGCGGGTTTTATATTTGAACTTTGTATTGCTTTTTCCGTTTTATAGGAGCAGTCTGAACAGGAGACATTGGATCCATCTTTACACTCACACCGCTTTGTTTTTTTTCTTGGTTTTTGGTTCTTTTTTTGGTTCTTGTTTTTTGTTTCTTGGTTCTTTTTAATAAAATATCTTTGCCCCCCATGTCAAACCCCCTTCCTCACGATCATATTACTCCATTTAAGGATTCTGAAAAGAACAAAAAGGAGCAGGTCACCGAAATGTTCGACCGGATTGCCGGGCAATATGACCATCTCAACCGTTTTCTCTCCGCCCGGATTGATATCAGCTGGCGGAAAAAAGCCATCAGAAAGCTGAAAGCAGACAATCCCCAACAAATCCTGGATGTGGCAACAGGGACTGCCGATATGGCTATTATGGCCTGTAAGATCCTGAATCCGCAAAAAATTGAGGGCATCGACATCTCGGTCAATATGCTGGATCTGGGAAAGAAAAAGATTGAAAAAGAAGGACTTGGGGATAAAATCCACCTCCAGCAGGGCGATTCTGAAACAATAAATTTCCCTGATCATTCGTTTGATGCGGTGATGGTGGCGTTTGGTGTGCGGAACTTTGAAAACCTGGAAAAAGGCCTCACAGAAATGTGGCGGGTATTAAAACCCGGTGGCCGGCTGATCGTACTGGAATTTTCTAAACCCCGGAAAAAGGCGGTTAAAAGTCTTTATAACCTGTATATGGGCATTGTGGCCCCCCAGGTGGTCCGATGGTTCAAACAAAATAAAGAGGCTTATCAATACCTCAGCGAATCAGCCAACGCTTTCCCGGACCGCCATGCATTTACTGACATTTTAAAAAAAGTGGGGTACACCGATACCGGTTTTCAGGCCCTTACATTTGGAATATGTTGCATTTACTCCGGACAAAAACCCCGCTGAAAATACGCGCATCGCTGGTTATTTTAACCGGTTGCCTGCTGCTGCAATCAATTGCAGGGGCACAATACGTTGAACAGAACCAGCCGGATCACGATACCAAGCCTTATTATTTCGGGATCACCATTGGTATTAACCTGGCCCGTTTTCAAACCAACCTGCACCCGCGTTTTATGCAGCTGGATTCTGTGATGGTAGCAGAACCTACCAATGCTGGTGGTCTGGCACTGGGCTTACTCGCCACCACCCGTATCTCCGACCGTTTCCAGTTACGTTTCAACCCGCAACTGATGTTCCTGGAAAGAAATATTTACTATAAACTCAGGTTCCCGGATATCGATAATCAGACCGAAGTGGTGAAGAAAGTAGAATCCATTATCATGACTTTTCCTGTGCAGCTCAAATTCCAAAGCGACCGGATCGGAAATTTCAGGGTCTATACGCTGGCAGGGTTTAAAGCGGATATCGATATGGCCAGTAATGCCAGGGCCAAAAGAGCAGAAGACCTGGTAAAGATTGACCGTTTTGATTTTGGTCCTGAGTTTGGCATCGGCTTCAACTTCTTCTTCGATAGCTTTATTTTCTCCCCCGAAATCAAGATCAGCAATGGTATGCGCAACCTGCATGCCCGTGACAAAAACCTGATCTACTCCAGTGTATTTGACAAAATACAATCGAGGATGATTATTTTCAGTATACATCTGGAAGGCTAAGTGGAAAAAGAAACAAAAACCAAGAACCAAATAAATAACAGCCAATATATCAAATTAAAAGGGCGTTAGTTTTACCAACTGACGCCCTTTTAATTTTCTCTCTTTTTGGTGCTTATTTGTATCTTGTTTCTTGTATCTTTTTTTCTTTTTGAGCTCTACTCCTCAACCAAAAATGTTATTCAATTCTCTCGACTTCGCCATTTTCTTGCCCATTGTGTTCATCCTGTATTGGTTTGTGACACAAAAGAACCTGCGGGTGCAAAATGGATTGATTGTAGTGGCGAGTTTTGTTTTTTATGGCTGGTGGGACTGGCGGTTTTTGTCGCTGCTGCTTTTTAGTTCGATGGTGGATTATGTGGCCGGATTGGCCATGATGAAAGAACAAAGACAGCGGAGAAGAAAATGGTACCTGATATTGAGCATTGTCTCCAACCTCGGACTGCTTGGCTTTTTCAAGTACTACAATTTCTTTCTTGAAAGTTTTACTGCAGCCTTTAGCTTTTTTGGAATGCCAATACATGCCGGCACCTTGTATATTATTCTGCCGGTCGGAATCAGCTTCTATACTTTTCAATCCCTGAGTTATGGCATTGATGTATACCGCCGGAAACTGGAACCCACCCGCGACCCGATAGCCTTCCTGGCTTTTGTGAGTTTCTTTCCGCAACTGGTCGCAGGCCCTATTGAAAGAGCCACCCATCTCCTGCCCCAGTTTCAGAAAGCTAGAGTATTTTATTATTCAAAAGCCGTGGATGGCTTGAAGCAAATTTTATGGGGGCTATTTAAAAAAATGGTGATCGCGGATAACTGCGGACAATTTGCAGATCTCATCTTCTCTCAATCGGAAACCCATTATGGCAGCACCCTTCTGCTGGGCGCTTTCTTTTTTGCCATGCAGATCTATGGCGATTTTTCCGGTTACTCTGATATGGCCGTGGGTTTATCCAAGCTCTTTGGCTTTGACCTGATGCAGAATTTTTCTTTCCCTTATTTTTCAAGAAGCATTGCTGAGTTTTGGCGACGCTGGCATATCTCTCTTTCTACCTGGTTCAGGGATTATTTGTACATCCCATTGG
>ERZ795061.4866-NODE-4866-length-11197-cov-5.046311_pt1 | contig 11197 bp, 11 predicted proteins | sample MGYA00375145_ERZ795061 | MGnify/ENA primary metagenome ERZ795061 (study PRJEB30190, sample SAMN05720144) | anaerobic digester metagenome | isolation source: active sludge of municipal wastewater-treating anaerobic digesters | place: USA | collected 2014-12-22 ... | reverse complement strand
CGTTGATACTGGTGCGAGAGCGCAGCAGCGATAAGGCGTATGTGCGCAAGGCGGGAGCGGGGTGCCCGCCCAAGCCAGCGCGACAAGTGTTCGAGGCCCTGTGGAAGGCCGGGCTTGCCGAGTACGACCCGATGGAGGGCATCGCCTGGCGATGGCAGAGCATTGATGGGGCCATGTTCAAGGCGCCATTGGCGCAAGAGGCCGTCGGGCGCAACCCGACCGATCGGGAAAAAAAGGGGAGCAAGCGCCACCTGCTGGCGGCCAGTCGCGTGAATGTCCGCGACGCCTGGCCGATCCGGGAAGGCGTAGTGGCGATTCAGTTGCGAGGTGCTGGAGGCCCCGGTGAGGACGGGGCGGTTCAGGACTGCGCTTGCAATGGCGCGGCGCGGCGGGCGAGGTCGTCGCGCGCCTGCGCGACGGCGGCACGCACCTGCGTCGGCGCGGTGCCGCCGATGTGATCGCGGGCGGCGACGGAGCCTTCGAGGGTGAGCACGGCAAAGACATCGCTGGCGATGGTGGGCGCGAAAACGCGCAGCTCGTCGAGCGACAGCTCGGCGAGATCCCGGCCACTGGCGATGCCGTGTGCCACGGCCTTGCCGACCGCTTCGTGGGCGTCTCGGAAAGGCAGGCCCTGGCGCACCAGATAGTCGGCGAGGTCGGTGGCGGTGGCGTAGCCGGCGCGCGCCGCGCCGCGCATGGCGGCGCGATTCACTTGCAGGGCGGGCACCATGTCGGCGAAAGCGCGCAGGCAGTCGCGCAGCGTGTCCGCGGTATCGAACAGGGGTTCCTTGTCCTCCTGGTTGTCCTTGTTGTAGGCGAGCGGCTGACCCTTCATCAGGGTGAGCAGGGCGACCAGGTGGCCGGTGACGCGGCCGGTCTTGCCGCGCACCAGTTCCGGCACGTCGGGATTCTTTTTCTGCGGCATGATGGACGAGCCGGTGCAGAAGCGGTCGGGCAGATCGACGAAACGAAACTGCGCCGAGGCCCACAGGATCAGCTCTTCGGAGGCGCGTGACAGGTGCGTCATCAGCAGGCTGGCGGCGGCACAGAATTCGATGGCGAAATCACGGTCGCTGACGGAATCCATGGAATTGGCGGTGGGTCCGTCGAAGCCGAGCAGCGCGGCGCTGTGGTGGCGGTCGATGGGATAGCTGGTGCCGGCCAGCGCGGCGGCGCCCAGCGGCGAGCGATTCAGGCGCTTGCGGCAGTCGATCAGGCGCGAATGATCCCGGCCCAGCATTTCGTACCAGGCCATCAGGTGGTGGCCGAAAGTCACCGGCTGGGCGGTCTGCAAATGGGTGAAGCCCGGCATGATGGTGTCGGCCTCGCGTTCGGCGACCTCCACCAGCGCCTGCTGCAAGCGGGTGATTTCCGCCAGGATGGCGTCGATCTCGTCGCGCAGCCAGAGGCGGATGTCGGTCGCCACCTGGTCGTTGCGGGAGCGCCCAGTGTGAAGCTTCTTGCCCGCGGTGCCGATGGCGGCGGTGAGCGCGGATTCGATGTTCATGTGCACGTCTTCGAGCGCTTCGGACCAAGTGAACCGGCCGTCGGCGATCTGCGCGGCGATGGCTTTCAGGCCGGCGACGATGGCGTCGCGTTCCGCTTGGGTGAGCACACCGACCCGCGTCAGCATCTCGGCGTGGGCGATGGAGCCGGCGATGTCGTGGCGATACAGGCGCTGGTCGAAGCGGACGGACGCGGTGAAACGGGCGACAAAGGCGTCGGTGGCTTCGCCGAAGCGGCCGCCCCAGGCCTGATTGACGGGTTTGTCCTGGCTCATAGGGTGTCCGGGTTTGCGATTTGCGCACACCGGCGGTGTGCGGCTTGGATGGTATGAAGGCGCGTATTATAAACCGGGACCAAGGGCGGCATGATGGAGCGAATTTTGAGTTGGCGTGAAAAATGGTTGCCGCGACGGCGAGCCGTGTCGCTGTACGAGGTCGATTATTTTCTGCCGGATCTGTGCCGTGGCGAAGGGTTGCTGGCGGTCATCGTCATTTCGTTGCTGCTGTCGGTGTTGATGGGGGTGGCGCGCTACGGCATTGAAGATTTCGACTGGCTGGGGTTCGGTAACATCGCGTTCATGGCGATCTGGATCGCGCTGTTGAGTGTATTGGTGCTCTGCGAATGCAATCGCTGGCTGGTTGGGGTGCGCTACACCTGGAGTGCCATCATCAGTTTTGGCCTGGTATTGATGGTCGCGTTCGGGGTCGGCGTCGCGGCGGATTATGTGGTGGCCTGGAGTCTGGGTGGCGTGTTCGGGTTTGGCCGCGCGCTGGATGCGGTGGTGGTGACCGCGATACCCGCCGGGATCCTGTTGCGGTATCTCTATTTGCAGCAGCAATTGCGGATCCAGCAACGCGCCGAGCTGGAAGCGCGCATTCAGGCCTTGCAGGCGCGTATTCGACCGCATTTCTTGTTCAACAGCATGAACATGATCGCGAGCCTGATCGGTTCCGATCCCGAGAAAGCCGAGCGGGTGGTTGAAGATCTCTCCGATCTGTTCCGCCGTGCCCTCACCGACGCCCAGACCCTGGTGCCGCTGCACGAAGAGCTGGCGCTGTGCCGCAGTTACATGGCGATCGAAAAAATGCGTCTGGGGGACCGGTTGCGCACCGAGTGGGAGATCGGCGATTACGGCGCCGGCGTACAGATTCCCTGCCTGTCGTTGCAGCCGGTGCTCGAAAACGCCGTTTATCACGGCATCCAGTTGCTGCCGGCGGGAGGGACCGTGGAGATCCGGGTACGGCGGGCGGGGGACCGGGTGAGTATTTCGGTGCGCAATCCCTTCAATCCGCGCATGCGGCATAATAAGGGCAGCAAGTCGGCGATGGATAATGTCCGGCGGCGTCTGGAAGCGCACTTCGGACCCCGTGCCCGCGTCGAGTTCCTCACCGACGGCGAGCACTATGTGACGACGCTGAGTTATCCGCTGGCCTGGTGAGGCGATCGCAATGAACGTAGTGATTGTGGACGACGAACCCCTGGCGCGGGAGCGCATGGCGCGCATGGTGCTGGCGCTCGGCGGGTTCCGCATCATCGGGCAGGCGGGCCACGGCCAGGAAGCGGTGCGGATGGCACGCGACCTGAGCCCCGACGTGGTGTTGATGGATGTGCGCATGCCGGGCATGGATGGTCTCGCGGCCGCGCAGCATCTGGCGGAGCTGGACCCGCCGCCGGCGGTGATTTTCTGTACCGCTTATGGCGATTACGCGGTGGAGGCATTTTCTTCCCAGGCGGTCGGCTATTTGCTGAAGCCGGTGCGCCAGGCGGATCTTGCCGCCGCACTCAGTCGCGCGCGTCGCATCAACAAGGCGCAACTGGCGGAGCTGCGGCAGTTGCCGGGCATGGTTCTGGACGGGCGCTCACATATTACGGCGCGCAACCGCCGCGGTCTGGATCTGGTGCCGGTGGCGGAAGTGGCGCTGTTTCAGGCCGATCACAAATACGTTACGGCCTACCACGGCGACAGCGAGTCCCTGCTTGATGAGACCCTGCGGGCTCTGGAGCAGGAATTCGATGGCCGCTTCATCCGTGTCCATCGCAATGCGCTGGTGTCGATCAATCATATCGAGGGGCTGGACCGCAATCACGACGGTCAGAATTTTGTGCGCCTGCGGGATCTCGATATCCGACCCCAGGTGAGTCGCCGACATATCGTCGGACTCAAGAAATTGCTCGATCAAATCTGACCGCGGTTGCACCCTTCATGTCACCCCAGCGTCTGCGTATCGCCACCCGCGAAAGTCCCCTCGCGCTCTGGCAGGCCCACCACATCAAAGCCGAACTCGAACGTCTCCATGGCGGCGCCATAGCGATCGAAATTCTGGGCTTCACCACCCAGGGTGACCGTCTGCTGGATCGGTCCCTGGCCGCGGTCGGCGGCAAGGGGCTGTTTGTGAAGGAGCTGGAGCAGGCGCTGCTGGCCGGCGCCGCCGATATTGCGGTGCACTCCATGAAGGACGTGCCCATGGATTTTCCGCCCGGCCTGGGACTGGCGGCGATCTGCGCCCGCGAAGACCCCAGCGACGCATTGGTCGGCGGGCATTGGCGCGCACTGGACGCGCTGCCCCACGGCGCCCGGGTAGGTACGGCCAGCCTGCGCCGCCGTTGCCAATTGCTGGCGCACTTTCCGCACCTCGACGTGCGCGAGGTGCGCGGCAACGTCAATACCCGTCTCGCGCGTCTGGACCGGGGTGACTTTGATGTGCTGATTCTGGCCAGTGCCGGTCTGCTGCGGCTGGGTTTCGCCGCGCGCATCGCGGCGCGCATCGCGCCCGAACTGTCGCTGCCGGCGCCGGGGCAGGGCGCGCTGGGTATCGAGTGTCGTCTGGAGGACCATCGGGTCCAGGAGCTGATCGCGCCCCTCGCCGATCCTGCGACCACGACCTGCGTGCGTGCCGAGCGCGCCGTCAATCGCCGGTTACAGGGCGGTTGCCAGGTGCCCATCGCTTCTACGGCGAGCTGGACGCCACCGGGCAATTGCACCTGCGCGCCCTGGTGGGCGCGGTCGACGGGTCGCGGCTGCTGTGCGACGCGATCCGCGGCGACGGAACGCAGGCGGAAGCCCTGGGTATCCAGCTTGCCGAGGCACTGCTGGCGCAGGGCGCGGGCGCCCTGCTGGCACAGGCGCGGTGACCGCTTCCCTCACCGGGTTGCGGGTACTGATCTTGCGCAGTGCGCGGCCGGGCGATCCGTTGGCCGCGCGACTGACTGCGCGCGGCGCCGAAGTGCATTCCTTTCCCCTGCTCGCCATCGAATCCCGACCCGCGCTGGATGCGGATCTGTCGGCAGTGGTGGCCAATGCCAACGGCTGGATATTCATCAGCCGCCACGCCGTCGGTCACGGGTTCGAGCAACTGGTGGCGGCGGGCCTGGTCCCGACCCGCGTGCCGATCTTCGCGGTCGGCGCCGCGACCGCCGCGGTACTGCGCGAAGACTGGGATATCACCGCCCGGTATCCGCGTGAGGCGAATACCGAAGGGCTCCTCGGGTTGCCCGAATTGCAGGCGGTCCACGGACAAACGCTGGTGATTTTTCGCGGCGTCGGCGGACGCGATGCGCTGCGCGCCGGCCTGCGTGCATGCGGTGCCCGCGTGCATTATTGCGAGGTGTACCGGCGGGTGCCGGAGCGACGCTGGGAGCCAGCGCTGGCCGCCGCGCTGGCGGCGCCCGGCCCACTGTTGCTGGTTGCCCACAGCGGCGAAGTATTGCGCGCGCTGAGTCAACTTCTGGAACGCGCGGGCGGTTCGCTGCCGCGCCCGGTTTGCCTGGTGCCGGGCGAGCGGGTGGCGGACATCGCGCGGGGGCTGGGCTTCGAGTCCATCGTCGCCGCGAGCGCCCTCACCGCAAAAATGGAGCAGGCGGTGTGCCGCTGGTACACTCCAGAGCGATTTCAGGCATGACAACGGGAGCCACTGTGGCAGGACAACGAGAGGAGTCGGTGATCGGCGGGGCCGCTGCCGATGCGGGGGTCGCCGCACCGCGGGCTGGGTCGCGGGTGCGGAAGCTGGGCCTTCGCCTGTTGGTGCTGGCGGCGCTCGCGGTGGTCGGCTACCTGGGCTGGCAAGCGTATGGGCAAAGAATTGCGGCTCGCCTGACGCTTGGTGCTCCGGAACAAGCGGCGGCTGCGCCGGAGCCGACAGCAGTAGCTATGGTCGCGATCGCGGGAGAACTGAGCACGCTGCGCGAGAAAATCGATACCCAGGATCGCGAGCGCGAGCAGCTACGCGCGGCGCTCGCTGCACTCAAGGCCGAGCTCGACCGCGAGACCAGCGCGCGCCAGGCGGTGGCTCCGGATAGCGATGTGCTGGCGCTCATGGAAGTTGAACACCTGCTGCGACTCGCCAGTCAGCGGCTTTGGGAAGCGCGTTCGGCGGCTTCCGCGCTGGCATTGCTGGAGCGCGCCGATGCCTTGCTGGCGCCGCTGACAGATCCCACCATCGTGCCGGTGCGGGCGGCACTGGTGGCGGATATGACAGCGCTGAAGCTGGCCGGCAGCGTCGATGTCGAAGGCCTCTATCTGCGCCTGAGCGCGCTTCAGACCGCCATCGCCACCCTGAATCCCGCGCCACGGCCGGTGTCGATGCCGGCTGCGGACGGTGTCGCCCGGGATGCGGAGTCGGCACCCGTCGGCTTCTGGTCGCGGCTGCTCGGCAACGCCGGTGCGGCGCTGCGGCGTTTCAGCGCCGAACACCTGCGGGTACGCACTCTCGACGCGCCGCCGCCCGCACTGCTTTCCCGCGCGCAGGAAGCGCGCCTGCAGCAATATCTGGAGCTGCTGCTGTCGCAGGCGCAACTGGCGGTGCTAGCGCGTCAGGAGCGCATCTATCGCGATTCCCTGGTGCGCGCGGTGCAGTTACTGGATGTGCATTTCGGATTCGATCCCCGCGCCCCCGCGCTGCGTGCCGAGCTCGTCGGCCTGCAAACCGAGTCCGTGGCATTGACGCTGCCCGACATCGCTTCGTCGCGGGAGCGCGTGCGGGAGTACCTGGCGCGTGACGCGCAGCGCCGTGCCGGGGTGGCGCCGCGATGAGAAAGACGCTGCTGATGCTCGCGGCCATGCTGCTGGCGGGGGGTCTGGTGTACTGGGGCCTGGACTATGCGCGTGGCTACATCCTGATCATGATCGGCGATCGGGTGGTTCAGCTCAGTCTCTGGCTGACGGTGTTGCTGCTGGCGGTCTTCGGGTTGGGCTGGTACGGATTGAAGTTGCTGTGGCGCGGATTGACGCAGCCGGGACTGAATGCCTGGCGCGGGCGGCGCGGCCGCCGCGAAGCGCGCAATCGGCGCGCGGTGATGGTGGCGCTGGCTGATTTTTACGAAGGACATTGGGCGCGTGCCCGGACCGCGTTGGTGCAGTCGGCACCGCGCTCGGAAATCCCCGGGCTCAACTTTGTGCTGGCCGCGGACGCGGCGACGCGCCTGGGTCAGGACACGGAGGCCGAGGAGCTTCTGGCTGCGGCCGCGCGCGAAGTGCCAGAGGACAACGCCGCGCTGGCCCTGATGCGCGCCCGTCTGGCGGTGCGCCGCGGAGACGAGACGCGCGCTGTTGATCAACTGCGCGCGGCACTGGCCGCGCATGCCGACCATCCCGGTCTGCTGGCGGAGTTGCGCGACAGTCTGCTTCGGCAGCAGGACTGGGAAGGGTTGGCCGGATTGTTGCCGGGGTTGCGGCGCGTTCGGGTGGCGCCGCCCGAGGATCTCGCTGCCTTGGAATTGCAGGTGTACGCAGGCTTGCTCAAAGGGTTTTCCGCCGACGCAGTCGGCGAATCCCTGGAGCAGCGCCACGCCGCGCTGGCGGAACTGTGGCGCCGCACTCCGCGCGAATACCAGCGCCGGGGTGAATGCTTGCGCTCCTACGCCGGGGCGCTCGCCAGGCTTGGCGATCCCGCCACGGCGGAGGCGGAGCTGCGCCGGCATCTGGATCGGAACTGGGAGCCGGAGCTGGTGCTCGACTGGAGCCGGGTGGCGCTTGCCACGCCGCCCCGGCATCTGGCGATTGCGGAAGGCTGGCTGCGTCGCCACGGCGAGTCGTGGCAACTACTGCTGGCCTTGGGGCAGCTCTGTCGGCGTCTGGCGATCTGGGGCAAGGGGCGGGATTATCTGGAGCGTGCGTTGCGCATGGCCGCCAGGCCGGAAATCCAGGCCGAACTGGCGGAAGTATTGACCGGGCTGGGCGACCACGCCGGAGCGGCGGGTTGCTATCGCCGCGGTTTACAGGACGGTCTGGCGCAGGGCTGCTTTGCGGAGCAAAGTCTGGCTAGACGATAGTGCCGGTGTGGTCGGAGCGCCACGCCGCAGCGCCCCGCGAAGGGGAGCGTCAGTCGAGGCGTGGCCCGGCGGCAACGATCGCGGCGGCGACATCGAAGCGCTTGAAGTTCTCGATAAACAGACCGGCCAGTTTGTGGGCCTGGGCGTCGTAGGTGGCCGGATCCGCCCAGTTCTTGCGCGGGATCAGGTAGTGGTCGTCGACGCCGGGCACATGGCGCGGCACGGCGAGATTCAGCAGCGGCAGATTGATGGTCTCGACATCGTCCAGCGCCCCGCTCTGGATGGCGGCGACCACGGCACGGGTCACTGGGATGGGGAAACGTTTGCCGACGCCGCCGGCGCCTCCGGAACCACCCGTCCAGCCGGTATTGACCAAGTACACCCGGCTGCCGAAGCTCTCGGCGCGTTTCATCAGCAGTTCGGCGTAGACGCCAGCGGGGCGCGGCATGAAGGGCGCGCCGAAACAGGTCGAAAAAGTGGGATTGATGCCCGCCTCGCCGCCCAGCTCGGTGGAGCCGACGCGGGCCGTGTAGCCGCTCAGGAAGTGATAGGCGGCACCTTCTTTGGAGAGCACCGAGACCGGCGGCAGCACGCCGGTGACATCGCAAGTCAGAAAAATGATGTTGCTCGGCTCGCCGGCCCGATTCGGTACACAGCGCATCGCGACGTGTTCCAGCGGGTAGCTGCAGCGGCCGTTCTCCGTGAGGGCGGTGTCACTGTAGTCCGGGATCCGGTGTTTCCCGACGACCACGTTTTCGACAATGGCGCCGAAACGGATGGCATCCCAGATGACGGGCTCGTTTTCGTGGCTCAGATCGATGGTCTTGGCGTAACACCCGCCTTCCAGGTTGAACACCGCTCCCTCGGTCCAGCCGTGTTCATCATCGCCGATCAGGTAGCGGTCCGGATCGGCGGAAAGCGTCGTCTTGCCGGTGCCGGACAGCCCGAAAAACAGCGTGACATCACCAGCTTCGCCGACATTGGCGGCACAGTGCATCGGCAGCACGTCTTTTTCGGGCAGCAGAAAGTTTTGCACCGAAAACATGCCTTTTTTCAGTTCGCCCGCGTAACGCATGCCGGCGATCAGCAATTTGCGCTGCGCAAAATGGATGATGACCGCGCCCGCGCTGGTGGTGCCGTCGCGGTGCGGATCGCAGGTAAAACTGGCCGCGTGCAGGACTTTCCACGGTTCCTTGCCCGACGGGTTGAAGCGGGGTGGCCGGATGAACATGTTGCGTGCGAACAGGCTGTGCCAGGCGGTTTCGGTGGTGACCCGGATTGGCAGGTAGTGTTCAGGATCCTGACCGACGTGGAGGTCCGAAGTAAAACGGTCGCCTTCCGCCAGATGGGCCTCGACGCGGCTCCACAAGGCGTCGAAGCGTTCGCTGGCAAACGGACGGTTGACCGGGCCCCAGGCGATGTCCTCGCTGGTGCTGGGTTCTTCCACAATGAACCGATCCGCCGGCGAACGCCCGGTGTGGCGTCCGGTGGTGGTCAGCAGTGCGCCACTGTGAGTCAGGACCCCTTCCCCGCGCTGCAGCGCCAGCTCAATCAGCTCGGCGGTGCTCAGATCGGCATGCACATTGACCGCGGCTGTTTCGGTCCGGGCCATCGGGGAGTCTTGTCGCTGGGTCACTGGGGCACTCGTGCGGGCGTGGGGGCGCCAATTATGCAAAAAAAACCCCGGGGGCAACAGGCGGTCAGTGCAGGGTGGGGTCCGCGCCGAGCGCCGCAGCGGATAGTTGGGCCGCGGTGAAGTCGTAGCGTTGGTGACAGAACTGGCACTGGGTCGACAACAGCGGCGAGCTCGCCAGCAGCTCGCGCACCGTGTCCGGCCCGAGGGCAACGATGGAGCCACCGATACGCGCGCGCGAACAGCTGCACGCGAACCGCAGCGGCGTCGGGTCGTAGAGGCGCACCCGTTCGCCGTGAAACAGCCGGTGCAACCGCGCGCCGTGGCCGAGTGCCAGTTGCTCGTGGGCGGTGAGGGTGTCGGCCAGGGCGGTGAGATGCTCCCAGCAACGTTCGCGTTCTGTGAGCGTCTGGCGTTGTATCGGAAGCGCCTGCAACAACAGGCCTGCGGCCGCCCCCGAGTCGGCCGCGAGCCACAGCCGGGTCGGCAGTTGCTCCGAGCGGGCGAAATAATCGGAAAGACAGGCGGCGAGGCGCGAGTGTTCCAGCGGCACTATGCCCTGGTGGCGCTCGCGGCCGGGCATGGTCACGGTGATGCTCAGATGGCCCGAGCCCACCAGTTGGCGCAGATCGTCGCTGAGCGCGGCATCGGGATCGGGCATGCGCGCGATGGCGCGCAGATCGTGGCGGTCGGTGCACTCCGCCATCAGCAGCGGCACCGGCCCGTCGCCCCGCGCCTGCACCGTGATCGTGCCGGCGGCTTTCAGGTTGGCGCTGATCAATGCGGCAGCCGCGAGAAATTCGCCGAGTTGCGCTTGCAGTGCTGCTGGATAGGGATTGTGGCGATACACCTCGGCCGCGGACTGGCGCAGCGATACGATTTCGCCGCGGATATCGTAGTCCTCGAACAGAAAACGCTGGTGGATGTCGCTGAGCGTTATTGGCACAGGTCGTATCACGCGGGGTCGGAAAAATCGAGGCCGCGGAATTTGATGATCTGACGACGCTGTTTTTTGCTGGGGCGTTCGTCCGGATACTGGACGCCCGCGCGCGCAGCGCGGCGGGCGGCGGCTTTCTGTTCGCGCTGGACCAGGCTATCGGGAGTTTCGGCGTACAACAGCGCCGCTTCCGTGGCACCCCGGCGCTGCTCGGACAAGGCAGTCACTACCAGGGTTTTTTCCTCCCAGCCCTGGTGGATGGTCAGGGTGATTCCCGGCTCGATTTCCTTGCTGGGTTTGGCGCGCTGACCATTGATCTGCACCTTGCCGCCTTCGATCGCGGCTTTCGCCAGGCTGCGGGTTTTGAAAAAGCGTGCCGCCCACAGCCATTTGTCGAGCCGCACCCGCACCGCCGCGTCCGCTGTCATCAGATTACCGGAAGGATGTCGTCGAAATCGGCGAGGGCCGGGAAGCGTAGTTGCGCGCGGTGGCCGTGCCGGCTGTCGGGCTGGCTGACGCACAGCAGGTGGGCAATGCCGTAATCCCGCGCGGCATCCAGCACCGGCTCGCTGTCGTCGATAAACAGGGTGCGCCGCGGATCGAAGCTCACCTCGGCGGCCAGGCGCTGCCAGAACGCTGGATCTTCCTTGGGCATGCCGTAGTCGTGCGACGAGATCAAGCGGTCGAGACCGGCACCGATCAGGGTGCGGCTCAGCTTGAGGTTCAGGCTGTCGCGATGGGCGTTGGTGATGAGGATCCGGTGGCGCCCGCGCGCGCCCAGTTGTTCCAGCAAGGCACTGGCGCGGGACGGCTCATACCGAACCCAATGGGCACTGCTCCGGGCGTCCTATTCG
>ERZ795061.4863-NODE-4863-length-11199-cov-5.067749_pt1 | contig 11199 bp, 5 predicted proteins | sample MGYA00375145_ERZ795061 | MGnify/ENA primary metagenome ERZ795061 (study PRJEB30190, sample SAMN05720144) | anaerobic digester metagenome | isolation source: active sludge of municipal wastewater-treating anaerobic digesters | place: USA | collected 2014-12-22 ... | reverse complement strand
AAATGCAAGGATCGGACGCAATCTCGCCGCTGCTTGAATTCCTTTTCGACTCCCAGCTTGCAAGAGCTGATCGACCTGACTCAATTCACTATCAATCAGCACTTTAAAATCCTTTGGTGGCCGTGTCGAAACTGGCAGTACGCGCCCTGGGATACAGTCTGCGAGCCTCTCATTGAATACCCTATTTAGGAGGTCGTCAAAAAGCGTGACCCCAGCCTGAGCTTGAAGATAAAGCAAATCTTCCGAGACTTCTTGATAGTAATGAATGGCTGTATCTCGATGTGCATCAAGAATGGACAAGGTAGCACGCTCGTCAATTGAGAGAACTTTGATTATGTTTTGTGTCACTTCTAAACACTTGTCGAAACCATAAGAGTACTTCTCCCCTTTTGCGTGAACAGTTCCAGTTTTATCTTTGATAATAGCTTTCAAAAGCATTTCAAAAGCATGATGTAGAAGAATCAGAACACCTTCGGCACGACCCTGATCATGCGGTCGGTTAAATAACTCGACGCTGAGCATCAAGGAATTAATGGCCCTTCCCTTTAGCTCCGAGACATCTCTCTTAGCCTTTGGCATGGTTCATACCTCTCACATCATCTTCATCTCCTGTTTGTGATTGATAAACAGTTTTCAACTCTCAAAATTATAGTATAGATTATCTCTTCTGACACCTTTTACAATAATAAACAGACCTACTCCCCGCAGTGCCTTGTTGAATCGGTGTGCCACAGATTGGGCACGGCTGATTAGTTTTCCCATATACTTTTATTCGTTGATTATACCCTCCATGCTTTTCAACTCCCTTTCGAGAATCGAGCATTGTACCACCAATTCGTATGGATCTTCGTAGCACCTTCTTGATGACCTCTGAAAGTCGGTCGTAGCGTTTTTTCGATACTGTCCCGGCTATGATAAATGGATTGATTCTAGATTCAAATAATATTTCGCTCGCATAAATATTACCGATTCCAGCTACTACAGATGATTCCATTATGAATTGTTTGATGGAAACTTTTCGTCCCCGACTTCTATTAAATAAATAACTCCCAGTAAAATATCGACTAAGAGGTTCAGGCCCTAAATTCTGCAATGGAGTGTATTGGTATGGGTTCCCCTTCGTCCAAATAATTGAACCGAATCTTCGTCTATCGTTGAGTCGTAAGCTAAAGCCTTGGGAGAAAACAAAATCTACATGATCGTGTTTTGTTGACATAGACTTATTATCAATTATCCGCAAATACCCGGTCATCCCGAGATAAATAATTATGTTACCTGATGAACAAAATAATAATATGTACTTCCCACGCCTTTGTACATGGTCAATTTTCTGCCCTTTAAGTTTTCTGCTTAAAGCCTTTAGGGAATGGCCTCCCATCTCTCGCGCTCGGATTATTACTTTGGAAATAATCTGGCCCTCAATATGAGGTTGTATATTACATCGAAATATTTCCACTTCTGGTAATTCCGGCATATCCTATAATCCTTCATAAACTGTCTTGTAGTGGAAAATGAAATATAAATTCATTACATCCCTCCCATTCTCGTCATCGCCTGATCATACCACATAAGCAACTTCGGATCCTCTTGTAATATAGTCTCTGGTATCTTTTCTGAAACGACAACAATCGTCGTGTAATCCCGCTCCTGCCATGCTTTCTTGAAACCAGCGCGTACAGCCTCAAGTCGAAAGACTTTGAGCTTTTTCTGTGAAGAAGAGCAATATTCCTCAAATTCTTTTAATAGTGATTTCTCGCGTAATTTTTCAAGATCACCGGCTTTATTTGGATCAGGGACATACCAGCGGTCTTTTGCTTTAGCGCGAAGGAGTTCGTCGTCCTTGGAGAGTTTGCGAAGTTCCTTGAAGTTAGAGGAAAGGTAGCTATGAACCTGATTCGGAACCTCTCCATTGCCTTCATAACGAAGAAAATTCTGTTCAAGTATTTCTAATAGTTCTAATGGAATTTCATATTTTTGCCATCCGCCAATTTCTCTAAGAAATTGTGGATGTAATTCCTGAAATGTTTGCGGTTTTTTGATTAACTGTTGTTTAAGCCATAGTATAGCAGATGATTCGTCAGTAACAAAGAGTTGCAATTCAATAATTTCACGAACAGTCATACGTCTCTTGTCATATTCAGCCACTTGTTCAGAGAGAAAGAACATCCCATTGCGCTCGGAGAATCTCTGAATTAGGCCATTATAGAACTCCATTGATGATAAAGGTACAGTTACTCCACGTTGAACATGGAATGCAACCATTCGATCGAAAAGCAGGTGACTCTGACGTTCAACAATAATTTCCGAATTACCGTCTTTAGAGACAAAAACAGGTAGTTGCTTCAAATGTAAACGTATAAAATCCCACACTCCTTCCTCAGTGCCAGCTTCAAGTTTGAAACGTTCTTCAAGTCCTCCATTCGGTTTATATGCGGAAATTACTAAGTCCTTACTGACAGCACCTGACGGTGATGCCAGTTGTTTGAAAGTGAGTTCTTTCTTATCGAGAATGGCTACCTGAGCAACTACAAAGCCTGCCAGCCCGAGTGCTTCCTGTATTCCATTCCAAATCAAAGAGCTGCTATTGTGAAATTCTACTGTTATCCATCTTCCCGGTTTAAGTATACGATAATACTGATTGAAAGCCTTAGCCATGAGTGAGAAGTATTCCTGTCGTCCCTTCTTCTGGCTTTTATTGACTATCGCTTCTTTTTTGTTATTTGTAAAAACATGCAACCATGCTTCATTGATGAAATTGAGTTCAGAATACATCAGATTGCGTCCGAAAGGAGGATCAGTAAAAGCATAGTCAACACTATTACTTGGAATATTATTAAATTCTGTGGCGGATTGTGTTGATATAAGAACTGACTGTTTTACTGTAAACAGCTTGGTAGTCTCTGGTATTACAACCTCAACTAGCTTCTTCATTTTTCTATTCGCTACTTGGAGTACATTTTTTTCCTGAATAATGTCTGCAATCGTTAGGGTACCGGATTGGCCACCTCCACCACCGAAATAAGATTGTTTCTTATTAACATAGTTCTGTATAGCTAGAAATCCCCAAAAAAGATAGTTGCGAAGATCAATGTCTGTGATAGCTGAAATTTGATTAAAAATTGTCGTTACTAACAATAGACTCCGACTAAGATAAAATTGATCTACTCGCTCTATCCCGGAATGTTGTCGAGGAACGTACATATCACCGAATCTTTTACCCTTGAACATAATCAAGTCAGCAGGTACTATAAGCTTGGATACTTCCTGATCACAACGTTGAACAAGAGATATATCCTCTTGTATTGGCTTGCGAGCGATATGTCTGCCGTTTCGTAATTCATAAACTTTTACTAAACTTCGCTTAACCTCCCCATTTGGTGAATGGCTCTGTTGTAGTTCTGATTTCTGGAATATTGCAGAGCACATGGGGCATGTCAGAGCCTCATGGAATTTTTCATCATCATCAACTAAAATGTCCCAGAATACCAATTCTCTACTGCAATTAGGACAAAAATAATGGTCAGACCACACTGCGTATTGTAGAATACCAGTCGATTCGTCTCGATTACACCGATACGCCCAGCCCATTTTATTCTCAACGTTTTTCATTACCTGGTTCCATGCATTGGAAACTTCTTTGGCTGATATCTTTCGACAGTAATTATATGTAATAAAGGTTGCATAAGGACTTAGATCGGCAAGGATGGCTCTACGACCCAATGAAGATGCTGCTATCCCAGTCATTCCAGTTCCACAAAATAGATCTGCAACTAGATCACCTGGTTGCGTAAAATGTTCAATATATCGTTGTATTGCACGGTAAGGAACCTTAGTGTGATAGGAGTGGGCCTGATAAATTGGATCATTCTTCCCTTCACTCACATCCGCCGCAAACGGCTCCCGGCTATAAGGCAAATTCGGATCATAGGGTTTACCATAATGCTTGATAAAATCCGCAATGAATGGATTTGGACACGCCGTATAGTAGGGAGGATCGCTGAGAGCGAGAATATCCTCATCTGTGCCAATGGGAAAGCCTTCGATCTTCCTGAAATCAGGTTCTTTCAGCTTCTCGCGCAGTATCTCAAGAAAATGATTTCTCCGTGCTTCATCACTAGGGAAGTTCATGCCCATGCATTCGACAGGCTGGATCTGCCGTTCTGACACTTCTTGTTCATAAGATTTTTCAAACATTTCAGTCTGACCACTTTCTTCTATGAAAAGCTCACGTGATTGATGCCCTTTCTTTTTACTCATATTATTAAAGTCTTATTCCTATTAACATTTACTCAAGCACTATCCGCACCTTGCCTGGTTCTTTACCTTTGGTGAGAGAATCAATATAATCATCGAAACGTCTTTTCATCTCGACAGGGGTAACAGGAGATCCGCTGGCAAGAAGAGCAGCCCGTAGATCCTCTGTTTTTACTGGGACCTTGATGAGGCCCGACAACACTTCTTTGACCGCATGGAGGAATTCATGGTCCAGGTCATCTGGCAAGGTCCGTTTTTTAATAAAACTATCCAATAGCTTCCGTTGTTCGGGTTTAAGGAGGTTCATATTTCCCTTTGTTGTGGGATCATCGAGATTAGCAAGTAATGTTTGAGTCCAATTCTCCAGTATTGTGTCCAGTTCCTTGTCCATTGCATCGAGTTGTGCTGCGGAATTATGCGCTGACGCTTCCACCTCTGGTTTGAAATTACAATGAGGGCAAACCGGGCTAGCCTCAAGTTCTTGTTCGGTAAGAGCGAAGCAGCTTTTTAAACCAGCAAGCCGATTTTTAAGATCTATTAAATGCTGTCTCGGCATGAGTTCAATAGTAGATAGTCTTTCCAGGTCTTTTAACCGCTCATCGTTCATGAGCTTCGCCTTACGTTTGTCTTCGTTCACACCGAGGCGCGCCTTGGTGTGCATCGAAAGATAAGTAAGCAAATATGCCTTTTTCAGGTCATTGAGCTTGCGTTGGGCCTGTTGCTTGAACGTAGGGGCGTCGCGCTTGGCCGGATCCATAATAGTTTCCATGATTTCACTACGAACTGCCTTCATCTTAACAATCCATTCGTGACCATCAGGTAATATGGCCTCGGCATTGAATAGATAAGATGCGGGTGTATTGAGTTCGGAGATAAGCTCTTCCAACGATTTTACGATAAGCAGTGCTTCAACGTTTTCCTTGTTGGTGTTAACCTCAGAAACATCATGACGAAAATTTTTTAGTTTGCCGGTTGTGGTATATGCCTGCAGGGATTCGAGAAAGGACTTCGCAGTATCGAGTTTTTGACGAATTTTTTGTGATTCATCATCGGCCAGAAGGCTACGGCCCCAAAAGTTAAGACCGTTCTGTAGGCTTTGTTGCGCCAGCACCAGGTGATTTACTGTCATATTAACGGCTTTTTGTAATTCCTGTACGGGTTCTTCCTTTCCTTGAGTGATGAGTTGAGCCATCCCTGGGGTAAGTCCTAACAGCTCAAAAAGTGCTTTCAGGGCGGGTATATTCCAGTCTTTGGGTTGCTCAATGTGTTTGAATTGCGTCAAATCATCAATGCTCGTGCCTGCCAGTACCGGAAGGCCGGTGGCATCAAATTTTTTTCCAGGGATAGACAGAACCACCTCGCCAGCATAGACCAATCCTGCCAGCACCACAACGGCCCATTCTGGCTCTAAACGAAACCCTTTATCGGGGGCGAAATACTCTACACCATATACTTCCTGAATTACCTCGTTCCGGTTGATAACCTGTCCATGGCCTTTTTTCTTGGCTATCGCAAGAAGGTGTTTGGCATACTTGGAACGATAAGGATCCAGTCGCTCTCCATCGAGCATATCCAGAGCATCGAGAACCGCGATGGCCTGTTTGGTGCGTGTCTGGCCGGCAATAGCCCGCAGTGCGTCCTGAGCAGCTTGTGCACGATTGGCGCCGGTAATGAGTACCGAAAAGAAGGGATACTCAGGAGATTGGTCCTGAAATTGGGTGCCGAGACAGAGGCCGGATATGGTATTCACCAGATCTCGAAAGTTTATACGCTCATACGAGCTAATGCCAGTGAGATCACGCAAGGGCTTGCCTTTGGCCCATTCGGTTATGGATTTTGTGCGGCCTTGATAGGTAACTTCAAACGCGGTGGCCATATGTTTCTGGAGCCACTGGACCAGATCACGTAAAAAATTCGAGGCTTTCGATTCATATGTTGATTTCGCATGCCCCGATGATGTAGAGGCAAGATCAAGGGCCGCTGCATAATTGCAGAGCGCTTTACGGAATTCTTCGTCGGTATTCGATAACTTGAGAAATATCTCGTCAGGCTTCTTCTCGTCTTTATAATGTGGTGGATCATTGGGTTGAATGAAATAAACATAAAAATCCCGAGGGGGAACTGCCGTGGATCGTTCATTGGGAGCACCGAAGAAAAGGTACCCTTGACGCGCAGCTTTGTGGTCCAGCCATTCCAGTTCGTGTTGCCAGATCTTATATCCGGTCACATAGGTCTGGTCGGTACATTCCATAACTCGCCGGAGCGCCTCGTAGTAATAGCGATCCAGATGAGTTGGATCCAGACTCTCTGCTCGTTTTTCGATCAGAGCATCAAAGTCATCGGTCTTTTTTAGGTCAAGATAATACTGCCGGTTATCGGGATTCGCCGATATAAATTGGCCGCTAACAGTTTTATGGATTTCCCTGAGAACGGTTTCTACATGGGAGAGTAGGTCATCAGCGGGATCCCCGCCCATTTCCTCGATTCCTGGTTGATAAAGGCACAAACCGTCCCGAAGTTCTTCAGCAGTCGCTCCGAGTGGAGAATATATATCACCCGTGGTAAGGCGATGTACGGATAAAGCGTGAATGAGCTGCACAGCCATAGGTTTATATGAAGGACGTGTAAAGGCCTGTTGTATGCGTGATTCGAGTACCTGACTGCAGTCAATTACTGATTTTATATCAGGGACGGCACGGAATGAAGGATTTTCCCTCAGCGTGATCCAGTAGCCATCATAGGCAATAACACCGGGGTGACCGCTGGGGATCTCTTGATTAAGTAACTTCTTCATCGCCAGAGAAAGGGTCTTCAGTACTTCACGTTTTTCTACCGCTGTAACCCGCTCAAACGTATCTATATAATCAGGATGAACCGGAAATAATCTGACGAACTCATCCATGCGTTCATTCATGCGGCTATAATACTTCGCAAAAGGGGACAGATATTCGCGGATTTTTACCTGCTGATCTACTGATTTCTTGAGTAGTCGTTCCGCAACGACGAATTTAACATCCTTACGGGCGATGAGAATCTGCTCAAAACGGTCCTTAACCCGGCGAATGCTGTCGGCGACAAAGGAAAATCGGGGGCTGTCGAAAATTGCCTCCTGAATGCCAGCAATAAACCTGAATCGCAGATCCTTACATACTTCACCGATTTCACGTAGAAAATTGAGATCGAGGATCAATTCATGGTCTTTCCGTGTGCGAAGATAGTCAAGTAGTTCATCAACAACCAAGAGTAGCCCATGATCGGGATACTCTTCATGGAATGCGGTCATCATCTCTTCAAAGGAACGTTTGTTATTGGTTACCTTATCCGCCGCAGGAAACGAATAGTTTATACCTATTGCAGCAAGATGTTCCTCAAGCTCTGCGATGAGTATATCACGAAGCGACATGGTAATTGCGCCGATTTCAGTACGAACAACCTTGAATTTCCCGCTGATTTTTACTGCAGCATCTGACACTGCTTTGTTATTAAGTTCGTTAACGAGTGATTCGTTTTCAGCAATGGCTGATATAACCGACATCAAGTGGGATTTCCCTGTGCCGTAGTTTCCGACAACAAGAAGTCCTTTATTATCAGTGGGTTGTTCAAACTGAAGTTGTGAGAATACAAGATTGTTTAGCTTCTCGGCCATTTCCTCTGAAATGACGTAAGTCCGAACAAGCGTTTTTGCCGCTGAAGCTTCATCAGCAACACGGAGTTGAACCACTGATTCAATTGGCTCAAACTGAATAACATCGTTGTATTTCATCTCGCCAGCCCCCATGAAATTATTTACCTTCTTGTGATACCACAATAAATTCCTTGATCTTATACTGACGGTATTCTGGATGTCCTGGAGCCGCATATGTCAAGGTCTCGCCAGAAACAGCACCTCCCCATGTCGCCACGATGGTCTTGTTCCTGGATAATCCCTGAATTAGCCGCAATGGATCTTGTTTTAAGGCCACATCGAACAGAATCTCTATATTATCCAGCAATATGATGTCACTGGCTGTTGATTCAATCAGATTGGATATTAATCTAGGCAGTTGAAGAGCACGTTGCCGTTCAGTAAATTCAAGCATGTTTCGAGATAATTCAAGGTTGACGTTAATTAGTGGTAAAGACCTCAGTTTTCGTATTTCCTGCAAAGCCTCTGTCTTGCCTGAAGTGCCAACGAGCAACACAAGGCGGTGATACATGCCAGCCGCTTGATCGATATTTTGTATAATTGTATCAATGTTAAACTTTGTCATCAGTACCACAAATCCACATCATACCATGGGTTTCTAAAAGCCATTATTTGTTTACGTAGTAAATTTGCATAGCATCAATGGACTATTTTATTAAACCACTGATTATTTCTTTACACTTTTCAATCCTATCTTCTAAATCAATTCCGTCTTTTTGCTGAATTTGATATTCAGTTTGAAGTCCGTTTTTTGAAACCACATATTTTTCATTCTGACATTCTATCACGCAATTGGAATCTATTATCTTAAGTTTTTCTTCTCGATAAGCATAATCACCCAAGTATAACTTTCCTGTAAATTCAGGCAATTGATTCAATGTATATAAAAAGACATTCCAGTTTTTACCACCAATACTTTTTTCAGTGTTCATCATTAATATTTCGTAAGGTTTTTCAGTCCGATTTCTCCAATAATACATTCCAAATTTTCCCTGCCTCATTGAACTATATTTAACAAAATAGTAACGCCAATCTTTGGGTGTTTCTTTATTTTCAAGGTAAGTGTCGATAGATTTCTTTAAATATTCGTCGTTTATTTTGGATTCATCAAGAGTGGATAACAGGTTATTAACAATTTTGAATGTATCTTCAAAACCTGATCTTTTTTTTGTTGGGTGGAATAAATCAAACCACACGGATTCATTGTATCTTGCCCCAAGCTGAAAACGCCAAGATATAAATTGAGAATAATCACCAATGCTTAATAAAACTCTATTTATGAAGTCTTGACTGCAATTATCGAATAGTAGTCTGAATTTATTAAAATGACTACTGTTATTCAAATCGACAATAGAAACACAGCCCTTCAATAATGAATAGTCTTCTAAATGATACAATTCATCTTCTTTTTCAGTGTTAGTCAGTAACCATTCTATCTTATTCCGCTCTTCCTCTTTTTGCCTTACGTTATAGCCAAGATCTCCACGTTCTGATAACGGAATATCTCCAGTAAGAATGATTGTTTCAGATTCACTTAACAATGTTTTCATACGATCATCACGAATCTCATCTGCGGAATTCCAAATTAAATTTCTTAATATTCTTACCCTTTTACGAAATTGGTCTTCGGAAATGCTCTCTTTGTTCTGAAGGTAAGTAATAATCGAATAAAGCAATAACATCTTGTTTAGCGGAAATCTTCTGTTTCTACCAGAATATTCCCCGTAATTGTCCAGACATTCTTTAAAGATATTAAGTTCATCCTGGTAAATATTAACTTTACCACTTTGATAGGTGTTTTTTGAGAATACTGTATTGAAAAAATTCAAAATATCAAGTTTATACCAACAATCAAATGAACTTGCTAGATAATGAATATTTCCCTTTGCATTCTCATTTTCATTGCTATATAATGAGCGTGCTAATTTGAATTCATCTCTTTCAAAATCGATACCGGATTTATATGTGATAATGTCGCTTATGAAATGAAAATAACGCATAAATTCATCATCTATAATATTATCGTCGCCACGGAACGGGAACATCATATCAGTCCAGTCAATATCAAATTTATGATTGATTTCCTTTGAAAGTTCTTCTGAAGTTTGTTTGATAATCTCTTCAAATTCGGCTTTGAAATGTTCAAAAGGAGTTAGGGGTTTACCTCGTGAATTCATTTTAATATACAAATCATCAGTAAGCCCCATTTCGGTGAGTGGTAAAAAATAAAAGCTGATATTTTTATTGGTTACCAATGATTCCCATAAGCCTGATTGACCATTAAATTTCTTGTGAATGGCATCAATCATTACCAACATACTTTGAATGGTAGGGTCGTTTTTCCACTCATAAGGATACCAAGCCTGATCCTTAATCGCAACAGACAAATTTTCGTCACTAAAATTGGGAGAATAATTTACTAACTCTTGACAAAAATCACGTGAGCTAAACCTGGTAGAGTATGAAAAACAATTCAGAAATTCAAGCTCCCTTACTTCCACTCCTCCTTTTTTTGCAATATACCAATGTAATAAAAATAATGTCGTTAAACGTTGTTGACCGTCAAGAGGTGTTAAAACCCCATCATTCGATACATCCCCGTAAACAAAATCCAACGTTATATGACTTTTGCCAACAATAGATTGAAATAGAGCATCTAAAAATCGTTCTCTGATTCTTTTTACTTCTTCATTCTTTCTGCCTTGTGCATAATCTCTTTGAATGATTGGTATTTCAATTGTGCTTAATATTATGCTATTACCGTCGAACTCGAAAGTGCTGCCAAAGAGACTTTGAAAAGTATATTCCCTTGTGTTCATAATATAATTTCCTTATGAATTAAATCTAAATAAGCCCTTAAAACATTATCCATATTTGCTATATACCCATCTCTGTCAGCTTTGCCCCAAAAATGAACTTGATTTGCTTCTGAAGGTGTGTAATATTTAAGAAAAACACGTCTGGAACAAACAGGAATGTAATCGCTTGTTTTGTCCATTTCTATTATCTTATTGCGCTTTACATCAAAAGTTGAGTTGTTTAATGCCGAATTGCCAGATTGCCCCAATAATGCTAAATTCGATAATGCATGAGTGTATTCTATACTACCATCTTCAGACAAAATAGTAATAACTTTGTCAAACAAGGTTGAAAATTTTTCTCCAGTCAGTTTCTCATCACTTACGGCTTCTGATATATCCTGAATTATATCCATATTCGACTCACAGCCAATATTCAACAAAGAATTCTTGTGTAAATTC
>ERZ795061.4857-NODE-4857-length-11210-cov-6.987898_pt1 | contig 11210 bp, 10 predicted proteins | sample MGYA00375145_ERZ795061 | MGnify/ENA primary metagenome ERZ795061 (study PRJEB30190, sample SAMN05720144) | anaerobic digester metagenome | isolation source: active sludge of municipal wastewater-treating anaerobic digesters | place: USA | collected 2014-12-22 ... | reverse complement strand
TTGCCCGATCCGTACTGGGTTGGGAAGAGTCGTGCGGTCGCCGGGCAACTTGGCCTTTCCGACGCATGGATGGACTCGCCCGTCGCGCTGGAGGTATTTGCAGGCAACCTGCCCCTGTCGGGCAGCGCGCCACTGGCCAGCGTTTACAGCGGCCACCAGTTCGGGCAGTGGGCAGGGCAACTGGGCGACGGCCGTGCCATCCTGCTTGGCGAAGTCGCCACCGGCGACGGCGCAGGACTCGAAGTGCAGCTCAAGGGCAGCGGGCTGACCCCCTACTCTCGCATGGGTGACGGGCGTGCCGTGCTGCGATCCAGCATTCGCGAGTTTCTTTGCAGCGAAGCCATGCACGCGCTGGGCATCCCCACCAGCAGGGCCCTGTGCGTCGTCGGCTCCGACGCGCCGGTGTACCGCGAAGAAATCGAGACCGCAGCCGTGGTCACCCGTGTGGCACCGAGCTTCATCCGCTTCGGCCACTTCGAGCATTTTTCAGCGCGCGGGCAACTCGGCGAGCTCAAGACCCTGGCTGATTTCGTGATCGACCGGTTTTATCCGGCGTGCCGCGAAACGGGCGCCTTCGACGGCAACCCCTACGCCGCCCTGCTGGAAGCGGTCAGCGGGCGCACCGCCGCCATGGTGGCGCAGTGGCAGGCCGTCGGCTTCTGCCACGGGGTGATGAACACCGACAACATGAGCATCCTCGGCCTGACCCTGGACTATGGGCCGTTCCAGTTCCTGGACGCCTACGACCCCGGCCACATCTGCAACCACTCCGATCCGCAAGGCCGCTACGCTTACAACCGCCAGCCCAACATCGCCTACTGGAACCTGTTCTGCCTGGGCCAGGCGCTGCTGCCGCTGATCGGCGAACCCGACCAGGCCATGGCTGCGCTGGAACCCTTCAAGACCGTCTTCCCGCGAGAACTGGTTGCGCGCATGCGCGCCAAGCTGGGGCTGACGGACGCCCCGCGGGAGCAGGACCGCGATCTGATCGACGCACTGTTGATGCTGATGGCACAGGATCGGGTGGACTACAGCATCTTCTGGCGCCGCCTGAGCCGATGGATGGCCGGTGAAGGCGGTGAACCCGTGCAAGACCTGTTCATTGACCGTGGGGGTCTCGACGCCTGGATGCTACGGTATCAGGAGCGTATAAAGACCATTCCACGCTGGGATGGCGCCCATCAGATGCTGAAAACAAATCCCAGGTACATCTTGCGCAACCATTTGGGCGAAGAAGCCATCCGCGCGGCCAAAGTGCGTGACTATTCTTGGGTCGAACGTCTGCTGACGCTGCTGGAGCGCCCGTTCGAAGAACACCCCGGCAACGAAGCGCTGGCCGGATTTCCGCCCGACTGGGCCTCCACCCTCTCCATCAGCTGTTCATCATGACCAAGCAGACGACCCGGACCGACGCCGAATGGAAAGCCTTGCTGGCGGAAAAAGGCGCCGAGCCACTGGCCTTCGAAGTGACCCGCCACGCCGCCACCGAGCGCCCCTTCACCGGCAAATACGAGGACCACTGGACCCCCGGGCAATACGCCTGCATCTGCTGCGGCGCCAAGCTGTTCGAGTCGGACACCAAGTTTGACGCCGGCTGCGGGTGGCCCAGCTTCTGGCAGGCGGCCATTCCCGGCGCGATCGAGGAACGGGTGGACCGCAGCCACGGCTGGGTGCGCACCGAAACCTTGTGCGCGCAGTGCGGTGCCCACCTCGGCCATGTGTTCGAAGACGGCCCGGCGCCCACCGGCCTGCGCTACTGCATGAATTCGGCCTCGTTAGACTTCAAGCCTGAGTGACCGGCCGACTTCATGAAAATCCTGCTTGATTTCTTCCCCATCCTGCTGTTCTTCGGTGCCTACAAGTTCTATGGCATCTACGTGGGCACAGCCGTGCTGATGGCCGCCACGGTGGTGCAGATGGCAACGATCTACGCGATCGACCGAAAGCTTCAAACCATGCACAAGGTGACCCTGGCCTTGGTGCTGGTGTTCGGTGCCCTCACCCTGACCTTGCAGGACGACCGTTTCATCAAGTGGAAGCCCACCGTCCTGTACGCGGCGATGGGGCTGGCGCTGGCCTTTGCCTTGTGGGTGCTGCGCAAGAATTACCTGAAGGCCCTGCTGGGCAGCCAACTCTCGCTGCCCTCGACGGTCTGGCATCGCCTGAACGTCGCGTGGGTCTGGTACTGCGCGTTCATGGCGGCCATCAACGGCTACGTGGCGGCCTACTACAGCACCGAGGACTGGGTCAACTTCAAGCTCTGGGGCTATGCGTTTCCGCTCGCCTTCATCCTGGCGCAGGGCTTCTATATCTCGCGCCATCTCAAGCCCGACGACCAGCCCGGCACACCGGGGAACTGACGGCGACCACGAGGACCACCGACATGACGAGCCCCCTGGCCCGACAGATGGCACAGCGCCTGGAGGAAATCCTGCAGCCCGTCCAGCTTGAAGTGATTGACGAAAGCGGGCAGCACGCCGGCCATGCGGGGGCCAATGGCACCGGCTTTGGCACCCATTTCCGGGTGCGGATCGCATCGCCCTTGTTTGCGGGGCAAAGCCGCGTGGCACGCCATCGCCTTGTGTATGATGCGCTGCAAGATTTCATCGACCAGGGTGTCCATGCCCTGGCCATTGAAGTTCTTTGAAGCGGCTCCGGGGCGCTATTTTTACAATAGCTGTCCGCGACCTGCCGACGCAGACTTACCAGGAAATTTTCCATGAAAAAGCAACTTCTGACCGCCACCCTGGCGGCTGCCCTGCTGGGTGCCATGGCTCCCGCATTTGCCCAGAATCTGGCCATCGTCAACGGCAAGCCCATTCCCAAATCCCGCGTCGACGCACTGGCCCAGCAAATGGCCCGCGCGGGTCGCCCAGTTCCGCCTGAGCAGCAGAACCAGCTGAAGGACGAGGTCGTTGCCCGTGAAATCTTCATGCAGGAAGCCCGCAAGCGCGGCCTGGACACCACCGAGGACTACAAGAACCAGCTCGAACTGGCCCGTCAGTCCATCCTGATCCGGGAGCTGTTCACCGACTTCCAGAAGAAAAACCCGGTGAGCGACGCCGAAGCCAAGGCCGAGTACGACAAATTCGTCGCGGCCAACGGCGGCAAGGAATACCGCGCACGCCACATCCTGGTCGAGAACGAAGACGAGGCCAAGGCCATCATCGTCAGCCTGAAGAAGGGCGGCAAGTTCGATGAGATCGCCAAGAAATCGTCCAAGGATCCGGGCTCGGGCGCCAATGGTGGCGATCTCGACTGGGCCAGTGCCGGCAGCTACGTGCCCGAGTTCTCGGCCGCCATGGTCAAGCTCGAAAAAGGGCAACTGACCGAGGTGCCGGTCAAGACCCAGTTCGGTTGGCATGTGATCCGCCTGGACGACGTGCGCGAAGCCAAGTTGCCCCCGTTCGAACAGGTCAAGCCACAGATCGCCCAGCAAATCCAGCAACAGAAGCTGGCCCAGTTCCAGGACGAACTGCGCGCCAAGGCCAAGGTCGAGTAACCGCCACTGCGCCGGGCAACAGCAACGCGGCTTCGGCCGCGTTTTTTCTGGTTTCGGCCGGTACTGCGCCTGAGGTCAGGCCCCGTGCGCCGTGTCGAGTTCCATGTAGGCCACCGCCCGCCCGTAGGTGGCCAGCGCGGCCTGGCGCGGCGCCGCAAGGGCCGCCATCCGGAATCCGTAGCGTTCCCAGTACGGCACCGAATCCTGGACCGCCACCAGGGCCGCCCGGGCCAGTCCCAGCACGGCCATGCGGGCGCGAAATGCCTCCACCAGCGCCCGTCCCGTTCCCCCTTGGCGCGCGATCGGCGCCACCGAGAGGTCATGCAGATACAGGCAGTCCGGCTCGCTGGGCAGCTCGCAGGTTCGGGCATCCAGCGCCGGCGGCTGCCCGGCTGTCCAGGGCAGCGCGAACAGATAGCCGATGACCGTGCCATCGCGCGCGGCGACCAGGCAGGTGGACGGCGACGCGGCGCGCTTGGCCTCCAGCGAGGCCTGCGACTCCGGCACCAGCTCGGTGTAGCAAGCAGCCTGAATGGCCATCACGGCCGGCAGATCGGCGGTGGTCATGCTGCGGATGTCGAGCCTCGACGTTGGTGGGGCTTTCATGGTTTGGGACGATTCCATCGGTTCGATTCACTGCGGACCCGGCTCAGGGGCGGTGCGCAGGTGCCAGTATCGCCGAGCCTCATCGCCCCGCCACCGGCGCGAGAAAGGCCCTGGCGGGATAATCCGTGCATGTCTCTCCTGCCCCACCAGCTTGAACTGCTGGCCCCTGCGCGCGACACCGAGATCGGTATCGAGGCGATCCATCACGGTGCCGACGCCGTCTACATCGGCGGGCCGTCCTTCGGCGCCCGCACCAGCGCAGACAACCGCGTGCAAGACATCGCCCGGCTGGTCAAACACGCGCACCGGTTCCAGAGCCGCATCTTTGTCACGCTGAACACCATCCTGCGCGACGACGAGCTGGAGCCCGCGCGCAAGCTGGCCTGGCAACTCTATGACGCCGGTGTGGACGCGCTCATCATCCAGGACATGGGCCTGCTGGAAATCGACCTGCCGCCGATCCAGCTGCATGCCAGCACCCAGACCGACATTCGCACCCCGGAAAAAGCCCGTTTCCTGCAGGACGTGGGTCTGAACCAGATCGTGCTGGCGCGCGAACTGACCCTGGAGCAGATCGCCGCCATCCGCGCGGCCACCGACCCGGCACGCTGCACGCTGGAGTTCTTCATCCACGGCGCGCTGTGCGTGGCCTACAGCGGCCAGTGTTACATCAGCGAGGCGCACACCGGGCGCAGCGCCAACCGCGGCGACTGCTCGCAGGCCTGCCGCCTGCCCTACCAGGTGACCGACGCCCAGGGCCGCTTCATCGCCCACGACAAACACGTGCTTTCGATGAAGGACAACAACCAGAGTGCCAACCTGCGCGCACTGGTCGACGCCGGCGCGCGCAGCTTCAAGATTGAGGGCCGCTACAAGGACATGGGCTATGTGAAGAACATCACCGCCCACTACCGAACGCTGTTCGACGCCATCCTGGACGAGCGCCCCGAACTGGCGCGCGGCTCTTCGGGCCGCTGCGCCTTCGGCTTCACGCCCGACCCGGACCAGAACTTCAACCGTGAGTTCACCGACTACTTCGTCAACGGCCGCCAGATGGACATCGGCGCCTTCGATTCGCCCAAAAACCCGGGCCGCGCCATCGGCTGGGTCACGAAGACCGGGCCCAACTGGTTCGAGTTCGAGGCCGACGATCTGGCCCTCGTGCTGCACAACGGCGACGGCCTGTGTTATCACGACCTGCAGAAGGAACTGGTGGGCGTGCAGATCAACCGCGCCGAGCCCGCCGGCGCGCCCGGCCACTGGCGCGCCTTTCCCAAGGATCCGATGGCCGGCTTCAAGGACCTGCGCAAGGGCACCCGCATCAACCGCAACCGTGACATGGACTGGGTGCGGGGCCTGGAAAAGAAATCCGCCGAGCGGCGCATCGGCGCCTGGCTGCGCCTGACCGAGACCGATGACGGCCTGGCACTGGCCCTCACCGACGAAGACGGCCATGAAGGCCTGGCCTCGCTCGCCCTGCCCTATCAGGCGGCAAAGGTCCCCGAACAGGCGCTGGACAAGCTGCGCGACCAGCTTTCGCGCCTGGGGGACACAATCTTCGAACCGATCGATGTGGCGGTGAACCTGGAGCGTCCCTGGTTCGTGCCCGCCTCGATGCTCAACGCCCTGCGCCGCGACGCCGTCGCCGCGCTGGAAGCCGCCCGCGCTGCAGCCAGGCAACGACTGCCCCGCGCCACACCGGTCGAACCACCCGCCACCTACCCGGAAGACACCCTCACGTACCTGGCCAACGTGTTCAACCACAAGGCGCGCGACTTCTATGCAAAGCATGGCGTCAAGCTGATTGCTGCCGCCTACGAGGCGCATGAGGAGGATGGCGAGGTCAGCCTCATGATCACCAAGCACTGCGTGCGCTGGTCGATGAGCCTGTGCCCCAAGCAGGCCAAGGGCGTGACCGGGGTTCAAGGCACGATCCGCGCTGAACCCTTGACCCTGATCAACGGCAACGAGAAGCTGGGCTTGCGCTTTGACTGCAAGCCCTGTGAAATGCATGTGGTGGGCAGGATGCGGCGCCATGTGCTGGACCAGGCCCGTGCCGCCCCGTTGACTTTCTACCGGACCCGCCCGGCCCGGTAAGTCTCGAAGCCCCCTGACCCAGGAGTCCCCATGAAAATCCTTCTGCCGATTGACGGCACCGAACTCGCCCTGCACGAGGTCCGGTTTGCCCTTCGCCTGGCCACGGAAGGGTTGAAAGCCAGCTTTTTGCTGGCCAATGTCCAGGAACCGGCCAGCTTCTACGAAGTCGTCACCGCGCACGACGCCGCGGTGCTGGAGACCATCAGCCACAGCGCAGGCCAACATGCCCTGCAACCGGCGCTCGACCTGCTGCACCAGGCGGGGATGGAGGCGGAAACCGTGGTCGTGACCGGCGATGCGGCCCATGCGGTGGTGGACCTCATCGAGGAACACAGCTGTGACCTCGTCATCATCGGAACCCGCGCGATGGGCCTGCTTCGAAAGGCCCTGTCGGGCTCCGTTGCGCAAGACCTGGTCAATGCCTCGCCGGTACCGGTGCTGCTGGTCAAGCCACCCGCCGAGCCGGAGCCCACGCTCGACGACGCTGAATGACGGAACCGCCTGGCTGGCACCACCGCGACGCCGTCGAGCTCGCCGGCGAACACGGGGTCGACCCGACACGGGGGCTGGATGCGTCTGACGTCGCGCATCGGATCGCGCGACATGGGGCCAACGAACTGACCGGCAAGGAGGCCAGCAGCTGGCTGGCCCTGCTGGCGGACCAGTTCAAGGACTTCATGGTGCTGGTGCTCATCGCTGCCGCAGTGGTCTCCGGCGTGATCGGCGAACTGGTCGACACTCTGGCGATTGTGGTGATCGTGGTTCTCAATGCGGTCATCGGTTTTGTTCAGGCCTGGCGCGCAGACAAGGCGATGGCCGCGCTGCAGCAACTCGCCGCCGCGCACGCCACGGTGCTGCGTGACGGCGAGGTGAGGCAGATCCCGGCGGCCGGTCTGGTACCCGGCGACATCGTGTTGCTCGAAGCCGGCAACCAGGTGCCAGCGGACCTGCGGCTGATCGACCTGGCCCAGTTCCGCGTGGACGAGTCCGCACTGACTGGCGAATCCGTCACGGTCGAGAAGCACACCGCGCCAATGACCGGCGTCGTTCACGCGCTGGGCGACAGGCTCAACATGGCCTTCAAGGGGACCACCGCCACGCACGGGCGGGCGCGCGGTCTGGTCGTGGCCATCGGCATGAGCACCGAGCTGGGCAAGGTGGCGCGCCTGCTGGACCGCGACACCGATCGAAGCACGCCGCTGCAACGTCGGCTGGCGGCATTCGGCAAGCGCCTGTCGCTGGTCGTGATCGCCATCTGTGGCGTGATTTTCACCGTGGGGGTTCTGCGCGGCGAGTCCCCATTGCTGATGGCCTTGACCGCCATCAGTCTGGCCGTGGCGGCCATTCCCGAGGCACTTCCGGCGGTGGTCACCGTCTTGCTGGCACTGGGTGCGCGCAAGATGGTGTCGTTCAATGCACTGATCCGGCGTCTGCCCTCCGTGGAGACCCTGGGTTCGGTCAGCTTCATCTGCTCCGACAAAACCGGCACGCTGACGCAAAACCGGATGCACGCCGAGGTGTTGCTTGCTGATGGAGAAAGCTGGCAGCCGGGTGAGCCATCGCCCAAGCCAGTGCACCAGGAACTGCTGCGCGCGGCGGCGCTGTGCAATGACGCGACTCACACGCTCAAGGGCGGCTGGGCGGGCGACCCGACGGAAACCGCACTGACGCAGGTCGCGGGCGATGCCGGCCTGCACAAGCCCACACTCGAGCAGGACGCGCAACGTGTTCTGGAGTTCCCGTTTGATGCCGAACGCAAGCGCATGACCACCTTTCACCGCACGCCGGACGGCCTGGTCGCCTACACCAAAGGCGCGCCCGAGGCGGTGCTGGCGCAGTGCACGTCGCAATGGCAGCCGGGCGGAGAAAGCCGTCTGCGGCGCGCTGAGGTGCTGGGTGCCGCCGAAAAGCTGGCAACCCAGGGGCTGCGAGTGCTGGCACTGGCCCGGCGCAGTTACGAGCAGTTGCCCGGCACCGGCGAACTCGAAGTGGTGGAAAGCGGTCTGCGCCTGATCGGCCTGATTGGTCTGATCGACCCCCCGCGGCCCGAGGCGGCTGTGGCGGTGCGCGACTGCATCAGCGCAGGCATCACGCCGGTCATGATCACCGGGGATCACCCAGCCACGGCACGCGCCATCGCGCAGCGCCTGGGTATCCTGAGCGGCGCCGAAAGCGACGTGCTCACCGGGGCCGACCTGGCCGCCTTGAACGACGCCGCCCTGCGCGAACGGGTCCGGACGGTTCGCGTCTATGCGCGCGTCGATCCACTGCAGAAGATCCGCATCGTCGAAGCCCTGCAGGCACATGGTGAATTCGTCGCCATGACCGGCGATGGGGTCAACGACGCACCGGCACTCAAACAGGCCGACATCGGCGTGGCCATGGGTCGGGGCGGCACCGACGTGGCGCGTGAGGCCTCCAGCCTGGTGCTGCTGGACGATAACTTCGCGACCATCGTAGCGGCCGTGCGCGAAGGCCGGCGCATCTACGACAACATCCGCAAATTCGTGCGGTACGCCATGACGGGCAACTCGGGCGAGATCTGGACCATCTTTCTCGCACCGCTCATGGGCCTGCCCATCCCATTGCTGCCGATCCACATCCTGTGGATCAATCTGGTCACCGACGGCCTGCCCGGCCTGGCATTGGCGGCCGAGCCGGCGGAGCGCGGTGTCATGCAAAGGCCCCCTCGTCCGCCCAGCGAGAGCCTGTTTTCGCATGGCATGTGGCAGCACATCCTGGCCATCGGCCTGTTGCTCGGTGGACTGTGTCTGGCGGTACAGGCCTGGGCTCTTTCCACCGGCCACTCGCACGGGCAGACCATGGTCTTTACCGTGCTCACGCTGGGGCAGATGGCCCACGTCATGGCCATCCGCTCGGAGTTCGACTCCCTCTGGTGCCAGGGCTTGCTTTCAAACAAGCCGCTGCTCGGCGCTGTGCTGGCGACGTTCGCACTCCAGATGGCCGTGATCTATGTTCCGGTGTTCAACACAGTCTTCAAGACCGCACCCTTGAGCGCCATGGAACTCGGCATCTGCCTGGCGGCTGCGATGGTGGTTTTCATTGCCGTGGAAGCTGAAAAAACCTGGCGACGTTCCAGAGCGTCCACTCTAAATCAGGTCGCGAGTTAAGTTGTCTTCTCTAGACACTCCGCGAGACACTTCATCCTGCACAGCGGCCATGCATTGATCTATTGGCCGAATACAACACTCAGGAAAGAAGTCCGACATGGCAACCAGCAATGCAACCCCCACCAACACCCCCGTCGACACTGTCAAGGCGGCTGTCGCCAAAGTCGCGGCCAAGACCCGCGCGGTGAAGAAGCCCGCAGTCAAGGCCCGGCCCGTCAAGGCTGCCGCCGTGAAGGCACCGGCAAAGACCGCCGCCGCCAAGCCCGTGAAGAAAGTTGCAGCGAAGGCCCCCACCCTGAAGCAGGTCGCCCACAAGGGAACCCGCAAGGTCACCTCCGTGGTGCACATGACGCGCGACGCCTCGTTCAAGCTCATCGACTCCCAGCGCTCGATCTGGCTGGCAGGCCTCGGCGCGTTGGCCAAGGTCACCACGTCCACGGGCGTCAAGGGCGAGAAAGCCTTTGAGGCGCTGGTCAAGGCCGGCGAGAAATTCGAGGCCCAGGCCCGAGGCGCCATCGACTCGAATGCCAACATGCTCAAGGGCCGCATCAGCGACGCCACCAATGTGGTGGATCAGGGCATCGGCACGGTCGGCGACGCGTTTGACACGCGCATCAAGCAGGCCCTGACCCGCCTGGGTTATGGCAAGAAGACCGTCAGGTAACTGAATTTCCCATGGCGCGGGTCCCTGCGCCGTGGGACACCGTTCATTCAGGCGGTCGTTGAGCGGCCCCGCAGGCGCTTGACCGCCGTCACGCCGGCCAGCACAAGCCCACCCGCCACGATGCCCGCGCAGGCATTGAGCAGCGCCGGGACCAGGACACCCCACAAGCCACCCATGGGCCAGCGGCTCACAGAGGCCAACGCCGATTCAATCCCGTGGTGCAACGCCGGCACCCCGTGGGTCAAAATGCCGCCCCCCACCAGAAACATGGCTGCTGTTCCAGCAACGGACAAGCCCCGCATGAGCCACGGCGCCGAACGAACGATGGCGCCGCCGAACGCGCGCGCGCCAGCAGTGGTCCTGCGACTGAGCCACAAGCCCAGGTCATCGAGTTTCACGATTCCAGCCACAAAGCCATAGACACCAACTGTCATGATCAGGGCGATCCCGGTCAGGACAGCCACTTGCTGCAGGAACGGGGCTGCCGCCACCGTGCCCAGCGTGATGGCGATGATCTCGGCGGACAACACGAAGTCGGTGCGCACCGCCCCCTTGATCTTGCTCTTCTCGAACAGGACGAGGTCGACGGTCACATCGGTCACCACCCGGACCCGTTCGGCACGGCGGGCGTCTTCTTCCGCCGGGCTGTGCAGGTATTTGTGGGCCACTTTCTCGAAGCCTTCAAAGCAGAGGTAGGCACCGCCGATCATCAGCAAGGGGGTGACGGCCCACGGCGCGAACGCACTGATGGCCAGCGCCGCCGGCACCAGAATCGCCTTGTTAACCATGGAGCCTTTTGCGACCGCCCAGACCACAGGCAATTCGCGATCCGCCGTCACGCCGGCCACCTGCTGGGCGTTGAGTGCCAGGTCATCCCCCAACACACCCGCCGTCTTCTGCGCGGCGACCTTGGTCATGACCGACACGTCATCGGCCATGGCCACGCTCTTGCTGGCGGCCACCTTGGTCATTGCCGCGACGTCATCCAGCAGGGTGGCAATATCGTCGATCAGCAACAGAAAACTGGAACCGGCCATGGGTATTCCTGGGTGGATTCAGTGGTTGCCGATATCAACGGGCGGCGCCTCAGCCGACCCACTGGCGCGCATTGCGCCAGATGCGCATCCAGGGGCTCAAGGCGTCGGCGGCGCCATCCGTCCAGCTCATCTGGATGTTGCGGAACACGCGCTCGGGGTGCGGCATCATGGCG
>ERZ795061.4843-NODE-4843-length-11222-cov-6.221635_pt1 | contig 11222 bp, 9 predicted proteins | sample MGYA00375145_ERZ795061 | MGnify/ENA primary metagenome ERZ795061 (study PRJEB30190, sample SAMN05720144) | anaerobic digester metagenome | isolation source: active sludge of municipal wastewater-treating anaerobic digesters | place: USA | collected 2014-12-22 ... | reverse complement strand
TTGCAGCTTCTGTAGTTGCAGCAGCAGCAGTAGCAGCAGCGTCAGTTGTTGCAGCGGCAGCGTCAGTTGCAGCTTCAGTTACAGCAGCAGCAGCGTCAGTAGCAGCAGCTTCAGGCGCTTTTTCGCCACAAGCAGTTAAAGCAAGAGCCAATAATGCAGCAAGTAGAGCAGAACGTGTCATTTTATTTCCTTAAGGTTTAAATCACGAGTTAAAAAACTTATTTCGATACTTGCTATAAGGTTGTCCTTAAACGCTATACCGAGTGGCGCGAATTCTACCAGTAATTTTAAATAAAACCAGTAAATTTTTAAAATAAAGTGATTATTTTTAAAGAGTTAGCAAATAAAGCTGAGAAAATGTCTTATTTTTACAACTTTTTAGTCGTCTACCCGAATATTGAGCACATTATTTTGTGTTTGCGCTTTGTTTTTTAAGCTTAAAATGGCGCGGCTCACTTCATCATTTCGCTGCATGGCGCCGCCTAAATCAAACCACTCCCCTTTATTGACGCGCACCACGGTGCGTAGCGCCTCAAAATCGATAAAGCCTTGCTGGTTGAGTTGTGCAATCCTAGGTGTAATGTCGAGTTCAATATGCCCACCAATGCTACGGGGACGTACGGCAAAGCCAGTTGAAACCTCGATAAATTCTGTGGTGCGTTGAATATGCGTATAGCGGTGTGTGAAAGTACGCCATTCTTGCGTAAACGGCACAGATTGCCCCACCTGAATAAATGCAAATTCGCCATCCGCCACATTGATAAATTGCTGGCTATTCTGTTTTGTTGTGCTGCTGTTGTTTTGAATATCTATTTGTACACCATCCCGCGCCTGCCTTGGGTAGCGGTTGGTGCTAATCGCCACATTGCCAATGCGTTTGCGGCCGCTCACGTCTACGCCGTGTTGAGTGGAATCTAAATTGCTTTGTCGGTTCACGGTGATTTTTAAATTGCTACGCGCCACGTCCATACTGGCAATGACTTGCTCAATCTCGGCCATGTTTTCAGGACTCGTACGAATAATTAGCTGATTTTGCATGCCAGTGACCACGCCATCCTCACCCGCTAAAGGCTGAATAATAGGCAGCAGATCATCTGCAAAGCGGTGCTGTAAGGTAATAATTTTAAACTCGGTGGCAGCCATTGCCGTGATTGAAAACAGCATGGCAAATAAAAACCACGCAAATAAAAAACATAGACTGGCACTAAAGCGACGTAATGTTGAAGCGGACATATTAAAGACCAAGCCGCGTTACAGATACCGTGGTTTCAGTGGCTTCAAGTAAATCTTGAAAGCGTGATTGCAGTTGTAAAACAGATTCTGCATCATTGAAGGCATATTTAAAGCGCGCTTGGTCGATATGAATGCGCTTAATGTAATGCTGCTGATCCGCCAAAATAAAGCAGTCTTTGGCGTGTTTGGCGGTATTATTGGTTTCATATACCATCATTTTGTGACCGTAAATTGACAGTAACTTATACAGTCGCGGGCATTTTTCTTGAAAAAACGCGGTGTTTTGCAAAATAATGGTTAAACGGCTATTGAGGTTGTCACTTAAAAAGCGTTGAAAAAACTCAAACTTTTTTAGGCTGGCAAAGTCACCCTGTCGCAAATCTTGGTCAAAAATCAGTAGTTCGTTTTGCGCGCTGGCTAAAATGAGGTCAATGGCCTCTTCATAAAGGCGCTCGCCTACAATGATTTGATTAGGTGCTAATGCGGTGTAATTGTTCATAACGTATTTTAATCAGCAAACAAGTTAGCGAATGTTAATGTAACCGACAATATACCAATCATAAAGTTGTTGAAGCAACTTGTCATCTTCAATGCTTATTGCGTCTAAGCTGCGATGGTTTGCTAATGTTTTAAGGCACTCGGCAGGCTCGCCAAAAAAGTCAGCCCATTCACCGTTGATAAAAAAGTGGTTCGAAAAAAATAACATCTGGCTTTTAAGATCAAGGCGCAAGCCACTTTTTGCAACTTTTTCGCTAAAGGTGGCGAGTTTTAGCTTTTTGTTGGCTACAAACACAACGTCAGCCTTGGGTTCAGAAAGATAAGTCCCTAAAAAAGTAGCAATATCCAAGTTTGACCACTGAATCGTTTTTAGCATGGAACTGACTTTGTTCACCATGTCGTTGCTGATTTCGGCCGGGTGCTCTTGCAGGCTTAAATCAGGGTCTTGATAAACACCCGTGTAAGCAGTTGTTTCTTGGTTTATTTTATCTTGCATAAAACCTAAAAACTCACTGGCAAGTTCCTGCTGTTTGGGCGCTCTAAAGCCGATGGAATACGTCATGCAATCAGTTTTGCCGTCTGATACGGCAATGCCCCAATGTGCCAAATGAGGGGGTAAATAAAGCATATCGCCTGCTTCTAGTAACCACTCTTGTGCAGTGTCAAAGTGCTTTAAAATACGCAAAGGTGCACCTTCAATGAGGCTTAAATCGGTTTGCTCGCTAATCCGCCATAAACGCTGGCCTTGGCCTTGGAGCAAAAACACATCGTAGCTATCAAAATGTGGGCCCACACCGCCACCGTCTGGTGCATAACTCACCATCAAGTCATCCAGCCTTGCGTGAGGAATAAAATCAAACTGCTGCAATAAGGCGCTGGCTTCAGGCAAATAATGGTTGACGCTTTGCACCAGCAATGTCCAGCGATGATTGGGATTGGGTTTGTCAGGCAGTGCGGCAAAATCGTTTTCATCAAACGGACCATGCTTGGCATGCCAAACACCATTGATTTCTTCCACAATGCGCGATTGTACTTCGTCTTCACACGCCAACCCTGCTAGTTCTTCTGGGCTGAGTAAGCCGGTGAAATCGGCAATCGCATTTTTAATCAGTAACGGTTTTTTGTGCCAGTATTCAGCCAAAAATGCTTTGGGTGTGATGCCGCCGAGGAGTGGCAAAGCTTTATTTTTTGTGTTCATTTCGTTCAAATTGGATTGAGTTTTCTGAGTGATTATTATGCCATTGCATTGCTATACAGGTTGGTATATATTGACTGAAAAAATAAGAATATGTGTCATCTACATTTGTATGTAAGTTGATTTTTGAGGAGAGAACGATGAATGCACCAGCTGAAACTTCAATAAAAACCTTTCATGGTGGTTGTCCACATGATTGCCCGGATACTTGCAGTATGGTGTATACCGTTAAAGATAAAAAACTGATTTCAGTCACTGGCAATAAAGAGCATCCCATGACGCGTGGCGGCCTATGCGTCAAGCTCAAAGATTACGAAAAACGCCACTATCACCCAGACCGCTTACTCTATCCGCTCAAACGCACAGGCCCCAAAGGCAGTAAACAGTTTAAACGTATTACCTGGGATGAGGCACTAGATGAAATAACTACTAAGTGGAAGGCGATTATTGCCAAGGATGGCCCGCACGCGATAATGCCTAATAGCTATTTAGGCAACCAAGGCTTGGTACATGGCCTTAATGGGGGTGATGCATTTTTTAACCGTATGGGGGCAACTGTATGTGAACGAACTTTTTGTGGAGAAGGCTCATGTACCGCTTGGTTATTAACCGTTGGACCAACCGCGGGGGTAGATCCAGAAAGTTTTATACATGCTAACTACATTGTGATTTGGGCATGTAATTCAGTCAGTACAAATTTACATCACTGGCACATCATTCACGAAGCGCAGAAAAAAGGTGCTAAGGTGGTGGTGATTGACTCCTATGCGTCTAAAACTGCAAAAGAGGCCGATTGGCATATTGCCCCAAAACCCGGCACTGATGGCGCACTTGCGATGGCGATGATGAATGTGATTATTGCAGAAGACTTGGTTGACCAAGATTACATTGATAATTACACCATAGGCTACAAAGAATTGGCAGAACGTGCTAAAACGCGCACCCCTGAATGGGCCGCTGAAATCACAGGGATTGCTGCAGATGACATTCGAAAACTTGCCCGTGAATATGCCACTACGCCACCAGCGGCGATTCGTATGGGTGTCGCGCTTGAAAGAAGTTATGGCGGTAGCCAAGCAATACGCGCAGTAAGCAGTTTACCTGCATTGATTGGTGCATGGCGCCATGTGGGTGGCGGTGCGTTGCAGTTTCCGGTGTGGGAGCATCCTTATAAATTTGATGTTATTTCGCGCCCAGATTTAATTCCGGAAGGCACGCCAGTGGTAAATAATCTGCAATTAGGGCGTGCGCTTACAGGTGAGCTTAATCTTAAAACACCGATTAAATCGATGATGGTATGGAACACTAATCCACTCACTCAAGCACCAGAAACTGACAAAATTGCCAAAGGCTTAGCGAATGAAGATTTGTTTTTAGTTGTGGCTGAGCATTTTATGTCAGACACGGCAGCCTATGCCGATATTGTACTGCCCGCGGCCATGGGTGCTGAAATGGAAGATATGGTGCTGTCATGGGGACATTTGTACCTTACCTACAATGAAAAATGTATTGACCCACCAGGTGAGGCTATTCCTAATAATGAAATTTTTAGGCAATTAGCCAAACGTTTGGGCTATGAAGAAGACAACTTTAAGTGGAATGACACCGAGTGCCTTGAAAATTACGTTGATTGGAATGCACCAACTTGTGAGGGCATCGATTTAGCGTATTTACGCAAACATGGCTTTGCGCGCTTAAAAGCTTTTGGCGATAAAGACGTACGCGCCCGCCATGCCAACGGAGATTTTCCTACTCCAACGGGTAAATGTCACTTTTTGGTAGAAGGAGCAAAAAACTTTGTCGCAGGGCCTTTCCGGCAAATGTATGAAGGTTTTCAGCCAGGTGAAGATTTGGACAGCTTGCCTGATTACGTGCCATCACGCGAGACACCAGCGACTAACCCAACTTTAGCAGCAAAATACCCGTTAAATATTATTTCGCCTAAAAGTCATGGCTTTTTAAATTCTTGTTATGCCAACGTGGAGGAGAAAATTAAAGGGCAGGGTGAGCAGTTTGTGCTGATTAACCAGTTTGATGCCACAGCACGTGGCATTAATACAGGCAGTGTCGTGAAAGTGTTTAATGATAGAGGTACGTTTGAAGGGGTGGCAAAAATCTCAGACGATGTAAATGCAGGGATTATTGTCGCCACACTTGGTTATTGGCGCCAGTTAAATAATGGCACGGTAAATTGCATTAGCTCTGCAGAGTTTGGTGATATGGGGCATTCCACAACATTTAGTGACAATTTGGTGGAAGTGGCGCTGGCAAAATAAACTATGAATGAATGGTTAATTTAGTCAAAATTCAACCACAACCTTTTTTGATGCTCTGGAAGCCTTGTAAATAAAGGCTTCCAGAGCATTATTTTTTTCACGTAGAATTTTGAGTGTTTTTATTCGGTTTTTTAGTGCAATTTTGGCAGCGGTTTTTTGCCTACACGCGCGCTGTGATTTTTGGTGATATTGCAGAATACAAGTAAAATTGCAGCATGAATATTTACAAACTTATCAGCCCACTTTTGTTTCAGTTTGATGCTGAAACTGTTCACGACTTTACCTTAAACAGCTTAAAAACTGCTGAACGTTTGGGCGCTTTGAAGTTTTACCCTGCGCCACCTGTTTGTCAGCCTCGACAGGTGATGGGGATTACTTTTCCGAATGCGGTGGGTTTAGCCGCGGGCTTGGATAAAAACGCAGCGGTGATTGATGGAATGGCTGCGTTAGGTTTTGGTTTTATAGAGGTTGGCACAGTGACGCCCCGTCCGCAGCCGGGCAATCCTAAACCGAGATTGTTTCGTGTGGAAGAAGCACAAGGCATCGTGAACCGTTTTGGCTTTAATAACTTAGGTGTGGATCACTTAATTGAAAACGTGAAAGCTGCCAAATATAAAGGCGTGCTGGGCATTAACATTGGCAAGAATTTTGACACGCCAAATGAAAATGCAGTGGATGATTATTTAGTTTGCATGCGTAAAGTGTATGCGTATGCGAGTTATATCACGGTGAATATTTCCTCACCCAACACCAAGAATTTGCGTGCATTGCAAGAAAAAGAAGCGTTGTCTCATTTACTCGCCACGCTCAAGCTTGAGCAGTTGAAACTGGCCGGCACTCACGGACGTTATGTGCCAGTGGCTTTAAAAATCGCGCCAGACTTAGCGCAGAGCCAAGTGAATGAAATTGCTGATTTGTTGATGCAACATAACATTGACGGTGTAATTGCGACCAATACGACGTTGGCGCGCGACATGGTGCAAGGCATGGCGCATGCCGAAGAAACAGGCGGTTTGTCAGGTGCGCCTGTGCGTGAAAAATCGACATTAGTCATTCAGCAATTGTCGCAACGCTTGCAGGGTGCTGTGCCGATTATCGGCGTGGGTGGTATATTAAGCGGTGCAGATGCAGTAGAAAAAATCGCCGCAGGCGCAGACCTTGTGCAGGTTTACAGTGGGTTAATTTACAAGGGGCCTAAACTGGTGCACGAAGTTTGTAGCTCGCTAGGCTAGCTTTTAGCTGTCATGGCACTACCAATTCTATATTCATATCGTCGCTGCCCTTACGCGATGCGTGCGCGTATGGCGCTTAAGTTGGCAAACGTTTACGTTGAGATTCGCGAAATTTCACTACGCGAAAAACCAGCCCATATGTTGCAAGTTTCCCCCAAAGGCACCGTGCCTGTGTTGGTGCTACCTGATGGCAAAGTAATTGATGAAAGCTTAGAAATCATGCAATGGGCATTAAAAACGCATGCCCTGCAACCACAAGGGTTGTCCTCGCAGAATATACCAGCTAAAGCGGGTCATTCATGCGTGAACGCCAATATTCATGTGGGTGCTGGAGCATCTGTTTTAGCGCTTATTGCAGAGAATGATGGCGAGTTTAAACGCGCGTTAGATGCTTACAAATATCCTGAGCGTTACCCACATAAAACACAAATTCAATATCGGGCCGATGGCGAAGTGTTTTTGCAAAAACTAGAAAACCTACTGCAAGAAAATCAATATTTATTTGGCAATACGTTCAGTATGGCTGATATTGCAATCTTTCCATTTGTGCGGCAGTTTGCTGAGGTAGATGCCGCTTGGTTTGAAGTTACGCCATATGTTCAATTGCGGATTTGGCTAAGAACACTGGTTGAATCTGCGTTATTTTTGAGCATCATGGAGAAACGACCAACGCATATCAACATGTAGGCGCGATTTTTAAATCGCGCCTACAATAGGATGAATTAAGCTTCTACTAGGACGCTTTCTGAAAGTGTTTTATCGTCCGCAAAAACCAATTTCACTTCGTCTTTGCTATCAATATCCACATGCACGCTACCACCGTTGGCAAGTTTTCCGAATAACAACTCATCTGCCAGCGCTTTGCGAATAGTGTCTTGAATCAAGCGCGCCATTGGGCGAGCACCCATTTGTGGGTCGAAACCTTTTTTGCCCAAAAAGGCTTTTAAGGCATCGCTGAAGGTCACTTCCACTTTTTTGTCATGCAATTGATCTTCTAGTTGAATCAAGAATTTGTCTACCACGCGGATGATAATTTCTTGTGATAATGGCGCAAATGATACAGTCGCATCCAAGCGGTTGCGGAACTCCGGTGAGAATAAGCGTTTAATATCGGCCTGCTCATCGCCCACTTGTTTGCTTGTGGTAAAGCCCATGCTGGATTTAGATAAGCTTTCAGCACCAGCGTTAGTCGTCATGATAATCGTCACGTTTCTAAAATCTGCTTTTCGGCCGTTATTGTCTGTGAGCGTGCCGTGATCCATCACCTGCAACAGAATATTGAAAATATCCGGATGGGCTTTTTCAATTTCGTCCAACAACAATACGCAATACGGATGCTTCGTTACGGCTTCAGTCATCAGGCCGCCTTGCTCAAAACCCACATAGCCCGGAGGCGCACCAATCAAACGCGAGACCGCATGGCGCTCCATGTATTCACTCATGTCAAAGCGGATGAGTTCGATGCCCATGATATAGGCCAGCTGTTTTGCAACTTCGGTTTTACCAACACCGGTCGGGCCGCTGAATAAAAAGCTGCCGACAGGCTTATTGTTGCCGCCCAAGCCGCTACGCGCCATTTTTACGGAAGATGTGAGGGCTTCAATGGCTTTATCTTGGCCAAACACCACGGCTTTCAAATCGCGCTCCAGCGTTTTGAGCGCACTTCTGTCATCCGCAGTAATATTTTTTGGTGGAATACGCGCAATTTTGGCGATGATATCTTCAATCTCTTTATTGCCGATGACTTTTTTCTGTTTTGATTTTGGCAAAATACGTTGTGCCGCACCGGCTTCATCAATCACGTCAATCGCTTTATCAGGCAAGTGGCGGTCGTTAATGTATTTAGCTGAAAGTTCTGCCGCTGTCGTGAGTGCAGACGCTGAATATTTCACATGATGATGCTCTTCAAAGCGTGATTTCAAGCCTTTCAAAATCTCGATGGTTTCAGCCACACTCGGTTCAGTCACATCCACTTTTTGAAAGCGGCGCGATAGCGCATGGTCTTTTTCAAAAATACCGCGATATTCTTGGTATGTCGTTGCGCCGATGCATTTTAACGAGCCGTTTGAAAGGGCTGGCTTGAGTAAGTTACTGGCATCCAAGGTGCCGCCACTGGCCGAACCCGCGCCGATTAAAGTGTGAATCTCGTCAATGAACAAAATCGCATCTGGTTTTTCAGCGAGTTGTTTCATTACGGCTTTTAAGCGTTGCTCAAAGTCACCGCGATACTTCGTGCCGGCAAGTAAAGCGCCCATATCAAGTGAGTAAACCGTGGCGTTCGCCAGCACTTCTGGAATGTCGCCTTCTACAATGCGCCGCGCTAAGCCTTCAGCAATCGCGGTTTTACCAACACCCGCTTCGCCGACTAACAACGGATTATTTTTACGGCGACGGCATAAAGTTTGCACGACGCGCTCTAATTCTGGGCCGCGGCCAATCAGCGGGTCAATTTTTCCAGCGGCCACTTGCACATTGAGGTTAAGCGTATAGTTTTCTAAAGCACCGGCTGGCGGCGCTTCGGTTTCAACTTCTTGGTCTGCACTTTCTGGTTTTTCAGTATCAGGTATTTTTGAAACGCCGTGCGAGATGTAATTAACAATATCTAAACGCGTAATGCCTTGTTGATGTAAGAAAAACACCGCGTGTGAATCTTTTTCACCAAAAATCGCGACCAATACGTTGGCCCCAGTGACTTCTTTTTTGCCTGATGACTGCACGTGCAACATGGCGCGTTGAATCACGCGTTGAAAACCTAACGTTGGTTGTGTATCAACATCTTCTTGGCCACCCACGGTTGGGGTATGCTCTTCAATGTACTGGCTGAGTTCCGTCCGCAGTGTTTCAAGCGTTGCGCCACAAGCGCGAAGCACTTCAGCCGCAGTCGGGTTATCAATCATGGCAAGTAGCAAATGCTCTACCGTGATGAGTTCATGGCGTTTTTGTCTTGCCTCCATAAAGGCCATGTGCAGGCTCACTTCTAACTCTTGGGCAATCATTTTATTTCCTAACTTTCAATATGTATTCTGTAATTGCTAGCGCCATTAAGTTGGCTCAATGACACACTGCAAAGGATGCTGGTGCTCTTTAGCTAGTGTAAGCACTTGATTCATTTTGGTTTCTGCAATATCTTGCGGGTAAATACCGCACACGCCTACGCCCTCTGTATGCACTTTGAGCATAATTTGCGTGGCTTGTTCACGGTTTTTATTAAAAAAACGTTCCAAGCACTCAACAACGAATTCCATGGGCGTGTAATCGTCATTCAGTAGCAGTACTTTAAACATGGGGGGCAATTTTGGTTTTGCAACCTCAGGCTTCAGTACGGTATTTGCATCAAGTGGAGCATTTGCCATAATCAGAATCTATTTTGGGCTAAACTGGAAAAAATTCAAGCTTAATTTCGCCGATTTATTGAGGATGATACTACGCGTTTGTACGATTCAATTGCTAAGATTAAGGGAATATCTTCACGCTTTTCACAATACGGTCTTGGGTTTGAATGATTTCAAGCACATGATCACCCATTTTAAAGCTGGTGTTTGATTCCGGAATGTCTTCAAAATGTTCCAAAATCAGGCCGTTTAACGTGCGCGGACCATCGAGCGGTAGTTGTAAATCTAATTTTTTGTTCAAGTCGCGCAGCATACTGCTGCCATCTACCAGCCAGCCGCCATCTTCATCTTGGCGATAACTGCCTGTGCGGCTTGGTGACTGCGTGGTGAAGTCGCCAATCATTTCCTCTAAAATATCTTCGAGCGTGACTAAGCCTTTAAATTCGCCGTATTCATCTACGACCAGCGCTACACGCTGCTGGTGTTCTTGAAACTGTTGAATTTGCGTATAAAGCGGTGTGCCTGATGGTATAAAATAAGGCTCTGTAATCACTTCACGCAGGGTTTCTTTGTTTAAATCATTGCTCTCATGATGCGCGCGTAGTTGCGACATAACCTTACGTAAATGCAAAATGCCAATGATTTCTTCATGTTCACCTTGCCGCACTGGCAGGCGCGTATGCTGGCTATTGGCGATTTTTTGTAAGATATCTTCAAGTGGCGCATCAAAGTTAATGCTTTCAACTAAGGTGTGCGCGGTCATCACGTCATCGACGGTAATTTTTTCAAGCTCAAACAAATTTAACAAAATAGTACGGTGCTTTTTAGGTAAAAAGTTACCTGCATCGGTCACAATGCTGCGTAGCTCATCCATGCTAAGTGATTGTATGTTTTCAGAAAAGTTGACTTTAATGCCTAAAATTTTGAGCCATCCAGACACAAAAAGATTCACAAACCACACCACGGGGTAGAGCAGTTTTAATAATGGGTATAGCAAGTAACTACAAAATATCCCGATTTTTTCGGCATAGGCGGCTGCAATAATTTTGGGTGAAATTTCACTAAAAATCAAAATCGCAAACGTGATGCTGGTAGTGCTGATCATCAATGCCCATTCGCCTTCGCCAAGCAATTGAACCGCGATGACAGTAGATAACGTTGCCAATGCGGCGTTGACAAAGTTGTTGCACAGTAAGATAACGCCTAATAATTTATCTGTTTTTGCCAGCAAAGCACTGGCTAGTTTTGCGCCACGATGACCTTCTTTGACCAAATGCCTTAACCGATAACGGTTCAGCGACATTAAGCTGGTTTCAGACATCGAAAAAAATGCAGACAGCAACAGCAAGACGCCAAGTGCGCCAAATTGCCAAGAGAGTGGAATGTTATCCAAAGTTTACGTGATGCAGAAAAAAGTGAATTCTAGTTTACAGGGAAGCGCACACCTAAACAAGTA
>ERZ795061.4839-NODE-4839-length-11230-cov-6.670515_pt1 | contig 11230 bp, 9 predicted proteins | sample MGYA00375145_ERZ795061 | MGnify/ENA primary metagenome ERZ795061 (study PRJEB30190, sample SAMN05720144) | anaerobic digester metagenome | isolation source: active sludge of municipal wastewater-treating anaerobic digesters | place: USA | collected 2014-12-22 ... | reverse complement strand
GTTATTAGGAGGGGTATAGTTGGCAAATGTGGTAGGACTATCAGCGGGAATAGACAGTTCATACGATAAACTATCGCCATCAATATCATAAGCTCCGGGTGTATGAAAAAACGCAGACTTAAAGCAAGCCCGGTCCAGGGGCGGTACAGATAATACGGGCACATGATTACAGCCATTCAAAGGATCGATTGTAAAATTCACGAAGGTCACATACGGTACATCATCGGAGTTGGCGATATTAAGAATACCACTGCTCCGGTCGCGTTCCAGATAGGTGATTGTGTAGTTGCCATTAGCAGGGTAGGTATGAGTAATAGTAAAGGTGGCGATGGCAATGTTTGTTCCGAGGTCGGGTCGCAGCGTTGCTGTGGTAACCGGAATTCGTACAGATTCACCATCTCCAAAAAATACCAAACTGTTTGTTCCAAAACGAGTATTCGATTGCGTATTTAAATAGGCGACTATGGTTATTTGGAACGTGCGTTCGCTACCGCAAATGGATTCCACGTTAATATCGGCTGCCCGCAAATGAGTTGCCTGTGCAGTTTTCAGTAGAAAGAAGGAAAGAATGATTAGAAGTAACCCCCGCATGTATAAAGCAACCATTAAAACGAACGAAATTACAAGAATACATTTTAAGTTAGCGAAATTGGTATCCTTAACTTTTTCGACAGATAAGCTACAATCTACATTTATATCGTTTGTAACATTTTAGTGTTACCAAAGTCTTAGCTTCGGTACTCCAACGCACGCATGTTACAAAAGATCACTAATTCATTTGGGCTGGCATTTGCCAACATCCGGTCAAACCTGTTTCATACATTTCTGTCCGTACTGGGCATTGTTATCGGGGTGGCAGCCCTGGTTTCTATTCTTTCACTGATTGATGGGATGGAAGGCTTAGCCAGGGAGCAAATCTCGAGCACAACTTCACTCAATGCCATCATGGTTCAGTCGAATTCACATAAGACTGTAAATGATGTGCGTATTAAAAGAGATACATTTTATATAATTGATTATGATCATTTTAAGCAATTAAAAAGCTCGCTCACCAAACCAGCAGAAGGGATTTACAGAACTTCGCTTGCAGGCGAGGTGGTACTTAGTGAGGGCAAACGGATTGGAGCCTATGCCTGGACAAGCGCATCACCGATACGATCGGATACCGCTAAATTTACAGGGGCCATTTACCAACTTGATGATGTTGATCAAAAACGAAAGGTTGTGGTGGTTAATCAGGCTTTTATAAATGCAGCCTTGAAGGATAGTGTCACTGTTTCTGTTGGTCAAACCATCAATTTTCTTGGCAAGGAATTGAAAATCATTGGCATCGTTCCGGAACCAAAAGTGAAAGCGCCCCAGATTTATTTTCCAATTACACTACTTTCATTTGATGAACTGCATTCAAATCCACCGATGGTATACTTTGATGCAAAAAAAACTGAGGATATTCCAGTGCTCAGGGAAGAAATAACAAACTGGCTTGAAAAGAATTTTGGTCAGGTGAAAGAGAATTTCAGCATTCAAACAAATGATGCTCGGATTGAACAGGCGACCAGAGCCTTTTTGCTGTTTAGAGTAATTATGGGGTTGATCGTAGGCATCTCGGTTATTGTGGGTGGCATCGGGGTAATGAATGTACTGCTGATTTCAGTAACGGAACGCACTGCCGAAATTGGTATTCGAAAAGCAACAGGTGCCAACAGGCGCGACATTATATTATTGTTTTTGTCCGAGTCGATAACCATTTCAGCCTTTGGCAGTTTTCTCGGCCTGGTCTTCGGAGTTCTGGGAACCATGATCATCATTCCTATTGTAAAAGCAATCACCAAAGTGCCTTTTCAGGCAGCCTATACCTGGAATACCCTTCTCATTATTACAATAGTTTCCTTACTGGTGGGTATTATTTTTGGCACCTATCCCGCTATTCGGGCCTCGCGGCTCAATCCGGTGGATGCCATCCGGCACGAATAGAAAAAAAACTTTGAGCTCCGATAGGGGTATCCCGGCTCAGGTTTGTCTTTCGGGTATAAAAATCAACGTTATGAAAACCCGATTCTCAATTACCCTATTGTTCATTGCCCTTGTAACATTTACAAGCTCAGCACAAGAGATTCAATCAATTTTCAGTGGAGCAAAAACCACTGGTGGATATGGTGCGCTCTCCAACAAATTCACCACCATCCAGGGCCAGTATGCCAATATGTGCGAAGTGTATGGAGGAGTATTCCTCAACCGGAAGTGGATGCTGGGTCTTTCCTTTGCTGGATCTACCAATAATCTGGAAGTGCCCCTGGAATACAGCGCTAATCCTTTACAGCCCATGACTTACCAATACGGTCAGGGTGGGTTGATGCTCGAACGCGTCATAAGCTCAAATAAAACTTTTCACCTTGTCGTGAATCTATTTAGTGGTGCTGGATATACCATGCAGTATAATCGTAACAGCTTGTATGACTACAATTACGACTATTCACCGTATGTATATGATGAGAATTGGTTTTATGTAGTGGAGCCAGGTGTTCAGTTGGAAATCAATTTGTTCCGCTGGATGCGTTTAAGCCCCGGGATTTCCTATCGCAAAACGTATGGAAGCTCAGGACAAGGCTTGTCCGACAATGATCTCAGCAACTGGTCGTACAATGTAACCCTGAAGTTTGGTGGCTTTGGAAAACGCAACCAAAACGAAAGTAGTCCGAACTAAATCAAGAGAAAGTGGTTTATTAGGGATATCTTTTATCCTTAAACCACTTTCTTCATGAAATGGACTGATGTTTTGCACTATGCTTCCAAAGGAAATCTGACTCAACCCAAACGGGTTGAAAAAACGGATGCCGAGTGGAAGAAAATCCTTACGGAAGAGGAATTTCAGGTAACCCGCAAGAAAGGAACGGAGCGGGCTTTCAGCGGAGAATATTGTGAAGCACACGAACCCGGACTTTATGCCTGCCGATGTTGTGGCACTGTACTGTTTGACTCGCGCACCAAGTTTGAATCAGGAACCGGCTGGCCCAGTTTTACCACTTCTGTGGAGCCCAATGTAATAAAGTACACAAAAGATTCCAGCTATGGAATGGTTAGAGTTGAAGTTGAATGCAGCGTGTGCGATTGTCATTTAGGCCATGTGTTTCCCGATGGCCCACCGCCCACCGGCTTGCGTTTTTGCATCAATTCAGCTTCGATAAAGTTGGTTTAACAATGTGAGGCATCTGCAAGCTCAATAGAGTTTGAATTTTGTGCCTATTATCTCAACAAACCTGTTATCGATTAATGTTATGCATTTCATATGTTATTGTTCATGCAGTGGATACCAGATAAATTTTGAGTATATCTAAATAGTATATACCTTTGGACAAAGATTATACTATGAAAAATCTATCATTAAAACTTGAGGATGATATTTTTCAGGAGACTGAGAAAATAGTGATCAAAGTAAAAAAGAGCCGGAACAGGTATATCAACGAAGCTATCGAATTCTACAATCGACTTCATAGACGTAGACTGCTTTCTAAACAATTGAGTAAGGAATCAAAAATCGTTGCCAAGGACTCTCTTGAAGTTTTGGCTGAGTTTGAAAAGCTGAACGATGAAGATTAAGCAATTCGAAATCTGGATTGCCGACCTAAATCCAAGAATGGGGACAGAAACCGACAAAATCCAACCCGTCATTATTGTTCAAACGGACTTGCTAAATAGAGAACATCCATCGACTATCGTTTGCCCGATAACGACAAATGTAAAACCGGACTCAGAGATACTGCGAGTTCATCTTAAAAAATCAAAGTTCGGACTCAAAGAGGACTGTGACATAATGATTGACCAAGTTAGAGCAATTGACAACAAACGACTTGTGAAAAAAGTTGGAGAAGTGAACAGCGACACCGCTGACAAAGTGAGAGAGAATTTAAAAATAGTTTTGGACTTGGACTAACCTTCACGAAACGCCAACATACACTAATACTTACTACCAAAAAACAGTGTACAAGGCAATCAGAATTCCGATGATGATAAGGGATCCAAAAATAAATCCTGGATTTACCTTGAAGAGTTTAACATCTACTTCCATCAGTTTCTTAGGATTTGTTTCGGGTTTTATCAAACTCATGATCACCATAATGATTATGATGAGTACAAAGGTAATTGACATGCGGTCGAGGAAGGGATAATCGGGAAACCAACCGTTGGTCCATACGGGAAGAAACTTAAGAATAGCTGAAACGGGAATTGTTAATAACGCACCCGTCATGGCAGCTGCTGCCGTTGTTCGTTTCCAGAAAAAGCCCATCAGAAAAATAGCCAGCACTCCGGGTGAAATGAACCCTACATATTCCTGGATGAATTGATACGCTTGATCCAGGGTTTTCAATGCGGGTGCTACAAACCCCGCTATGGCTATTGAAATTACAACGGCCCAGCGACCAATGCGCACCAGTTTTTTTTCATCGGCCTCTTTATCAAAATACTTTCTATAAAGATCGAGGGAAAAAATGGTGGAGATACTATTGGCTTTGCCGGCCAAGGATGCCACCACAGCCGCGGTAAGTGCAGCAAAGGCAACGCCCTTAAGTCCTGCAGGCAATAAATTCATTAGTGTGGGGTAAGCGTGATCTGGTTTTAATATTCCCAACTCATCCACCATCTCAGTTTGAAACATGCCTTGCTGATATAACACATACATGGCGATGCCGGGTAACACGGCAATCAATGGAATCATCAGTTTTAAAAATGCGGCAAACAATAACCCTTGACGTGCGGTTTTTAAATCGGCACCCAGCGCGCGTTGGGTGATGTATTGGTTACAGGCAAAATAGTTAAGGTTGTTAATCCACATGCCACCGATCAGCACTGATAGCCCTGGCAGATCTTTGTAATAATTGTGGTCTTTGTTAAGGATCATATGAAAATGACTTTCAGCATTGTCCTTTAACAACACAAGCCCCTTCCAGGCATTATTTCCAAAACCAAATTTTTCAGAGAGTAATGTGAGCGCGAGATAAGAGGTAATCAGTCCACCTATAACCAACACAGCAACTTGAATCACGTCTGTGTAGCCAATTACCTTCATGCCCCCTAATGTTACTACAATGGCGAACACGCACAATCCGAAAATACACAGTTCAAAAGATAAATTGGAAATTGAATTGATGGCGATTGCCCCCAGGTATATAATGGACGTAAGATTGACGAACACATAGACCAACAACCAGAAGATAGCCATCACCGTGCTCACTTTGTCATTATAACGGGTTGCCAGAAACTGGGGCATGGTATAAATTTTATTCTTCAGATACAGAGGAATAAAAAATATGGCTACAATAATGAGGGTGGCTGCCGCCATCCATTCATATGTGGAGATTGCGAGACCAATCGCAAAGCCAGAACCCGACATGCCAATGAAATGCTCAGCAGAAATATTAGAGGCTATGAGGGATGCCCCAATGGCCCACCAGGTCAGGGAACCTTCAGCAAGAAAGAATTCGCGTGCACTGATGGAGACTGATCGTTTCTTATGGTAGACATAATATCCATAAGCAAAGATCAAGATGAAGTATCCAAAGAAAACAATATAGTCGGCTGTGTGAAGGGTATTCATTTCTGCCGACTATGTGAGAAATTAAAACTTTAACGTGGGTGGAAGGTATTTTGCCACCAGGTCTTCATAATAAGGTTTAAGCTCTGTCCAGTTGGGTGGGGTTGGGTTTTTTGAATACAGATCGTAGGGATTAAACAGCTTAACCCATTTGAACATTTCACGATCATGATCATCCATCAAATGATCATAGGCGTTTTCGCGATGTTGTGAATAAAAGGAATGGTAGCGAAGCATGTATAAACCCTGCTCTGGCAATCGATCCTTCACCATATTATAAACATACTCATCATGTCCCCACGACATGTGGACGTTTCGCAATCCACAATTGGGAGAATACACACCATATTTGGTATTATACTTTGGATTAGTGAAATCCGGATTGTTCTCAAAAAATTCCGGATACACGATTTTATCCGCATAGGCGCAGCCTACAGGGAAAGTATCACCTACAACAGCCCATTGCGGTTCTCCGAAAAGGCAAAGTACTTTACCCATATCGTGTAGAAGGCCGACCATTACCATCCAGTCGGGGTGACCATCTCTGCGAATGGCCTCTGAGGTTTGAAGTAAATGTTGAAATTGATCAAGGTCCGTATCCGGATCGGAGTCATCCACCAATTGATTCAGAAAATCAAAGGCACTCCATACGGGCATTTCTTTTTTGTTGAACGCAAGGAATTCTGCCTCCTTCTGCATAACAAAGTCATAGGTTTGGTAGGTATGATTCAGTCGATAGAATTCGCGCACGGTGTCGCGCTGTGGCTCATTATAATTACGGTATTCTTCGGTTGATTTTGAAGTTGCGATAGTATCCGGATCGGGATATCTACGGAGAAGATCATCTTCCCACTCATCCAAACTCTTAAGGGGAACGGCTTCAAACTGGTTTTTCATAGTCTGTTTCTAATTTCAAATATCAATTTAAGGCTTTTTTCCAGATTTCATCAACGAAAAAATGTGATCGGAACCTAGAAAAGGATGAAAGATGGAAGTCTACCTGGGCTCACTACAACTTTTATGCGGTTCAGTACATCGTATCTCCAACTGAAGTTCGTACCCTTTCGAAATCAGTACCTTTTACCCACTTTTAAAAGACAATTCACTCAGATGTTACACAATTACCTGAAAATAGCCTTTCGCTCCTTGTGGAGGAATAAGATCCACTCGATTATTAATGTGTTGGGGTTAAGCCTGGGTATTGTTTGCTGTATACTCATTGCCCTATTCGTAAAAGATGAGTGGACGTTTGATACCTTCCACAGCAAGGCCGATCGCATCTATCGTGTATATGTGCGCGAAGATTATGGTGAAAATCAGCAGTTCTTCAATACAGTAACCCCATTACCAATGGGGCCAGCCTTGGTCGATAACCTGCCGGAGGTAGAAAGTTATCTGCGCCTCGTAAAAATGGGTACACAGGTAAAGGTGGGCGACAACCAATTCAGCGAAACTCTTACGATGGCTGAAAGGAATCTTTTTTCCATGTTTGATTTTGAATTGCTCGAAGGTGATCGCGAACGCGTTTTGAGTAGCAAGAATAATGTGGTGATCAGTGATTGGCTGGCAAAGAAATATTTTGGAGATGCCGATCCGATCAATAAAGTAATTTCAATTCAGATCGGGGAAAACTTTGAGGACTTTACGGTGACGGGTGTTTCTAAAATTCCCACTAATTCAAGTATTCAGTTTTATCTTTTGGTGCCTGATCATAACCTGAACAAGATTTACAATGAACAGGTATTAACCTCAGGCTGGTTCAATGTTAATCCCGAAACCTATGTGATGCTTCGTGAAGGAGTAAAAGCAACCGAAGTTGAAAGCAAGTTTCCCGCATTGTTCAGAACATTAGTAGGCGAGGAAGATTATAAGGCAAGCAAGTATGGTCCTGGTTTGCAGCCACTAACTTCCATTCATCTGGATAACAGTTATCCGGTGGGCATTGCGCCTGTTAGCGATCCAAAGTACAGCTATATTCTGGCAGCTATTGCATTGCTGATTCTTTTTGTTGCCTGCATAAACTTTGTTACGCTTTCCATTGGTCGATCGATGAAGCGTGCCCGCGAAGTTGGAATTCGTAAGGTGGTAGGTGCCGAACGAAAACAATTGATCTTTCAATTTATTGGTGAGGCTTTACTAGTTACATTGATTGCTTTGTCAATTGGAGTTCTGCTTGCTGTACTTGGCCTCCCGGTATTTAACAATCTTGCCGGAAAGCAGTTGGTGTTCTTGTGGAATGGGTTCTTTGTACTATTAGTTATTTCGTTGATTTCAATTATCGGAATTATGGCGGGCAGCTATCCGGCATTTGTACTATCAGCTTTTAAACCAATATTAATTTTAAAGGGCTCCCTTCAGACAGGAGATACCAGGCAAACTATGCGCAAGGTATTGGTAGGAGTGCAACTGGTACTTTCCATCATTCTTGTTTCAAGTACCTTGATCATGCAACAACAATTAAGCTATCTACAGAATAAAAACCTGGGATTTAATAAAGAACAATTGGCCGTGATTCAACTCAATGTGCCACGGACAGGTCGCCTTACAGAACGTATTAAGAAAGGCTTTGAGCAAGCCGAACAGTTTAAAATTGAATTGAGCAAAATATCAGGTATTGCTACCCTATGTGCTACTTCGCACGACTTTGGCAATGGAGCCTGGACAGGAGTTGGATATACGGATGATCAGGGTGTTTATCGCAATTTCAATCTGAATATTGTAGATGACGACTATATCCCTGTTTTGAAGATGGAAATGAAGTGGGGTCGCAATTTCTCGGACGAAAATCCTTCGGATGCGAGGAGATCGGTATTGGTGAATGAAGCTTTTGCCAAAGAATACGGTTGGACTGATCCTGCAGGTAAGCGAATACCCGGAAAGAACTTTGCAGATCATGAGGTGATCGGAATTGTAAAGGACTTTAATTATGCATCGCTTTATACAGCTGTACAGCCTCTGGTGATTGTTCAGGATCCATCCATCATTTTGAGCGGTGTGGAGAATATCAATATTGATAATTCGCCTGTACCAAAACTCCTTGTTCGGTTGCGTGCTGATAATATGGCGACCACCATTGAAGAAATAAAAACTACATGGGATCGATTAACGGGAGGGGAGGAGTTTGCTTTCAATTTTGTTGATCAGACGTTAAATGCAGTTTATGCCAGCGATCAGAACCTTGGTAAAATAGTAAGTATTGCCACCTTGTTGGCGATGGCGATTGGAAGTTTAGGACTTTATGCACTTGCTTCCCTGGCCATGCAAAATCGCACGAAGGAAATCTCAATTCGCAAAGTGATGGGGGCAACTGAGCAGTCTCTGCTTGTATTATTATCCAAAGACTATGTGTTGCTGATTGGTATTTCGCTGTTGTTGTCAGTACCTATTACATGGTATATGATGAGCAGCTGGTTGCAGTCCTTCCAGTATCGCATCGATGTAAGTTGGCAAGTATTTGCTTTGGCAGGAGGCTTGTCGTTGATCGTTGCGTTAGTCACCATTAGTTATCAGGCGATAAAAACAGCCTGGACTCGGCCGGCAGAGACCTTGAAATACGAATAGACAAACAAATTTTTTAATTTCTTTAGCAAAAGTGTAACAAATCCTGGTCTTTACGAGTATATTAGTTTTACAAAACATATAGAAATAGAAGTGACTCGTCCTATCGATTGATGTTTAGATCAAGTGCATCAACCGGCTGGTTTACTATCCGCAAGTTGTCCTATGATAAAAAAAGAATACCTCGGTGAATTTGAAGAACTGGTACTTACCATGGTGGGCATTTTGCAGGAAGATGCCTATGGAAACGCGATTGTCAATGAGATCAAAGAAAGGCTTGGTCGCGAGTCGAACCTGAGTGCAGTGCATGTTACCCTTTACAGGCTCGAAGACAAGGGATATGTGAAGTCCAGCATGGGTGGAGCTACCAATGCTCGTGGAGGTAGGAGGAAACGGATTTTTACAATTACGAATGCTGGGCTTGCGATGCTGCGGTCTATGAAAGAAGCTCGGGTGGATTTATGGAAGTTAATTCCACAACTGAAATGATATTGGTTTAGAATCAAGCAATGAAAACGGAAAAAACTGAATCTCCTCCAGCCTGGACACTTCGATTTCTGCAAGGATTTTGCCCAACCAAATTATACGAAGGCATTGAAGGTGACTTACTTGAACAGTTTGATGCAGATGTACAAGCAGTAGGGGTGAAGAAAGCCAAACGAATATTTGTCTGGCATGTATTGAAATTTTTGCGACCTGGTATTCTTTTACGAAACCGTTTTACTCTGAATTTAATTAACACGATCATGATTGGAAATTATTTCAAGGTAGCTTCCCGCAACATACAGAAGCGGAAGTTCTATTCGTTTATCAACGCCTTTGGATTAAGCATCGGTCTGGCGTTTTGCATGCTCATCACGCTTTACATTCAGGATGAAAAGGAGTTCGACCAGTTTCAGACAAACAGGAATCACATTTATCGCATTGAAGAAAAAAGCTATGATACCTGGCAGCATGATTCGCCCGATCCTTATCGGGTGTCAGCATGGATCCAGACGGGGTTGATGCCAACCCTGAAAGTGGAGCTTCCCGAAGTGAAATATGCAACACGCTACAATAGCGATTCACGCGGTATTATCCGGTATGACGATAAAGTATTTACCGAGAATATCACGTATGTGGATGCCGACTTCTTCAAAATGTTCTCCTTTCCTCTGATCAAAGGTAATGCTGATAGAATTTTTCTTGACAAATCGGAAGTAGTACTGACGCCCGCTATTGTAAAAAAATATTTCGGTGACGAGGACCCAATTGGTAAAACTATTCGCATTGATAATGAGGGTGAGAAATCATATACCGTATCGGGTGTTATTGAGCCAACTCCAGTCAATTCGAGTTTGCACTATGAAATACTTCTGCCTCAGGAAAATCGACCGTACTATGAGCGCAATCTGTCTAATTGGGGAAATTTTAACACGCCAACGTTTGTGCAACTAGTGCCTGATGCGAATCTGATCACATTTAAAGCCAACCTTGATAAAGTCATTGAAAAATACATGGGTGATAAACTGGAGAAGTGGCGCAAAGAATCGGTAGTACCCATTCCAAAGGATGTGAAAATGCTTGAGTATGTATTTACTGTATTACCTGAATGGCACTTAAAGAAAGAAATCAGTTGGGAGAAAGTGAGTGATCCACAATATTCATTGATACTTGGTGGAGTTGCTTTGCTGATCATGCTGATTGCCTGCATTAATTATATTTCACTTTCTCTCACTACCTCGACCTCACGCAGAATTGAGGTTGGTGTTCGTAAAGTAGTAGGTGCGCAACGAAGCCAGCTCATTTATCAATTCAGTTTTGAGTCCCTCATCCTTGCCTTTGTATCTATGATCATTGGACTTGGGCTGGTTTTCTTATTCTTACCATCTTTCAATGAGTTCACCGACAAGGGTATTCAACTCACGGCAACAAAAATTCTCCAATTGGTCTCCGTTGGATTTGTCCTTACTTCTGTAGTTGGGCTAGTGGCCGGAAGTTACCCATCCCTCTTTTTATCACGCTTCAAACCGGCCTATGTTTTGAAGGGCGGTTTTACCTCGCGGTTACAAGCGGGTTTTACTAAGCCCCTTGTTGTAATGC
>ERZ795061.4822-NODE-4822-length-11266-cov-14.668183_pt1 | contig 11266 bp, 10 predicted proteins | sample MGYA00375145_ERZ795061 | MGnify/ENA primary metagenome ERZ795061 (study PRJEB30190, sample SAMN05720144) | anaerobic digester metagenome | isolation source: active sludge of municipal wastewater-treating anaerobic digesters | place: USA | collected 2014-12-22 ... | reverse complement strand
TATGGGGGTTGACGGCGCCAGCAAATGTGCCAATGGACACTTCGTAATCATTGCGTGTGTCAATCAGCACCACGTCTGGGTCTTCGATCAACTGGTTCCACTGCTCAGGTTTCACATACGTGCCGGCCATAAGGCCTGGGTTGACTTCAGGCACCCCCATGGTGACGATCTCACGCTTGAGCCGGACCTTCATCCGGTAAAACGGGGGTGACGTGGCAAACGCTTCCTTGTGCGTCAGATCCGCCAGACGCGGGTCTTTGCGCAGGTAGGCCAGCACGGCGTGGACGCCCTCAACCGGACCTGCAATCGTGCTGTTGATTCCCTCACGGGCCAGCAGGATGGTGCCTTTGACGTCATGAGTCTCACAGAAAGCGAGCAAAGGTGCCTGCAGACCCCTGAAATCGGGCAGGTCAACAAACTTGTAAAACGCAGCGGTCAAAAAAGTACTCATAGGGTCAAGATTTTCGCTCCATTTCTTCTGGCTTCGAGTTTTTGAAACAAGTCGAATGTATATACTGTACATATATACAGTTTCTGGATGAAATGTCATGCGATGCATTTGTGGGCCTGTTTGATGGACGTCAAGATACCGCTTCACGCGATCAAGGGTAGGGGTGCCGCATCCCGAATTGCGCATCGTTTTGAGCAGGACGAGCGCAGCGTCTTTGATGATGGCTGGTCTGCAATGGAAGACAGATTTCCTGCGAGCAGTCTACCGATGCCAACGGTGGTTACGCCAGAAAACGCCCGCAGCGCACTGAGCCGCAACGAATCGCCGGACATCCATTTCGACTATGGGCTTAACCCCTATCGCGGTTGCGAGCACGGATGTGTGTACTGTTATGCCAGACCGACGCACAGCTATCTCAATCTATCGCCGGGTCTCGATTTTGAAACCCGAATCATTGCCAAACCTAACCTGTCTACTGTGCTTGCGAAAGAGCTGTTGTCGCGAACTTACGTGGCACATCAAATCGTCATTGGCTCTGCAACGGATGCCTACCAGCCTGGTGAGCGCGAATGGCGGATCACTCGCAGCGTGCTGGAGTTGCTGCATCGTTGCCATCATCCCCTGGCCATTGTGACCAAAGGCAGTGGCGTGGAACGGGATCTGGATCTGCTTGCACCCATGGCCGCCCGACATCTGGCGGCGGTGTATGTGACGATCACGACGCTTGACAGTGCACTCGCACGGAAACTGGAGCCGAGGGCGGCGGCACCCTACCGCAGGTTGCGAACGATACGGGCACTGGCGGACGCAGGTGTGCCAGTGGGCATCAGCGTGGCGCCGCAGATCCCATTTATCAATGAAGACATGGAGCAGGTTCTCGAAGCTGCCCGCGATGCCGGTGCGCGCAGTGCCTTTTACACGGTGCTGCGTTTGCCCTGGGAGTTGAACCCGCTGTTTCAGGAATGGCTGGCTTTGCATTACCCGCAGAGGGCAGCGCGCGTGATGGCACGCGTCCGCGACATGCGCGGTGGAAAGGACTATGACAGCAACTTTGCAACGCGCATGAAAGGCAGTGGTGTCTGGGCAGAGTTGATCCGCCAGCGTTTCCACAAAGCCTGCGACAGGCTGGGTCTGAACAAGGACCGGGTCGAACTGGATACCAGTCTGTTCACCCCGTCATTGATAACGGGGCAATCCAGCCTGTTCTAGAAAGGAGTTGCCAAGCCGAGGTTCATGGGGCGAGCTTTGCTTTGGCAACCTCGGCCAGCGCCTCGAGGGGGCCGAACGGGTTGGCCATCTGCCGCAGTTGGGGTTGAGCCCGCACCATGTCGGCCAGATCGGGTGAACTCAACACCAGCATCACCAGAATTACGACACAGGAAGCAGCTGCGAATCCACCGTTTTGCAGAAAATATTGCATCGGGGCCAGACGTCGCACAGAGGTCCGCAACAACAGGACAGAAGGCACGATGGCCAGAACGAACAGGGTTGCCCACAGCTGCCAGTTCATGAACGACTGAACAGACAGCGGATTCTTGCTGAGCGCGCGCGCGATCAGACCAGCATCAATAACCACGTGCTCGTTGAGCATCAGGTGGCAACACAGTGCCGCCACAAAGAAGAGCAGGGTAATCAGCGGCTTGAGCAACCGGCGGGAGGAAAAAATACTGAACACCAGAAAGCAGGCTGCCGCCATGAGCGCGACAAGCCGAATGGCTGGCCACCACGGGCTGACCTGGCTCAACTCGCAAACCCGACCCAACTCCTGCCACAACGCCGCGTTGCATGCCGTAGCAAGCCAAAGACTTGCTACGGCACTGATCCATGCCGGATGAGCGGACATGCGCTGCTTGAAAGGAACGAACAGCGACGATTGGGCGAACTCGGTTGAACGGAACAATTTGAGTTTCATGGCCCCGCATTGTCTACGAAAGGCTAGTTCCCCGGCAATCATTTGTAACCGCATGCCTCGCGGTTACCGCCTGCAAGGTTCAGCTGAAAAAGCTCTTGAGGCGATCCGTCCAGCTGTCGCCTGAAGGTGAATGCTTGTTACCACCCTTTTTGAGTGATTCGTCGAGTTCGCGCAACAACTTGCGCTGATGCTCGGTCAGTTTGACCGGAACCTCCACCGCGATGTGGCAGTAGAGGTCTCCCGGGTAGCTGGATCGAACCCCCTTGATGCCCTTGCCGCGCAGCCGGAACTGCTTGCCGGTTTGGGTGCCTTCCGGGATGTCAATGGCTGCCTTGCCGGACAGCGTGGGAACATCGATCTCGCCACCCAACGATGCCGTCACGATGCTGATGGGTACGGAGCAGTGCAAGTCGTCACCATCACGCTCGAAAATATCATGCTTTTTCAGACGGATTTCAATGTACAGGTCGCCGGACGGGCCACCGTTGGTGCCTGGCTCGCCATTGCCTGTGCTGCGGATGCGCATGCCACCATCGATACCAGCCGGGATTTTGACTTCCAGCGTCTTCTGCTTTTTGACCTTGCCTTGTCCATGGCAAGCCGTGCAGGGGTCCGGAATGATCTTGCCCGCGCCGCGACAGGTGGGGCAGGTCTGCTGAACACTGAAGAAGCCCTGGCGCATCTGCACCGATCCGGAGCCGCTACAGGTGTTGCAGGTTTTCGCCTGCGTTCCGGGTTTGGCGCCCGTGCCGTTGCATACCTCGCAGGAGTCCCAGCTGGGAATGCGGATCTGTGCGTCCTTGCCGCGTGCAGCTTCCTCCAGCGTGATCTCCATGGCGTAGCTCAGGTCGTTACCCCGATACACCTGGCGCCCACCACCCGCCCGGCCACGCTGCTGGCCGAACATGTCGCCGAAGATGTCGCCAAACGCCTCGGCGAATCCGCCCATACCCTCGGCTCCCGGTCCGCCGCGCATATTGGGGTCCACACCCGCGTGGCCGTACTGGTCATAGGCAGCCCGCTTTTGCGGGTCCGACAGCATTTCGTAGGCTTCCTTCGATTCCTTGAATTTTTCCTCGGCAGCCTTGGAAGCATCCCCCTGATTGCGGTCAGGATGATGCTTCATCGCGTGTTTGCGATAGGCCTTCTTGATCTCTTCGTCTGTCGCGTTTTTGGGTACGCCGAGCGTTTCGTAATAATCTCGTTTTGCCATGTTTTTTCTCAGGTCATTCACGCAAAACGCCGCGTTGAATATCCATCAGGATCATTCAAGCGCGGCGGGGTAATGCGGGCTTTCAAGCGGGGCAAAGCGTCCGCGTTCAGCCTTTCTTCACTTCTTTCACTTCGGCATCCACCACATCGTCGTCAGCGGCTTTGCCGGATGATTGCTCGGCACCAGCGGAGCCCGCACCGGCTTGTGCGCCAGCGGCACCCTCTGCCGCCTGCTTGGCTTGCTGGTCTGCATACATCTTTTCACCCAGCTTCTGGCTCACCGTCATCAAGGCGGTGCTCTTTTCTTCAATATGCGCCTTGTCGTCACCCTTGATGGCTTCTTCAAGGTGCTTGATGGCTTCTTCAATTTTTTCCTTTTCACCGGCTTCCAGCTTGTCGCCGTACTCGGTGAGGCTCTTCTTCACGCTATGCACGCTGGCATCAGCCTGATTCTTGGCCTGCACCAGTTCCAGTTTCTTCTTGTCATCAGCGGCGTTGAGTTCAGCATCTTTGACCATTTGCTGGATCTCTTCCTCGCTCAAGCCCGAGTTAGCCTTGATGGTGATCTTGTTTTCCTTGCCGGTGCCTTTGTCTTTGGCGCCCACATGCAGAATGCCATTGGCGTCAATGTCAAAAGACACTTCGATCTGGGGCGTGCCACGAGTGGCGGGTGGAATGCCTTCCAGGTTGAACTCGCCCAGCATCTTGTTGCCAGCGGCAATTTCCCGCTCACCCTGGAACACCTTGATCGTCACTGCGGGCTGGTTGTCATCAGCTGTCGAGAAAGTCTGTGCAAACTTCGTCGGGATGGTCGTGTTCTTGGTGATCATCTTGGTCATGACACCACCCAGCGTTTCGATACCCAGGGACAAAGGCGTTACGTCGAGCAGCAACACGTCCTTGCGGTCACCCACCAGCACCTGGCCCTGAATGGCAGCGCCCACGGCCACAGCTTCATCGGGGTTCACATCCTTGCGAGGCTCCTTGCCAAACAGTTCCTTGACCTTATCTTGCACCTTGGGCATGCGGGTCATTCCGCCAACCAGAATCACATCGTGAATGTCAGCCACGCTCACACCGGCGTCCTTGATGGCGGTACGGCAAGGCGCAATGGTGCGCTCGATTAACTCCTCTACCAGGCTTTCCAGCTTGGCACGGGTGAGCTTGATGTTCAGGTGCTTCGGACCCGAGGCATCAGCGGTCACATAGGGCAGGTTGATGTCGGTCTGAGCGCTGCTGGAGAGCTCGATCTTGGCTTTTTCCGCGGCTTCTTTCAGGCGTTGCAGGGCCAGCACGTCCTTGCCCAGATCAACGCCCTGGTCTTTCTTGAACTCGGCGATGATGAAGTCGATGATGCGCTGGTCGAAGTCTTCGCCGCCAAGGAAGGTGTCACCATTGGTGGAGAGCACTTCGAATTGCTTTTCGCCATCGACGTCGGCAATTTCGATGATGGACACGTCAAACGTACCACCACCCAAGTCATACACGGCGATCTTGCGGTCGCCTTTTTCGTTCTTGTCCAAGCCAAAGGCCAGAGCGGCAGCAGTTGGCTCGTTGATGATGCGCTTGACATCCAGACCGGCAATGCGTCCGGCATCTTTGGTAGCCTGACGCTGTGCGTCATTGAAGTAGGCCGGCACGGTGATAACGGCATCCGTGACGGTTTCACCAAGGTAGTCTTCTGCAGTTTTCTTCATCTTGCGCAGAATGTCGGCAGATACCTGCTGGGCGGAAATCTGCTTGCCGCGCACTTCAACCCAGGCATCACCGTTATCGGCTGCCACGATCTTGTAAGGCATGAGGTCGATGTCTTTCTGGACTTCCTTCTCGCCGAACTTGCGACCAATCAGGCGCTTGACTGCGTACAGTGTGTTTTTCGGGTTGGTGACGGCCTGACGTTTGGCAGATGCGCCGACCAATACTTCTCCATCTTCCTGGTAAGCCACGATGGATGGCGTGGTGCGGGCTCCCTCAGAGTTCTCAATGACTTTGGGGACGTTGCCTTCCATGATGGACACGCAGCTGTTGGTGGTGCCCAGATCGATGCCGATGATTCTTCCCATTTTTTTCTCCTGGAGGGCTTGGAAGCAGCACTGAGCTACGCCGCGCCTGATTTACAAAGTTGAACTACAAACAAGGTGTGGATAACCCGAAATTTTTCAAGGCTTTAGCCACGGATATGCCGCTTATTTCGGTGCTGAAACGGTGACCAAAGCAGGCCGCAACACGCGATCAGCGATGGAATAGCCTTTTTGAAGCACGGTGACCACCGTGTTGGCCTCGTTTTCCGAAGGCACGACGCTGATGGCCTGGTGCTGATGCGGATCGAACCTGGTGCCAGATGCGGGATTGATGGCGATCACCTTGTTGCGCTCCAGCGCGGCGGTCAACTGGCGCAGCGTGGCCTGGGCCCCTTCACGAATCTGTTCAGCCGTGGCGTCCTTGATGATCAAACCGGCTTCCAGGCTGTCAGCCACGGGCAGCAGACTTTCGGCGAAGCTTTCTACCGCAAACTTGCGAGCCTTGGATATTTCTTCCTCCGCGCGGCGGCGAGCATTTTCAGCCTCGGCCTTGGCGCGCAGGTACTGGTCGGCCAACTCCGCGCTTTTGGCTTGCAGTGTCGCCAGTTCACCCTGTACTCTGGACAGGGCATCAGCTTCGTTCGCAGCCTGGGCGGCGATCATTTCTTCGGTACTGGCATACCCGCTGGCGGGTGAGTGATGGGGGTTTGGAGTGGTGTCAGACATGCGAACAGACCAGAAAAGTCAAATTGGATGCGCTAAGGGTGGGGGCGGGAACGGGGTTTTCAAGGGGCCGGCTCACCCAAACAGGTGGCCTTTCAGCCCGCGACGCCCAGCAATTCCACGTCAAATTTCAGCGTGGCGTTCGGCGGAATCACGCCGCCGGCGCCGCGGGCCCCATAACCGAGGGCTGCCGGGATGATCAGTGTGCGGGCACCGCCCACTTTCATGCCAGCCACGCCCTCGTCCCAGCCACGGATGACCATGCCGGCGCCGAGCGAAAACACAAACGGGTCGTTGCGATCCTTGCTGGAGTCGAACTTGGCACCTTGCGCTCCGTCGTTATACAGCCAGCCGGTGTAGTGAACCGTCACGCTCTGGCCTTTGGTGGCTTCGGGGCCGGAGCCGGTAACCGTGTCTTCATACTGCAGGCCGGTGGGGGTGGTGTTCATGGTGAATCCTTGAATGCTATTAAATAGCTAGCTTGTTACGCCCGTTTATAAAGGGCTTGAGTCCGATTCGGCTTGTCAAAACTGCCTGTTCGGGCCTGTCGGAAAAGCTTCAAATTATGCCAGCAGGCCAAGACGCCCTGGTTGGGTAAGAAGGCGGTCTTTTCCAGACCCAACAAAAAAGGACAAGTCATACCTGTCCTTTTTTCGGGGAGGCGCCGCACCGGCGCCGAAATCAGTTCTTCTTCTTGGCCTGGTTGTTGGACCATTTGCTGGCAAAAGCCGAGATGTCGCTGATGCGTTTGAGCAAGTCAGCACCGGAGGACGTCACCACATAGCCATCGCTGCCATGGTTAAGCAAACCGGCCTGGCGCAGTTCCTTGATACGGGTGTTCAAGGTGTTGGGAGTGATGCCGCCTACACTGTCCTGCAGCAAACGGAAGGTTTGCGCATGCCCGTCTTTCAAGGCCCACAACACGCGCATTGCGTAGCGGGATTCCAGCAGGCCCAGCAGCTGGCTGACGGCGGCATTTTCCTTGGAACTCATTCGGTAATCTCCTCTTGTCTGAAGTATTTTGGGCGGACCGCGTAGTGTAGGCGGGTTGCACTACGCTAACAATAGTGCCGGGATGATATCGCAATTTCGTGCATGCTACAAGTTTAATAGCTGCTCACGCCCTGTTGGCGTGGGCTAATGCCAAAAAATGCCAATAAATCCTCAAAGATAGACTTTTTGCAACAGTCGCATCAGGGTTTTGCGTTCGGAAGCGTTCAGCCTGGACGTGGCTTCCAGTTCCAGTGCCGCAGCAGTTTTCTCGGCATCCCGCATCAGCCGGTGGCCGGGGGCGGTCAGATGCAGGCCCATGGCGCGACCGTCACTCGGGTGGGGCCGGCGTTCGATCAGGGAGCGCTTCTCGAACAGGTTGATCATGCCCACCAGATTCGGCGGCAACACACCCAGGACCGAGCAAAGCTGACGCGAGGTGATACCGGGGTTGTGCGTGATCAATACCAGCACCGAGAAGTTGACGGGTCGCAAGTCATAGACTGACATGCGCTCCATGAACAATTCGATGATGGAAAGAGCTGCCCGCCGGGCGTTGTATCCCATCAGGCTTTCAAGGTAACTCGTGTCCACCCGCTCGACCGAGGCTTCAGCCACGGAATCAGAAGGAGAAGGGACCCCGGAAGGGGTTTTGAGTCGGGCTGTTTTCATCCGGCTACCGGGGCGCTACTGCATGGCGCAAGGATAACCCGGCACCATCTGCCCGATTCGGGCATCACCCCGGTCAATCAGGATTCAGCGGTGAAGCCGATGCGGCGCACGTAAGGGCCCCACAACTCGGCATCGGCCTTGAGGGTACGGGCGAAATCTTCCAGGCTCGGTGAACCGATGACGTCCATACCCAACGGTGCGCCGAAGTCGATCATGTCTTTCTGCACCAGCGCCGCGCGCACGGCGGCGTGGGCACGCTGGGCCACCGCTGCCGGGGTGCGTGGCGCCATGAACAGGCCATACCACTCGCGCATGGTGAGCTCCGGGAAGCCCTGCTCGGCATAGGTCGCCACGTCCGGCGCAAAGCGCGAGCGTGCCGAGCCGGTGACAGCCAGCAGGCGCAGCCGACCGCTGGCCAGGTAAGGCAGGTAGTCGCCCAGTGGGGAGGTGAAGGCCGCGATTTGCCCGCCCAGCAGTTCCTGGATGCCGGGGCCGGAGCCGCGATAGGGAATCTGCTTCATCTCCACGCCCGCCGCTTTTTCTAGCAGCGCGGCGACCAGGTGAGGCATGGAACCCGCGCCCGGCGTGCCGTAGTTGGCCATGGTGGGGTTGGCCTTGGCCCAGTCCAGGAATTCGCGCAGCGTTTTGACCGAGGTTGGTACCTGTGGGCCCACGCCGAAGCCGTGCGGGGTGTACAGCGCGGTGCTGATGGGTGTGACGTCGTCAATCTTGTAGGGCAGCTTCGGGTAGGTGTGGGGGTAGATGGTCAGCATCGAAGCGGGCGTGAGCAGCATTGTCGAGCCGTCAGCAGCGCTGTCTCGCACCGCGGTCACGCCGATTTGCCCACCCGCACCAGGCTTGTTTTCGACCAGTGCGTTGACAGCATAGTTGCCACGCAGTTTTTCGGCCAGACGCCGCGCGAACGCATCCGTGGTGCCGCCCGGCGGGAAGCCCACGATGATGCGCAGGGTCTCCACGGCCGGAGCCTGAGCCTGCGACGCGAGCGGGAAGCCCAGCGCGGCAGCAATGCCGGTGGCGCCAAATGTTTTCAGGGTTTGTCTGCGTGTGCTCATGGTTGTCTCCTTCAAGGGGTTGTCTCGGTTGTGATGGTGGCGGGAACGTTGGAACGGTTATTGGCAACTGAAACTGGCAGCGTCGTTGACGTCACCCGCACCCCGGTAGCGGGCTTGCTGCGGATAAGGACACAGTGGACGCGAGCGTGGCTTGCCCTGGCTGATCCAGTCTGCCGGGACATCGGGGTTCACGCCGGTACGCGCCGTGGCGATGACCTGCGTTGGTACTTTGCCGTTTTCTACCCAGTCGACCATGGCGCTGAGCATGTCGAACTGCTCGGTGGTGGGGCCGCCCTGGCAGTGGTTCATGCCAGGCACCGGGAACAGGCGGGCAAAGCTGCCTGCATTGCCCGCATGGTGCCTGTTCAGCGCCTCATACCAGTTGCGGGTGTCATTGAACGAGAACACCGGGTCGCTGGTGCCGTGGTAGACAATCAGCTTGCCGCCCTTGGCCTTGAACTTCGACAGGTCAGCCGCGTTGGGCGGTGTCATGAACTGCACGCTGGACTCTTTGAACGCGCCGCTGGTGGCGTAAATGGTGGCAGCGTCTGTGTCAAAGTTGTAGTCGAGCAATGACTTGATGAGCGCCGGCGGGTTGCCCGCCACGGGCTTGGGTGGCGTGGAGAAGGTATAAGCCACCGAGCCTCCGCCCAAAACGCCGATGATGGGCAGCCCCGCAATGGGGCCTTGCAGCTTCCACGCGCGCCAGCTGCCAAAACCGATTTGCGAAGCGCCCACGCCAGCGTCCCACGGCCAGTCGCTGTAAAGCACCTCGCCCTTGCTGTTGACGGGGCCTGCAAACACTTTTTGCAGCGCCGTGACCTGGGGCTGGCTCAGGCACTGTGCAGTCTTGTCACCACTGCATTGCAGGGTCTTGAGGTCGAAGGCCTTCTGGCAGGCGGGGAGGTTGTTCACCATACCGTCGGCCAGGCCGTCAAGCGCATCACATTTTTCCAGTACCTTGTCGGCCACCAGCTTCATGTCAGCCGGAGGGAAAGCGGCCTTGATGTCGGGATTGACGGCGCTGAAGGCCTGAATGTCCCAGGCGTGCTGCACGGCAGCCTTGGGCAGGTTGAAGCCGGGGTTGCCTGCGATGAGGCCGTCAAAATGGTCCGCGTAGCGTGATGCCGCCACCATGGCGTGCCGCCCGCCATTGGAGCAGCCCATCATGTATGAGGTTTTGGGGGCCTGGCCGTAGTGCGTGGCAATGAGCTGCTTGGCCATGGGGGCCAGCGCACCATTGGCTGCGTAGCCGTAGTCCAGCCGCGCCTGGGGGTCCATGCCAAACAGGTTGCCGCCGACCAGACCCACGGCCGGGCCGGATTCCATGGTGTGGCCTGCGTCGCTGGAGAGCACGGCAAAGCCCTGCATCAGCGCATTGGTGGTGGCCCCACCAGACACCACGTTGCCGTAGGCGGGCTGCACCACGCCATCCGCGCCACCGTTGGCTTGCAGCAAAAAGCGGCCGGACCAGTTGACGGGCAGGCGCATTTCAAACCCGATGGCGTAAGGCTTGCCGTCCACCCCGGTGCGCTCGTTCATCTTGCCGCTGACCTTGCAGTGCGCGGGCATGGGGTAGGGCTGCGCCATGCCGTTGACGGTAAGTCCGGCGGGCACGGATTCAACAGCCGTGATGCGGGTGCCATTTGCTACAAATTGTGTAGCTATCTGCGCACATTCCACAGGGGCTGAGGCCTGTTTTTTCTCTGTACTGGAAGGCGGGGCCACACAGGCTGCAAGGGCAGCCAGCCCCAGGCCGCCCCATGCCAGCCTGGCCGTGTTGAATGGTGTTAGCATGGTGCTGCTTCCCGGGTGATCAGGATTCGGCGGTGAACCCAATCTGTTTGACGATCGGGCCCCAGCGGTAGTACGCATCGCGCTGGCTCTTGTCCATTTCACGTACCGTGGAGCCGCGTGCGGCCAGACCAAACGTGGCCAGCGAGTTGATAACCGTTTTGTCCTGCAGCGCGGCGTTGATGGCGGCGTTGGCGTTGTCGATGACGTTGCCCGGTGTCTTTGCTGGCGCGTAGAAGCCAAACCATTCCTCGGTCGTGAGTTCACCAAAGCCCTGCTCTGCGAAGGTGGGCACGTCAGGCGTGAAGGGTGAACGGGTGGGGCCTGATGTGGCGATGATGCGCAGCTTGCCCGCCTTGTGGTTGGGGATGAAATCGCCGCTGGGCGTGAACATGGAGGCAATCTGACCTGCGATGAC
>ERZ795061.4815-NODE-4815-length-11279-cov-17.870902_pt1 | contig 11279 bp, 5 predicted proteins | sample MGYA00375145_ERZ795061 | MGnify/ENA primary metagenome ERZ795061 (study PRJEB30190, sample SAMN05720144) | anaerobic digester metagenome | isolation source: active sludge of municipal wastewater-treating anaerobic digesters | place: USA | collected 2014-12-22 ... | reverse complement strand
CGGGTGCCGCAAGCGCATTGACCGTGGCCCAGTTGCCCGACGAGGTGAACACGGCCTCCGGCGTGGTGATGTTGAACTTGTTGAGTCGCCACTCCCGCACACCACTGTCACGCGTTGCAGCGGCAGCCCCACGGTTGACCGCTTCGATATCGACGCGACCCAGGCGCGTGCCGCGCAGCTCAAGGTCTTCCACCACGATATCCAGCGCAGGGATGGATGCGGGCTGTTCGTCCAGCAGGGTTTCAACCTCCTGCGCGGAGGACTGTGCCAGCGTCAGGCGGGCCAGCCGGGCGTAGACCCGCCCCGGGCTGGCGCCCGCGGCCTGGCGGTATTCGAGGTAGCCATTGAGCTCCTGTGCGTCCATATTGGCTCGCCAGGTCAGACCTTCGCGCGAGCCACCCACCACAATGTTGTTGAGCTTGCGCCCGCTGACCTTGAGCTCGCGGGCCCGGATGGCAAAGATGTCTGGCAGATAACCAGGGGCCACCGGGTTTGATCCATTGGAAGTTTCGCCTGCCACCCTGGATAACACCGCGCTCCAGGCGTCCAGATCCACCCCCGTGAGGTTGATATTGGCAACAACACCTTCGTCCGGCAGCGGCGCTGATTCGTCTGGCAACAGACCTATGGCAAGGGCCCCACGCAGCACGCGGGGTTCTGCCAACGAAACATCGCGCACGTAGGTGAGTGACCCGACGCGCCCGATATCCAGCTGCACCCGCTGCAATCCCGAAGGCGTGCTGGCACCGTTGGAAGCAGATCCATTGAGCAGGGCGGTTTCAAATCGCAGCGGCAAAGTTGCCTCGGCGCTCTTGTTCAACGGTGCCGGCAAATTCAGCCCCAGACCCTGCAGGCTGCTGGAAACCAGCAGTTCCGGCACGGCTCCGCGAAACGTGAGCACGGCGGAGTAAGCCGTGCTGCCGCTGGCGAACTGGGCCAGTCGGGCTGAGTAGCCCAGCTCTTTGGCCTGACGCAGGCCATCTGCTGTAACGGAGCCCTGTGCCCGCAGAACGGTTGTCACGCCGGAGGGCCTGGCCGCAGTGGTGCCACCTTCCAGTCGCAGGTCACCCCCCAACATGCGGGCCTGGCCACCGGTGATGGAAAAGCCCCGCTCCGTGAAGCCCACCACGCCCCTGGAACCCGATAGTCTGGGCGTGTTTTCGGACATCAGGATGTCGTTGCCGCTCAGGGTCACACTGCCCTGAACGGTGGATTTGTCAACCGAAGCCAGTGGAACGTTGAGTTTCAGGCGGTAGTCGGCATTGCCCGTGGCACTGGTGCGCTCCAGAACCTGTCCGATCATCTGGCCCAGTGGTGACGTGTTCACTGCCGTCAGTGCATCGGTCAGCGGGCCACTCGCCTCCGCATTCACCTGGATGTTGACTGCCTGAAACAGGTCAGGTATTTGCCCCTCTGCCTTGGTGAGCTGCAGCCCGGTGCCGGTACCGATCCGGCCCCGAACGCCCTTGAGCTGCAATGTTTTGCGGTTGATCAGCAAGTCGCCGGAGAGTTGCGTCAGTTCCGGCCAGGGCTGTGAATCGCCGGGCTGGAAGCTGCGTGGAATATAAGCAAATGTTGCATCGCTCACCTTGGCCGACACCTGAAACTCGCCCTGTTTGGGGTCCTTGAACGGTAGTTGATGAAGATCGCCCTTCACCTTGAATTTCACGTCGGTGGCATGGCCAGTCACAACCGCGTCACGTACATACTGCCTGACGTCTGGCCCCAGAATCAGCGGCAAATAGCGGTGCACGCGCGTGCCGTCAGCCCGGCTCAAACTCCCCTGCAAATCCAGAATGCCGGGAAAGCGCGCTGCACCGGAGGTTTTGTCGGCTTCACGGGTTTGCCACTTGAACTGCGCCTCGCCTTCGGTGTCAGCGTTGGCGAACTTCAGGCTGGACGACTGCAGCGCAATTTTTTCACCTTGAACGGTCCACAGCACTTCCGTTGAGAGCTGGGTCAAGGGCAGTACGGGTTCGTCAAAGACGCCCGGAAAATCCAGTTCGCCATCCTGCATGCTTAGGGTGGCCTTGCCTGCAGCCTGCGTCAGGTCGAATGTGATGTTCATCCCCTTCACGCCGGGAGAGCCGATCGGCAATTCAGTCTGGGGTGCGCCGGGCGCCATGACACCGGGGACCGACGCGATGGCAAGCCCCGTCACCCGGCCCCTGGCCTGGTATTTACCGAGCGTACCGGCTTCGCGTTGCCAGCTTGCCTTGATTTCGTCGACCACGCCGGTGGGTGCATACCGGGCGATGGCCTCATGAACGTTGTCACTCAGGGGAATGCGGTTGGCAATCTGCGCCAGCGCCGCCAGATCAAATTTGTCAGCAGCAAGTTCGCCGCTGGCTGGCGTGGTCCCGCTTCCTCCGCGATAGGCCACCCGCACATTGCCACCGGGCCAGTGCAGGCCGTCACGGGTGTCGAATTGCAGCCCCTGTGTCGAAAACTCAAAACCATTGGGCAAAAAACCGCCAGCCAGCCGACCGGATACCGACAGCAATTCGAGCGGCAGCAACTTCGCGTCCAGCGTCGTGCTGACGCTGGAGAGTGCCACATCGGCAGTAGCGCCCTCTACCTGCGCGCGATTGATGTCTACCCAGGCACGCACGGCGCCAGCACCTTGCGCAACATCGATGCCCAAGTCGGCATATTGGCGCAGGTGGGAAACATCCACCCGGTCAAACGCGGCATAGATCTCACCACTCCATTCCCGCCAGCGGCCTTTGTTCAGTGACAACAGGGGTTGCTTGAAGGCCGCCATCAACTGGAAGCGCTCACCCCATTCCTGCGGGGGCGTGGCGTCCAGCCTCAGGTGGTGGTTCTGGGCCTGGTTGCGAACCACAAAATCAACCTGCCCCAGGGTCAGGGCAGGTACGCCGCGCTGCTCGTCCGACCACTGAATCGTTCCCTGGTGAATGACAAATTCGGACTGGGAGAAAAACCAGTCCGCAGCGGTGTTGTCGTCGCCCTGACCACTGGAAAAGTCGAGGCCTGCTACAAAGATGCGACCCTCGGGCGAGCGGCGAATGCTGAGCTGGGGTTGATCAATGTAGAGCTGCTCGAACCCCAGGCCCAACAGGGATCGTGGTGACAAGGCAGCCAGAATGCGGGGCAGGCGCAAGGCCTCACGTCCCTGGGCATCAAAAAGGCGGACATCCGTGAGTTCCACCGAGGGGATCAGGCCGGAGGATCGTGCGCTGATGGCCCCGATGCGAATCGCCACCCCCAGAACCTGCGAAGCCCGCGTTTCCAGTTGGGGGCGCCATTCTCCAATTCGCGGCACAATCACGGCGTGCAGCACACCCCATCCCGCCATGAACACCAGCCAGGCTGACACCAGCAACCAAAGCGCCCATTTGGTCGCCAAAGCAGAGATTCTCAGTAGCCGTGATGGTAGGGGCGTTGGGTCAATCATGTGGTACCGGGCAGGGTAACTGGAATTATGACCCGCACCAGCCTGTCAAACTACTCACGCTTTGCACAGCGTGTCCGCAGACGCTACCAGGACCAATTGGCGCTGCTGCCAGCTGGCCTGCCGGACCGGGAGGCCATGCATCAACTGTTTGATGCCCTTCGCCATCAGTCGAACGAAGCCGGTGCGGCTCTGCGCATCACGCGACAACTGGTGCTGGAGCGCCTGCTGTCACTGGACTGCGACCAGGCAGCCTCGTTGCAGGGTGTCACATCGGTCATGACCGACCTGGCGGAGTTTGCACTGGATCAGGCCTGCACCCACGCCCTGCAATCACTGGACGAAGTACACGGCGCTCCATTGACAGCGCAAGGCCGGCGTGCCAGCCTGTGGGTCGTGGGGATGGGCAAGTTTGGCGCCCGGGAACTGAATGTCTCCAGCGACATTGACCTGATTTACGTTTACGACCAGGATGGCGAAACCAGCGGCAGCAGCCCGGAGGGGCGCGGAAGGATTTCCAACCATGAGTACTTCACCAAGGCCGTGCGGCAAATTTTCAGCCTGATTGGTGACACGACCGAACACGGTTTTGTTTTTCGCGTCGATCTGGCCTTGCGGCCCAATGGCAATTCCGGCCCTGCAGCCCTGTCACTGGGTGCACTGGAGGAATATTTTCACGTTCAGGGCCGCGAGTGGGAACGATTTGCCTGGCTCAAGAGCCGGGTGGTTGCACCCGCCAGCGCGGTGTCGGAGGGATCCGTCCTGGGGCTGCGTGACGTGGTACTGCCATTCGTTTTCCGGCGATATCTGGATTACAACGTCTTCGACTCGCTGCGCGTGCTGCACAAGCAGATCCGTGATCACGCTTCCAAACGCAGCGCCGGACGCCCGGAGCGGGCAAACGACGTCAAGTTGTCACGGGGTGGCATACGGGAGGTGGAGTTCATCGTCCAGTTGCTACAGGTGGTTCGCGGTGGACAATTTCCGGAGTTGCGCACACGACCTACTCTGGCCGCCTTGCAACGTCTCGCCAAAGCGGGCCTCATGCCGCAGACCACTGCTGATGCGCTATCGCAGGCCTATGTATTCCTGCGACAGGTGGAGCATCGCATCCAGTATCTGGATGACCAACAAACCCACCTGCTGCCCACGCAGGACGACGATCTGGCCTGGATAGCCCGGACGATGGAGTTTGACTCAGCCCAGCCATTCCTGGCCCAGCTGGATACCTGGCGCGAACTGATCGCGCAGGAATTTGACTCCCTGCTGGGTGGCGGTCAAAAGGAGTGCAAAAACTGCAACGGCGGCAAAGCCGGCGCCACCACGGCAACTGACATGGATGAGCTGCTCGAGCAGCTTCCGCCAGCGTTCCGGGACCGGGTGGCGCTGTGGCGTGACCACCCCCGCGTGCTGGCGCTGAAAGAAGAGTCCCGCACCCGGCTGGTTCGGCTGGTGGGGCGCACGGGCCAGTGGCTGCGGGAGGGCAAGGTTAGCGAGGAGGCTGCCGTGCGCATCGCCGACTGGATCGAGCCGTTGTTGCGTCGCGAGAGTTACTTGGCGTTGCTGCTGGAGCGGCCACTGGTGCATGAGCGCTTATTGCGCCTGCTGGGTGCGGCCAGATGGCCTGCGCGCTACCTGCTCAAACACCCCGGGGTCATTGATGAGCTGGCTGGCGACAACATGCTGGAAGAACGGTTTGTTGCGGCTGAATTCGAAAACGAGCTGGAGCAGCGGCGTCAATCGCTGCGGGTTACTGGAGAAGATGACGAGGAAAGACTGCTGAACCTGCTGCGCCGGGCCCACCACGCTGAGGTGTTCAGGACGCTGGCGCGCGACGTGGAGCAAAAGCTCACCGTCGAACAGGTTGCCGATGATTTGAGCGCACTGGCCGACTCGGTGCTGCGCGTGGCCACGCAGTGGTGCTGGAGCCGTCTGAAAAACCGGCATCGCGAGAACCACCAGTTCGCCATCATCGCGTATGGCAAGCTGGGAGGGAAGGAACTGGGCTACGGCAGTGACCTGGACATCGTTTTTGTCTATGAAGACGACGATGAGCGCGCCGGCGAGGTTTACGCCACACTGGTGCGAAAGCTGATCAACTGGCTGACCGTCAAGACGGGTGAAGGCGATCTATACGAAATCGATACAGCCTTGCGGCCAAATGGCAACTCAGGATTATTGATCACCACATTTGCCGCCTATGCCAACTACCAGCAGCAGCGCGGCAGCAATACGGCCTGGACGTGGGAACACCAGGCCATGACCCGCGCGCGGTTCGTGCTGGGTGATGCTCGCTTGAGCCGGCGCTTTGACGCCATCCGTCATGCCGTGATTGAGGCGCCGCGCGATGCGCATGGCCTCGCCGCGGAAATTGTGAGCATGCGCGAGAAGGTCCGCTCGGCGCATCCGGTCAAGAGTGACATGTTTGATGTCAAGCACAGCCCCGGTGGCATGGTGGACGCCGAATTTGCCGTTCAGTTCCTGGTACTGTCCCAAGCACGCAACCATCCGGAGTTATTGCCCAACGTGGGCAATATTGCGCTGCTGCAACGGGCCCAGCGTTGCGACCTGCTGCCCAACGGCGCGGGAGATGCAGCGGCGAATGCCTACCGGCAGCTCCGCCATGTGCAGCACCGTGCGCGACTCAATGAGGAACCAACACAAGTCAGCGCTAACTCACTTCAAGTGGAGCGAGATGCCATCCTGGCCGTCTGGACCGCGGTCTTCGGGTCTCCCTCCACCTGATCTCGCCTGAGTTGCAGCAACTACGCCCCTCAAGCTTGGTTGCGATGTGTCGATGACAGGGACATGAAGCCGACAAACTCATGAACCTCATTACTGTCAATGTCGAGTCCGTCCGGATCGGACAGCCTCTTCCTTTTGCACTGCGCAGCGAAGATGGCAGGTTACTCGCCCACAAAGGGTTTGTGGTCCAGTCACGCCGTGACTTGCAGGCGATGGTGGGGCGAGGTTTCAATCTGTATGTGGACGTTACTGAATCCGAAAGCCATCACCGCGCCTACGTGGGCAAGCTGCACGCATTGGTGCGTCAGAACAAACCGCTGGGGCAGATCGCTGTAGCCCAGCTTTCCACCAGCGATCTGGACACGCCACGTGTTTCAGCAGACGACGGGCCCAATTGGCTGGACCTGCAGGTACAAACCAATGCCCTGCTGCGCGACCACAACCCAGTCCATTTTCTGGAACGCCTGGAGAAACTCCAGGCCAACCTGAGCCACCATTCCCACCGGAACCCGGATGGCGCGCTGTTTGCCCTGATTTATCTGTCAGCCACGGAACCGCGCCTGTACAGTGCTACGGAAGCCATGCTGGTGAGCGTGATGTGCGGTCTTGCCGTGCGAGAAGTGCTGAAGTGGCCACCCGAGATGGAAGCCTCCATCTGCAAAGCCGCACTCACGATGAATGTCGGCATGATCGAATTGCAGGATCGCCTGGCGCTCCAGATGGAACCGCCCCGCCCGGAACAGCGAAAAATAGTCGATGAACATGCTGTTCGTTCCGCAGATCTGCTGGTGCAGATGGGTGTGACTGATGCCACCTGGCTCGAAGCTGTGCGTGAGCATCACAACAAGACACCAGGTCCTTTGCAGCCCCGGTCACCGGGCCAGCAAATGGGTCGCCTGATCCAGCGTGCCGATCTGTTTGCTGCATCACTGGCGCCCCGCGCCTCTCGCCTGCCCATTGCTCCTGCAGCGGCCATGCAGGCCAGTTATTTTGACGAAAACAAGGCAATTGATGACGCGGGGGCGGCCTTGATCAAGGCGGTTGGCGTTTACTCGCCAGGATCCTTCGTGCGCCTGGCGAACCACGAAATTGGTGTAGTGGTCCGTCGGGGGCTCAATGCCGCGACGCCCAAGGTAGCGGTGCTGGTGAACAAGGAAGGCATGCCAACCCTGGAGAACAGCACCCGAGACACCAGCCAACCGGCTTTCCACATCGTCGCCAGCGTTTCACAACGCGACGTCAAAATCAAGATCAACCTCGAACGGCTCATGCCGCTGACGCTGCCAGCGGCTTCAGACCGCCCCTGGTAGCGCTGCGGGCGCCAGCGATGAGCCCAACTCACGGGCCAGTTCCTTGCGGTATCTGTTAAGTTCCTGCACCGTGGAGAAGCTGCGATCCAGCAGCAGACTCATGTTGTGCAGAATGCGTTCGACCACTTTGGTCTCCCACACGGCGTCGAAGTTGATCTGTTTGTCCAGCCAGTGCTCCAGCCACTCCGGATTGGGCAGCCGGCTTTGAATGGTGTCGCGCGGGAACAGCATCTTGTTCACGTGCAGGTTGGTCGGATGCAGCGCCTGCGCCGTACGCCGGGCACTGGCCATCAGCACACCCACCTTGGCAAAAGCGGTTTTTGCCTCCAGACCAAAAGTATTGATGGCCCGCTTCATGTAACGCAAGTAGGCACCCCCATGACGCGCCTCGTCCTGGCTGAGCTTGGTGTAAATGTTCTGGATGACCGGCTCGGTGTGCCATTCGCTGGCGCGGCGGTACCAGTGATTCAGGCGGATTTCGCCGCAAAAATGCAGCATAAGCGTCTCCAGCGCCGGCGCCGGGTCGAATTCAAACCGCACGTCATGCAACTCTTCCTCGGTGGGCACCAACTCCGGCCGGAAGCGCCGCAGGTATTCCATCAGCACCAGTGAGTGCTTTTGCTCTTCAAAAAACCAGATCGACATGAAGGCCGAGAAATCGGAGTCTTCCCGGTTATCGCGCAGGAACATCTCGGTCGCAGGCAGTGCTGACCATTCGGTGATCGCATTCATCCGGATGGTTTGTGCCTGTTCGTCCGTCAGTTTGGTGGCGTCAAACGAGCCCCATGGAACGTCTTTCTCCATGTCCCAACGAACTGATTCGAGTTGTCTGAAAAGTTCAGGGTAAAGCATGGTGCGCCTTTGGGTTGTTGTCTCTTGTACTGCGGTCATACGAATTGATTCTAGTTTGCCAGCATGAATAAACCATTACAAATGCTGGTGCTTCGCGTGAGGATACGAACGGTACCGGACCGGATTCATGCCACCCCCTGATCAGCAGCCCATCTTGAATACGGCTTGAAATTACTATTCGGTCTTTTTTATACCTATCAGTATATAATATGCCTCATGCGTACAAAAAGGTATTTACAGCGTGTATCAACACCGGTTGCCCTAACGGGGAACTCTAGGCGAGGAACGGGTGTCGAAACCGGATCATGTGACAGATGGGGCCCGTTTGGACCCATCGCTGTTTTTCTGCTGCGAAGCCGTGCCGGCGCCTCAGGCCCGGGCACAACCCCGAGGCGGTTTTTCTCCTCCTCCCCCTTGTTCGTTTCGGGGCGCTTCGCGGCAACTTTCCCTTTCTCTGTCGCGCTGGAGCGGCGGCCATGAAGGTCGCCATCGTCGGCTCAGGCATCTCTGGCCTGTCGGTTGCCCACAAGCTGCAGGGAAAAGCCGACATCACGCTGTTTGAGGCCGGCGACTATTTTGGTGGCCACACCCACACGGTCGATGTCACGCTGCCTGCTGCCGGGACTGGTCAGCCCAGGGCGTTTGGCGTCGACACCGGATTTCTGGTGTTCAATGAGCGCACCTATCCCAACCTGATCAACCTGTTTGCCGAATTGGGCGTGGAAACCGCCAAATCGGATATGTCGTTTTCCGTGCAAGCGCCGGATGGCGCGCGCAAACTGGAGTGGAGTGGCTCCAGCCTGAATACGGTTTTCGCCCAGCGGGGGAATCTGCTGAACGGGCGCTTTCTGCGCATGCTGCGCGATCTGACCCGGTTTAACGCGCTGTGCACACGTATCGCCGAAAGCAATCAGGAAGCACAGCTGGCACAGCCGCTGGGCGATTTCCTGAATGAACATCGCCTCAGCAAGGAGTTTCGTGACTGGTACTTCCTGCCGATGATGGCCTGCATCTGGAGTTGCCCCACCAACCAGATGCTGCAGTTTCCGGTATCCACGATGATCCGGTTCTGTCACAACCATGGCCTGATTCAGGTAAGCAACCGCCCCCAGTGGTGGACGGTGAAGGGCGGTGCCAGGAATTACGTGGACAAAATTGTTTCCAGAATTGCCGACAAACGCCTGAACGCACCGGTAAAGCGGATCGAACGGCTCCGTGCTGATCAAGGAGGTGGCGTGCGCATCTTCACCGGCCAGGCCATCGAGCACTTTGACAAAGTGGTGGTAGCCACGCATTCTGACCAGGCCCTCGCCCTGCTGGGTGAACCCACGGCACAGGAGCGCAGGACTCTGGGCGCCATCAAATACCAGGCGAATCGTGCCGTGCTGCACACAGACCCCTCGGTTTTGCCTGCAAAAAGAATCGCCTGGGCTGCATGGAATTACGAACGCTCCTCAAGCGCGAGCGAGCAATCCCGCCAGGTTTGCCTGCATTACCTGCTGAACAGGCTGCAGCCACTGCCCTGGCAGCAACCTGTGGTGGTGTCGTTGAATCCATTACGCGAAATCCCGAGCAACAACGTGATGGGCGAATACCACTACGCACATCCCGTCTTCGATCTGGCCGCCATAAAAGCACAGGAACAGGTACCGCAATTGCAGGGCCTGCGAGACACCTACTTCTGCGGCGCATGGATGGGTTATGGCTTCCATGAAGATGGCCTCAAGGCCGGTCTGGGCGTAGCACGGCTGCTGTTGGGTGAGATTGCGGCATCTGGCGTGGCGCGCAAAGTGGCCAGGCCGGAGGCAGTGGCAGCATGACATCCAACCCAGCCATCCCGCTGATCGGCTTTGGCCAGGTACGCCATACGCGCTTGCGTCCGGCATACAACGCTTTCGCCTACGCAACCTACTTTCTGATGCTGCCCATGCGGACCCTGCAACATCAGCAGGCGGCTGCGGTGCCACACACACTTGCCATCAACCGGCGTGCAGCGTTGAGCTTCTTTGACAGGGACCACGGTGATGGACGCACGCCCGAGCAGGGTGGCGCCATCACCTGGCTGGACGAACTGCTCCAGCGCGAAGGCATTCTGGATGCCACCGGCGAAGTCTGGCTGCACTGCTATCCACGCGTGCTGGGCTATACCTTCAAGCCGGTGAGCTTCTGGTATTGCCATCGCCACGCTGATGACGATGGCGGCTCGCTGCGCGCCATCGTGGTGGAGGTAAACAACACATTTGGCGAGCGCCACTGCTACCTGCTGGATACGCCGAAGCTGGGTGCTGAACTGCGCGCGGCCAAAGTGTTTCATGTATCGCCGTTTTGCAAGGTGGAAGGCACGTATCGTTTCAGGTTCATGCGGGCAACGCACGAAGGTGTGGAGAAAACCGTGGCGCGCATCGACTACGACGACGTCACGGGACCCTTGCTGCAGACCAGCGTCAGCGGCACGCTGGTACCGGCAACTCGGCAAGCCATTTCCCGGGCGCTGTGGCGCTACCCGGCCATGACGCTGGGCGTGGTCTTTCACATCCATTCGCAAGCCTTGCGCCTGTGGATCAAGCGCGTGAAGTTTTTCAACAAACCTGAACCACCTGACACCTTTGTCACCCGATAACGGCCGGCCAACTCTGACTCTCCAGCATGAATACCACGACCGTCGATCCAAGCTTCCCGGCTCCAAAAAACGCGCCTGCTGCCGCACGCACCGCGCTCAGACTCTTGCAGCGTCTGCACCATGGCTCGCTCACGGTGCAACTGCCTGATGGCTCGATGCAGTGTTTCGGCACGCATCCTGATCATGTCGTGGCACACGGTGAGGCACCTGCTGCCGCGCTGACGCTGCGCAACTGGAACGTATGCAGTGCTGCGCTCAAATCGGGCGATATCGGCTTTGCGGAAAGTTATATCGCTGGTGACTGGACCACGCCCAACCTGACCGATCTGCTCAAGGT
>ERZ795061.4813-NODE-4813-length-11280-cov-5.012116_pt1 | contig 11280 bp, 12 predicted proteins | sample MGYA00375145_ERZ795061 | MGnify/ENA primary metagenome ERZ795061 (study PRJEB30190, sample SAMN05720144) | anaerobic digester metagenome | isolation source: active sludge of municipal wastewater-treating anaerobic digesters | place: USA | collected 2014-12-22 ... | reverse complement strand
AATAAAAAACGGGCTTTAGTCTTAAAGCCCGTTTTCGTTTATATGATCTTACCAGCCAAACTTATCCTCTCTTTCCCCTCACCTTGGTACGGGTAACTTTTACCTTGCCGCCTCTCGGGCCTGTTACGGTAGTTCTAGTACGGGTAACCCGGTAATTTCTTACGGCACCTGCATGACGGTTGCGTACTACCACCGAACTGCTGCGGAATGGTGTATATACCCGGTGTGCAACAACAACCCTGTGTGTACGAACCACCCTGCAAAAAGGATGATACCGGTGTGCCAGCGGATGAAACACCCTCCATCCAAGCGGGCGCCATGGCCTCCACCAGGTTGGGTAAAGTTTCCAGCGCCATGGCGAAACCCAGGGCACATAAGCCGGGCGGTAAACAAAGCGAACCGAAGGCCAGAGCCATACATTCACTACCATGGGAGGATTGTTGAAATAAGAAATGCCCGGACCATTCTTGGCAGGGCTTTCCTCTTCATCGTCGTTGCTGCCATCAGATGCTTCCACAATCACCTGCTCGCCATAAATTTCTTCATCACCTACTATCTGCAGTACGGCAGATTCGGCCCCTGTTTTTTCCAGTTCAATCACCGCAATATCCTGGTTCTCGGTTTCGGAGACGGCAACCTGTAATACAAAGGCATGCGCTTCTTTGTCCGACTTATCAATAACCCGGACATAATCGGTTTGCCCGTCGTTGTTGAGGTCAAGATTATTTACGTTGTTGGATTCGGTGTTGATCATTTTTTCAAACTCTTCCGGGGAGCCTGCTTTCTTAAACATTTCAATGGCACCCTGGAGGCTGAAATTATCACCAGGTAAGCCGGTGGAATCGGCTTCCTGTGCATTGGCAAAACCCGAACTAACCAGGAAGCCGGCAGTCAGACAGATCAGTAATTGTAATTTTTTCATTGTATATAATTTAAGATGAAGGGTTATTCGTGGTTGCTTTGATTGTTTTCCGGGCCAAAGGTTTAACGGTTCAGGGTAGCGCAAATTGTTTGAACCATGCCCAGTTATATACGGCCCCCCTGAACGGGTGGTTTATTCCATTCGGATATTCATGTATCATCCCCTTTATCTCCAGCATCTTAAAAACATTGTTTGGATTGCCGGATAGACCCACATAATCTGCAATAGCAACAGAATTGGTATCTCCACTCAAAATATAGGCGGGATTCAACCGGAACGTATTGATAAAAGGCTTGGGCTGTCTTGAATACATACCCGGATAAACCGTATATAATTGAGTAAAGCCCATCGGAACAGATGCTGAATCAGGAAGGCCCAGCGCCTTTAACATCTTACCATCCTTATTGCCAAACATGAGCATAGTTGGTAACAACCTTACAGGATTGCAGGTAGTATCAGGAGGTAATGCGGCGCCTCCCCCTGAAGATACACAGGCTGCAAAAATATCTGACAACTCTACTGCACACCTGGCGCTAAAGCCTGAACCGTTGGAGAAACCCGCACAATAAATTTTTTTTGCGTCTACCTTGAATTTTGATTTCAGTGTGGTGATCATTTCCCGCATGAATTTGATATCATCTTTAGGCGTGTCACCATTGCAATAAGTATAGCCGCTGGCGCCGGCGGGATATTCTGTCCATTTTGTTCCTCCGTTAACTGACACGCCATTTTCTGTTATACAATATGAGAATGCGGTTGGAAAAACGGTAAGAATATTTACTGAATCACCTACTTCTTTCCAGCCTGAGATATTGTAAAACTGTTCCCCCGTCTGATAGGAACCATGAAACATAATAACCATAGGTGTAGCGGTATTGCCTGTGTAGCTATTGGGTACATGCACATAGTACTCTCTTTGTATTCCATCCACTGTAATGGTAAAACGGTTTTTCCCTTTTACAAAACCTGTTGTGCCTGTTCCTGTATTAATACTCCCTTCCTTCTGACAACTAAAAATAATGAAGGCTAGAAAAAGATAAGGACTGCTGATAATAATTTTCTTTTCATATTAATTAATGATTACCCTGTAAAAATGGGGGCATTAAAAAGTATTCCGGTAGAACTAAAGGGTGATTTTTAAGAGGAAGATTATTTCAGCATAAATTCCCTGAGCTTAGCAATGGCAGCTGTACGGCCCGTAACATCCAGTTTAAAGTACGTGTTATTGATGTGCTTCTTCAATGTGTTCATGGCAATAAAAAGGGCATCGGCTATCTGCTGGTTTGTTTTGCCTTCATAGAGAAGCTTCAGCACGTCAAACTCGCGGTCGCTTAAGGGCGCAGCCAGCTGTTTATTAATTTTATCGAACGACAGACCCGGTACGTGTTTGTTTGAATGGCTGGCATGATTGGCCAGTGCGATCTCTATCGTGGCATACAATGTTTTTTCATTGAAAGGCTTTACAATAAACCCGGATGGGTTGGTTTGTTTTGCCTTATCAATGGTTTCTTTATCCGAGTATGAGGTAAGGTAGATGAAGGGGATGAAGTTATTCCGGTTGATGTATTCGGCAATGTCGATGCCTGTTTTATCACTTTCCAGGTTAATATCCAGTATGGCAAAATCGGGCTGGTTTTTTTTCAACTGAAAAAAAGCTTCTTCGGGATCGAAGGCAATGCCCACCACCTCGTAATCATTGTTATTAAGGTACATGCCGATGTTCTTTGCGATCAGCGGTTCGTCTTCTACGATCAGAACTTTGATGTTGGTCATTTCAGCCGGTGGTTTTGAATTTTGGAATATGTACCTGTACATCGGTGCCGTTACTGCCATTTACCAGCAGGCGGGCCTTCATCTTTTGCGAAAACGCTTTAATGATCTCGTAGCCGAATGAATTTGTTTTATCCGGGTTAAAATCCTGTTGCAGCCCGATGCCATTGTCTGTTACCTGCAGCAGCAGCCCGGCTTCATTCTTTTTCATGGTTACCCAGATCTCCCCGGTTTCCTTTCCTTTAAATGCATATTTAAGTGCATTGCTGATCAGTTCATTCAGGATCATGCCCAGCGGTATAGCCGTATCGGTGTGCAGGTTCAGGTTCTCGATCCGGGTGTGCAGCTGAATTTTATCGGTGCGTATATTATAGGTCTGGAAAAGATGGTTACTCAGCATTTTAATATACTCATCCATATTTACACTGTTCACGGCATTGCCCTGGTACAGGTTCTGGTGAATGAAGGCCATGCTTTGTACCCGCTGAATACCTTCTTTGATGATGGCGGTTGCCCGCTCATCATTCAGCGATTGCGACTGAAGGTCGAGCATGCTGCTGATGACCTGTAAATTGTTCTTTACCCGGTGATGGATCTCCTTATTAAGCACTTCCAGCTCGGCTGATTGCTTATTAATGACCAGGCTTTTCTTCTGTTGTTTTTTGAACTGGTAGAAAATAACGCCTCCCAGTATCGTTACAGCCGCCAACCCAAGCCACAGCATTTTTTTGTTTCTTCTTTCATCATTCAGCAGCTTTTGTTTCAGTTCGTTCTCCCGGCTGAGTGAAAGGCTTAATTCTTTTTCTTTGGCAAGTTGGTCATTCCGGAGAATAGATTCTGTTTTTAATGCAGCCATCAGCAGTTTCTGACTTGCCAGGGAAGAATCCTTCAAAATGTTTTCACGCAGCAGTGCCATACGCTTCAACTCTTCCTTGCTTAGTTCCTGCTCTTTTAACTTATTGGCAAGGTTCAGGTATTCAATCTCTTTTTCTTTCAGGCTGGCATCGGCAGTGTTTTTTATTTCGGCACTTATTCTTTCCATATTCTCATTTCGGAAAATATCCTTATACCTGTCCATAAGTTTTGCCATACGGTAGGCGGTTTTGTAGTCTTCATGCTGGCTGCTCATTTCGGTGAGCATGCTTAAACCTGCTATGGCAAGTTCAGGGCTCCTGAATTTCTCTATCATGGCTGCCGCTGAGTCAAAATATTTCTCCGAATTCTCTTTATCCTTCACGGCGATATAATAATTAGAGGTAGCTGCCAGGAGTTTCATTTTATTAGCAGGATTATTTTGTTGTGCAACCAGTTCCGCTGCCTGTTTTTTTGCAGCAGCGGCTTCCTCCAGTTTTCCAAGAAAGGAAAGATTCACAAGCTCATCGATTGCAGCCTCTGCGGATGTTTCAATATCATTTTTAGCCAGCCGTTGTACTTCCCTGGTAAAGTAGAGGGAGCTGTCATATTGTTTCAGCGAAAAATAGATCTTCGACAGTTTTGCATTTGTTGCTACGATGCCCTTCTCATCATTAAGGCTTTTTTTAACCGCAAGCGACCGCCTGAAATGATTGATTGCGCCCCTTGCCTGGCCAAAATCAAGGGCAATATTTCCCATAGCGTCCTGGCATTCGTTGAGCAATTTCAACTGGCCCGTTTTACGGAGAAGCTGGGTGGCTTCGCGGTAATTATCAAACGACTGCCGGAAATAGCTCAGTGCAGCATAAATATCTCCCATGGTTTTATGTACAATGCCAAGCGATATCTCGTCGTTTAAATTCTGCAACAGGGGTTTGGCCTTTTCCAGGTGGGTAATGGCCTCTTTGTACCCTTTTGTACGGAAATATAAAAGACCCAGTTCTGTTTCGCTGGCGGCAATACCGGGTAAATAGCCAATGCTTTCTGAAACGGTTAATGCTTTGTTTGCCCAGGAAAGGGCGGCGCTGCTGTTTTTTACTGAGTTCTCTTTACTGCTTACCAGGTATTGCTTTACCGACAGGCTGTCTTCATAGCGCACCGGCGGGGGCCTTAATTGCCCCCAAACCATGGTACTGCTTAATACAGTTACGTATAATGCCAGCCATTTCATACTTAAAAATATAGTTTCCTTCCGGGTTTCTTGCTATCCGGCAGCGTACAAAAATGCTTCAAGTAAAGGCAAAAGCAGTAACCCCCAGGGGTTATTTGTAAGCAGGCAGACAAATTTCCTATAAAAAATTTGGCGGTCTCATTTTCTTTATCGTATATTTGCGATATAAAATAAAAACATGGCCATTCACAAAAAAGAAGAATTCACCCAAAAGGAGCAGGACCTGGCGGCCTTTGCCAAGGCGCTGGCCCACCCGGCACGTATTGCCATTCTTAAGTTGCTGGCACAGCGTAACGAATGCATCTGTGGCGAAATAGTAGATGTGTTGCCGCTTTCCCAATCCACCGTATCGCAGCATCTGAAAGAACTAAAGAACGCCGGGCTGATCGATGGAAATGTAGACGGACCAAGAAGTTGCTACTGCATAAACTGGAAAGCCTTTGACAAATTCATGGGCGAATTCAGTTTTCTTTTTAATAAAATGAAAGTACAGAACGAAAAAGCATGTTGCTAAGCTGATTGTTAATAATAAAAATAAAGCCATGAACAACGAATCTCAAATTAAAGAACTGGTAAAAGAAAAGTATGCTGCCATTGCAGCGCAGGACAAAGACCAGAATGCCGCTTCCTGCTGCGGCGCAACCGCTGCCTGTTGCGGCGATGATGTATATAATATTATGGCAGACGATTACAGCAAACTGGAAGGCTATAACCCCGATGCCGACCTGGGCCTGGGTTGCGGACTGCCAACCGAGTTTGCAAAGATGAAAGAAGGCGATACGGTAATCGACCTGGGCAGCGGCGCCGGTAACGATGCGTTTATTGCACGTAAGATCGTGGGAGAAAGCGGTAAAGTGCTGGGCGTTGATTTTACCGAAGCCATGATCAAAAAAGCAAGAGCTAATGCAGAGAAACTCAATTTCAATAATGTGGAGTTCAGGCTGGGTGATATTGACGATATGCCCGTTACTTCCAACTATGCCGATGTGATCGTGAGCAATTGTGTATTGAACCTGGTACCCAACAAACATAAGGTCATCAGCGAGATATTCCGTGTGCTAAAACCGGGTGGTCATTTCTCCATCTCCGACATTGTACTGGAAGGAGCATTGCCTGCCAAGTGGAAAGAAGTGGCAGAACTATATGCAGGCTGTGTTTCCGGAGCCGTTCAAAAACAGGTATACCTGGAAATGATAGAAGAAGCCGGATTTAAAGAGATCACCCTGCAAAAAGATAAAACGATAAACATCCCTGACGATATCCTGGCCAATTACCTGAGTGCCGGAGAAGTTGCGGAATATAAAAAAGGTACGACAAGGATCACCAGCATAACAGTGTATGCAGAAAAACCTGCCAAAGACGAGCGCAAATGCTGTGAACCGGGAAGCGGATGTTGCTAAAGATCAATTTTCACCATAACTAGTATAGCCATGAACAAAGATCAAAAAGACCCTGCTTGTTGCACAACAAACAGCGGGTGCTGCGGCATAACCGATTGGGGTTGCTGCTGACCGAACAAAGGTTGGCAGTTTCAGAAAACCGCCAACCTATTTATTAATTTCAAAAATAAACAGAATGACAACTGAAACATTAACATCACCTGCTTTACAGGCTGATCTGAATAAAAACAAAATAAACTACCTGTGGCTCAATGGCGAAAGGGTGATAGGAATTGAGGGCCTGGAAATATATGAGGATTGCAAACAACTGCATCACCTGCCGGCCATTAAGAAAGAGCAACGGGATGAACTGAACAGCATCATCAATTCAACCCTGGAAAGATATGCGGAAGAAGGTATCTGCAATTACTGGCCATGCCTGGTAACAAAGGCAAAGGAATATTTTTCGGAACAGGGTTATTGCGTGATCAAGCAGGATAAAATTAAAATTGAGATAAGGCAGTCCGTTGAAGTGGTATCACCGTCTTTCCCGGCAATAGATGTAACAACAGTGAAAAGAACTGATCGGTTCCTTACAGCAGCCGGTCTTTGGTATATCCAACGTCAGGGTAAGATGAGATCGCAAAAAAGGTTTATCTAAGAAATAAAATTCATTCAAACCAAAACATAAAGCCATGCGCTCAGAGTCAGCATCACTGCAGCTAAAAATTGCACTTACTGAAAAAGAAAGGCAGGAAGTATTCAGCTTGCTAACGCAGCAAAACTTACCTATTACCGATATTAAAGAAGATACCCTTCTTTATTTTTTACTGGATGCTGATAAGGTAATGGGCACTGCAGGTCTGGATATATTTGATGATTGTGCATTGCTGCGCAGCGTGAGTGTGGTGGCCGATGCCCGGGGAAAAGGGTATGGCAAGATCATGAATGAACAGATCGAAAAATTTGCAAAGGAAAGCGGGATCAGCTGCATGTACCTGATCACCCATACGGCAAAAGATTTTTTTGACCGCCAGGGCTATTGTGTCATTGACCGGGCAACGGCTCCCGATGCCATAAAACAAACCGAGCAGTTTACCGGATTATGTCCTTCATCGGCTGTAGTAATGAAAAAAACCATCTAAGCATGAAGAAGAAGATCCTTTTTGTGTGCATCGAAAACAGCAACCGTTCTCAAATGAGCCAGGCATTTGCAAAAATTCTTGGTGGAGAAGACGTGGAAGCATTCAGTGCCGGAAGCAAACCGAGTGGCATCGTAAACCCCAAAGCCATAGCAGCCATGAAGGAACTGGGCTATGACCTGGGTACACACGACAGCAAAAGTCTTGATGAAGTAAAACAGTTTGCTCCTTTTGATGCCGTGGTAACGATGGGTTGCGGCGATGCCTGTCCCTGGATGCCGGCAAAACAATTCATCGACTGGCAGATACCCGATCCAAAGAATATGGAACCAACACAATTCAATGAAGTGAGAGACCTGGTGGCCGTCAAAGTGAAACAACTTCTAAAAGAACTCAAATAAAAAAGCCTTTCATTTTCTGAAGGGCTTTCTGTTATCTTTTTATAAGATGATTATCGTTTACTGATCTTGGATAAGAGGCGAAGTATCTCCAGGTACAACCACACAATGGTTACCAGCAATCCAAAAGCGCCATACCACTCCATGTATTTGGGAGCGCCCAGTTCGGCGCCACGTTCTATCATATCAAAATCGATGATCAGGTTGAGGGCTGCCAGCGCCACCACAAAAACGGAAAATCCTATTCCCAGTGCACTTCCTTCGTGCAGGAAGGGAATAGAAATACCAAACATACCGAGCACCCAGGTAATGAGATAAAAAACAGCAATACCCGCAGTAGCGGTAAAAATGATGGCCTTGAATTTTTCGGTGGCCCTGATGATGCGAAAGCTGTAAAGCAGGTACATGGCAATGGCAGTGCCGAATGTAAGTCCTACGGCATTGATCACAATGCCCGGTGCCAGTTCGGCAAAAGCAAAATTGTAATAAGCAGATATGGCGCCCACAAACAATCCTTCCAGTAATGCATAAAGAGGAGCCAGCCATGGACTCCATTCTTTTTTAAACATCAGTACAATAGCAACTACCAACCCGCCAAAGGCGCCGATATAAATAAGTGGCTGAACATTGGCTCCTCCTGCAAATTGTTTCCAGGCGTAAAATGCCGTACCCATCACCATCAGGAACAGAAAACCGAATTTCTGCAAAGTGCCTTTGATGGTCATGGCATTTTCGTTGGTTACTACCTCTTCCAGTACGGTATCCTTAAATCTCTTTTCAGATAAAGTGGGATTACCCGATTTAAATAAGTCCATGTTTTTGAATTTAGAAGCTAAAATTAAAGGTTTATCGCATAAAAAAAACGTTATTTCTCCTTCTTTGGTATGTGTTACAGGGGCCCAACTTTCTTATCTTTGCCGCATGGAACAGTTGTTATTACAGATAGAAGAGCTGAAAAAAGAGATCGCTTCATTCAATGGGGGCGATGCAGAGACTTTTCGCATTAAATACCTCGGATCAAAGGGCCTGGTTAAGTCATTGATGGGCGAAATGAAAAATGTGGCCGCCGAAAATAAAAAAGAAGCCGGCCAGTTGCTGAACGATTTCAAGCTTTTTACCGAGGCGAAATATGAGGATCTTAAAGTTGCCTCAACCGCAAACAACAAACCTCAAACCTCAAACATTGACCCTTCTCTTCCCGGCGACCCCATGCCCCTGGGCAGCCGTCACCCCATCAGCCTGGTGAAGAACAGGATCGTTACAATTTTTCAACGGCTTGGTTTTGCCGTGGCCGAAGGTCCGGAGATAGAAGACGACTTCCATAATTTTACGGCGCTTAATTTACCGGAGAATCATCCTGCCCGTGATATGCAGGACACTTTTTATATTTCTCAAAACCCCGATTGGTTATTGCGTACGCATACTTCCAGTGTACAGGTACGTGAAATGGAAAAAGGAAAACTGCCCATCCGCATCATTTGCCCGGGCCGGGTTTACCGGAACGAGACCATCAGCGCAAGGGCCCACTGCTTCTTTCACCAGGTAGAGGGATTATACATTGCAGAAAATGTTTCTTTTGCCGACCTGAAACAAACACTTTACTTTTTTGTGCAGGAGATGTTTGGCGAAACTGTGAAGATCCGTTTCCGCCCCAGCTATTTCCCGTTCACCGAGCCCAGTGCCGAAATGGATATCAGTTGCCTCATCTGCGGCGGCGAAGGTTGTAACGTTTGTAAAAAAACAGGTTGGGTGGAAATTCTTGGCTGTGGTATGGTGCATCCAAATGTATTGGACAACTGCGGCATCGACAGTAACAAATACACCGGCTTTGCCTTTGGTATGGGTATCGAACGCATCACCATGCTTAAGTACCAGATAAAAGACCTGCGTTTGTTCAGTGAGAATGATGTGAGGTTCCTGGATCAGTTTACCGGGGCTGTATAAGGTCATCATGGGGGGAAGAACGACCGAAGCGATCTGCTGGTAAAAATTCGATATTGATGTTACAGGCATTTGTTCATTACCCATCATCGTCCCCGCAGTTAGCGGGGCTCTCTTGTGCTTTTATTTCTTTAATCAGCAATTAAAATATCAATGTCTCAACAAATAAATTCCATCTGCGTTATCGGTGCCGGCACCATGGGCAGTGGCATAGCGCTTGCTTCGGCGCAGAGCGGCTTTTATACCTTGCTGTTCGACATTAATAATGAGGTGCTGGAAAAAGCAAAAGCATCCATTCAGAAGAACCTGCAGTTTTTAACAGACAAACAAAAAATTTCTTCCGAAGAAAAAGAAAGGGTATTCAGCCGCATCCGCTTCATCACCGATACCAACGATTGCCTGGCCGATGTGATCATAGAAGCCATCATTGAAAAAGTGGAAGCCAAGGTTGCCATCTTCAATCAACTGGCCGAAGTGAACCATGCCGAAGTGATCTTTGCAACCAACACTTCTTCCTTATCTGTTTCCGGCATACAGTCCGGTGTGGTACATCCGCAGCGGGTAGTGGGTATGCATTTTTTCAACCCTGCCCATATTATGAAACTGGTGGAAGTGGTAAGGGGAGAACAAACCAGCGAAGCCGCTGCACAAAGGATCTATGATCTTTGCCTGCAGATGAATAAAACACCGGTGATGTGTAAAGATGCACCGGGATTCATTGTGAACCGGGTGGCAAGGCATTATTACCTGGAAGCAATGAAACTGGTGGAAACAGGCGTAGCCACGTTTGAAAATGTAGACGATATCATGGAAGCAACGGGTTTTAAGATGGGGCCCTTCCGTTTGATGGACCTGATCGGTATGGATATCAACCTGGCAGTTTCCCGGTCTTTATACGAGGCCAGTGGCGAAGCAGAACGCTTTAAACCATCTTCCATACAAATAGATAAAGTGGCAAAGGGCGAACTGGGAAAAAAGACCGGCAGGGGATTTTATCAATATTGATCCGTAAGTGCATACACGGCAAAAGAAGCCAGCCAGTGTTCTCCTTCATAATTACCGCTTGCCACTTGCGGCAGCGCTGCTTCTAAATGTTCATTGGCCAGCACAAGAAGATGTTTGTTGTTAATGGTTGCGGCAATTCCCTTCAGGCACCAGGCACGGCTTAAATTCAATCCATCTAAATGCACCAGCTTTCCATCGGAACGGTCCTTTACTTTTCCGGGTGCTGGTTTAAAATTTTTATCAAACAGCTGCGGCATGAATTTTTTCAGCCAGTTGGTGAATGGTTGTTTGGGTAAAACCTTTCTCATCAGGTCGGCTTCTTCCAGGCAGGGACTTAAAAAATCACTGCCACCGGGCTCCCAGCTAAAAGGGCAGTTTTTGTCTGCAGAATAAAAACGCATGGCGGCTCCGTCAATGGCTTTTGTAAGTGCGCTGTCTTTTTGATGCATCGCATAATCATACATCATACTTAATCCAAACGCAAGGTTGCTGTGCTCACCCGCCCGGATGGGGTAAACAAGTTTATCTAAATAAGCTACGGTAAGTTTGGCGAGCTCCGCTGCAAGCGGTTGCAAAGCGGTTGCCCATTTTTTTGCATCGGGATCATTCCAGGTGAGCAGCTCATCCTGCAATTGCAGTA
>ERZ795061.4804-NODE-4804-length-11295-cov-24.305071_pt1 | contig 11295 bp, 12 predicted proteins | sample MGYA00375145_ERZ795061 | MGnify/ENA primary metagenome ERZ795061 (study PRJEB30190, sample SAMN05720144) | anaerobic digester metagenome | isolation source: active sludge of municipal wastewater-treating anaerobic digesters | place: USA | collected 2014-12-22 ... | reverse complement strand
TGTATCACGAAGCCCGGCAGCGGATGAAGGATTTGTAACCGAAAACATGATCTGTCAATAGTATCGCCCCCTTGGAACCGTCGGTCCAAGGGGGTTTTTTTTCTTGACAAGCATTTATTTTTATTGTTAGTGTCCCCCGACGCTTGGATCCGCAAGGACTGGGACGGAAGGAAAACTAGAAAAAAATTCAGCCTCTCGTCTTGCGACCGGAGGCTTTTTTTATGGACAATCTGCAAGTGATTGAATCCGTCAAAGCAATGCAGTCGCATTGCGAGCGCTTAAGGCTTGCCGGCAAGAAAATATCCTTTGTTCCGACCATGGGCTATTTTCATGAAGGTCATCTGTCTCTTATGAAGGAAGCCCGCAGAACCGCAGACCATGTCGTTGTCAGCATTTACGTCAATCCCACCCAGTTCGGCCCCAAAGAAGATTTTTCCAAATACCCGAGAGATTTTGATCGGGATGCGGCCATGGCGAAGAGCGTCGGTGTTGACGTCATCTTTTTCCCGCCGAATTCCGAAATGTATCCGGAAGGCTATCAGACCTACGTCAATGTGGAGAAGGTCACGCAGAATCTGTGCGGCTTATCCCGGCCCGGCCATTTCCGCGGCGTCACAACCGTCTGCTGCAAACTATTCAACATCGTGAAACCGCACAGCGCCATTTTCGGCAGGAAAGACTATCAGCAGCTTGCCGCCATCAAACGGATGGTTGCCGACCTGAACATGGATCTGGAAATCGTCGGCATGCCGACCTTCCGGGAACCGGACGGCCTGGCCATGAGTTCGCGCAATGTTTATCTGAACAAAGAAGAGCGGGCGTCGGCGCTTACGCTGGTCGGTTCACTGAAGATGGCGCAGAAACTTTATGCCGAGGGCGAAAGAAACGCGGTCAAAATCATCCGGCAGGCGGAAAAGCTCATCACGAGCGCGCCCTTTACCGCCATTGATTATATTAAAATATGCGACGCGGCAACCCTGGAAGACGTCCTGGAAATCAAGGGAGAGGCAGTGATGGCCCTGGCCGTCAAAGTGGGGAAAACGCGGCTGATTGATAATTCCGTTTTGGGCGATAAGCTTGAAGCGTAAAAAATTTTGGGACAGGGGAGAGAAAAGAAGCCATGCAGAGATTTATGATGAAATCGAAAATCCATCGCGCCACCGTAACGGACGCCGATCTGCATTATGAAGGCAGCATTTCGATTGACGAGAAGCTGATGGAAGAAGCGAACATGGTGCCCTATGAACAGGTGGAGATATACGATGTCAACAACGGGGAGAGGTTTTCAACGTATATCATCAAGGGCAAGCGAAACTCCGGCACGATCTGTCTCAACGGCGCCGCCGCCCGCAAAGTCGCCAAGGGCGACCTGGTCATCATCGTCACTTACGTGGCGGTGGACGATGCGGAGGCCAAAACCTGGAAGCCCAAATGCGTCCTCGTGGACGCGAAAAACAAAATTAAAAAAGTCTCCAAGTAAAACGTTTCCATTTGTAGTCATTCCATTTCTCAGGGATGTTCCTTGTTATTCCCGTTGAGACCTGAAAAATGTCATTTCGAAAGAGCGAAGCGACTGAGAAATCTAAAGATCCCTCATTGCATTCGGGACATGGATTTCTCCCTTCGGTCGAAATGACAAAAATGGCGACAATGCAACTGCTTCATTAAATCACTGATCATTTAATCCTTTACTGTTACGGCTTCATCTGCTATCTTTTTTTCGCTTTTTACCGTCCGGGGCCGCCTGCCGTTTGGGTTTTATTGCCCCATCTCTTTACATACAGGCCGCCCGGGGGCATTCGTTTTTTTCTATGCTCTACAACAGTAATGATTGAAAGGGGTGTGCAGCCATAACAAGAGGGAACATTTCAGGATGTTGCCCGGAGTCCTAGTTAAGAAAAAAAATAAATAATTTCTGGATTTCGAGACAATTGATGTCAGATTATTTAGATATTTTCGAAAATTTTGAAAGCTTAATATTGGCAGAAGAATTCAGTGACTATAAAGAAAAGAATCTTCAGCCGTATTATTTTAGCACAGAGAAGAAAACAAAGCTTTACTGCGGTGATGCTCTGGAGATTCTAAGAAGGGTTCCTGATAATTGTATTGACATGATCTTTGCTGATCCCCCTTATTTTGGGAATCAATCTGGGCTAATTATAAATCGTAATGACGGACATGCAGCCACTTTTGATACTCAAAAAGCCAAATGGGCTTACTCAATGCCTCTTATACAGCAGTTTGAATTTCATCACGCGTGGCTAAAACAAGCCCAACGAATTCTAAAAGAGGGTTCTACCATATGGATTACCGGCACATATCATAGCATTGGTGTCGTCAACGTTGTTTTGCAAGATTTGGGTTTCAAAATTCTTAATGATATAATCCTTCATAAACGAAATGCGCCGCCCAATTTCTGTGGCTCGTGCTTTCGAGCGGTTACAGAGACAATGCTGTGGGCCAAAAAAAACACTAGGGGTAAAACAAAATTTAATTATAAGAAAATGAAAGAGTTGAACCGTGGGACGCAAATGAAAAATATCTGGGAATATAGGGCAGAGAAAAATCCTTTCAGACATCCGGCAACAAAACAACCTGTGGTTTTAGAATATGCCATTTTAGCAGGAAGTAATGAAGGCGATTTGATTCTTGATCCGTTTGCCGGTTCCGGTACAACAGGATACGTGGCACAGGGACTAAATCGCAAATGCATTATGATCGAAATTGATATTAATTACTGTCAGTTAATTAAAGATAGAGTTGAGGGGAAATATGGCAAATATTCAAGGAAAACAGGAGCAGAAACAAGCTTTCAAGAAAAGACTTCTCGTTCACGTTGATTTATTCAATGACGCTATTTCGACACAGAACGGTGATTGGGTGGTGAAGGGGTTTATTGATGTTGCGAAAAATATTTACACTATTTCTGTCGACACAAAGGTGGTTTCAAAAATCATGGAACTGCTTCTTTTTCCAAAAATATGCCAGTTTGCCGAACAGAATAATTATAAAATGGTTTTATGCAAGGAACAAAATTTCTATCCCGATGTCACATTTATTGACAAGAATAACAACAAGTTTGCCGTTGATTTAAAAAGTACGTATCGAAAAAACACCACTGATGTAAACGGAATGACATTGGGGGCTTTCACGGGTTATTTCCGGGATCGTAACAGCAAAAAGAATATTACTTTCCCATATAAAGAATATGCAGGGCATTTTGTTTTAGGCGTTATATATTCTCGTACTGATGCAAGCCTAGATGAAAGAAAGATTTACTCGATCCAAGACTTGCAGAATATTACATCTGTGGTTCGAAATTTCAGTTTTTTTGTCGAAGAAAAATACCGCATAGCGCTTGATCGACCTGGAAGTGGAAATACGAAAAACATTGGATCCGTTACTAAAATTGACGATTTGATTCACGGGCGTGGACCTTTTACCGAATTGGGTGAAGATACTTTCGATGACTATTGGATGTATTATTTGACGAAAGATATGGCGAAAGTGGTTGATCTCAAGTGCGCTCCTTATAAGAATCTTCGTGAGTACAAAGAATATAAGAGGCTTAAGTAAAGATGCGCGCAACTGCAATAGAACCATTGGATAATCAACAGGAATTGATAAAATGTGTTCCAATGTTTCCTTCGACCAGGTTTCAAGGAAGTAAATTAAAGATTGTCGATTGGATTTGGGACTCGGTTAAACAATTAGATTTTGTCTCTGTTCTTGACTTATTCGGTGGGACAGGGAGCGTTGGGTACATGTTGAAGCAAAAAGGAAAGATTGTAACTTATAACGATATTTTAAAATTTAATTGGTATATTGCTCTTGCGTTAATTGAAAACGATGATTCACAACTATTACCGGATGATATTAATTTCATCTTGAATCAACACGAAGGTATAGAATATCCAACGTTTATCCAAGAGACGTTTCGAGACATCTACTTTACTGATGAGGAAAATATTTGGATAGATATCGTCGCTGCTAATATCAGAAAGATTGACGATATTTATAAAAAGGCCATAGCATATTTTGCATTATTTCAATCCTGTATCAGCAAAAGGCCTTTTAATCTATTCCATAGAAAAAATCTCTATCTGAGAAAATCCAACGTAAAAAGAAATTTCGGCAATAAAGCGACATGGGATACACCCTTTGATGTGCACTTCCGAAGATTTGCCAAGGAAGCCAATCTCGCTGTATTTACAAACGGAAAGAAAAATCGAAGTCTCAATGTCGATGCATTTGATGTCAAGGGCAACTATGATCTAATTTATATCGATACACCTTATATATCTTCCAAAGGTATCGGTACTGATTATTTAAGCTTTTATCATTTCTTGGAAGGATTGGTCGATTACGAGCATTGGCCGGGAATGATAAATGATCGTACAAAGCATAAATGTTTGAAGGGACAAGATAACATGGCGACATGGACCGATAAAAAAAGGATACACAAGGCGTTTGATCGATTGTTTCAGAAATTCAGCAATAGCATTCTTGTGGTTTCATATCGATCAGATGGAATACCGTCTGTTGAAGAGTTATTGCGCTTGTTGAATAAGTATAAGCAGAATATTCGGGAAGTAAAACGTAAAAATTATAAATATGTTTTAAGCACAAATCATTCGGAAGAAATATTGCTGATAGGTACATAACGCAAGTATTTAATGATTCTTTTGTGTGGTGGACCCCTTGACGCTATTTCCTTCTTAACTTCCCATTTTCTTTTAGCCTCTTTTTGCAATGCTTTTATACGATGCGTATTCCCGTTTCCAGAATCTCCTTGACGAAGTAATCGCTGGACGCACCCGATTGACATCGTCAGGGATATTTGATATCAATGTTATCAATTTTACCGGAGGTGAGCGAAATGCCAAAAAGACAGATTCTCATTCGGGACGTGCCGGAATCGTTGTACGAGTGGATTGAGAAGGAGCGGCACGCGAAGCGAGTGTCACAGAAGGAGTTTTTGCTCAAGGTGCTCGAAAACGCTGCGGTCCATTCATCAGGGGAAGCAGGCACGGCGGGACCATCGGCCTTCAGCAAAATGACGCTCGTTTACTGGAAGAGCAAGAAGTTCTGGCTCGGCAAACTGCTGGAGCACCCGGAAATCATGACGCAGGGGCGAACGCTGGAGGAATTGGAGAAAAACATCCGGGAAGCCTTCCTGCTGATGGCGCTGGATGAGGTTCCCGAGCAATATCAGATCCGTGAAGTGGCGATGGCATGAAACGGCAAGTACTGCTTCGGCGGCTTAAAAAAGAGGGCTGCGAATTGTTTCGTTCCGGGGGCAACCATGACATCTATGTGAACACGAAGACGGGCAAGAAGCAACCTGTCCCGCGACACAGCGAGATCGACGAGCACCTGGCGCGGCACATCTTGCGATATCTCGGACTGGAGCAATGAGAATCTTAGCTGGTTCAAACCTGCATCTTGAACTGGAATTCAATTAGTCTGCGCGTTTACCCGCGGAATACGGCGTGTACGATTTCCAGCCGTTCCGAGGCCTGCGCTCGGCTTAAAACTTCCCGCACGGCGCGCGGATCGGCGGGCTTGTCGATGCGGCGAACAAAGGATGTCCAACCGCCCAGCACCCGCTCCAGCAGGCCTTCGGGAACAGGCTGGCCGCCGGTGGCCATCGCGCAGCCGTTGTCCATAATCAGCACCTTCAGGGGAATCCGGCGCGCCTGCGCCTCGATCAATCCCATCTGACACAGTGACGCTGTTTCCTACTCAACTTCCCGTTGTGCTTTAGACTTTTTTGCAATACTTTTATGCAATCTGACAGAAAATATTCTGCGGCTGTGCAACGTTGCCGGTAGTTTTATGCTGCTCTGTTTTTATTTATCAGGCCGTGTGCTTTTTCACCCAGGCAACATATTTATCCATCCAGTCCTGCAGGAATTGTTTGCTGTCGGCGCCGATATTGCCGGCCTCATCAAACAATCCGTCTTTTGCTTGAAGAAATACTTCCGGTTGCCCCATCGTCGGCATATCCAGAAAAGCAAGAACATTGCGCAAATGCTGCTGGGACATGGCCGTGCCGATAGCGCCGATGGAAATACCGATCACACCGGCCGGTTTGTCTGCCCAGACGTTCTGCCCGTAAGGACGGGAGGCATGGTCGATGGCGTTTTTGAGAACGCCGGGAATGGAACGATTGTATTCTGCCGTGACAAACAAAACGCCGTGGGCATTTTTTATTGCGTTTTTCAATCGTTTTACCGCTTCAGCCTGATGGGCGTCATCATCCTGGTTGTATAAAGGCAAATCGCTGATTTGCGCCTGCTGGAAAGAGAATTCCGGCGGCGCCAGCTTCGCAACAGCGTTGGCCAGTTTGCGATTGAATGAATCTTTACGAAGACTTCCGACGACGACAGCAATCTGAAAATTACTCATAACATCCTCCTTGCCTTCTTATAAAATAAGTATTGCTACTGTTTTGTGACGACACAGGAACGCTGTTTCCTTGTGTGAATTATATGTATTCACTAGAATTTTGCAAGGAGTTATGCCGATGCTGTTGGATACCGGAATGTTGTTTCCTTCTTAACTCCCCTTTGTTTTTGAAATCCTTTTTGCAATGCTTCTATTCAATCCGTGTTCCCGTTTCCAGAACTGATTTTTAAGGGCGTTCTCCGAAGGAAAGATATTGAACTGACCGGTTGAGTGTGTTAACAGAGCCGGTAACGGATACAATCCTTTTTAAAAAACTCACTGGAGGAAGATATGGCTTTTCAGGAAATTGATAAAAAATTGAAATATAAGGTTGCGGATTTGTCGCTGGCCGGCTGGGGCAGAAAAGAGATGGATCTGGCGGAAAACGAGATGCCGGGGCTCATGGCGGTGCGAAAAAAATACGGCCGCCAAAAGCCGCTCCGGGGGCTGAAAATCATGGGCAGCCTGCACATGACGATTCAGACGGCCATGCTGATTGAAACGTTGAAGGAACTTGGCGCCGATCTGCGCTGGGCGTCCTGCAATATCTTCTCCACGCAGGATCATGCGGCGGCGGCCATCGCCAAAGCGGGCAGCGCGGCGGTGTTCGCCTGGAAGGGCGAAACACTCGAAGAATACTGGTGGTGTACGGAGCAGGCCCTGACCTGGCCGGACGGATCGGGCCCTGATTTGATTGTGGATGACGGAGGCGATGCGACCCTGCTGATTCATCAGGGCGTCAAAGTTGAAAAAGATCCGAAGCTGCTTCGGCAGAAAGCGGACAACAGGGAATTCGCCATCATTATGGAGAGGCTCGCGCAGTCCTTTCAAAAAAATCCCAAACGGTGGCAGAAAGTGGCGGCCGGAATTCGGGGGGTGTCGGAGGAAACAACCACCGGCGTCCACCGGCTCTACCAGATGCAGGCCGCAGGCGAACTGCTGTTTCCGGCCATCAATGTGAACGATTCCGTCACGAAATCGAAATTCGATAATTTATACGGCTGCCGGGAATCTCTGGCGGACGGGATCAAACGGGCGACGGACATCATGATCGCCGGAAAAATGGTCGTGGTTTGCGGTTACGGCGACGTCGGAAAAGGCTGCGCCCAATCCATGCGGGGATTCGGCGCGCGCGTGGTGGTGACGGAAATCGATCCCATCTGCGCCCTGCAGGCGGCGATGGAAGGCTACGAAGTGAAAACGCTGGAAGAGGCGGCCCCCATGGCCGATATTTTTGTGACGGCCACGGGTTGCTGCGACGTGATTACCGGCAAACACATGGAAAGCATGAAAGATGAAGCCATCGTCTGCAATATCGGCCATTTCGACAGTGAAATCGATATGCACTATCTGGAAACCAGCAGAGTCTGCCGTAAAGAAACCATCAAGCCGCAGGTAGATAAATGGACGCTGAAATCCGGACGCTCGATCATCGTCCTGGCCGAGGGGCGCCTGGTCAATCTGGGCTGCGCGACGGGGCATCCGAGTTTTGTGATGAGCAACAGTTTCACCAATCAGACGCTGGCGCAGATTGAACTGGCCACGAAGAAATACAATGTCGGCGTTTACACGCTGCCCAAGAGACTCGACGAGGAAGTGGCTCTGCTGCATCTGTCGCGTCTGGACGCCAAAATTTCAAAATTGACGAAGAAGCAGGCGGAATACCTGGGCGTTCCGGTGGAAGGTCCATTCAAGCCGGATTATTATCGGTATTGATTTTTTAAAGACGTTTCACCCGTCTCGGGAGGCCCGCACGGCCTGCGGCCGGGGGTGTTGCCGGCAAAGCCCGCAAAGATCTTTACAGGGGGGGGCGAGATAGCAGCCTGGGAGGAAATCCCGCAACCAGACTGTTGCCCGAGATATCACTTTGAGCGGCCATTGAGAGCGTTTTGTTCATAATTGAAGGCCTGCGGCCTTCCCGGCAAGGAAGGCATTCAATTTTTTATTGCGCTCCGCAAATGCTGCGCGCTCCCGGTCTTGGCGAAGTCCCGTATCAAGTACGGGATAAACTCCAGATCAGCCTTTGACAACTGTTTGAGCCGAAGGCCTAGTTTTGTCATTGCCTTTCGCAAGCCTTAGATTTATACAAAACGCTCTCAGGCAAGCGAGAAGGATATCTGGGGCAATAACCCGTCAGGTTCTGATCCGATAGAACAGCACGGCTCCCAGGCCGCCGAAGAGGATGTTGGCGGTCCAGGCCGCCAGGAAAACGGGCAGCGTTCCGGATCTGCCCAGAGACATGCTGAAAGCGTGAACAATCCAGTAGGAAAAGCCCAGGAATAATCCAAGCGCCAGACTCTGCATGATGCCGCCGCTTCGCTCCGAGCGGACGGAAAACGACATGCCGATCAGAACAACAATCAGACAGACGAGCGGGAAGGCGATTTTACCCTGCAAATCGACCAGGTATCGCGAGACGTCGTACCCTTCCGCCCGGATCTTCTTCACGTAGCGCCGCAGTTCGAAATACCCCATCTTTTCCGCGTCTTTCTGAATAATCTTGAAGTCGTTGGGTCCCTCCGGCAGCGCAACGACTTTCTCTTTCGACCATTCCAGCGACGGGGGGCCGTTGGGCTGAAAGGTCGTGACGAGCAGATTGTAAAACACCCATGATTGGTTTTTCCATTCCGCCCGTTCGGCGTCGATGCGGGTTTTCATCGTGAAGTCGGGGTTCAGACGGTTGATGGTGACGCCGTGCAGGATATTTTTCTCAACGTCAAACATTTTAAAATTGTAGATGGCATTTTGACTGCGGTACCAGATTTCATTCTGCTTGAAAAACCCCAGGGGTTGCTGCTTCTGCACTTCTACCTTGATAATATGTTCCATTTTCTGGACGCTGGCGGGTGTGATCATCTCCGTGAAGAAGAACAGGAAGACGGACACGGCCGCCGCGACGGCCAGTACGGGAAGAGAAATGCGGTAAAGACTGATTCCGTTGGCTTTCATGGCCGTAATCTCGCTGTGCTTGGACAGAAAGCTGTAGGTCAGCAAAGTCGCGAGCAGGACAGCGACGGGCAGGGTCATGGAAATGACAAAGGGGATGGAATACAAAATATACGAGGCGATTTGGGCCACCGTGGCATGGTTGCTCATGAACATGCGGCTTTTCTCGAAAAAATCGATAATCAGGAAAAGCATGATGAACGACACAAACGTGATCAGGAAAAACCTGAGAAATTCTTTCAGAATGTATTGATCGATCAGTTTCACGAGTTCATCCTCTCGGCTTTTCGCCTTGAAAAATCGCGATCAGCGTCTGGGAGACGGAAATCTCCCGGTGGGCCAGGTAAAACAGAAAAACACCCAGCAGCGCGAAGAGCACATTCGGCGCCCAGACGCCGAGTGCCGGGTCCATTCTGCCGTTTTCCACCAGGGCTTCTCCCCCGATTCGCAGCAGGTAATAGGCGGCCACAATGATGAGGCCGACGGCGAAGCCCCGGGATTTTACGGCCCGATGGTGCGTGATGCCCAGCGGCATGGCCAGCAGTGCGAAGAAAAGACAGGACAGGGGGATGGAAAACTTTTTATGCACCTCAATGGCCAGTTCCCGCACGACCGCATCCGCCAGCGCCGGTTTTTTCATTCGCTCCAGAAGCTCCGACAGAGTCATCTCGGTGCTGGACTTGGATTCGTCGGTAAAAGACGCGAACGTTGACGACAGGTCAAGGTTGATGTCGTAGCTTTTAAAATCCACTTTCCGGTAATTTTTCAAATCTTTGCCCACGGTGTGAATCGAGCCGTCTTCAAGGCGCAACTTCAAAATCATCAGCTTCGGATCGGCCACCAGGAAGGCTTTCTTTGCGAGGATCGTGTTTTGTTCGCCCAGGACTCGGCTGTCCGAGATGATCACGTTTTCCATCGATTCCCCGTCGGCCGGAACGGTATCGGCATACAAGAGCAGTCCTTTGAAGTCGGCGTTGAAAACTTTTTCCTTGATGCCGATGCCGGCATTTTGCGAGGCCAGTTCAAAGAGAAGCCGCTTGGAGGCGAAGTTGCTCTGGGGCACCAGAAAATATCCGATGACCATGGCGCAGGCAAAGGCCATCAGGGAGGCGACCGCCACCGGATAAGAAAGCTGAAGCAGGCTGACGCCGGACGCCTTCAGGACCGTGATTTCGTTGTCGGCGGACAGACGGCCCATGGCAATGAGGATGGAAACCAGAAGCGCGATGGGGATGGTAAACAGCATGAAATTGGGCATGATCAGAACAATCAGATGCCCGATGTCCAGAACCCGGATGCCTTTATTGACCATCAGGTCCATGATCTGCAGAATTTTGCCCATCAGCAGCACAAACGTCAGGACAAAGAGAATAATGATGAAGGGAAGGGCGATTTCCCGGAATATGTAGCGATTGATAATTTTATTCATAGCGCACTTTAAAAATTTTGAAAAAAACTATCACGCATCGGCGTTTTTGCACAAGGAAAACATGCAGCCATGACAAAATGGTTTTCGCCCGCCGGACGCTATTGTTTTGTTGACAGTCGGGTGTATTTTGTCTATATTCCTTGCGAACTTTGCCGAACCTGCCCGCCGCTGAAGGGAATAGATCTGATCGTGAAGATGAATGCCATGCGCCGGATCGATTAGAGAGATTTGACGGCTTCGTAAAAAGTCAATTTCGCACTCTTTTCGTCATACCGGCGAAGGCCGGTATCCAGTAATTACAATGAGTTATGGACCCCGGCTTTCGCCGGGGTGACGGTGTGGGTTGCTTTTTACGAGGTCGTCAGATTTGAATTTTGTCATTTCGAGGAGCGTGAGCGACGAGAAATCTTAATGCTTGTGAAGATTGATAGGTTTCTCCCTTCGGTCGAAATGACAAAAATGGCCGTTAT
>ERZ795061.4803-NODE-4803-length-11297-cov-4.916296_pt1 | contig 11297 bp, 4 predicted proteins | sample MGYA00375145_ERZ795061 | MGnify/ENA primary metagenome ERZ795061 (study PRJEB30190, sample SAMN05720144) | anaerobic digester metagenome | isolation source: active sludge of municipal wastewater-treating anaerobic digesters | place: USA | collected 2014-12-22 ... | reverse complement strand
ACAGATGGATTTTTACTGAACACCGTGAGTGATGGATTGTACTACCAATGGACACCGGCTACCTATCTCAATAACAGCACGATCAAAAATCCGTTTGCCACGCCGCTCGCCACTACTACGTATCGTGTGCGGGCCAGCATCGGTAAATGTTATAGTGAAGACGATATCAGCATCAAGGTTGTTCCCTACCCGGCCGCCAATGCAGGGCCTGATGCATTTATATGCACCGGTCTTTCGGTACAACTGAATGCAACAGGCGGCAGCAGTTATGCCTGGAGCCCGGCAACTTTCTTAAACAACCGGCTCATCCCAAATCCAGTTTCCATCAGGCCAGGAGCCAGCATTCAATACATCGTTACGGTGAGGGATACGCTTGGCTGTCCTAAGCCGGTGAAAGACACGGTTTGGGTAAGGGTTTACCCGGCGGTGGTTGCCGATGCCGGCCCCAGAGATACAACGGTAGTAAGCAGTCAGCCATTATTCCTCAATGCAAGCGGCGGCGCTACCTATGTATGGTCGCCTTCTACCTGGCTCAACAATGCCAATATTCAAAACCCGGTTTCTTTACCGCAGGATGATATTTTATACATACTCACCGCCACTACCGCCGAAGGATGTGTGGGAACCGACAGCATACTTGTTCATCTTTTTAAAATGGATGAAGATATTTATGTGCCCAATGCCTTTACGCCCAATGGCGATGGAAACAATGATGTGTTGCGGCCCATATTGCTGGGCATGAAAGAACTGACCTACTTCCGGGTGTACAACCGCTGGGGTGTATTAATGTTCTCTACCACCGAACAGGGCAAGGGATGGGACGGAAAGTACGGCGGCAAAGCACAGGACCCGGCTGCTTTTGTTTGGGAATGCGAAGCCGTTACCTACAAAGGACAGATAAGGAAGCGGAAAGGTTCGGCGGTATTGATACGCTAAGTCTCATTTTTATAATGATTGTCAGGCTGAGCATGTCGAAGCCGGGTTGCAGGGAAGGTATCCGCTTTCGACAAGCTCAAGCTGACATTTTTTTATAAAAAGGTTTCCATTCCTTTATTTTCACTTTGCTTCAATTATTTTGCAGCATGAATAAGATCGCTCTCATCACCGGCGCCACTTCAGGTATTGGAAAAGCCTGCGCCGGAAAATTTGCCGCCAATAAATACAACCTCATCATCACCGGCAGAAGAAACGACCGGCTGCTTGAATTGAAATCGGATCTTGAAAAACAATACAGCATTGCCGTGTTAGCGCTTTGTTTTGATGTGCAGGACAGGTCAGCCGTTGCTGCCGCATTCAAAGATCTTCCGGATCCATGGCAAAAGATCAACGTTCTTATCAACAATGCCGGGCTTGCCCTGGGCAGGGATAGTTTTGAAGACGCCGATATGAACGACTGGGAAACCATGCTCAATACCAATGTACATGGCCTGTTGTATGTAAGCAAGGCCATTCTTCCCTTTATGCTGAAGGAAAAGAAGGGGCATATCATCAACATGGGTTCAGTAGCCGGCAAGGAAGTGTATGAAAAAGGAAATGTGTACTGCGCCAGCAAGTTTGCCGTAGATGCCATTACTAAGGCCATGCGCATAGACCTGCTGAAACATAATATAAAAGTTACGGGCATTCACCCCGGGGCGGTGGAAACCGAATTTTCCCTGGTTCGCTTTAAAGGCGATGATAAAACCGCCCGCTCTGCCTATACCGGTATTACCCCTTTAACGGCCGAAGACATTGCTGATACCATCTATTACTGTGCTTCCCTGCCGGCCCATGTATGCATCAACGACCTGGTGATCACCTGCACCCAGCAGGCCGGAGGCTTTTATTTCCATAGAAATCAGTAGTTTATTCCCTTTATGAGGGCAATACCTGCGGCTTTTCTTCCGTTATAAAACAAAGAAAACCCGGCATTTGCCGGTCTTTTACTTGCACAAACCGGTAAAAAACCGTAGAATTGTAGTGTTATCCAGAACCTAAGAAAAAAAGCAAAATGAAAAACCGTATCATTTTACCCTTACTATTTGTATTGGCCTCCCTCAGCCAATCCTCTTCCGCACAAAAAGTCATCAAGCAAAACCCCTGTTCAACCCCATCTATTTTGGCGCAGGCCGACAGCATTAAAAAATTTTTAGCCAAACAGGGCTTTGAAGTGGTGAAAGAAGCTTCTATGCAAATGGAAAGCGAATATGAAATGCCCGTGATCGTTCCCTTAACCCAGGGAAGCTGGTACCAGTTCGTTTTCATTGGCGATATGAGTTCGAAACTGTACGAAGTAAGAATGTTCGACTGGAACGAGAAGCAGGTGGTTTACCAGAAAAAATACTGGGGCGATGTAGACGGCAATGTGATCAGCTATTCTTATATACCCCAGTTCTCCGAATACCACATGATAAAACCCGTACAGGTAAATAAGAAAAAGAAAGACCTGTGTGGTTATGTGATGTTACTAAAGAAAACAGAATAATTATATTAATACCCTGCCGGTGTTTAAAGAGGTCTCTGTTCATCAGAGACTTTTTTATTTCCCTGCGGAACGAACCCGGCCTGACGGGGACGTCAGACCGGTGCAGCATTATTGTGTCAGTGATATTCTCACCTGCACCCCTGCTCTTGTATTTACGATCGGTGCACTGGATGAGATATATGGATTAACCCGGCGCTGATCAAAATAGAGTTTTATGTTCACCCGGTTATTGAGGAAATAATCGATCGAAGGCGAAATGGTGATATCCCTGCTTCCGCCTGTTGCAAAATTATTATCCTGGTCTAAGCGGCTGTTGGCCGTTACGTTATCCCGTATCTTAAAGTCGAGCCTGAAATTGATCTCATTCTCCAGCTTGGTTCCATTTCCATTTTTACCGGTTAAGAATTTGGGCCACTTGATATTGAGGAAACTTAATGGGTTCTTCATTCCCCGTTTACGGTAACCGGCTCCAATGGAGAATTCGGTGCTGCGTGTTTCGCTTAACTGGAAATCTACCAGGCTTAAACTCAGTTGTCTTGTCTTGGCATATTCAAACCTTGCCTGCAACTGGTTGGTGAACATCATATCCACACCGATCAGCGGTGAGAACTGTTCGCCGATGCTGATATTAGGCACCAGGAAGTAAGGAACGTAGTTCTTAGAACCCGTATCATAGAAAGACGGGTATCCAAACCGGGAAACGTCCTGGTAAAGCAGGGCAGAAGTGAACCCGTTCATACTGAGGTTACCGGTATAGCCATGCGACAAGGTGAAGTTGGTGAATATCTTATCCAGGCCCTTTATACGGCTCAGGCCGCTGTAATCCAGTTTCCAGTTCAGTTTAGGCTTGATGCCGCGGAAAGGATTTGACTTGATGTTTGGATTGCTCTGCCTGATCAGCGAAACCTTTTCAGGGCTCTCTCCTGTATAGGCAGCAATAAATGCCGGTATCAGTACATCAATGGCGTATTTGCCATAGCCATAGTAATAACCTTCGGCATTGGGTGTGGTTTGGCCGTTTACAATATTATACTGGTTCGACTTTCCTAATCTTTCTGATAATATCACCCGGTAATCCTGGAATTTCTTAAAGGTTTCGGAAACACGGTTGGGATCAAATTTTCCGAACAGGGTTTTAAATGCTATGTATGAAACATCAAACCCACCACCTGCATACGGGTTAAGGTGATTGTATTTATGATTGATGCCGCCACTGGTATCGATGTAGCGGAAGGTTTCTGTATAATTTTTGTTGAATGTTTTACTCATGTTCAGGGTAATATTCAGGTCCCTGACGGGTTCTACCTGTGCACTTAAGGTAAGCCGCTGATCAAATGACTGTACAAACAACGAGTTGAACGTAGTGTCTTTCGTGATCAATCCTTTTGCAGCAGCCCGGTTGAGCCAGCCTGTATCGGGTTGTTGCCCCAGGATAAAACCAATGCCCGGCGCCATGCTCCTCCAGTTCTGTCCAACATACTTTGTACTGTCGGTATACCCGGGCAAACGGGTATGTGCATTTTCAGATAAAGAAACGTTCACCTGTTTTACACTGGTAAGCAGTTTACCAAACACTTTTTCGCCGGTGCTTACATAAGGCATGGCTGTTTTATCAACGATCTTTCTTGTCTTCACCACTTTTTGCCCGTTCTTCTTTATCACCGTGTCTTTTACTTTGGTGATCCGGTTGCGCCACTTGGCCCGGTCTTCAATATTGGATGGCTGATCTAACTGCTTTAGCCATTTTGATTTTTGATAAAGACGGGTAAAGTCTAACTGAAGCGTTCCTTCTTTCTGCTGCCCGTTTTCAATGATATTACCCAGTTCTACCGCCAGCCTTGAAGCACCCACCCATGTATACGAAGCCTGGTAACGGAGGTTCATGGTTGTCCAGTCGAGCAAAGGAAGTTTATTGGTAGGAACGGTGTACGTAAAGTTAGCGGTATGATTATACAAGGTATTTCTTCCGCCCTTCAACAGGTTCCGCCAAACGGTGTCTTTCTTCTCTTTTGTATCGATCCTGCCCACCGGTTCATCGATCCTTGAATTATTAGTGGCCGTAAAATCAAAGTTCAGCGAACGGGTCAGGTTCCAGCGAAGGATATAATCCCGCTGGAAAATATAATACTTGTCGTAGGTTTCGGGAATAGAATATTTGTTGGCCCCAACACTGCGTGGACGAATGGCTCCAAACTGCCTGTTCACATCGGCCCTGAAAGTTAACTGCGAAGGAATGAGGTTGAAGTTGAAATCCTTCACCAGGTCGAACCAATGCGTTTTTGTTTTGCGGAACAGTCTCTTGAACGGTTCTATATACCTTGGTTTGGGTGAGAAATTATAGCCAAGCCCGTAGCGGTGTTTAACCACTTCATTACTTTCTATCAGCGGCGTATGGCTCTTTATCTTAAGGTACGAGTAGCTTATATCAAAGTTGGATATATCGTAGATCTTTGGCGCTTTGGTGCTGGTACGGTTCTTACGCACATTGGTAAAATTCACCGTGGTGGTTGAGTTGAACTCGATGGCATTATTACGTATGGAATCTTTTTCGGCGCCGGAAACGGTCTTCAGTTTATCCTTCAGCTTCACATCCATATCATACGGATCGTATTCGGGTGTACTTACATTTTGTGAGTAGCTGGCAAATACGGGGATAGACAAAGCCGCACGTTTGGGTAACAGTTTTCCTAACTCCAGCGTAGCCGAAACATCAAACTGGTAAAAATTATCCCGGTACCGGTCGTTGGCCCTTTGCTCCAGTGTTCCAAAACCCTTTGTATGCATATTGCCCGAAATGGATAGTGTTCCCAGGTCGGCCAGGTTAACATCCACCCTTCCCAACCCGGCCCATCCGCCTTCTTCATCGATCGATGAAAGCCGTAATTCATTAACCCATACTTCCCCACAGGCCGGAACCAGTTGTTTGGTATTTTCCACCGAAATTAAAATGCCCCGTATCTCGGCCAGGTTCGGATTACCCATTACAGAATAGGTATGCCCGTTACTCTGCGGCTTCCGGAAGATCACATTTTGCGGAGCGCCCACACTTCCGTTGCGTTCCTGTTTTATTTTTACCAGGGTTTGAAGATCCACATCCAGTGAGTTAAGCGGGTTCCAGAGCGAATCGTTGTATTGGTTAGAGCCGGGATCAAACCGGGATGCCGCATCAAGCGGTGTAAGCTGTAAAGGGATGCGTATCTCGTAATAGTTATTTACAAAATCGGTACCCATACGTATCACGGCAGTAAGATCGTTACTGAAAAGTGTGGTGCTCAACTCTTTTTTCTCGGCATGAATATACATCTGCAGTTTGCGGAACTGGCGAAGGTCACGGTTGGCAAATGTCTGTTGTACACCTTTTGTATCGTCTTTTGCCAGGTTACAGAACTGCAGGCTCATGGCCTGTTCGTTCAGCAACAGGTTAACGCCGTTGTTGCTGAGTGTTTGCACCCTTGCAATTTCAGTTGGTGTGCGGTAAGGCAACGGCGTGCGCTTGTCGTTCTCTTCAATATTAACCGCTCCCTGGTTGAATGTGGTACCGGCAAGTGGCGGAGAATAATTTCCTGATGTATCGATCTTGTACTGGAATTTGCGCCATACGTTTCTTGTTAACTGAAGCTCTGCGAAACGAAGCACCACGCTGTCTTCAAAACCCGTTAAGAACATCCGGATAAAACGGATGGATTTAAAATCGGGTATGTTACCGATCTTACGGTTGTATTGCCCGATGGGGATGCGGAACTGGTACCAGGTCTCTGCCCTGGGTGTTCCATCCACCAGGGTTACATTCACCTGCTTTTTATCTACAATATAGTTCTTCCCTATTTGCATTTCTGTGGATGTTCTCGGCTCTATATCAACAATGTATTGAAAATACTCTTCGGTCTGGTTCAATGTATTATCACGGTTCAGGTCTTCTGCATCGGGATAAAGTGTGGCGGCAGATGAATACGATGTGCTTGTTGACGCAACCGGTGAATTACCCTGGGGGTTATTGAATTTTTTATACCGGCCCAGTATTCCCAATCCCTGCTGGTCGTAATCATCGCCGCGGTAGTAATGATAATTATCAGTGGATGCATCCAGTAAAGCATTTTGGTACGCAATGGACCCGGTACCAAGTGTTGCGGCAATTTGTTGAAGGTATGCCGACCGTTTGTTTGCTTCTGCCGTATCATCCAATCCATCAAAACCAACATCCTGGTATTGGCGGTCGTTGGGATCATTGCTGAATGCATTGGTTACCTGTACGGGGTTCAATGGCACTCTTCCCCAATTTGAATTTTCCACCGGCGATGGTGCATTGGGAGTAGGTAATCCGTTCTCGTAAAAGCGTTTCCCGTCTTTTAAAACATCTTCCGAAATATTTCCGAGGTTGAAATATAATTTACCCCCGGTTGAACTTTCAATATTCGGGTTGGTCAACGGCGCTTTAATGAACGGGTCCTGCATCCAGAATTCTATGAATTCAATATTGGCAGTTTCAAAATCGGGCTGATCGATATTCCGCATTAAGCCGCCCCAACGCTGTTTGGGGTTCTGCAACTTACCGGTTGGCGTAATACCGGTGGCATCATAGTTATACGGCCCTTTATCGGTTGGGTAATAAGCCAGGTCGAAGGTTATCAACTGGCTCTCACCAAACCCGGTGGTACGTTGCGGAAATATTTCCCTTTGGTAAACCTGCCGTACCCTTGGATCGCTTAATTCGGTGCGGTCGTTAATGGGATTATTTGAAGCCCGGTATTGTTGCAGAACGGGTTCTACCTGGTACCAGGCGATCCGGGCCCGGTTCCTTCCTGCATTAATATCATCATTCAGACTGGCTTCGGGGAAAAGAATGGCGTTAGTTAATTTTTCTGTTGCACCAAACGGCACGGATGCATGCGCCCAGCTGATCGGCGGAAATCTCAGGTCGAGACCCGATTGTGTTCCGTCAAAATCATCGATGTTGATAATGCCTTTTGAGCCTCTGCCGATCTGCGGTGCATGACCTGGTTTCAGGTAAGCGGCTTCGGCAAAAAGATTTACCGAAGAAGGGGCCGTGGTTTGATAGAACGGCAGCTTGTCTAATATCTTGGTAAGCCGGGGGGCGTCTGTTTTATAATTTACATCCAGCCCATACATGGTGTTGCGGATGGGTTCATTAGTGCCTCCGGCATTGCTGTTATCGTAACTTACTTTGCTGAAGAAAGGACGTTCGCTCAACCGTACAATGGTACCGCCGATCGACAATTGTTTTTTGGCCGTGTTCTTTGCCATATAATCCCAGCGCAATGCCATATAACTTCGTTGCTGCAAACCAAAGCCGGCATTGTTCTCATAATTTACCTGAACAGGTATGCCCGAGTTGATGATGGCTGAGTTAGTGATCTTAATGGTTCCCAGGTCGTAGTTGATATCGTAATCCACACCTTCTATCAGTTGTCGCCCGCCAGCAGAAACCGTTACAGAACCTTTGGGAATATTATAGCCGATGCTGATATCGGAAGAACCGGAGATCTTAGCCGATCCCTTTAATACAAAACGGTTAAGGTTGGGATACTGTTGCGCCACAGCTTTGATGGAATCATACAGCGCATAGTATAAACTGTCTTTAATGTTTGGAACTACAAGCGCACTGGTATCTGTATAAATGCCTACGGCAAGGTCACGCCCGAATGGTTCCAGTACCGGGAACATCACCCGGCTGTATTGTGAGTATACTGTAAATCCTTCCACATAGTCAAACACTCCATCCGGTTGCGGATCAAGTTGATTATTCAGCCGGTCGAGGTTAATGAGTGAAATGATGGGGAAGCCCTGGTTCTTATTACCGAAAGGAACATAACGCTTCCAACCTAACCCGGGTTCCTGGTAAAGTACGTCTAATTTAAAATCAGCCGGTGTAAGCGTACCGTAGCCGATGGCATACACATTCTTCAGCATCAATTTCCAGATGGGTAAGGTGGGGCGTTGCGATGTTGCCTTCAGTAATTTTAAGAACAATATCTTTTGTGTGGCAAGCGCACTATCAGGAGGAATATCCTGCGAGAATTCACCCACCTGGAAGATCTTTCCGTTGAAAGAATACTGGTAAGCCACCGCCAGCACTTCATCTGTTTGCAAAGGCTGACTTAAAGAAATAAATCCGGCCTGGCGGTTAAACACGTATTGCGATGAATCTAATTTGCGGGCAAAGGTTTTTTCAAAATCCTGAACGGGTGCCAGTCCTAAACCAACCAGGTTATTGAATACCAAGGAAGAACTGCGGTTTGCCGGGTTAGCAATGATACTTGCATACAAAGGATTAGATGAATTCGACGGTATCTGTGAAACAGGTCCCCCGCTTTCGCCCAGGCTGGCCAAACCCACCACGTCTCTTGTTTCGGTGGTGGTGCCGTTTCGGTTGGTAACCCATACTTCCAATCGCAGTATCTGCACCGGTGCGGTAATGGCCGGCAGTTTTTCCATCACCTTGTTGTAATTCTCTTTAAAATACTGCGCCAGTAAAAAGTGCCTGTTCTCTTCGTATTCATCTGCCTTCAGTTCAAATAACTGCGAGGCAGTTCCGCCTTGCAGGTTGGCCGATTGGCGCTGCGATTTTTGATTGGCCACCACGCCGGTAATGAACAGTTTGCCAAACTGTGCCGTTGTTTTAATACCAAACAATTGTTGGGCGCCCGGTATCAAGGTACTGCGTGAAGGAAAGGACACATTACCCAGTTCCAGCCGTTTGATGATCTCATCATCCAGGCCGGTATAATCTAATTTCAACTGGTTGTCTTGTCCAAAGTTGGCCAGTGTATTATAGTTAATGGGAAATTTCAGTTTGCCGCCGATGTCTGCATTCACATTCACCTGGGCGTTCATGTCAAAATCAAAGTTCCCGTTCTTCCGGGCTCTTTCGGGCAGGGTGGGGTTTTTGATGTTCTGTCCCTGGTAGCCGGCAGTAAGATCCACGTTACCTTGTGGTACGATCGTTATTTTTCCATTTCCGAATAAGCGGTTAAAGAGATTATCGTACAACGATAATTTGGGCTTTACCCTTCCGCGGTTAAGCACGTTCATCAGGTTGGCCCGCTTTTGAAAGTATTCTGTTTCCGATTGTTTGGCCCTAATCTTCCAGTATTCATCAAAACTGTAACTGGTGGTGGTGCGGTAATAACGGGTACCTATTTTTTCATAAACGATATAGCGGCGTGTTTTGGGATCGTACACTACCGAATCCCGGATATTGGACGGACTTTTAAGATCGAATGTGGTTCGTTGTTCACCGGAAAGTACATCACCCCTTCTGTCGCGGATGGGATAAGGTAAATTGCCGGGAACGGTATCGGTGGTATTTGGTAAAAGTATCGGGTAGCGTGGGTTGGCCGAAGCAGAGGTTGGCTTAAACAGCAATAGTGTTCCCACTAATACCATACAGCCAATTAGTTTCAAGTCATTTTTTCTAATAAGCAACATCCGGTAAATCAGTTAACGTCGAATTCTTTCAAATGGCTTTAAGCGCTTTTTTAATTAAGTCTTCTAATTTCAATACAGATGGTTCAGCCAGGATGATCTTTTGGATGGATTGCTCTGCCTGGGATCTCGGTATGCCGAGGGCAGTCAAAGCATTTAACGCATCCTGTTCCAAACTATTGCCCACTTGTACGGAAAGGTTGGCATCCGGGGAATATTTCCCTATTTTATCTTTCAGCTCCAGAACGAGTCTTTCAGCCGTTTTCTTTCCAATTCCTTTGACGCTCTCCAGCAGCTTTACGTTGCTTTGAAGTATCGCCCTGCTCAGTTCCTCAGGCTTTAAGGAAGAAAGCATCATCCTTGCGGTAGCTGCTCCCACGCCTGAAATGCTCACCAGGAGCAGGAACATCTCCTTCTCCCCTTTGTCAAAAAAACCATACAATATATGGCCGTCTTCCTTCACCTGCAGGTGGGTATATAACTTACCCTGCTCCAGGCTTTGAATATGAGAATATGTGTTAAGGCTGATATTAACTTCGAACCCGATGCCATTTACATCAATATAAACCAGGGCCGGGGTTTTATACGTAAACTTTCCTTGGAGGTATGCGTACATAATTAATATACAGTCAATAGCGAAAATAAGGATATTTTACCAGCTACCACCGTTAAAAAAAGGGTAAGGTTTTTTCTGTATTTTTACTTTTCATTAATGCCTCAAAACATACTAAGTTAAACACCGGTTTCATGCAAAAAATACAAGCTGCTGTTACAGCCGTAGGAGGTTATGTTCCCGACTACCGCCTTACCAATTCTGAACTGGAAAAAATGGTTGATACCAACGACGAATGGATACGCACAAGAACCGGAATTGAAGAGAGAAGGATACTGAAAGAAGAAGGTAAAGGAAGCAGTGACCTGGGTGCCCCTGCTGTGCTGGAGTTATGCAAAAAGCGCGGGATCGGCCCCGAAGAGATCGATTGTATTATTTGCGCCACCGTTACCCCCGATCTTGTTTTTCCTGCAACAGCCAATATTATTGCAGACAAGGTAGGCGCTAAAAACGCTTTTAGTTTTGATATTGGCGCCGCCTGTTCCGGTTTTTTATATGCCCTTACCACCGGCGCTGCCTTCATTGAAAGCGGCCGCTATAAAAAAGTAGTGGTATGCGGGGCAGATAAAATGAGTGCAATAGTCGATTATACCGACCGTGCCACCTGCATCATCTTTGGCGATGGCGCCGGTGCTGTGCTGCTTGAGCCTTCCACTGAGGGGCTTGGCATTCAGGATTCTATTTTGAGAAGCGATGGCAGCGGCTGCCAGTTTCTGCACATGAAAGCGGGCGGGTCTAAAAAACCAGCCAGCATAGAAACAGTAATGGCCCGGGAGC
>ERZ795061.4792-NODE-4792-length-11314-cov-6.300826_pt1 | contig 11314 bp, 9 predicted proteins | sample MGYA00375145_ERZ795061 | MGnify/ENA primary metagenome ERZ795061 (study PRJEB30190, sample SAMN05720144) | anaerobic digester metagenome | isolation source: active sludge of municipal wastewater-treating anaerobic digesters | place: USA | collected 2014-12-22 ... | reverse complement strand
AATTCTAAAATTTCCGTATAAAACTTCTTCGACCGTTCATAGTCGGAAACAATAATTGCAATATGATGAATTCCTTTTATCAAGTAAAAATATTATTCGTAATTATAAATAAGGGTATGATCACACATTCTATCTATTTCATTTGTAAAAGTAATTTTCGAAAGTCTGTTTGACGAGTCATATTCAAAAATCTGTGTTTCGATCAAAACAGGCTTTCGGTTCATTTCTTCGCGACGGAAGATTTCAGATTTCATTAACTTTGATTCTGAATACGTGTTTTTTGAAATAGTGCATTCTGAGGAGGAAGTACAAACTGTATTTTCAATTTCATTTTTCAGATCATCCATTTTGATAGTCTGAATAACAGTCGAGCCTTTCTGTACAAGGTTGTCCCAAGTAATAATATCTTCATTCGCTTTTTTTGAATGTCGTCTTTTAAAGATCATTGAAGCGGTACTATCGCCGCTGAAAAGAGTGTCGATTGAATATTCATTGTTTTCATTGTAATAGATCTTATTGTATCGAAGTAACTTTCCGCTGAGATCTCTATGAATTTTTGAAATTAAATTTCCATTCGAATCATACACAAACTCAGTTTTTCTTTTTGGTTGTGTCGATGATTTTATTTTCTGAGCCTGATCGTATTCTTCAGTAGATTGCAATACCTTGTTTGTACCGTTGCAATCAGCCCGGAATTCTTTTTTGACTAAGAACTTACCTTGTCCAAAAATCGTTGCTGAAAATAGTAAGAGGAATAGTAATAGTGTAGTTTGCTTGGATTTCATTCTTTATATATATCGAATTGTTCAAAAGTGATAACACCAAAATCTTTAGGTGTTGTAATTGTACTATCGGTTGGTAATTCAGGATTCACAGCGCTGAAATTTTCATTTTCATCTTTTGCAAGAACCCACGATCCATTTGTGTTTTTAGAAAATGTAGAGACGCGTCCCCATCTCATTACGGCGCCACCATAATGTGAAATACTGAAACTCTCATTTTCAATGCTGATACCAACATACGGATCGCCTATAACCCCACCACAAATCACACAATAAACAGCATTCATACTTCTGGCATTAACTGAATAGCCGCTTGCTGTCCCATAAAGAATAATTGTTTCACGTTTGATTGTATTCTCACTGATTGCAGCAATGCTGTCTTCATTCTTTTGTTTAAGAACGATGATCATGTCGGTAAATTGGTCATTATTCAGATTACCGGAAACACTATCTCTGATTTCATAGCCGTTCGGAATTATTTCCTGCAGACTTGTGGCAATGGTGAATTTAGTGGCCAGTATGAAGATAAAAATCAGCAGCTGATATTTTTTTTGCTTCATTATGAATTTGTAATGGTTTTGAAAGGTATTGAAATTGTATGATGGTATTCAGATATCAGACATTCAATTTTCACCATTAATTTCCGTTCAATGTTGAAAAGTATCAGGAAGCCAGCGCATATTATGCTTCAGGGTTTCTAATTTTGTATAAAACCATCGTAAAGAAATGAAAAAGATAATTTTGATTGCCTTGATTGCTTGTGGAATTCATGTAAATGCACAACAGATAATTGCCATGAAGTCTGGCGAGAAAATGAATGGAAAGGTTGAATCCCTTGCAAACGGTGTGGTTAACTTTCTATACAAAGGAAACTTAATGAAAATTAAAACTGACGAGATCTATTCGATCACATTTGGTGAAGTCGGTGAATCAGCCGGTGGAGAATCAACAGCTGCACTCCAGAAAGAAATAGGAGAGAAACAGATCATGTCAGGTTCGTATATGGTTCGTTATAAAGTTGCAGACAGAATTGTTTCAAAAGCTCCGCGTGTTGACAATTTAACTCAGGAAAAAGGAACAGTAGTCGTTGATGTTACCATTGACAAATATGGTCATGTGATGAAAGCCATTCCGGGTGCACCAGGTTCAACTACTAACAGTGAGTACCTGAAAACAAAAGCCAAACAAGCCGCTGAAAGTGCGCTGTTCAATAATGTCCCAACTGCGCCATTGGAGCAGAAGGGGTATATGGTGATTGTATTTTAGTCTAGGTTTAAAGTTCAAGTTCAAAGTTCAAAGTTCAAAGTTCAAAGTTCAAAGTTCAAAGTTGGCTTCGTAGGTGACTACAAGGCCAACTTTGAACCTTGAACTTTGAGCCTTAAACTATTTTACTTACTGCAACAATTCAGCATCCACTTCCCGCATCCATCTATTCTGTTCAGTATTCACTAAACCATGTTGGGTTTGTTCGTCGTATTCGTTTTGTGCCTGAACATATGCAGCCCATACTTCATCGAAAAGTGCTTTTACCTGTTGTTCGATTTTCATAGGACTTAAAGTTGTTTGCATTAATTGTTTCCGGAATCTTCGGGCGTACATTTCACAGATGTTGAAATGGTATTGTTCGTGCAACAACAGCGAATCTCTTTCACCGCCATCTTTTACCCATGAACTTCTTTTTATAAAACAAGCATCAAAATTTATATAGAGCGTTAAAGTTCCGCTTTGAATTTCAGGTCTGGCTTTGTAATAAAACATGCAATTACTTTCAGCCGCAAAATCAGATGTTTTAACAGGTCCAAGAAAATCTGTCCATGCTAACTGATATCCTTCGCTCCAGATAAGCGTGTCACCTATATCAGGTTTTAATCTGATATTGTGCAAAAATTCCACCACCACTTTATTTGCCATAGGAGGAATATTGATATTCTCTTTCATCCATTGGTCAAAATTCAGTAAAGATTGTTTCATGGCAGTAAGAATATTTTTTTCTGCTACTTCCGGAATATTTCCCTGAACATTCATTGTGGGTTTACCGTTGAGTTGAAACAATTCAAAAATTTCACCATCAATTTCTCTGTAAAAACGGATGGAGAAATCAAGGACATCCTGATGTTTTGCCGGACTTCCTTTGACATCTAATCTGAATTTCTTTAATTCCAATATGACCGGAATTGTGGTTGAGTCAAAGGTTACTGAGTGTTGAACGAGATCCAATAGATCACTTGTCAGTGATTTTTTAAAACCGGCAGTCATTATCTTTCCTGTGACCATTACCGTTCCTGTTGACTTATCATTTCGGCCGTCCCGGACCTCACTGATATGATAACCTTTCTGATTAATGTTCCAGGATTCAGGATGTAGGTTTAAGATGTATTCAGCAGAAAATAAGCGAAATGGAGTGGTCAGGAGGAACATCCAGACGAGGAAATAATTTTTCATTAGCAGACCCGGATTCTAACGTTTTTGGCAAGAATTTATTTGTAAATTTACAAACATCAAGCGGATAAGTTCTGCTTCAATACCATTTTAAAGGCCTCATTGTATGGAGATTGTATTTTTAATTGTTGGATTGCTACTTGGAGCAGTCATTGCTTACTTTTTTGTGAAGAACAAGCCAAATGCAGTAGAGAAGGAGCTTCAATTCAAAATTACTGAACTTGAAAGAGAAAAGAGTGTGCTGACTGACAGAATTCAGCAAATGATTCTTCAGCAAAAAAATTCAGACGATATCCTGAAAAAGGAAAGAGATCAAATCATTGCTTTGAGTTCCAGTCTGGCAGCAAAACAAGAAATGGTTAACAACTATCTCGATAAACTGGAGAATCAGAAAGCAGATGTTGAAAACCTGCAGAAGAAATTTACAATGGAATTTGAAAATCTTTCTTCTAAGATCCTTGAAGAAAAGAGTCTCAAATTTGTAGAGCAGAACAGAACAAATCTGGATGTTATTCTGACACCACTCAGAGAAAAAATAAAAGACTTTGAACAGAAAGTAGAGCAGTCTTATAAAATTGAATCTGCGGAAAGACATACATTAAAGGGTGAGATCAAAAATCTGATTGAATTAAATAAGCAGATCTCTGATGAAGCAAATAATTTAGCGCGCGCGCTGAAAGGGGACACAAAAAAGCAAGGCAATTGGGGTGAAGTAATTCTTGAAAGAATTCTGGAACGCTCAGGATTGGTTAAAGGTTCTGAATACGAAGTTCAGTATAATACTACAAACGAAGAAGGACGTCGCATTCAACCCGATATAATTATCAATCTGCCCGACAACAAACATATTGTTATCGATTCAAAAGTAAGTCTGGTTGCTTATGATGCAATGGTAAATGCAAGTACAGATGAAGACCGTGAGAAATATTTACGCGATCATATACTTTCAGTTCGTTCGCATATTAAAGGTCTGAGTGAAAAAAATTATCAGACATCAATTGGAATAAACACTCCTGATTTTGTTCTTTTGTTTATGCCAATAGAATCCTCATTTGGTCTGGCAGTTCAGGCAGATAATGAGTTGTTCACTTTTGCATGGGACAGAAAAATTGTGATCGTAAGTCCATCGACATTACTTGCGACGATGAAAACAATTTCATCTATCTGGAAGCAGGAGCGACAAACAAGAAACGCAATTGAAATTGCCAGACAAGGTGGTGCATTGTATGATAAGTTTAAAAACTTCGTAGACGATCTGATTGAAGTCGGTACAAAGATGAATGGTGCAAAGAAGTCATACGAAGATGCAATGAATAAATTATCTTCAGGCTCAGGAAATCTTGTTAAGCGGGTAGAAGACCTGAAAAAACTTGGGGCGAAATCAACAAAGGATCTTCCACCTTCTATTTTGGAAAAGGCACAGGAAAGTGTAGAAGAAGAATAACGATGGGCAGACTTATACCGGCTTTCATACTTGTATTAGTGTTCTCAGGTTGTTTTACAACGAGAGATTTAAGCAATACCAATCTGGCTTCTTTTTACAAGCCAAATGATAATGTTTATCATCCTGAATTTTCAGTCTGGAATCAGAAGGATTCTACGTTGATCCTTTATACGAAAGTACTTCCCGAAGAATTTCTTTATGTGCGGCAACCGGACAATGGCCATAAGTCATTTGTAAAGATCATAGCAGAAGTTGTGCGCTCGTATGACAATACGAAAGTGCTCGACAGCATATCTTCAGTGTTTTCTTTCGACATTCTTGATAAATCGACTCAGCAGGTTTTATCGATGAAAGTTCCTGTTAAACAAAATGGAGAATTAAAACTTCGGATAGTGATTTATGATCTCAATAAAGGAGCATATGAAGATTACTTTGTTCCTTTGGAAATTAACAGTACAATTTCCAGAAACGACTTTGCTTTTACTGATAAGGCGGGAAATATAATTCTGAAGAATTATTTTAACCAATCAGATAGTTTTATGATCCATTATAAAGATCCGGGTATCCGGACTTTATGGTGTAAGCATTATAAACGTCAATTCTTACTTCCTGCTCCACCTTTTTCTTTTGACATAAAAACTGAATTTGATTATACACCTGACAGTGTATTTCAAATCAGTGTAAATGATTCGACTTTAGTAAATCTTCCTGAGGAAGGATTTTATCATTTGCAATCAGATACAACCATTAAAGAAGGCGGAACAATCTTTCGCTTTGAATCAGGTTATCCGAATGTTTCAAAACAACAGCAACTCTTAGAATCACTGAGGTATCTTACATCTAAAAAAGAATTTGAGGAAATGCAAAAATCCACGAACATGAAAACAGCGGTTGATAATTTCTGGTTGTCGCGTGGAGGTTCTGAAGAAAAAACCCGTGCTTTGATCCGTAAATATTATGGCAGGGTACAAGATGCAAACAAATTTTTTACATCTTATACTGAGGGTTGGAGAACAGACAGAGGGATGATCTATGTGATCTTTGGATCACCTACCACTCTTTATCTGGGTGCTGAATCAGAAACATGGATCTACGGAACTCCAAACAGTGCATTAGCATTAAATTTCTTTTTTACAAAAGTGAATAATCCATTTACACCCAATGATATGACCTTGTCGAGAGCGCCGATATATGAAAGTAACTGGTATCGCGCTGTCGAAACATGGCGTCAAGGCAGGGCATTCAATAGTTTTAATTAGTATCAGAAAAAAGTATGTACAACAACAATAACAAAGGTAGTTTTCGTTCCCGTCGCCCAGAGCCAAAAGAAGACACGCAATTGATCTATGGAATTCGTCCGGTAATGGAAGCAATTCATGCCGGAAAAGAAATCGACAGAATGTTTATTTGCCGTGGAGCAAAAGGTGAGTTGATGGGAGAGTTGAAAGAACTTTTAAAGGAAAAGAATATTACCTATACAGAAGTTCCTATAGAAAAATTGCATCGCATCACACGTAATAATCATCAGGATGTTGTATGTTACATTTCTTCGATCACTTATCATAAGTTAACAGACATCGTTCCATTCGTTTTTGAGAAAGGTCAGGTTCCATTAATTTTAATTCTCGACAGGATAACGGATGTACGGAATTTCGGAGCGATTGCGCGTACTGCAGAATGTTCCGGAGTACATGCAATCGTAATTCCCGGTAGGGGAGCGGCTCAGGTTACTGCTGATGCCATCAAGACCTCTGCAGGAGCATTGAGCAAAATTCCTGTATGTCGCGAGAACCATTTAAAGCAAACAGTTGCCTATTTGCAGGAAAGTGGAATTCGTGTTGTCGCTTCAAGTGAAAAAGGGAGTGAAGATTATTTTAAATCAGATTTCAGCGGACCATTGGCGATCATTATGGGTTCAGAAGAAGATGGTGTAAGCAATGAGTTGATAAAATGTGCAGATGAATTATTACGTATTCCATTGGCAGGAACAATTTCGTCGTTAAATGTTTCAGTTGCTTGTGGAGTGATGCTTTATGAAGCCATCCGTCAACGTGCAAAATAAGAGATCTGGAAATGGATATTAAAAAAAGAAATGATCGGTTGCTGATATTTATTCTGGCAATTTCTTTTGTACTCCATTTCATTAACCTGAAAGATCTTTCATTATCCAATGATGAATTGAGTGCGATAACACGATCGCGCTATGATACATTTTCCGAAATGATCACAAAGGGCGTGTATATCGACTATCATCCTGCCGGAATTCAAACGTACATATTTTACTGGATGAAGTTATTTGGTGATGATGCATTTTTATTGCGGATCCCTTTTGTTTTGTGTGCATTTGGTTCAACAATTTTGTTGTATTTCATTTGTAAAAAGTGGGCGAATGAATTTATCGGACTGTTAACAATTATCACTTTCACTACCAGTTCGCTTGTCATTCAGTACACTCAGATTGCAAGAATGTATAGCACAGGAATGTTCTTTTGCCTGCTCGCAACTTATGGCTGGACATTTTTTCTTTTCAATGAAAGTGGTAAAGGGAAAATGAAATTTTGGTGGATCTGGCTGATTGGTTCCATACTTTGTATTCATAATCATTACTTCAGTTTTGCTTTTGCTGCAATACTTGGCTTAAGTGGAATGTTTTTTGTGAAAAAGGATCTTTTGAAATTGTATCTTTTAGGAGGTACAATAGCTTTACTATCTTTCATTCCGGAGCTGGGAATTTTCAAAGAACAGATGAAGACGGGAGATATCGGTGGCTGGTTGGCTCCGCCTGAAAAAACATTTTTGTGGGATTTCTTCTATGTTGTATTCAACAATTCAAAATTATTTATTGTCGTTGTTGTAGTCTGGTTGATCTTAGGAGCAATCTTCCCAATTCATTCGCCAAACATAACCCGCTGGAGAATATTATCTGTGATCTGGTTTATGTTTGTCTTCCTGCTTGCATATCTGTATTCAGTGCTCGGACATCCGGTCATTCAGTTTTCTACACTGTTATTTGTATTGCCATTCATTTTCTTTTTTATATTTTCATTTACGCCGCGATTCTTACTGAAGTATCAGTTACCGGTGATCTTATTTTTTCTATTTACGGGAATGTATAGTCTTATAGCTTCCGGATTTTATTCAAAAAATCATTTCGGAGTTTTCAAAGAAATTGCAGAAGATGTAAATTCATTTCCGCCGGATGTACCTGTTGTCGTTAATGTGATCAATCCGCAATATTTCAATTATTATTATTCTAAACTTGCCTCAAAACCCCGGCAGATAATTTTCAAATTAGAAAGTCCAAAAGATTATGGGCGGTTATTTCAGATCGTAGATTCCAGCACTTCCGATGAATTTGGTTATTCCTGGACGAACAGCTATCATCCGTATGAGATCCTTGAGGTCATTCGTTCGAAATATCCAAAACTTATTCAGAAGAAAATTTATTTCAACGCTACTTCCTATTTATTTTCAAAGTCAGGTGAGGAAATAAAAACGGACTCTGTTATTTATACTTTTATTAATGATTATGATGGCGATACGTTTATGCCAATCCATGAGACAGATGAACATGCATTCTCAGGAAAATATTCTGAATGGATGGATAGTACAAAAACATTTAGTACTTCAGTAAAAACACCTGTTGAAGAAATTCCCGAGTCTGCTGATCGGTATGCAATTTTTTCTGCGAAAGTATATTTTGACAAATTGCCTGAACAAGCTTCGATTAATTTAGCATTCGATGATTCAACACATTCATATCAATTCCATGGTGCGGGTTTAACTGATTATTGCCATGAACCGGGTAAGTGGTATTCGATTTTAATTTGTGGTGAATTTCCACGAAGCGCGAAGAAGGGAGATAAATTAACTGCCTATTTTCACAACCCTGCCGGTGAAAAATTCTGGATCGACGATTTCAAACTTGTTGTCAGAACTTCACATAATCCATATAAAAAATAACTCACTTTGCCACAGCACCACCTTCGTAAAGATGTTCTCTGTATTTTTTCGAAGGCGACTCAATGAATTTTCCAAGTCCGAGTTTATCCCAGATCTCGTCGATACGTTCAATTGTTCGGTCATCGGATGCCAGGATATTTGGCCAGTCACGTTGAAACCCATCGAACTCTTTTGTCTTTCTTGTCCCATCCATTGATAAATGCGAAACACCGGATTCATCTTCAACTAAAATGTGATCGCGTTTTGGATCAACATTATTTGCAAATCTCCATACGGCATCAGCAGTATCTGAAATGTCGAATGTGTGCTCGAGAAAAACAATAACTTTTATTTCCGAAAAATCTTTTCTGGCAAACAATTTTTTAGAAATTTCTTTGACATGATTCTTTCTGTTCTTTTCAATCGATAAGAAGAGAATTGAAATCCCGAGTTTAAGAACCTTATCGTTGATAGCTTTTATTTCAGGAAATTCATTTTGAATTTCTGTTATGTCAGGAGTTTTGTTGCTTGCTGAACCAAATGGAATTCGTCCTGAAAGCTCTTCATGAGTTTTCTTTGTGCCATCAATTCCGATTTTTCCACCGAAGGCCATCACAGAACAGCTGTGGTCAAGAACATCCACAGGTCCTTGAGTAAAATGAATGTCGTGCGCAGGATCAAAATTCTCACTTACATATTTTGCAACTTCACTGCTGTTGTGAATATTTACATCGCCATCAACAACAACCATCATTTTTGTGAACATCATTTGTCCGGCACCCCACAGACTGTGCATTACTTTACTTGCTTGTCCCGGATAATCTTTATTGATCTTCACAATAACTAAATTATGAAACACACCTTCAACAGGTAATACCATATCAACAATTTCGGGAACCATCGTCATTTTTATGGGCACAAGAAATATCCGTTCTGTTGCTTTTCCTATCCATGCATCTTCCTGTGGTGGTATACCAACAATTGTCGCAGGATAAACAGCATTCTTTCTGTGAGTGATACAAGTGATATGAAAGCGCGGATACATATCGGCTAAAGAATAATAACCTGTATGATCTCCAAACGGGCCTTCAAGAATATAATCTTCGCTTGGGTCAACATAGCCTTCGATAATAATGTCGGCATCTGCAGGAACCTGTACATCCTGAGTCAGACATTGAACCAGTTCAACTTTTTTCTTTCGGATAAATCCGGCAAGCATATATTCATCAACGCCATCAGGAAGTGGGGCAGTGGCAGAGTAAGCATAAACAGGATCTCCGCCTAATGCAATTGCAACAGGCATTTTCTGGCCAAGCTTTTTGTATTCATTAAAATGGCGGGCACTTACTTTATGACGATGCCAATGCATTCCTGTCATCTTCGGATCGAAAACCTGCATTCTGTAAAGTCCGACATTTCGCAAACCCGTTAATGGATCTTTAGTATGAATAACAGGAAGAGTAACGAACGGTCCACCATCTTCAGGCCAGCATTTCAGAACAGGAAATTTAGTAATGTCCGGATCTTTCATGACCACTTCCTGACATTCGCCTTTACCACTTATAATTTTGGGCATCCATGAAGCAATTGATCCAAGAGTTGGAAGCATTTTCAATTTATCTAAAATGCTATCTTTAGGAGTAGTAAGTTGTTTAATTAATGTTTCGATTTCCGCAGCAACATCATCAAGTTTTTCAACTCCTAAAGCCCAGGCCATCCTCTGTTCAGTTCCCATTGAATTAATGAGAACAGGAAAATCTGTTCCGTTGTTTTCAAATAACAGCGCCGGACCATATTGCTTAGAGATCCTGTCTGTAATTTCTGTGATCTCCAGTTCAGGGTTTACAAATTCTTTGATACGAACCAATTCACCTTTTTCTTCAAGTGTTTTGATCCAGTGTTGGGTATTGCGATACATAAAATTCAATTAGAATTACAAAGGTACAAGAATGTAGATGAATGGTTTAGATATTGATTTTTGTCTTTGATTTTATATTTTGGCTGTTAAGTCTGAATTTCATAGATTTATCGAAATTAACCCCACATTCTTATGAAGCTTAAATTTTACCTGTTTTTACTGATTTTAGTAACTTATTGTAAAGGAGCAGAGGCACAAACGATAACACTTGAAACCGATACTGTTTATCGAGGAACATATTTTAGTACTCTGGCTACAACTACAGGCGTAAGTCTTTGGGGATATTATCATTCATTTAGTATTACCTTATCAGGTCCATCAACAATTAATGTTTCGGCATATTGTGATCCATCAGATGTCATTCGTATGAATGGCCAGACAAACGTAACTACAACTCCCGGGTCTTATACATTATCCTTCACTGATTCAGCAGGAGTGTTACAAACATTTCCAAATGTTTTTTGGATATTATATCAGCCAATACCTCAAATTCCTGTTCTAAATTTTCCATTAGACAATCAGGTAATAACAAATACAAATTTCTCTCTAGAGTGGGATGGATCTCCAGGCTCAGTCGATTATTATTTTGAGCTTAGTACTGACTCAATTTTTTCAAATATCTATTATTACACTAACCAATATTATAGATGGACTGAATGGGATACACAAGGAAATTTACCAAGCGGTAAAACTTATTGGCATGTTAAGTGTAGGAATTATGTTACATCGGTCAGTTCGGCTTTTTCCCCAACCCAATCATTTGAAATCAATGCTTCACCTTCGTTAAGC
>ERZ795061.4790-NODE-4790-length-11320-cov-5.425122_pt1 | contig 11320 bp, 8 predicted proteins | sample MGYA00375145_ERZ795061 | MGnify/ENA primary metagenome ERZ795061 (study PRJEB30190, sample SAMN05720144) | anaerobic digester metagenome | isolation source: active sludge of municipal wastewater-treating anaerobic digesters | place: USA | collected 2014-12-22 ... | reverse complement strand
TTCGACTTCGTGCGCCTGCTGATCGACGAGCAGCTCGTGCCCGACGACGTGACGATCCAGGTGCTGACGCAGGCCCGCGAGCCGCTGATCCGCCGCAGCTTCGAGGCGCTGCAGGGCGCCCGGCGGGCCATCGTGCACGTCTACAACGCCACCGCGCCGGTGATGCGGCGCGTGGTGCTGGGCCTGGACGAAGACGCGACCGTGGCGCTGGCCACCACGCACGCCGCGCTGATCCACGACCTGGCGGCCGTGCAGCCAGGCACACGCTGGACCTTCCAGTATTCGCCGGAGATGTTCTCGGGCACCGAACTCGCGTTCTCCAAGCGCATCGTCGATGCGGTGACGGCGGTGTGGCAGCCCACCCGCGAACGCCCGTGCATCGTCAACCTGCCGTCGACGGTCGAGCACTCGACGCCGAACGTCTTCGCCGACATGGTCGAGTGGATGCACCGCCACCTCGAGCGCCGCGACGCCATCGTGCTGTCGGTGCACCCGCACAACGACCGCGGCACCGGCACCGCCGCGGCCGAGCTGGCGTTGATGGCCGGCGCCGACCGGGTCGAGGGCTGCCTGTTCGGCAACGGCGAGCGCACCGGCAACGTCGACCTGGTCAACCTCGCGCTGAACCTGTACACGCAGGGCGTCGGGCCGGGCCTGGACTTCTCCGACATCGACGAGGTTCGCCGCTGCGTCGAGCACTGCAACCAGATCCCGGTGCACCCGCGCCACCCCTACGTCGGCGACCTCGTCTACACCTCGTTCTCGGGCTCGCACCAGGACGCGATCAAGAAGGCCTTCGCCGCGCGCCGCGAGGGCGATCTCTGGGACATGCCCTACCTGCCGATCGACCCGAAGGACCTGGGGCGCAGCTACGACGCGGTGATCCGCGTGAACAGCCAGTCGGGCAAGGGCGGCATCGCCTACCTGCTCGAGGCGGAGTACGGGCTCGAACTGCCGCGCCGGCTGCAGATCGAGTTCAGCCAGGTCGTGCAGCAGTTCACCGACGACACCGGCAAGGAGGTCTCCGCAGCGCAGCTCCGCAAGATCTTCGACACCGAATACGGCCTCGGCGACCGACCGCGCGTGAGCGGCCTGCGCAGCATCGAACTGGCGGGCGGGGCGGTCGGCGTTCAGGCGCAGCTGGTCGTGGACGGGCAGGTCTGGGCGATCGACGGTCGCGGCGCCGGGCCGATCGATGCCTTCGTCGACGGCCTCAACCGGCACCTCGAGGCACCGCTGCGGGTGCTCGACTACCACGAGCACGCGATCGCCAGCGGCGCCGACGCGCGCGCCGCGGCCTACCTCGAGCTGCGCATCGGCGAGGCCACGCTGTTCGGCGTCGGGCTGCACGCGAGCATCGTCAACGCCTCGCTCGAAGCGATCGCCTCCGGGGTCCAGCGCGCAGCCTGGCGCGGTGCCTTGCCGGCCCGGCGCGTGGCCAGCGCCTGAGTAAGATCCGACCCGCGTTCCAGGAGCATTCCCATGGCAGACAAGCTGATCATCTTCGACACCACCTTGCGCGACGGCGAACAGTCGCCCGGCGCCTCCATGACCAAGGACGAGAAGCTGCGCATCGCGCGGCAGCTCGAGCGCCTGCGCGTCGACGTCATCGAGGCCGGCTTCGCGGCCTCGAGCAACGGCGACTTCGATGCCGTGAAGGCCATCGCCGACCACATCCGGGAGTCGACGGTGTGTTCGCTGGCGCGGGCCAACGACCGCGACATCTCGCGCGCCGCCGAGGCGCTCAGGGGCGCGGCGTCGGCCCGCATCCACACCTTCATCGCGACCAGCCCGCTGCACATGGAGAAGAAGCTGCGCATGACGCCCGACCAGGTGTTCGAGCAGGCGCGGCTGGCGGTGCGCTTTGCGCGCAACCTGTGCGACGACATCGAGTTCTCGCCCGAGGACGGCTACCGCTCGGAGCCCGACTTCCTGTGCCGCGTGCTCGAGGCCGTGATTGCCGAAGGTGCGACCACGATCAACCTGCCCGACACGGTGGGCTACGCGGTGCCCGAGCTCTACGGCAACTTCATCGCCGACCTGCGCCGGCGCATCCCGAACGCCGACAAGGCCGTCTGGTCGGTGCACTGCCACAACGACCTCGGCATGGCCGTGGCCAACTCGCTGGCCGGCGTCAAGATCGGCGGCGCCCGGCAGGTCGAGTGCACCATCAACGGCCTGGGCGAGCGTGCCGGCAACTGCTCGCTCGAGGAGGTCGTGATGGCGGTGCGCACGCGGCGCGACTACTTCGGCCTCGAACTCGGCATCGACACGACGCAGATCGTGCCCGCCTCGCGGCTGGTGGCGCAGACCACCGGATTCGTCGTCCAGCCGAACAAGGCCGTGGTCGGCGCGAACGCGTTCGCCCATGCCTCGGGCATCCACCAGGACGGTGTGCTCAAGGCGCGCGACACCTACGAGATCATGCGCGCCGAGGACGTGGGCTGGGCGGCGAACAAGATCGTGCTGGGCAAGCTGTCGGGCCGCAACGCCTTCAAGCAGCGGCTCCAGGACCTGGGCATCGAGCTCGACTCCGAGACCGAAGTCAACGCGGCGTTCGCGAAGTTCAAGGAACTCGCCGACCGCAAGAGCGACATCTTCGACGAGGACATCGTCGCCCTCGTGATGGACGAGTCGGTCACGACCGAACACGAGCACTACCGGCTGCTGTCGCTCGCACAGCACTCCGAAACCGGCGAACGCCCGCATGCGAAGGTGGCGTTCTCGGCGGGCAGCGTCGAGCACCACGCCGAGAGCGACGGCAACGGCCCGGTCGACGCGAGCCTGAAGGCGATCGAGTCGAAGCTCTCGACTGGCGCCGAAATGCTGCTCTATTCGGTGAATGCAATCACGTCGGGCTCGACAGAATCGCAGGGCGAGGTGACGGTCCGACTGCAGCACGGTGGGCGGGTCGTCAACGGTGTCGGGGCCGACCCGGACATCGTCGTGGCGTCCGCCAAGGCCTACCTGTCGGCGTTGAACAAGTTGCACAGCAAGACCGAGCGCGTCGCGGCCCAGGGATAGCTTTTGTCACGTCCCTGACCACAACCCGTCCTCACTTGAGGAAAAGCGCGCAAGTTTTTGATCTTGTGCGCTTTTTTTCTTTGGCCTACACTCGTTTCTCGGGTGTCGAAGGGACCGTCGTGGCGCATTTCAGAAAGTTCGTGACAGCAGCAGGCATGGCCGTGGCCGGCCTGGCGATCGTGGCCGCACCGGCCGATGCGCTGGCCGCCCGCAAGAAGGCCCCAGTGGCGGCTGCCCAGTCCACGTCGAGTGCCAAGCGTGTGGCGCTGCGCACGCCGGCGGCGTCACGCACGATCGTCAAGACCCGTGGCACGGCGGTGCGGCGCATCCCGGTGGCGGCCATCGTGCCGGCGCGACCTTCGTTCGGCCAGATCTTCGGCCTGCACGACACGCACGACGAACTCGACCTGAAGTCCAGCGTCGCGCTGGTCATGGACCAGGACACGAACGAGGTCCTGATCAGCAAGAACGCGCAGGCGGTGCTGCCGATCGCCTCGATCACCAAGCTGATGACGGCGATGGTCGTCACCGAGGCCGCCCTGCCGCTGGACGAGTCCATCGAGATCACCGAAGCCGACGTCGACACCGAGAAGGGCAGCCATTCGCGCCTGCGCGTGGGCACCTCGCTGACCCGCGGCGAAATGCTCCACCTCGCGCTGATGTCGTCGGAGAACCGCGCCGCGCATGCGCTGGGCCGCAGCTATCCGGGCGGGCTCGGCGCCTTCGTCACCGCGATGAACCGCAAGGCCGCGTCGCTCGGCATGGCCGACACCCGCTACGTCGAGCCCACCGGCCTGTCGAGCAACAACCAGTCGAGCGCGCGCGACCTGGCCACGCTGGTGAAGGCGGCGCACGAGGTGCCGCTGATCCGCGAACTCTCGACCTCGCCCGAGTACCAGGTCGAGGTCGACAGCCGCCAGCTCCAGTTCCGCAACACGAACGGCTTGGTGCGCAGCCCGTCGTGGGACATCGGCCTGCAGAAGACCGGCTACATCGCCGAGGCCGGCCGTTGCCTGGTGATGCAGGCGACGATGGCCGGGCGCCAGCTCATCATGGTGTTCCTCGACTCCGCGGGCAAGTACTCGCGCATCGGCGACGCCGAACGCGTGCGCCGCTGGGTCACCGAGTCGCTGCGTTCACCGGCGCCGAACGCGGCGCCGATCCATCACGTCACTTCCTGACGGCGGCGCGCGGCGCCTCCACCCGGTGGCCGAGGGCGCTCGAGATCGTGGCCGCGGTGGCTTTCAGCCGGTCCATCCAGCCTTCTTCCAGTCGATCGGCCGGTGCGGAGATCGACAGCCCCGCGATCAGCTTGCCCTGGTCGTCGAGGATGCCGGCGGCCATGCAGCGCACCCCGAGTTCGAGTTCCTCGTCGTCGCGCGCCGTGCCCGACTGGCTGACCCGCGCGAGTTCGCGCTCGAGCGTTCCCAGGTCGGTGATGCTGTTCTTGGTGTGCCCGGCCAGTCCGGTGCGGGTGGCGTAGGCGCGCACGCGCGCCGGGTCGTCGTTGGCGAGGAAGAGCTTGCCCACCGAGGTCAGGTGCAGCGGGGCGTGCTGACCGATGGCCCGCACCACCTGCATGCCCGAGCGTTCGCTGTAGGCGCGTTCGACGTAGACGATCTCGTCGCCCTGGCGCATCGACAGGTTCACCGGCTGGTGCGTCAGCTTGTGCAATTCGCGCATCGGGCCGATGGCCGCCTTGTGCACGTCGAGCCGGGCCTTCACGAGATTGCCCAGTTCGAGCAGGCGCATGCCGAGGCGGTAGCTGCCGGCCTCGGGTCGGTCGACGAAGTGTCCCAGCGCCAGGTCGCTGAGGATGCGGTGCGCGGTGGACGGGTGCAGGCCGGTCTGCTCGGCAATCTCCTTCAGCGACACCGGATCCGGGTGCGCCGCGAGCACGTCCAGCAACGAGAACGCACGCTCCAGAACCTGTATGGTCGGGGTTTTCGCTTCGCGCTTGTTCATGGATGTCATTCTGACTCAGTCCGACATGATTTTGCATGGCGAAAATCATGACTGCGATCCGAGAAGGCGACATCGACTCCCATCGGCTGTGAAGTCGGTCACCACGGCCTGCGCCGCGCTGGCCTTTGCCACCGCCGGGGCGGCGCCCGAGGCAGAGGGCGTCGCGGCCGCGCCGGCCGCCGCCGCGTCGGCACCCCGTGCGTGGATCACCGTGCCGCGCATCGCCGGCCGCCTGACGGCCCGGGACCTGGGACTGGTGATCAACACGGCCGACCCGTATTCGGTCGAGGTCGGTGAAGCCTACGCCGCCGCACGCAGACTCGGGCCCGACCAGGTCCTGCGCGTCGAACTGCCCGTGCGGGCGAGTCTCACGGCCGAGGAGTTCCAGCAGTTCGACGCGCGCATCCGCGACCACTTCGGCGCGGACACCCAGGCGCTGGCACTGGCCTGGAAGCTGCCGTACGCGGTGGCCTGCAATTCGATCACCGGCGCGCTGGCCCTCGGCGTGGACCTGGGGCGCTGCACGGCGCTGTGTTCGCCGTCGCGGCCGTCGCCGTACTTCGGCATGCCCAGCGCCCGGCCCTACACCGATCTGAAGATGCGCCCGTCGATGCTGCTGGCCGCGCGCGACGCGGCGCAGGCGAAGGCGTTGATCCAGCGGGGACTGGACGCCGAGCGCAGCCTCGGCCTGCGCGGTGCGCCGCCGGTGCACGCCCATTTCGTCGTCACCGACGACAAGTCACGCAGCGTGCGGGCGCCGCTGTTCCCGCCGCCGGGACGCATCGCGCGCTTCGGCCTCGAGGTGCATGTCGATCGCACCCAGGCGCTCGAGAACGTCGACCGCGTGCTGCTGTACGAGACGGGCCTGCCGCGCGTCGACAAGCTCGACACCGTCGGCTTCGTGCCCGGCGCGCTCGCCGACCACCTGACCTCCTACGGCGGTCAGCTCGACGAGCCGAGCCAGCAGATGTCGGTGCTGGCGTGGATCGAGGCCGGCGCGACCGCCAGCTACGGCAGCGTGTCCGAGCCCTGCGCGCATGCGCAGAAGTTCCCGCATCCGCAGGTGCTGCTGCTGACCTATGTGCAGGGCGCCACGGCGATCGAGGCGTACTGGAAGAGCGTCGCCTGGCCGCAGCAGGGCCTGTTCGTCGGCGACCCGCTGGCGGCGCCGTTCGCGCACCGCTGAGGCGGCGGGTCAGCCGAAGGCGTGTACGGCCAGCGCTGCGCTGCGCACCGCGCCCTCCAGCGTGGCCGGGTACGGCCCTTCGACGTGATCACCGGCGGCATGCAGGCCCGGTGCGATGCGCAGGGCCGGCCGCTGCAGAGCGGGCGTGCAGCGGAAGGTGGCGCGCTTTTCGACGATCAGCTTCACCACCTCGAGCGGCCCCGCCAGGCACGCGCCGAGCTCGCGCCGGGCCTGCGCCTGCGTGGCGGCCAGCGTGGCGTCCGCACCGCGTTCGACCCAGGCCTGCGCGCCGCTGACCACGAAGGCCAGCAGGCCCGCCGGGCCGCCGAGCCGGCCGCGGTCGAACACGAACTGGGCCGGCGCGTCGGGGCCTTCCTGCAGGGCCACCATCGGGAAGGGCAGCCGGGCGCCGTCGCAGCGCAGGTAGACGGTGACGATGGGTTCGTAGCGCATCGCGCGGGCGGTCTCGGCCCAGGCGGCGTCGATCGGTGCGCTGAGGCGCGCGGCCTCGCGCGGTGGCGTCGCGAGGACGACGCGGTCGAAGGCCTCGCCGTCGACCCGCCATCCGCCGCCGTGCGGTGCCAGCCCCTGCACGCGCTGCGCCAGGCGCAGCGAGGCCCCGGCCTGCCCGAGCCAGCGTCCGGCCGGCTCGGGCAGCAGGGCGCCGAGGCTGCAGCGCGGCAGCAGCAGGTCGGCCGCGCCCGGGCCCGAGAACAGCGCGTCGCGCAGCACCCGCAGGAAGACGCTGGCACTGGCCTCGGGGGCCGGTGTGTTCAGCGCGGCGACGCACAGCGGGTCGATCAGGTCGCCGCGCACCGCGGCGCCGAGGCCGCGACAGAGCGTCGCGACGTCCAGTGCCGGGTCGCAGCGGAAGCCCTGCACCGCCCAGCGTCCGGCGGCGCCCAGCAGCGACAGCTTGTCGCGCCAGGCCCAGCTCGGGTGACGCAGCACCGCGGCCGCGAAGGCCGGGGCCGGACGGCCCGGCCGCAGGTGCAGGCCGTGGCCGCGCGCGTCGCTGAGCACCAGCGGCAGGCGCTGCAGCGCGGTGTCGGTGTCCACGCCCACCTGGCGCATCAATGCGAGCGTGGCGGTGTAGGCCCCGATCAGGATGTGCTGGCCGTTGTCCAGCGGCAGGCCGCCGAGGGGCACCTCGCGCGCGCGGCCGCCGAGTTGCGGCGCCATCTCGAACAGCGTGACGCGGTGACCGGCACTCACGCCGTGCACCGCCGCGGCCAGACCGGCCCAGCCCCCGCCGACGACGGCGAGGCTCGGCATCGCGGCCTTCACCGGCCGCGCCAGTTGGTCCGCACCGCGATCCACAGCTTGCGCAGTGGCGTCAGCGAGGTGCGCTGGTGCAGCACCTGGAAGCCGCCGGCCTCGATCTCGCGCAGCAGGGTGCGGTAGATGTTGGCCATCATCAGGCCCGGCTTCTGGGCCGTGCGGTCGGCCTCGGGCAGCGCGGCCAGGGCCTCGTCGTAGCAGCGGTGCGCGCGCTCGGCCTGGAAGCGCATCAGCGCCGTGAAGCGCTCGCTGTAGCCGCGGTTCAGGATCTCCTGCGCCTTCACGTCGAACTGCTTCAGCTCGTTCACCGGCAGGTAGATGCGGCCGCGACGCGCATCGTCGCCGACGTCGCGGATGATGTTCGTCAGCTGCATCGCCTGCCCCAGGCGGTGCGCGTAGACGACGGTCTCGTCCCGGGTGCGCCCGAAGATGCTCGCCGCGACCTCGCCGACGACCCCCGCGACGAGGTGGCAGTAGCGCTGCAGCCCGGCGTAGTCGAGGTAGCGCGACTGCTCGAGGTCCATCTGGCAGCCCTCGATCACGGCGACCAGGTGTGCCGCCGTGATGCCGTAGGCCGCGGTGTGCGGCATCAGCGCGCGCATCACGGGGTGCGTGGGCCGGCCGGCAAAGGCCTCGGCGACCTCGCGTCGCCACCAGGCGAGCTTGGTGGCGGCCACGCCCGCGTCGTGCACCTCGTCGACGACGTCGTCGACCTCGCGGCAGAAGGCATAGAACGCGGTGATCGCCGCGCGCCGCGGCGGCGGCAGGAAGAGAAAGGCGTAGTAGAAGCTCGAGCCGCTGCGGGCGGCCTTGTCCTGGACGTACTGCTCGGGGCTCATCGCGGCGGGGTTCCGGGCGCTCATGCGGAGGTGCGGGCGACGGCGCGGCGTGCAGGGCGCATCCACAGCGCGCGCCACGCGAGCACCGGCACGTCGAGGATGCCGAGGGTGGGGCGCTGGAGCAGGCTGGCGTGGCCGATCGATTCGATCTTGTCGAGGATGCGCAGCCCGCCCTGCACGACGCCGCGCAGTTCCCAGCCGGCACGTCCGGGCACGGCGTGCACCAGAGGCGCGCCGTCGATCATCATCGCGCGGGTCCAGCCGACCAGGGTGCGGACCAGCGCGCGCACCGCGGGGCCGTCGCGGCCGTCCATCAGCGCCTGCGGATCGACGCCGGCCGCGGCGCAGTCGGCCAGCGGGACGTAGAGCCGTCCGCGGCGGGTGTCCACGCCGAGGTCCTGCCAGAAGTTGGCGAGTTGCAGCGCGGTGCAGATCGCGTCGGACCGGCGCAGCGACGTGGCGTCGTCGACGCCGTACAGATGCAGCAGCAGGCGGCCGACCGGGTTGGCCGAGCGCCGGCAGTAGTCGAGCAGGTCGGCGCGGTCGGCGTAGCACTGGCGGACCACGTCCTGCTCGAAGGCCGAGAGCAGGTCGGCCAGCAGCGCGCCGGGCAGGCGATGACGCTCGACCGTCGCGCGCAGCGGCACGAACACGCGCGCCCAGCGCGGCGAAGGCTCGCGTCCCGCGAGCACCGCGTCCAGGTCGGCGCGGTAGGCGCCGAGGTCGGCCAGGCGGGCGGCCGGTGCGAGCTCGCCTTCGTCGGCGAGGTCGTCAGCCGTGCGCGCGTAGTGGTAGATCGCGACGATCGCCGGCCGCAAGGCGGGCGGGCACAGCACGGAGGCGACGGGAAAGTTCTCGTAGTGATCGATGGGCACGGCCGTGATTGTCTACGCTGCGCGGAACGGCCTCGCCCGGGTTTGACATCGGGCAGGTCGGCGAATACATTACTGACCAGTCAGTCATTTAAATCGGATGCCGTTCGACTCGCCCTTCGCGGCGAAGGTCCGGTCCACCGACCGGCCCCTTCCATCGTCCTCCCGGGAACTTCCATGCACCTCCGTTGGCCCTTGGTCTTGCTGTTGGTGACCGTGCTCGCCGCCTGCTCGAAGCCCGAACCGCTGCCCGATCCGGTGCGCGCCGTGCGGACGATGACGATCGCGCCCCAGGCCGCGGGCGGCGTGCAGGAGTACGCCGGCGAGATCCGCGCCCGAACCGAGTCGCGCCTGGGCTTCCGTGTCGGCGGGCAGCTCGTGCGCCGCGCCGTGGACGTCGGCGATGCCGTCCGGCGCGGCCAGGTGCTGGCTCAGCTCGACCCGCGCGACCTCCAGCTCGGCCAGGACGCCGCGCGCGCTGCGATGGCGTCGGCGCAGGCGAACTTCGACCAGGTCGCGGCCGACCTGAAGCGCTACCAGGACCTGCGCGAACAGGGCTTCATCAGCTCGGCCGAACTCGACCGGCGCGAACTTGCCGTGAAGTCGGCGCGCGCCCAGCTCGACCAGGCGCGCGCCCAGGCCGGCGTGCAGGGCAACCAGGCGACCTACGCAGCCCTGGTGGCCGATGCCCCCGGCGTGATCACCGGCGTCGATGCCGAGCCCGGCATGGTCGTGGCTGCCGGCGCGCCGGTGCTGCGCCTGGCGCATGACGGCCCGCGCGACGTGGTGTTCGCGGTCCCGGAAGACAGGGTCACGCTCGTGAAGGCGCTGGCCGCCCAGCCCGGCCGCTTCAAGGTGCGACTGTGGGGAGACGGCGCGGCGGTGATCCCGGCGACGGTGCGCGAGATCGCTGCGGCCGCCGACCCCGTCACGCGGACCTTCACGGTCAAGGCCGACATCGGCAGCGGCGCGGCGCTGGGCGTTCGCCTGGGGCAGACGGCCAGCGTGCTCGTCGAGCTGCCGCAGACCATCGGCGTGGTCAAGCTGCCCTTGTCGGCGCTGAAGGAAGAGCAGGGGCGAACCGCGGTGTGGCTGGTCGATCGCAACAGCATGACCGTGCGGCTGCAGACCGTGCAGGTGGCCGGTGCCGAAGGCAACGAAGCCGTCGTCTCTGCCGGCCTGGCGCCCGGGCAACTGGTCGTGACCGCCGGCGTGCACGTGCTCAACCCCGGCCAGAAGGTCAAGCTGTGGGTCGAGCCGCGCGCTGCGGCGTCGGCGCCCGCCGCGACCCGGGTGACGGCCCGATGAGCGCGCTCGACGCCACGCCGGCGGCGGAAGCCCGGCGCGCGGGCGGCTTCAACGTCTCGAAGTGGGCACTCGACCATCCGGCCCTGACGCGCTACCTGCTCGTGGTGCTGCTCGTGCTGGGCGCGGCGGCCTATTTCCAGCTCGGCCAGGACGAGGACCCGCCGTTCACCTTCCGCGCGATGGCGTTGCGGGTGTTCTGGCCCGGTGCCACGGCGCAGCAGGTGGCCGACCAGGTCACCGACAAGCTCGAGAAGACGCTGCAGGAGGTGCCCTATGCCGATCGCATCCGCAGCTACTCGAAGCCCGGTGAGGCGCTGATCATCTTCCAGGTCCAGGACTCGTCGCCGCCGCGCGAGATGCCGCAGATCTGGTACACGGTGCGCAAGAAGATCGGCGACATGCGCGCCACCTTGCCCGCGGGCGTGGTCGGGCCGTTCTTCAACGACGAGTTCGGCGACGTGTACGGCACGATCTACGCGCTGTCGGCCGACGGTTTCAACGAGCGCGAGCTGAAGGAGCAGGCCGACCGCGTGCGGCAGCAACTGCTCAAGGTCAAGGACGTCAACAAGGTCGCGATCTTCGGCGCGCAGGACGAGAAGGTCTACATCGAGATCCCGCAGAAGCGCCTGGCGCAGCTCGGCCTCGATTTCAGTCAGGTGCTGGCGCAGATCGGGCAGCGCAATGCGGTCGAGTCGGCCGGCGTCGTCACCGCGCCCACCGACTTCGTCCAGGTGCGGGTGGCCGGTGCCTATCAGTCGCTCGAAGAACTGGCGGCGCACACGATCCGCGCCGGCAACAGCTCGTTCCGCCTCGGAGACATCGCAGAGATCCGGCGTGGCGTCGTC
>ERZ795061.4788-NODE-4788-length-11324-cov-4.650013_pt1 | contig 11324 bp, 11 predicted proteins | sample MGYA00375145_ERZ795061 | MGnify/ENA primary metagenome ERZ795061 (study PRJEB30190, sample SAMN05720144) | anaerobic digester metagenome | isolation source: active sludge of municipal wastewater-treating anaerobic digesters | place: USA | collected 2014-12-22 ... | reverse complement strand
TCACATCGCGCCAGATCGGCGAGATCGGCGCGGTCTCGGTTGCGAACCACTCGTACAACTCGGGGATAGGCGTCCGCGCGAAGAAGGTGCGCTCGAACATGCGGGCTCAGGCCCCGGACCAGTACGCCTCGAGCGCGCGTTCGAGGTAGAGCGGATCCTCGACACCGCAGAGTTCGCGCGCGGAATGCATCGACAGCAGCGGGATGCCGACGTCGACGGTCGTGAGGCCGAGGCGCGTCGCGGTCAGCGGGCCGATCGTCGAACCACAGGGGACGGCGTTGTTGCTGACGAAAGGCTGGGTGGGGACGTCCGCAGCGCGACAGGCTCGCAGCCAGATCGCCGCACCGGCCGCGTCGGTCGCGTAGCGCTGGTTGGCATTGATCTTGAGCAGGGGGCCCGAGTTGACCAGGGGACGGTTCTGCGGGTCGTGCATCCCCACGTAGTTGGGATGGACGGCGTGACCGGCGTCCGCGGAGATGCAGCTCGACCTGGCGAGCAGGGCCGGGTACTTGTCGCCGGTGAAACCGAGCGACGTGGCGATCCGCTTCAGCGCGGTCTCGAGGATCGGCCCGGACGCACCACTCCGCGTCCCCGACCCGACCTCCTCGTGGTCGAAGCAGGCCATCACGGCGATGTCGGGCCCCAGCTCTGCCTGCTGCAGCGCGACCAGGCTGGGGTAGACGCTGGAGAGGTTGTCCATGCGCCAGGCCGCGAAGAAGTCGTCCTCCCAGCCGAAGGTCGCCGGGGCCTCGGTCGGGAAGGCGAAGACCTCGCTGAAGGCGATGTCGGACTCGTCGACTTCGGCGAGGTGGGCGAGCAGCGCCTCGATGCGGGCGTCCGGGTTGGAGACCGAGAAGAACGGCATGAGGTGGGCCTGGCGGTCCAGGTGCAGGTTGTCGTTGACGCTGCGGTCGAGGTGCGGGGCGAGCTGGGCGATGCGCAGCAGGGGGCCGGTGCGCACGAGGTGGACGCGTCCATCAACCGTTGTCAGGCGTCCGGCGAGGCCCAGTTCGCGGTCGAGCCACGAGTTGAGCAGCCCTCCGCCGTAGACCTCCATCCCCGCTTGTTGCCAGCCGACGGTGGTGCCGGTCGCGTTCGGCTTGAGCTTGAAGCCGGGCGAGTCGGTGTGGGAGCCCACCACCCGGAAGCCGGTGTGGTGGTCGACCGACGCCGGCACCTGCCAGGCGATGACGGCACCGTCGCGGACGAAGAACTGGCCGCCCGACCTGACGTGCCAGGGCCGGGTCTCGTCCAGTTCCTCGAACTCGGCCTCGCGCAGCTGCCGCGCGATCTCGGCCGCCGCGTGGTAGCTGGACGGCGAGGCCTGGATGAATTCCGAGAAGCCGGACATGAACTCGAGCGCTGCATCGGTGGCCATGGGGCCAGTATTCCAGCGGCCACGTGAGTGGGGAATGTCAACATCGGTCCGAGGCCGGAGTGGGACGCGGATTTTGTCACAGGCGTCCTGCACAGTGTTGGGCATGGAGTTCGCAAGCATCGTCAGCCTGGTCGTCGGCCTTGTCGTCGGCGTCACCCTGGGTGGGGCCCTGGGCCTCGTCCTGTTCCGTTCACGCCTCAGCACCGACGCCGCGCGCGACGGTGCGTCCCTCGCCAGCGCGCGGGAGGACGCGGCGAACGCGCGCGCCGACGCCGCCCGTCAGGTGTCGCTCGTGGCGGGGCTGCAGACCGAGGTGGCCCGGAGCCAGGCCGATGTCCAGCGGACGCTCGTCGAGGTCGCACGACGCGAGGCCGAGCTCTCACGACGGGACGCAGAGGTCGCCCAGTGGGAGGCCGAGGTGGCAGACGCCCGGTCCGAGGCGGCAGAGGCGAACGCGCGGACGTCCGCCGCCCTGGCGAAGGTCGCCGGTGCGGTCGCCGAGCGTGACGCGGCCGTGCTCCGCGCCGACGAACTGGCGGCGAACCGCGACACCATGGTCAACCAGTTCAAGGTGCTGTCGACCGAGACGCTGGAGAAGCAGGGACAGTCGGCCGATGTGGTCGCGCAGGCGCGGCTCAAAGCCACTGAGGATCTCCTGCTCCCGGTCGCCGAGAGCCTCAAGATCATGAACGACCGGATCAACCAGGTCGAGCTGGAACGGGCGTCCGCAACGGCCGACATGCGGGCGCAGATCCGTTCGGTCATGGAGACCGGCGAGAACCTCCGACGCGAGACGCACTCGCTGGTCAGCGCCCTGCGCAAGCCCCAGGTGCGTGGCACGTGGGGCGAGACCCAGTTGAAGCGCGTCGCCGAACTGGCAGGGATGGTCGAACGGTGCGACTTCGACGTGCAGGCGTCCACGCAGACTGTGGACGGCACCCTGCGTCCAGACATGACGGTGCATCTTGCCGACGGCAAGGACCTCTTCGTCGACTCGAAGGTACCGCTCTCGGCGTTCCTGGACGCCTACGAGGCCACCGACGACGCCGCCCGCGACACCCATCTGGCCACGTTCGCGCGTCACGTGAAGACCCACATCGACCAACTGTCGGGCAAGCAGTACTGGAAGCTCGGTGCATCATCGCCGGAGTTCGTCATCCTCTTCCTGCCGAGCGATGCCTTCCTCCAGGCGGCACACGAGCAGGTCCCCGATCTTCACGAGTACGCCGCCAGGCGCAACATCGCGCTGGCCACGCCCAGCATCCTCATCCCGCTGCTGCGCGTCGTCGCCCACGGCTGGCAGCAGGCCGCGCTGGCCGAGTCGGCGGCCGAGGTCTCCCAGCTCGGACGCGAACTCTTCGACCGGCTCACCAAAATGGGCGCACACTTCGAGGGCGTCGGACGCGGGCTCACCGCCGCCGTCAAGGCGTACAACTCCACCCTCGGTTCCCTGGAGACGCGTGTCATGGTCACGGCGCGGAAATTCAACGAGCTGCAGGTCACGTCCGCGGAACTGCCGCGGGCGAAGGCGGTCGAGGAGCCGGTTCGCGAGTTGACAGCTCCCGAACTCCTCGACCGACCCGACGTACTGCCCGAGTTGGAGCACCTCACGCGCAAGGCACCCGACACGCTCGACCTGCTCGACGACGCCCCCGTCCACATCACGACGAGGAAGCCCATCACGGGCAACTCGGTGGGCTGACTGCGAGAATGGGCCGGTGACCACCCTTGCCGAGATCTCCCGACAGATCGAGGACGCCGCCGTCCGCCTCGAGGGCGTCGCGTCCCTGACGCCCCTGCAGCGCAACGACCGCCTCTCCGCCCGCACCGGCGCCGAGGTCTGGCTCAAGCGGGAAGACCTGCAGCCCGTCCGGTCGTACAAGCTTCGCGGCGCCTACAACCTCATCGCCCAGCTCAAGCCCGAGGAGCGCGCCGCCGGAGTCGTCTGCGCGTCCGCCGGTAATCATGGCCAGGGAGTGGCCTGGGCGTGCGCCCACCTGGGCATCAAGGGACGCATCTTCGTCCCGGCCACGACCCCACGCCAGAAGCGCGACCGCATGATCGTCCTGGGCGGCGACATGGTGGAACTCGTCGTGGCGGGTGACACCTACGACGAGTCGTCGAAGCTGGCGTCCCGGGCGGCCACGGAGTCGGGGGCGATCCTCGTGCCCGCCTTCGACGACCCCCGCACCATCGCGGGCCAGGGCACGGTCGCTCGCGAGATCCTGCAGCAGTTGGGCGTCGCGCCCGACATCCTCCTGGTGCCGGTCGGCGGCGGCGGCATGTTGTCCGGTTGCCTCGCCTGGATGTCGACCCACTCCCCCGGCACGCGCGTCATCGGCGTCGAACCCCAGGGTGCGGCCTGCATTCTCGCTGCGCTCATCGCGGGCGAACCCGTTGACCTGCCCACCGTCGACACCTTCGTCGACGGCGCCGCGGTCAGGCGCGCCGGGAACGTGACCTACCCCCTCATCCGCGAAGCCAACTGCGATGTCGTCGCCGTCCCGGTCGGGCAGGTGTGTTCCGAGATGCTGGCGCTCTACCAGGCCGACGGCATCATCGCCGAACCCGCAGGAGCCCTCGCCGGGTCGGCCCTCTACGGCTACACCCAGATCAACCCCGGGCAGACCGTGGTGGCCATCGTCTCCGGCGGGAACAACGACGTCTCCCGGTATTCGGAAGTGGTCGAGAAGTCGCTCGTCCACGAGGGACGCAAGCACTACTTCCTCGTGAACTTCCCCCAGGAGCCCGGCGCCCTGCGGCGATTCCTCGACGAGATCCTCGGCCCGGACGACGACATCACGCTGTTCGAGTACGTGAAGCGTTCGAACCGCGAAACCGGCCCCGCCCTCGTGGGCATCGAGCTCGGCGACCCTGCGTCCTACGCCGGGCTGCTCGAGCGCATGAATTCCGGATCGCTCAAGGTCGAGGTCGTCGACCCCGACAGTCCGTTCTACCGCTTCCTCGTGTAGCCGGGGTTGTTCACGCCGCGGTGGTCGCGTCCGCGGTGCGCCCGTCGATGTCGTCGAGCAGACGGCGATGGAAGAGCGTTTCGCCGGTCAACTCCGGGTGGAACGCCAAGCCACTCACGCAACCTTGCCGAACGGCGACCACCCCGCCCAGATGGGTGGCGAGAACCAGGACTGCAACACCCTGCCGGGTGACCATCGGCGCCCGGATGAAGGCCACCTTCGCCGGCCCGTCCACCGTGGGAAGGTCGACCTCGGCCGAATCGACCTGGGGACCGAAAGCGTTGCGACGGACCGCGACGTCCAGCACCCTCAGCGACTGCTGTCCCGGGGCGGGGTCGAGCACCTCGTCGGCCAGGAGAACCAACCCGGCACACGTGCCGAGTGTCGGGAGCCCGCAGAGGATCGCGTCCCGGAGTGGGTCGAACGTGCCGAACATCCGCAGCAGCCGGTCGATGGTCGACGACTCCCCGCCGGGAAGGACGAGACCATCGACGCGCAGGCCGTCCGGGCCCACGAGGTCACTCGGCGTCCGCACCTGAACCACGCGGACGCCGAGCCCCTCGAGCACCAACTCGTGTTCCCTCACCCCACCCTGCAGGGCGAGGATTCCGACGGTCGTCATTGCCACGTCGACGTCACCAACCGCGGGAGGCCAGCCGGTGCGGCGCGGGCACGTCCGACACGTTGATCCCCACCATGGCCTCGCCCAGCCCCCGGGACGCCTCGGTGATCGCTGCAGGGTCGTTGAAGAGGGCCGTGGCCTTGACGATCGCGGCTGCGCGAGCCGCCGGGTTTCCGGACTTGAAGATGCCCGACCCGACGAAGACACCGTCGGCGCCCAGCTGCATCATCAGCGCAGCATCGGCAGGGGTCGCGACACCGCCGGCCGTGAACAGGACTACCGGCAGCTTGCCGGTTTCGGCGACCTCGCGAACCAGGTCGATGGGCGCCTGGAGTTCCTTCGCCGCCACGTAGAGCTCATCGGGATTCGATTCGAAAGTGGCGTGCAGTCCGGCGATCTCACGTCGGATCGTCCGGATGTGCCGGGTGGCCTCCGACACGTCGCCTGTACCTGCCTCGCCCTTGGAACGGATCATCGCCGCACCCTCGGCGATGCGCCTGAGCGCCTCCCCGAGATTCGTCGCACCGCACACGAAGGGCACGGTGAAGGGGCGCTTGTCGATGTGATTCACGTAGTCAGCCGGGGAGAGCACCTCGGACTCGTCGATGTAGTCGACCTTCAGGTACTGGAGCACCTGCGCCTCGACGAAGTGCCCGATCCGGGCCTTGGCCATCACCGGGATCGACACCGTATCGATGATCGCGCTGATCAGGTCGGGGTCGCTCATGCGCGCGACGCCTCCCTGTGCACGGATGTCGGCGGGGACGCGTTCGAGGGCCATCACGGCCACCGCGCCCGCGTCCTCGGCGATGCGGGCCTGTTCGGGCGTGACCACGTCCATGATCACACCGCCCTTGAGCATGTCGGCCAGCCCGCGCTTGACCAGGGGAGAGCCTGTGAGTGTCGTCATGCGTCCATGGTGGAGTGCTTACTGGTACAGATCCAGAGCCAGAACCTCTCATCTTCCTCTGGACCAGTACGATGACCGCGTGCGCAGCGTCCCCGAGATCACCCTCCCGATCCGGCTCGAGCGGTCGAATGAGACCCTTCCGACCCAACTGGCGGCGCACCTGCGTCACCTCATCGGGAGCGCAGTCCTCGCGCCGGGCGAATCCCTTCCGTCGTCGCGCGCCCTCGCGTCCCATCTCGGTGTCTCGCGGGGCTCGGTGCTCGCCGCCTACGACCAGCTGCTCGCCGAGGGCTATCTGAGCGCCACCACCGGACGCGCGACCATCGTCAATCCGCACCTGCTGCGCGTCCATCCCCCCACTGCTCGCCCCACGCGGACGATCGCTGCCGAACCCCGATCTGAACTCGACCTGCGCCCCGGGTTGCCGTGGCAGGACGAAGTGGTCGGACGCGCGTGGAAGTCGGCGTGGCGCCGGGCCTCCACCGACCCCGTCGACGAGGTGGTGCCGCCCCTCGGTCATCCCGGTCTGCGGAGCGCGTGGGCCGACCACCTGCGCCGGATGCGGGCTGTCGTCCGCGACCCGGGCCAGATCGCGGTCACGGCAGGCGGACGCGAAGGCCTCGCCCTGCTCCTCCTCGCGCTCGCCGACCAGGCACCCCTGCGCGTCGGCGTGGAGGACCCGGGCTACCCGTCCCTACGGCGCGTCCCGACGCGATTCGGCCACAGCGTGGTCGCGCTCCCCGTCGACGACCACGGACTGACGGTCGCGCACCTGCCCACCGGGTCGGACGCCCCCGACCTCCTGCTCGTCACCCCGAGCCATCAGTACCCGCTCGGTGGCTCGATGCCGATCGACCGGCGACAGGCCCTCCTGGAGTGGGCGAGACGTCACCGGGTCGTGATCATCGAGGACGACTACGACTCCGAGTTGCGCTACACGTCCCAACCACTCCCCGCGCTGGCCGCGCTCGACGACCCCTCGGACGGACGCGTGGTCCTGCTCGGGACGCTGTCGAAGACCCTCACCCCCGCGCTCGCGACGGGATTCCTCACGCTCCCGGACTGGCTCGTGGGGCCGGTCACCGACACCCGGCGCGATCTGGGTCAACCGGTCGGTCTCGTCCCCCAGCGCGCGGTCGCGAACTACCTGGACGCCGGGGCACTTCGTCTGCACACCCAGCGGATGCGCAACCGCTACCGCCGACGACGTGCGCAGGTCGTGGACGCCCTGTCCGGTGTGGCCGGCCTGCGCGTCTACCCGATGGACGGCGGCCTGCACGCGGTCGTCGAGACCGGGCGTCCGGAGGCGGACGTCGTCGACGCACTGGCGGACGCGGGCGTCCGCGTGAGCCCCCTGTCGCAGTACTGGTCAGGATCGGGGACGCGATCAGGCATCGTCTTCGGCTTCGGCGCCGTCAGCGAGGACGACCTCGCACGGGGACTTGCCCTGATTGCCGCCGTTGCGGGGGATGTGGCCTGACGCGACCTCAGTGACGCGGCGCGTCCTTCGGGAGCACCTTGCGCAGCTCGGGCGGCAGCGAGAACTGGAGGGACTCCTCGATCAGGACCTCTTCCTCGGCCTTGGGGAATCCCTGGGACTCGAGGTACTCCAGGACGCCGTCGACCAGCACCTCGGGAACCGACGCACCGGACGTCACGCCCACCGAGTTCACGCCTTCGAGCCACTCCGACCGGATCTCACTCGCGTTGTCGACGCGGTAGGAGGCCTTCGCGCCGGATTCGAGCGCCACCTCGACCAGCCGCACCGAGTTGGACGAGTTGCTCGAGCCCACCACGATCACCAGGTCGGAGTGCGCGGCGATCTGCTTCACCGCCAACTGGCGGTTCTGCGTGGCGTAGCAGATGTCATCGGACGGAGGGTCCATCAGCAGCGGGAACTTCTCGCGCAGCTTGTTCACCGTGGCGATGGTCTCGTCCACCGACAGGGTGGTCTGCGAGAGCCATGACACGCGGGTCGGGTCCTTGAGGACGACTCCGTCGACGTCGTCCGGCGACTGGACGAGCGTGATGTGGTCGGGCGCCTCACCCGTGGTGCCCTCGACCTCTTCGTGGCCGGCGTGGCCGATGAGGAGGATCTCCAGGCCGTCCTTGGCGAAGCGCCGGGCCTCATGGTGCACCTTCGTCACCAGCGGGCAGGTGGCGTCGATGGTCTGCAGTCCGCGTGCGGCGGCCTCGGTGTGGACGCTGGGCGCCACGCCGTGTGCCGAGAAGACCACCGTCGCCCCCTCGGGGACCTCGTCCAGTTCATTGACGAAGATCGCCCCGCGGGCCTCGAGCGTCTCGACGACGTGGCGGTTGTGGACGATCTGCTTGCGCACGTAGACGGGCGGCCCGTAGACGTCCAGCGTCTTCTCGACGGTCACGACAGCACGGTCGACACCGGCGCAGTATCCGCGGGGGGCTGCGACGACGACGCGCTTGGGGGTGGTGGTCTGGGTCACGGCGTCCAGTCTAGGCGGCGCGTCCGAACGGTCCCTCCAGGAAGTGCCCCCACCAGAAGTGTCAGACCTGCACCCTAGGGTGGGGCGCATGGCGCTGGAGAACTCACGGGAGAACCCCCAACCCCTCGGACGCGTGATCGGCGCCGTCCGCGAGTGGGTGTCGCGACTCGGTTGGGTGTGGGTCGAGGCGCAGGTCATCGAGCTCAACCGGCGTCAGAACTGGGCCTACCTGACGCTCCGCGACACCCGCTCGGAACAGAGCGCACGTGTGTCGTGCTCCCTGGTCGTCCTCGACTCCCGCGGCCCGATCGAGCAGGGCATGACCGTGCTCGCGCACATCCATCCCGCGGTCTATGACAAGAACGCGTCCATGACCTTCGAGTGCAACGACATCGAGGCCGCCGGCGAGGGACGCCTGCTCGCCGAGATCGAGCGTCGCAAGCGGCTCCTGCAGGCCGAGGGACTGTTCGACCCCGCCCGCAAGAAGCGGCTCCCGTTCCTCCCCCGCGCCATCGGGCTCATCACCGGCGCCAACTCCGCGGCCGAGCGCGACGTGGTCACCACCGTCACCACCCGCTGGCCCGGCGCCCGCATCGTGACGCGGCACGCACTGGTCCAGGGGGCTGACTGCGCGTCCGACGTGATGCGTGGCCTGGCCGAACTGGACGCCAATCCCGACGTCGACGTCATCATCATCGCCCGCGGCGGTGGGTCCCTCGAAGACCTCCTGCCCTTCAGCGACGAGGGCCTGGTCCGTGCCGTCGCCAGCGCCCGGACGCCGGTCATCAGCGCGATCGGCCACGAGCCCGACACTCCCCTGCTCGACTATGTCGCCGACGTCCGGGCGACCACACCGACGGACGCCGGCAAACGCGTCGTCCCGGACGTGCGCGAGCAGCGGGCCCAGATCAGTGAGGCCCGCGAACGCCTCAGACGGGCGATCATCGCCCGCGTCTCGACCGAGCAACAGGGGCTCGCCCAATTGCGCCAGCGCCCGGTCCTCCGCAACCCCACAGGGACCCTCGACCTCGACCTCCAGCGCCTGGCCGACCAGCGTCGACGCCTCACCACCGCGATCGACACGATGGTCGCGCGCGAACAGGCATCCCTCGACCACGCGCTGGCGAGCGTCCGCCGTCTGTCGCCCAAGGCGACGCTGGAGCGCGGTTACGCGATCCTCGTGGACGGCGAAGGGACATCTGTCACATCCGTGCACGACGTCGATCCTGACGATGACCTGCTCGCGCACCTCGCAGATGGGAAACTGGTATTGAGCGTCCGCGACATTGACCTCCCGAGCGTCACCGACGCGTCCGACCTCGACAAGGACTGAGAATGGCCGAAACATCCGAACTCATCTACGAAACCTCCGAGCTCAGCTACGAACAGGCCCGCGAAGAGCTGGTTCGCGTCGTGCACACCCTCGAGACGGGCGGCGCGCCGCTGGCCGAGTCGATGGCCCTGTGGGAGCGCGGCGAGCACCTCGCCGACGTCTGCCAGGGCTGGCTCGACGGCGCGCGCGAAAAGATCGACCTCGCGCGGTCGAAGGTCGACGCGGAGTCGTAGCCGACCGGCGTCAGCCTGCCGACAGCGTTCCGGCGTAGGCCTCCAGTGCGCTGTAGGACGTGTCACCGCTGATCACCGTGGTGACGTCATCGGTGGTCAGCACCAGCGATCGGGTGCGTGCGTCCGATGAGAGGTACCGCGTCCAGACCTGCCCGCCCAACGTCGACGTCCCGTCGTTGGCGCCCTCGCGCGTCGCGTCCTTCACGAAGGTCGCGGCGGGCGTGTCGCGAGTTTCGAGGGCGAGGTAGACCTTGTCAGGGCTCAGGACGCCGAGCACCCAGACGTGCGAGGTCGCGATCTCGCCGCCGATGAGCGCGTCCCCCGGCTTGGCCCACGTCACACGGGTCGGTTTCCACGTGTCGGGAAGCTTGGTGGGGGCCAGGATCGGGAACGGCGACTCGGCGCGGGCGGTGGCCAGGGTCGGCGCGACAGCAACGGCGGTGACGGTGGGTTCGTCCGGTTCGACGTTGAAGAACCAGTAGATGGCGACGACAGGCACCAGCAGCACGAGCATCGAGATGATCATGTCGCGGACGCTGGCACGGGGGTTTCGCACGGGGGCCATCCTTGCACGCACGCTCAACGGCAGGCACGATGAGCTGCGTGGACGACCTGGAGACCCTCGCGCGCAGCGACGTGGACGGGTTCGAGATCGCGCTGCGCCGGCGTCGGACGCCCACCGGGGACGTCCATGAGTTGGTGGTCAACGGCGCGTTCGCCATGGACTCGGTCGACGCGTCCAGTGAGCTGGCCCTCGCCGACCTCGTGGACGCAGGCGCCACGTCGGTGCTGGTGGGTGGTCTCGGCCTCGGCTTCACCGCCGCGCGCCTGCTCGATCGCACGGACGCCCACCTCGACGTGGTGGAACTGTCATCGGCCCTGCTCGACTGGGCGCAGGCGGGAATCACGGCCCAACTCGGACGCGTGGCCCGCGACCCGCGGGTGAGGTTCGTGCACGCGGACATCGCGAACGTCCTCACCGACCCCGAGGCCGGGCGGTGGGACGCGATCCTCCTCGACGTCGACAACGGTCCCGACTTCCTGATCCACGACCACAACGCCGGGCTCTACTCCCCCACGCTTCTCGCAGCCGCCCACTCGCACCTGACGGCGGGAGGACTGCTCGCCGTCTGGTGCCAGGGCGAGAACGCCGACCTCGCGTCCGACTTGACGGCCCTCGACCCGGACGCCGGCCACACGAGAGTGCACGTGGAACGCGACAACCACACCATCGACTACGCGATCTACTCCATCCAGAGGGGGAGGACGACCTCCCCCTGACCCCCACCGAAGGCCCCTCGGCGCACCGGCTCGCGCTGCGCGCTCGCCTGCCTCCGGGGAATCGAAGGACAACCTCCCTCAGACGATGTCTCCCAGCAGGTCCGTGACCAGGGCAGCGATCGGCGAGCGCTCC
>ERZ795061.4785-NODE-4785-length-11329-cov-6.909083_pt1 | contig 11329 bp, 26 predicted proteins | sample MGYA00375145_ERZ795061 | MGnify/ENA primary metagenome ERZ795061 (study PRJEB30190, sample SAMN05720144) | anaerobic digester metagenome | isolation source: active sludge of municipal wastewater-treating anaerobic digesters | place: USA | collected 2014-12-22 ... | reverse complement strand
AAATATGAAAAAATCTAAATACATTAGACATTATTTTGCAGTATCAAATACTGATGGTATATTTTCTATTATGGTAAAAGATGGCGATTTAGTACTTGGTGAAACTGTATTAAATACTGGTAGCACAATGTTTGTTGATATTGATCCAAACAATGTTGCTGTTTGGGTTAGAAAATATAAAAATAAAGAAGTTTGTCAGGAATATATTAATGCCGTTCTCGCGGGATACGATATGTCAGTAGAAGAAGCAGAAAAAACACTCAATCGTTTAGTAGAAAAGTCATAATTATGAAATGTATCCGATGTAATGGCACAGGAAAAGATCCACGATCAGAAATTTGGGATGACACTTATTTTAGTAATTGCCCAGAATGTTATTGCGGATATTTGAATTTACTTGATTGGATTAAACAAGCAGTAAAATATATTCGATATATTTTGAGAAACGGAGTACCAAAATGACTGATACAGAATACGAAAATATGAAAAAATGGAAAGATGAAACTTTGCGTAGGCAAAAGAAACTAGGTAAACTTCGTCAAGATGATGACTGTCATTGGTATTTTATTCCAGAAAATCAATTAGATGAATTTGATTCTTTTCTTGCAAAATTGGGATTGTTAGAATTTTATTGTGAGGAGTGGGAAGAAGAAAACGCCAAATTTAATGATTTGTTTGGAGAATATATGTTGAATAAACATCCTAGTTGCTATCTTATGACTATGGATGACGGGCAAGAATAAGTTTTAATATATATTGCCATTTTAATATTTATTAAAACTATTGACTTTTCTGATATTGTGTGATAATATAAATCTATAGGAGTAATAAATGAAAAATTTTATAAAATATACACGAATAGATGGTTGTCCTCCAAAAGAACCAGAATCAACAAATGGGATGATTGTATATTATCATGGTATAAATTTTAGTCAAGAAATTATAACTATTGAAACCGATCAAATTTTGTCATATAACGATGTTGTAAAAACAGAAGACGGCGGAATTAGAGTTCGAGAACGAATATATTATCCCAAAGATAATCATTATGATTTTGTGCTCACAGATGTATTTACAGGAAGGAGAGAATAAATGTCTGATTATTACGATTTTTATGATAATTTTTCTGATTTCGATATTGAAATAAACGAATTTAAAAATAGACTAAAAGATTCTGTGAAATCTGAATTTTTAGAAAAAATGAAATTACTTGAAGAAGAGAATAAGCAACTTCAAGATATTAGAGTTAACTGGGCCAAACTGCAAAGAGAAGTTGACATCGAAAAAAATAAATTAGAACAAGAACGATATTCGGCAAAGCAGGAGGCTAAAAAAGCAAGACTGGGCGAGTTATTTTCGGAGCACGAACTTATACTATATAAGCCACAAATTGAGTATAAAAAACGAGATAAATGTAATAATTGTGATAATCAAAGATATTTACATTTCAAAACACCGAATGGGAAAGATGTAGCATTTCCCTGTGACTGTTCCCAAGATGCACGTTTTTATGTTCCTGAGCCTATGGTTGTTTATGAATTTTCTTTAGGAAGCGGTTCTAGCAACAATATTTTTAATTTATATTATAAACAAGCCAACAAAGATATGTTTGATACAGAACATTGTGATTATTTATTTGGTGAATCAGAATCTTGTGCCAATGCTAATATTGTAAGAGATAATTCTGATTTTGAAAATGTCGCATATAAAGCGCTTTTCATTTCCCAAGAACTTTGCCAAGAATATTGCGATTGGAAGAATAAAAAAGAGGCAAAATGATAAAATATTGTCCTCATTGTGGTGGAAACGGGTTCTATATAAAAGGAATAATGCGCGGATCTGTTGAAACTTATTATGATGAATCCGGTAATCACGAAGAAACGAATCTTGATAAATGTTATTGGGAATCTCAATCAAAAGTTGTAAGATGCGTGAATTGTAATAAGATAAGACGAGATGTATTGTTTGATGGTAAGAAGATAATTGAAGGAGACTTGTCTTTGATTGATAAATCTCATTTTATTTTTAGGCAAGGTAATACTTATGAAGGGAGAAACAAATGACAAACTTTGATGTAGAAACTGAAAGAGAGTTGAATGCTTTTAAAATTCAAGAAGAATATATTTCAACAATGCAATGGACTGAAGATGCCAGCAATTATTTGAAAACTGTTGTTATTGGAAATGTTCGAGCATTTTATCAATTTCTGTATAGTAAAGGTTTCATTGATCTTGATAAAGTTCAGGAATATTTTTGGCAAGATAGTCTAAAGAAAGAAATCGAGGATAAAAATTATGACTGACTTTTTTCATACCGTTGTAGTTGTTGGATTTGAATTAAAATCGAATCCTAGAGATGATTATGGTATTGAATCTGTTTGCGAAAATATGCTTGTGGCAAATCAGCAAATAGAAATTGACAGCAAAGAATTTCCCTTGTACAGATTTTTTGTTATGGGAGATTATGAACTAATACGGGAACAATAATAATCTAAATTATAATAATTAGGATTATAATAAAAATGATAATTAGAACAATCGCTTGTGGAATGGATAATGGTGGCATTTGGATTTCAGATCAACTTTGGCATGAACCAAAACACGCCATAAGAGCAGGCAAATTAAAACACCTTGGGTTTTCTGGGTGGTATCCAGATAAAGAACATAAAAAATTATATGAAATTTTAGATAATAAGTTTCAAATATCTAAAATGTGGCCTGGAGAATATATGGAAGTAGAATTTGAATGTGAGGATATATGCCCACAAATTCAGTAATCAAAACACTTTATAAAGCGTATAAATTTTATTTACATTTTTTTGCATTATATATTAAATCCCATGAAATTACTGCCGACGAATGGGATATGCATAAAAAATTTGAATCTAAATTATATTGTTTAAAGGATCTGAATTATGAACAAGAAAGTGACCCATCAATATTATAGCAATATTCCATGTCAAGGTACAGACTGTGTTTTTTATCAAGGTGAGTACGAAGAAATACATGACTATGAATCTGGGGTGGATTGTTTTGGGAAATGGCACGAACCTTTTCGATCCATTTGGCACGGGCATCATTGTGCTAAAACCCCGGAATTGTGTGCTATCAGAAAAGAAGTTTATGATAAAGCAGATAAAGAAGCAACAGAATGTTATACTTCTAAAAAATATGTAAAACCGTGGATTCAAGCGGGCAAGAAGTTTGATGAAATCAAAAAGGGATGGACAGAATTAAAATGTCCTTTTTATAGAATTGAGGAATGATGAATCTTGTTTTGTGCTGTGTCCTTGGACTATTGGTCGTTGCTTTTCTTCTTGTAATTGCAAATTTTATTATTGGCAAAATGATTAATTCGGATAAATATGATGGCAACTTTTTATAATACAAATACTTTTATGGATGATCCCGCATATTCAGAAATGAGATTAGTTGTTGTTTCTGAGAATGATGGTACAAAAAGAGGATATATATCTGGTGATGGTGATAAATTATTAGAATTTACAAGGAAAACAATAGACGAAATCTTAATCAAAATAGAAGAAAAATGTAAGGAGATTATAGAAACATGAAAACATTTTGCCCCAACTGTGAAAAAGAAACAGAATGCGAATTTCAAGCAGAGTTATATTATTGTGATGAATGTGAAGGGGATTTTGCGTCTTATGAAAAACCTGCCGAAAAAGAGTTGCTTGAGTGTATGAAAATTGCACATCAGCGAACTGACACGCTGAAATTTACTAATAATTATTGGCATAAAGTAGCTACCAAAACTGTAAATCAAAGAAATAAATTGTCATCTTTTCTACAAAAAATTATGATGTTAGGCTTATTGCGAGGAAGCGAGAGATTAACAAAAGAGGCACTAGATATATTAGATGATATTGGAAAATCAGATATTGATGTTTCGGATACACAAAATATATTTTACAACGATGCTGATATTGATAATGAAAATAGCATGGATGTAAAATGAATTACGAAATTGAAAATAAAGAATATATAATCCAGCACACATCGAGAGGATGGCGAGCGATTAGTTGGCATCCGCATTATATTATGACAGAATTTGTAAAATCAAAAGAGCAGGCTATAGAAGATGGCGATAAGGCAATAGAATGGTTTTATGACAAGATGAAGAATGCCGGAGAGGCATTGCATATTGTATATGAAAGAATGATGGCTGAAAAGAAAGATAAATTATGTCAATAACATTTCTAATTATATTCAACTTGTTTTTGGGGTTATTTAATATGATATTTTTTATTTATCATATTAGTATTTTTTATCACGTTCCAAGACATAAAATGAAAAATAAACCAAGTCCTTGTCCTCACGGATATGAAGATTGGGGCGATTGTCCAGATTGTGGGCATTGATATGAATAATCATAAAATGCAAGAAAAACATAATCGCCTTGCCATCATTATGCAGAAATACGGCGAGCATTATCCTAAAAAACATGGTACATGGGTTCGATATAAATTAATTGGAAATATTTATCTTACAATGGATTCTTGGAATAAAGCCATTCATGTGACTAGAAATGCAGAATTCGATAATCGTTGGACTGGATTTTCTGGAGATGATATTGCGTATTTGGGAATAGATTTTGGTGGCTATGAGCCACACGTTGAAGAAAAAATATTAGATAATATTTTGAATAAAATTAGTACAAGTTATTGAAAAGGAGAAGAATGGATAATTTAATTAGTATCACTTCAGATTCAGAGAATATCAATATTCAAATTCCGATTGATTTACTGGTTTTTGCACAAGAAAACCGCGACCCGTCTTTAACCATCACCGATATTCAAGAAATGATAGAATATTTTAAGGAGTATTTTCTTGATTTTGGCAGAGATGAAAGCAAAGGATCGGAACTTGAAGATTTACTAGATAATTTTCTCTATGACGCGCTTGAAAATGGAGAAACATGGGTTGAATATGACGAGTATGCGACGGATGATTAGGCATATAAAATAGGTATTTTATGGAGAAAATAAATTGAGCATTTATATTACGGGCGATATCCATGGATCTTTGGATATTCAAAAACTAAACACAACATTGTTTCCAGAGCAGAAACAATTGACTAAGAACGATCATCTTATTATTCTTGGTGATTTTGGTTTGACTTGGAATGATAGTGAAGAAACTAAATATTGGTTGAAATGGTTAGAAGATAAAACTTTTACAACCTTGTTTATTGATGGCAATCATGAAAACTTTGATAGATTATATCAATATCCTCTTGTAGAATATCTTGGTGGTAAAACTCATAAACTTAGTGATTCTATTTATCATCTTATGCGAGGAGAAATTTTTACTATTGATGAATTAACGTTTTTTGCGTTTGGTGGTGGAATTTCAATTGACAAGGCATACCGTAGACCTCACATTAGTTGGTGGGAACAAGAGATTCCCAATTATGCCGAAATTGAAAACGGATTTGCTAATCTTGCAAAAGTAGGAAATACAATTGATGTTGTACTAACTCATGCTGCACCATCAGATGTTTCGATGAAAATTCTTAGCCATCATTGCGAAGTGGACGAAGTTACAAAAATACTAGATGCATTTGAAGAAAAGATTAACTGTAAAAAATGGTTCTTTGGTCATCATCATACCGATCAAATCATTGATGGCAAATTCCAAGTATTATATAATGACTTTGTAGTAATTTAATTAACCCAATGAAAGTGAGATTTTATGGACTCAAAAGAAGAAAATTGCAAATTTTATTGTTTATGGTGCTATTCCCTCAAATACTACTAAAAAAATATCTGGTGGCAATTTGAAGAATGTCAATATTGAAAATTGTAACCAATCTTATGTTGCTAGAGTTGGAACTACTTGCACTAATAGACATAATGATTTTTATAATGCGGTTGATTTTCTGGATAAAGAATATTTAGACTTGGTTATGCCTGTTTATGATATAGAAGTAGAATCGGAGGATCATAGTTTTATTGCAAATAATGCAGTTGTTCATAACTCTTTGTGTTCAACTAGAAATAAAACTGGAATTTCAGTTCCACAGATTTCTTGCATTATGAGTTGCTCTGTGTCTGATGCATTTATTGTAAACGATGGTGGTATCCGAAATAGTGGTGATGCTGTGAAGGCATTGGTTGCAGGAAGTGATGCTCTAATGCTAGGCAGTTTACTTGCCCAAACATATGAAAGTCCATGTGATGGTCACGCATTTGGTATGGCCTCTAGAAAACTTCAAGATCTTCGGCAATCTCAGGTTAAATCGGTAGAGGGTATTGAAAAAATTATTGAAAAGAAAATGTCATTGAAAGATTTTGTGGATGAATTTTCTTGGGGTATTCGTTCTGCTGGCACATATCTAAATGCTAGAAATATTCAAGAAATGCGAAATAATGCCGAATTTCTAAAAGTAGGAAAAGGTACATTAGCACTTGACAAGAATTAGTATTAATGGTATAAATATTGTAAGGAGATAAAATATGGACGACGATGGTTATCCTGAAGATGATGAATTAGATAAAATTAAAACATGGGATTTTCATTTAGGGTTTTTGCCTCTTATGGATTATATCAAATCTCTTTGGAATTGGAATGATACATATTTCTGTCAAATAGATGAAAACCATTTTGAACTTCATACGGGCGGTTGGTCTGGTAATGAAGAAATTATTGGTGCAATGAAACAGAATACCATGTTTTGGTTATTGTGTTGGGAAGAGTCCAGAAGAGGCGGACATTACAAGTTTGAAGTAAAATAGGCACATGAAATGGTTCATTTATGGCGTGGAGGATAAAATGAGAGTATTGGTTGCAAGGAAAAATAAAGATAGCGAGTGGCTTCAAATTTGTCTAAGTTCATCTCGTGAAGATCAAGATGCTGCTATGATCCGATATTCTAATGCGGGATGGGAACTTGGATGGGCTACTATTTCTCCATTTATTTATGAAGATTTTAGTACCGAATGGAATACAATTGAAGATTCTCAAAATAAAAATGTGGTAGGGTGTTAGATGTATCGCATTTATAATGAAAATAATTTAACTTTCAATGACGAATTAGAATCAGGAAATTTTTATGATCTAATTTATGCCGATATGATATATGAAGATAAAAATGTTGAGGATTGGATTGGATTTTATTATGGGATGCTAAAGAATAATGGAATTTTCATTGTCCAAACTGACTGGCATACAAATTATCATGTTCGCGTCTTTTTTGATGAACTCCATGCTACATTTGTAAATCATCTCGCCTGGAAAAACGAATGGGGCAACCATCCGAAAAACAGATTTCATCAATGTTGGGACGATATTCTGGTTTTCTGTAAAGGAAATAACTGGAAGTTTTATCCTGACAGAATTCAAGTAGACAAAGCAACAAAAAAAGCAAAAGGATTAAATCCTTCAGGAAGAGATACAAAAACAGCAACAGCGTGGATTGATGATATTTGTTTGACCACTACTGCAAAAGAAAGAATCAAAAAAGAAGATGGTCATTTGATTAAATGGCAAAAACCGTTAAGATTATTTGATAGGATTATTGCTCCATTTACAGATGAAAATGATTGGATTTGCGATCCTTTTATGGGCAGTGGTAGTTTAGGTGAATGGTGTGTTATGAATAATAGAAACTATGTTGGGAAAGAATTAGATAAAGAAACATTTGAATTAGCGAAGAATAGACTAGAAAATGTACCACATGAAATTTGTGTTTCATTGGGTTAAGAAAGGAATAAGATGAAATATATATCAAAAGGTGAGTGGTTTTACAAAGGGACTGAAGCAGTATTAATTGACGATTATCGGAAATCTACTCCGCCTATGGACTCTGGCTTGTTTAGGGGTTGGAGGCAATGCGAGACTCCCACATCAGAAAATAAACCTCTAAAATTTATTTATGAGGACGAAGAAGTGTGTGGGTTCGATGAGTTCGATGTTGTAGATGACGATTATTTTGTAGGCGATAGTGACCACGAACACGACGACAGGATTTTATAGGTACATAAAATAGTAATTTCATGGTGTAAAAAGGATAGAAATTGACAAAAAAACTAAAAATATTGCTAGTGGATGTGGATAGTAAAATTCCTAATCTTGCATTGATGAAAATTTCTACATACCATAAATCTTTTGGTAACGATGTAGATATTATCAAATTAGGATTTGATGGCTATCCTACGCATAAAAAAGAAAAGATTGTCGATGCTAAAGGATATGATAGAACATACGCTTCTTGTATTTTCACAGTCAATAAAGATTATTTCAAAATTATTAATTGTGATTATGTAAAAATTGGAGGAACAGGAATTGATTTGAATTATAATCTTCCCGATTATGTTGATTGTTTAGACGAAGATTATTCTATGTATCCTGAAAACAATGATTCTTATGGATTTATTACGAGAGGATGTATTCGGAATTGTTATTTCTGTTTTGTGCCAAAAAAGGAAGGTAAATTAGTAGAATATCGAGATTGGCAAAAAATTGTCAAGCATAAAAGAACTTATTTTTTAGACAATAATTTTCTGGCATATTGGGATCATAAGAAAATATTAAAAGAATTGGTGGATAACAACGTTTTCTTTCAATTTAATCAAGGATTAGATATTCGATTATTAGATCACGAAAATGCCAAACTATTATCTGAGGCAAAGTATGTTGGAGATTATATTTTTGCATTTGATGATGTCAAATATGAAAAAATGATAGAAAGAGGGTTAAATATTTTTAAAACGTATATCTCTAGAAATTGGCGAAGTAAATTTTTTGTTTATGCTCATCCCGATATGGAAATTAAAGATATTACTTACCGAATAGATTGGCTAAAAAGAAATAAGGCACTCCCTTATTTAATGCGAGATAAATCTTGCTGGTCTAGTCCTAATAGTAACTTTTATGTGGATCTTGCTTCTTGGTGTAATCAGGCTGGCTTATTCAAGAATATGACGTTTGAAGAATACGTTACAAAAAGGCATTCTAGAGCTAAAGAAATAAATAGAAATAGAATTGAGTTAGGAATAAAACTTTATAATACAAAGTAAACTAACCAAATGAAATCAGCATTTCAATGTGTAAGACAAATAAGATAAGAATTATCATACAACATGAATTTGGGGTTTCATGTGGTAAAGGAGATTTATTGAAAAACTCTAATAAATTAAATTTAGATCAATATTATACTTCAGAAAAAGTTGCTGATTATTGTTTATCTGTTGCCAGAAATGTTCTAAAAGGCGAAAAGATTACAGAAGTAATTGAACCGTCTGCTGGCAATGGTGTTTTTAGTAAAAAAATTAAAAATTGTATTGCCTATGATATTGAGCCTAAAGATGATTCAATTATCAAACAAGATTTTTTAGAATTGCCGTTAGAATATAAACAGGGCAGATTATTTATCGGTAATCCCCCATTCGGTAAAGGCAACTATTTATCTGTTAAATTTTTTAAAAAATGTGTTCAATATGGCGATTATATTGCGTTTATCCTCCCTATTAGCCAATTAAAAAACAACTATTATATGTATGAATTTGATTTGATTCATAGCGAAGACTTAGGTAAAAAGGAATATAGTGATAGGGATATTCATTGTTGCTTCAATATCTATAAACGACCAATTGGTGGAGAATTAAATAAGAGCAATATATTAGAACTGAAAGATTTAAAGTTAACTGGAGTTGCAAAAGGAAAATCTAGAAACGATAAAGTTCCTGAAAAATACGACTTTTCTATTAGTGGTTTTGGCGCAAGCGTAGGAAAAATATGTGATTATGAATACCAGTATTGCCAGCAAATTTATTTTCAAATATTAAATAACGAGCTAAAAGATAGAGTTTATGAATTAATAAAAATAGCGGATTGGAAAAAGATGTATAACATGACATCAACCCCCAAAATTAAACATTGGATGATTTATAAATATCTTAAAGAAAACATTAAAGAAATAAATTAACCCCATAAACGTGCTGTTTTATTGGGTAATACTCTTGACAAAATAAGCAAACTACGATAAGATGAAAAGAAAAAAGGAGAGATAAAATGAGTGTAAGCCCCAACGGTGTTGGAATATCTGGAGTTTATTGCGATAAAGAAGATTTGGGTTTTAGAATTTATTGGAATACTGAATTCGGATTTGGACATATTAGTTTTTCTCAACCAACAGATGGTGGATTAATTACGGTAGATTCAGAATCTATGAGTAAAGAATTTGTAAAAGAAATACTTTGCGCATTAGTAGATCAATCGGTATTTACTAGTTAACCCCATGAATTCGGCGTTTTATTAGGTGGAATATGGAAAATATTACAAAGATACAGGTGATGATTGGTGTTGGTAAAGAGTCTAGGCGGCATATTGGAAAAGCTTTTGGTAAGCCTAATGGAAAATTAGCGACAGACAAAGAAGTAGAAGAATATGTTCAGTTACTATTTATTAATAATATGCATGAGTGGTATCAGAAACAGCATACCCAATGAAATCTAAGTTTCATGTACCTTAAGAAAGGATAAAATAATGGAAATGTCAGAAGATCAATACAATAATTCTGTATCATCAGAAATTAAAGATTTTATTCAGTTTCTCTCCTTTGGTGATTTTGAAATTAAAAACAACAATGGGGAAATTATATCAAAAGAAGAATTAGATAGGCAAATTAAAAGTTATATCTCTATGGGTTGTGGTTAATGAAAGGGTTAATTCATGGAGTCATTTGGCATTCAACTAGAATATAGACCGATTACTGAAGAAGATAGAAAATATGATGATTTTGCATATTTTGAATTTGATGATATTGATTGGGGATTAACTGATTATTCGCTTTTTGGGAAAAACACTTATCCTGGTGAATGGCACAATGATACAATGGGATTTACTGATTTTTATTGCCAATATTTGCAAGACGAACTTGACGAATATGTTTGGCAAGAAATAGATGAATATATCAAAAATAAAAATTATGATAAAATTGCTGACAAAAAAGTTCAAGTTCCCGTTATTGTAAGTGCTTGGTGGGAATCAGATGTTGACTATGAATCAGGATTTGATGAAGGACATTACGAATTTAAATTTGAGAATATTATGGACTTATAGCCCAATGAAAGGACGATTTCATCATCCATGAAATATGACTTTTATCTACCAATTTTCGTTTTACCCTTGACAGATTTAGAGTTATGTGTTATAAATGGGCTAACAGTACGCACCAAGCCTCTGCTTGCAAGCTCAAATGGGTTGAGACAATACTAGTATAATGCTCATAGCAACCAATCATTGCTAGCGTCATTTAGATAAGAATTGGATTGGCAATTTCTTATCGCCCCATAAATCATCTATTTCAT
>ERZ795061.4783-NODE-4783-length-11332-cov-6.802341_pt1 | contig 11332 bp, 8 predicted proteins | sample MGYA00375145_ERZ795061 | MGnify/ENA primary metagenome ERZ795061 (study PRJEB30190, sample SAMN05720144) | anaerobic digester metagenome | isolation source: active sludge of municipal wastewater-treating anaerobic digesters | place: USA | collected 2014-12-22 ... | reverse complement strand
ATTTTGCATTGCAAAATATTTTTGGGCAGGGTATTGACTTTTTTGCGGCGCTGCAGCAAAATAACTTTATAAATTGTCAGAGGAGCAGTACCCCTTTATGGATTGGACTTCATTGTTTGCGAGCCTTGATCTTAACAATCTGATTCCGGATTGCTACGAAAAGTGGAAACCTTTTGTCAAAGGCGGCCTTGCCTGGTTTCTCGGGCGTCTGAGCGAAGACCGGCAGAAGGAAATTCTCGCAGACCAGCTGGGGCTTGGGCCTTTCGCAAGTGCAGCAGACAGACTTGAAACCGTGCTGCGGCGCTGCCCTACCCTGCACAAGCTTGGCCAGATTCTGGCGCGCGACAAACGTCTGTCGACAGAACTGCGCAACAGTCTGCAGCGCCTTGAAACTCTGCCGCCGCGCATGACCGTCGAACAGATCAGGGCGATTCTGCAACGCGAAAACATAAGACTCGACGACATAACTTTAGGCGATAAACCGCTCGCAGAGGCGAGTGTTGCCGTGGTAATGCCTTTCACCTTCACCGATGCTGCAGGGCGGCAAATAGATGGCGTTTTCAAAATCGTCAGACCGGAAGCGGAAAAGGCTCTTGAAAAAGAGCTTGAGCTTTGGCCGGAACTGGGCAAAGCCCTTGAAGAAATCTGCCATGAACTGAATCTGCCGGTGCTTGAATTTGCCGGACCACTCTCAGAGGCAGCGTTGCTGGTAGCCGATGAGGTAAGACTTGACCGCGAGCAGATTCATATCCGCCGGGCCGTAGAGCTTTACCGAGATTTCCCGGAGATTGCCCTGCCTGAACTGCTCCCCTGGTGTACTTCACGCGTTACGGCAATGACAAGAATCAAAGGCAGACCGCTTGCCGAAGCGTTAAAAGAAAAGTCAAACAAAAATGAGCGCCGACGCATTGTCGAGAAACTTGTTGATGGTCTCATTGCGCGCCCTTTCTGGATGTCGGAAACCTGGGCGATTTTTCATGGTGACCCCCATGGCGGCAATATTTTTCTCGATGACAAGGGGCGCATTGTCCCTCTTGACTGGAGTCTGGCGGTCGAACTGCCTAAAAACGACCGGGTTGCGATTCTGCAGCTGCTGATGGGCGGACTGCGCATGGATGAAAAGGCAATTGCCCAGGCCCTGGCGCAACTCGGACTGTCTACTGACGACAACAAGCTTGCTGCTGCCTCGAACTGGGCGGTTGCGCAGATCCGGCAGGGCAATTTTCCGGGCTTCGACTGGTGTCTTGCCGTTCTCGATCATGCGGTCGAATTTGGCGGGCTGAGATTGCGGGCTGAACTGGCACTTTTCCGCAAAGCACTTTTCGCTCTGCTCGCTCTGGTCGAAGACATAGCTCCCAATGCCAGTTCTGATGCGGTAGTGGTTGGCGCCGGTCTCGCCCGACTCGCGAGCGAATGGCCTTCACGCGCCTTTTCAAACCCGTTCACGCGCAAATGGGGCACACACGTTTCGACGGTCGAGCTCAGCACGCTGTTTGCCGATATGCCATTATCGGTGACCCGCTTCTGGTTCGGCTGCTGGTCAGATTTTCTCGAAAAGGCCACCCCCAAAAAACCTGTAAAAGAAAAAAGTCAGGCCTGAAGCCTGCGGGCTTCGGCCTGACTTTTCAACAACTACAGATTAATCGAAACGGGGTTTCGGAATACTTTTTACGATACCCTTCGGCATTTTGTATTTCTTGGCACCTGAATGGGTCTTGATGCGACCTTCAGTGAACGGACATACGGTCTGCATCTGACCAAGATACTTCATAAAAATATCGGCGGTCATCTTGCCGGTCGATTCGTTGTCGACGGCTTCTGTGAAGCCGCTCAGGCCATTGCCGCCGGCGGCCAGGAAATCTATGGTGGTGACGGTATAAAGCTTTGTGGCACTGAGGGGCTTGCCGTTAAACAGAACCTTTGGCTGCTGGCCAGCGGTATAATCAACATGCAGACCTTCAGAAACCTGCAGAAACCCGCCAAAACCACCGGAAGTGCCTGAGAAGCTGGCGACTTCGGCAAAAACCTTATTGATCGAAGCACCGCTCATTTTGAGACGCATCAGATAGTTATCGAATGGCAGAACGTTGAGAACATCGCCAACAGTGATAACGCCGGTGGCAATCGAGCTTCTGACACCACCGCCATTAACCAGGGCCATATCTGCCGGAATCAGGTCTTTGAAGCAATCGGCAAGAAGGTTGCCGAGGTTGGTTTCGCGATTGCGCACATCGCCGCGCTCGCCGTTGAGAAAAACCTTGGTTTCAGAAACCGGAGTGACGACCTTTTCCTGGATCTGGGTCCAGAGGCGGGCGACACGTTCGGCAATCTTGTTGTCTTCGTGGTTAGATTTATCAAGAGGAACCAGGCCGGCGGCGGTCACTTCAACCGGGCGATTCGAGTTGCGGTAGAAAGTTACGTCGTATCTGGTAAGATGCTGACCCCATTCACCGGGCTGTGACATAAAGCGGTGCCCGCGTGCCCCGGCGACAATTGCCGGAGGATCGATGGCCAGGTGGGTATGACCACCGAGAATGCCATCGAGTTCGGGGAATTCTTCGAAAAGCTGCAGTTCGCGGTCCCAGCCGAGGTGGGAAAGCAGCAGAATCATGTCGGGTTTTGCTTTTTTAATTTCGGGCAGATACTTACGCAGAGCTTCGGCGGCATCGAGAACGGTAAAATCGTTAACGAAAACGGGCTGCACAATTGTTTTAAGCTCTTCGGGCACAAGACCGACGATCGCGACCTTGATCTTTTTGCCTTCGGGGCCGACTTCGGCGAAGGTGTAGGGTTTGATTTTTACCTGCAGGGCCGGAATCTTTTTGAACTGAATGTTGGCAGCCAGAACCGGAAACTTTGCATAGGCAAGAGCTTCAGCGAGGGCTTCCTGACCGTTGTCGAATTCGTGGTTGCCGAGGGTCATGGCAGCATAGCCGGTGTCGTTCATGAATTCGATATCGGGAATACCCTGGAAAAAACGGTAAAAAAACGTGCCCTGAAAAATATCACCGGAAGAAAGCATGAGAACTTCGCGCCCCTGCTTTTCGATGCTGTCTTTATAATTTTTTATGCGTGCATAGCCGCCAACAGTTTTGCCTTCGGGGGTTTCCCATTGCATCAGGTGTGCATGCAGGTCAGAAGTATGCAGAATCGAAAAATTTATTATGTCGAAATTCTGTGTAGAGAATGCTGAAAGGCAGGCGGGAATAAGAACCACGAGCAGAAGAGACTTGAATAAATGCTTTATCATCAGTGCACGCGCTTTCCTTTGATGGTTTTATGGAAATTGTAATGATAAAAGTGCTACTGCGCAAGACCCGCAGACAAATTTTGTGCACAAATTTGCATAAAATTGCAGAATTTTTGCGGAACTTTTATTTCAGGTTCATCCAGGTAATGGTTAACTGCAGCACTGTTGCAAAACTTACCCAGAGAAGATATGGCAGGTTCACCAGTGCAACCCAGGGCAAAAGCGGTCTGATGCGAACCAGACTCCAGATAAGTGTCAACAGCACCAGCACCACATCGATGGCAGCCAGAATATTGCTGCGCAGGCCAAACTGCAGCGGCGTAAAGGCGAAATTGAAAACCAGATTAAGGATAAACGGAACTGTTACCCGGCGCGGAATTTTCTTTTTAAAAGCCAGATAAAAGACATAGCCAAAGGAGATGGCAATGATCAGATACAAAAACGACCAGACCGGGCCAAATACCCAGCCTGGCGGCGCCCAGTCAGGTTTTCTAAGCTGCATATACCAGCTGTATGATGAACTTTCCATTAATCACATGCTACCCTGAACATGCAGTATCACGCCAGAGAAATCATTGCCGGAAAATAAATCCAGTCAAAAGACCGAAAACCGCCCGTCTGAGTTTTACCTCAGAGGGCGGTTTTCTTACTTAGGAGAATTCTAATTTTTCAATTTGAACTTTTTCAGCTGGGCCTGCAGGTCAAAAGCCTGCTGCGACAGTTCTTCAGATACCGAGGCGGTCTCTTCGGCATTGCCGGCGTTGTGCTGAGTTACAGAGTCGATCTGGGTAAGCCCCTGGGTTATCAGGGCAATTGCGTTGGCCTGACCAGCTGAGGCTGATGAAATCTCAGCAATCAGGTTAACCATTTTTACAGCCGTATTAACGATTTCCTTGAGAGAAGCATCGGTTTTGGTCGCAATCAAAGAACCAGCCTGAATGTTTGTACTGGTGGTATTTATCATTTCAGCTGTTTCCTGGGCGGCTTTGGCACTGCGGCTTGCAAGATTGCGCACCTCATCGGCCACAACCGCAAACCCTTTCCCGTGGCGGCCGGCTCTGGCTGCCTCGACTGCGGCATTCAAAGCCAGCAGGTTTGTCTGAAAGGCTATATCATCGATAACCTTGATGACTTTGACAATCTGCTTACTCGAGTCCTGAATTTCGCTGATCGACTTCACAAGTTCTGCCATATTGGTGTTGCCTATTTCAGCGGCACATCTCGCCCCGTCAGCCAGTTGGTTTGCAATCGCGGCATTCTGGGCGGTGTTTCTTGTCTGGGTTTCAATTTCAGCGATAGAACTCGAGATCTCTTCGAGGGAAGATGCCGTCTGCATGGCTCCGTCAGATAAAGACTGACTGGCAGCCGCCATCTGTTCGGCCTTGATGACAACCTGGCCGGAAGTATCGTTAATTGAGTGAATTATCTTGTTCAGACTGTCAATCATGTCAGAAAGAGCCTTACCAAGAACATCGTGGTCTGAGGCCAGTTTAACCGCGCAGGTAAGGTCACCCTTCGCAATCGCTTCAGCAAGAACCGCCTTTTTCATCTGCGAATCGGCCATGCTGCGAAAAGCATCGGCGAGAGTTCCGATTTCATCGGCAGACCGGTAATTCACCTGAACGCCGAAATTGCCCTTTTCCATTTCTACCGCAGCGTCGGTGATCTCATTCAGAGGCTTGACCACATGGTTTTTGATGATGAAATGAACCAGCAGAATACATACAACGAACATGACCGCAAAAAGAGTAAAATTCAAACGCGTTTTGTCGTCGAGATAGATACAGATATCCTGCAGCTGCGACAGAAGTTCGTGGGAAGTCGCCGCTTCGAGCTTTTCGAGCTTTTCCTGAATGGCAGTTTTGCGAATGGCAAGAGCTGCTGCCTGCTTGATCAAAGCATCGTTGTTTTCGCCTTCGGCCATCTGCGTATAGGCTTTGACTGCCTCTTCGACATAGTTGCCCATTTCTGCCGACAAATCTCTAAGGCCTGCAAAATCAGCGGTTTGCGTATCAACCAGCGCCAGAATTTTTTCGAGATCGGCCGCACAGATTTTACTCATTTCCTGTGCTTCTTCAATTTTTCCGGTGTCACCCATCAGAACCGAATCATTAAAAAGCTTGACGTAATTCTGAAACCCGTTGAGCACCCTCTGACTTAGTTTTGAAGCCGGAAATCTGGCATCTGCGGTCACAGTCATCTGCCTGAAGATCATTTTGCTGCAGGAATGAAAAGTGACCATAGAGGCAATGTAGCCAATGAGGATCATGAGAACCCCAAGCCAGATCTTGGTTTTAATCGATTTGCTGTTCATTTCCACCCCCGGGCCAGGCAGAAGCCTGGCCCACAACCAGAGCGGCAGTTATTTGACTGCGAGAATTTTCACGCCGTCATGCGCGGTTGCCGGAGAAATGTAACCAACGGCTCCGGGATTGGCGGCAACGAATTTTACCACTTCGTCTTCTGAAGAAACCGATTTTGGCGGGATGCCCTGACCGGTGAAAACAGCCTGTTTCCAGAAGGTGGAAAACTGCGAACCGTTCTTTTTGACGTAGAGCTTGAGAAAAGCTTCGTGGGCAGCACCAGATTCAAGAGTCACCGGCACAGCTTTCTGACCGCCATCCCATGAATTTTTCTTGCCAAGAAAAAGGTTTCCGAGATCTTTGGCAGAAATATCTGCCTGAGAAACACTGTTGTTAACGATAACCAGAACCTGTTCGCCATCTGCATGGGCAACACAGGTAAAGATCGACATAATGAAAATTACGACGCAAAATACTGCCAGAATTGTTTTTTTCATGGTTTTCCTCTCCTGTGCTGATTAGAAGTTGTAAGTGGTCTTGATCGCAATCAGGTTCCACTTACGGTCGAAATCGGTATTCAGGTTTTTCTGAACCAGCCCGATACCGTCGATCCAGTGGTGCTCGATTTTGATGCTCCAGTTGGGGTTGACGTTATAGCGGAAAGAAGCACAGGTATCTTTCTGCCAGGTGTTCCAGACTTTATTATTGCGGTCGAAGAAGAATTCGCCACGATAGAGGCTCCATTCATGGCGGTCATTGTGGCGATAAACACACTGCAGATATGAGCCCTGACTGGTCTGGGCCGTGCTGATAGCAGAAGCAGAAGCAATAGGAGTTTCAGAAACACTGAAATTCTGCTGACCGTGGGCAGCCATCAATTCACCTGAAAAGGTAAATTTGTTAATAGTGTATTCAAGTGAGCCAATATCGATGAGAAATTTATAATTCAGATCGACTCTTGTCTGAAAGCCCGGGGTAGCAGGAAATGGCGTCGGAAGAGGCGCGGGAGGGTTGGTAACAATGATTGGCTGATAAACAAGGGTTTCATCCACGTGCAGATCCAGATCTGTGCGGGTTCCACCAATCTTGAGGCCTTCAACCGGCGTGTTCCAGAGGATTTTGGCTGAATAGCCGTTATCGGTCGAGCCACCTCTTTCTGGGTCACCAACATGAGAAAAACGAAGGTTTTTAGCTTTTGCCAGAGCGCTGGATGCCTGAAGACCAGCTGTCATTTTCGTTTCATAAGCATTGTTAAAACGCAGAAGAATGTCTTTTACGATACCGGAGTCGGGATCGAGGTCTGAGCCGCCGTAGGCAAATTCAAATTCGAAATCGCCTTTGCCGGCGGGCAGGTTGGCGTATACTGAACCGCCGTTGAAAGCGGTCAGAAACTGGCGATAGTCTTCCATGTAAATGGTAGCCGGCAGCAGAACAGTAGTGCGCAGCATGTCGATATCGCGGCCTTTGTTGTAAAAACCGAACGGCACTTTTACGCGGCCAAGTCTGAGGCCCCAGCGGTCATTGAATTTATAATCGCCATAACCCCAGTCTACTTTGATTTCGTTATTGCCTTCCTTGCCCAGGTCGCGTGACATGAGCTGCAGGCCGAGGCGCAGTTTGTCATCCATCTGCTTCTGAAAATTGATGACAAATTCTGAGTATTCGGTGCTTCCGCCTTCAGAAAGGGTCATGTAATTGTTTTCTGAAGACTTCAGGTACCCCTGGCTGACCAGGCCGTGAATGACCAGGTCGTCACTGGCAAACGCCGGACTAAGGAAAAAGACAGACAGCAAAAAGAACGCAGCAAAACACTTACCAAATTTGGCCATAACAACTCCAATCCATGATATGAGGTAGAACTAGGACGTTTGGTACGCGGGTACCCCTGTTTTTCTATTTTTTTACTGCGTACCGGTACCGAAGTTTATTTTGTATATGTGAAGTTGTCAACTAGTTTTTTTCTAAGACAACGATTCAAAAAAGCTTTTTGGGTCAGACTGAACGCTCGACAAAATACATCGGCATTTCACCCTTGCCCTTCGCCGCCACCAGACCGCGATATTCGCATTTAAACAGGTCTTTAACCAGTTTGTAAGTAGCTTCGGAAATATTGACGCGCATTGGTTCAGACGCAGATTCACAGCGGCTGGCAATGTTAACCGTATCGCCCCAGAGGTCGTAAGTCATCTTGCTGCGGCCAATCACGCCAGCGAGCACCGGGCCTGAGTGAATACCGATACGAATCTGAAACGGCAGCAAGTCTTTATTTTCGAGTCTTTGTGCAATGTAATCACGCATACGCAGGCCCAGTTCTACGACTTTTTCGGGGTGTCGGTCATCGCGAACCGGTACACCGCCAACTGCCATGTAGGCATCGCCAATTGTCTTGATTTTTTCGATACCGAGTTCGGCAGCGAATTCATCGAACTTCGCGAAAACCTCATTCAATGAGCTGACCAGCCTTGAAGGGGTCACGGTTTCTGTCAGCTGGGTGAACCCCTTAAAATCCGTAAAGAGAACGGTTGCCAGCGCAAAGTCATCAACCAGCGTTTCTTCTCCAGCCCTGAGCCTTCTGGCAACGGGTTCCGGCAATGTGTTGCGCAGCAGGCGTTCGGCAGTCTGCCGCTCAGATTCGAGGGCCCGGTTAGCTTTTTCCAGGTCGGCGGTTCTTGCGGCAACTCTCGCCTCAAGGTCTTTTCTGGCCTCTTCAAGTGATGCGAGAGACTCAGCGAGATGATCGGCCATTTTGTTCGAAACTTCAGCAACCAGACCAAGTTCGTTATTAACCTGGCAATTTATGCGGGCAGAAAAATCACCGGCGCCGAAACGGGCCAGCCCATCTGAGATGACCTCCAGAGGCTTCTGAACCTTGCGGCGGTTCAGCCAGACAGAAGTAAGCACGATTGCCACCAGTGAAAACAGCACCAGAATAAGAGATCCGGTTGTCCAGAAGGTGAGACCACTCACAATCTTGCCTTCAATGTTGTCGATTGCCCGGTTGTGCTGACTCATGACGCGGTCGACCGGCTCAAGAAACTCGGCAAGGTAGGTCGTGGTTTCGGCAACAAAGGGTATGCCGGCAATATCGCTCCAGACCTGAAAAGCGATTTTGCGGCGACCAACCGAGGCCGGAATATGTGACGGCAAAAAGGCATCTGTCTGTTCAAATTCAATCACACCAGAAGTCTGCATGCTCCAGTTTTTGACAAACTCGTCGACATTCTGCTTCTGACGGGCATCAGCAGAAAGCGATGCAACCACTTCAAAAAGATTGCGGCCGACGATTTCTTTTTTGGCGTGCGCGACACAGATCAGTTTGCCATCTATCTTTACCGAGGCATTGGTATAGCCGTAACGCTCAAAGCTGCGCAATGCCAGCTTTTGAAAGGCAGCGTCGCCGATACAGAAGGCGGCAAGCTCTGAGGCATTGCTGAATCTGTGTTTCTGGGTTTCGAGATACTGCAACTGCTGGCTGAGAATGGCTTCGGTATTATGTTTTAAAACAAGCACGCCCTGTTCACGCAGGCCATTGCCAAAGTCAACGCAGGTCTGTTCAAATTCGCTGTGAATACCAGACTTAATCTCGCTTTTTAAAAAGCGCAGCAAAAAAAAGGTTACTGCCATCTGCAGCCCCGCCGAGAGAAGGGTAATGACAACCACAGGCACGATTACCTGAAAAATCAGCTTACCCCTGGCACCGGAAGTTTCTGACATTCTTTAATCCTGAATCAGCCGAAATTGAACACTGCCAATTATCACACAATCCTGGCCGTTTTTCAAACCCGTGGCGAGCACCGCATCACACACACAAAATCTGCCTTGTCTCAAATCAGACCCGAACTTTGGTATGCACAATGACAAGAAAAAAGCGGCCGTGAGGCTCGCTCAGGCCGCTTCTTTTCAGATGCTGCAGATCAGTAGTCTGATTCTTCGATAAAGTCGAACATCCAGTCGCCGGAGCTTTCGAAGGTCTCGCCGCCCGGGCCGGTAGTGGTACTGGTTGTGTGAAAACCTTCGCCATCAGTCGAACCGGTTACCTGATGGGTTGCGGTCTTGCCGCCTTCGCCGGTTACAACGGTAGTAAGAGTATTACCCTCTTTCGTGGTGGTAGAAGTCAGGCTGGTCTCGTTGCCCTGCGGGCCTGTAATAGTCTTTTCGGTGTTAACAACATTACCATCACGTGTATGAGTGCCGGTAACAGAGGCTTCTTTACCTTTCGGGCCCTTGTGCTTTCTTTCGAAACTGGCCTGATTGCCTTCTATGACCGTCTGGCCGGTCGTGCCGACAGAATTGCCGCCAGCGCCGGTTGTTGTTCCTTCATATTTTACAGTATTGCCCTGGCGGTGCATTTTGCCCTCAAAGTTCTGCTGACCGCCCTTCGGCCCTTTGCGGGTGCCTGAGAACTCTGCGGTTCCGTCGCCTTCGGCAAGTCTTTTCATGCGTTCATTGAGTTCGGGAATCTGCTGGCCGAGCTGCTGCCGCTCTTCGGGAGTCATAGCCTGCCATTGTTTCTGCAGTTCAGTTTTTCTTTCTTTGTAAAGGTTGGCATCGCCTGACTTTTTCGCCTGCTGCAGGGCTTCGATTCTTTCTTTCAGGGCCTGAAAGCCGCCGTTGCCTTTGCTCAGGGCTGCCCATTTTTCCTGCATAGCCTCGCGCCTGGCCTTAAATTCAGCCATTTTTGCTTCACGCGCCTGCCTTTTTTCTTCACTCTGGCCCTGCCCGCCCTGCTTGCTCTGGCGCTTTTCTTTCATTTCCTGCATTTTCTGCTGGCGCTGCTGCTTCATCTGCTGCATTTTTTCGAGATTGCGGCCTTCTCTGGCAGCCCCCTGCCCCTTTCCCCATTTGCCCTTCTGGGCGAGGACCTCAGATGCTGGCAGAGTTAAAAAACCGACAACGATAAGACCAAAAAGAGCCTTGCGCATTTTCAATCTCCTTAAAATTCAATGGGGTCGAGAGAATTCTACGCCTGCGTGAAAAGGACGTCAATATGGTGGTAGAAGGCGCCTGAAGCCGTGCAGCAAAACGATTATCAGCATCAGCAGGTTTCTTGGCAGGGTTGTAATAAACCAGATTTCAGGAACCGGCATATCTTTTCTGCCGGCAAGTGAATCGGCAAGAGATGAACCGGTTTCCCGCATCCAGGTGATGTTGGCCGGCCATTCGAGAATGCCGTCGAGCCATGCTTCAGGAATGCCGGTCGGCCCGACCGCACTGCCGATTATACCGCCAAGAATGGCAGCGGTAGTGTCAGCATCGCCGCCGCAGGCAATAATTTCGCTGATGGCGGGGGCAAATTCTCTCTGATGACGCAGCCAGGCATGCAGCACCACCGGCACGGTATGCAGAACATAGCCAGAGACGCCTTTTCCAAGACCTGATCGGCTGGCAAAAGCCTCGGTTGTCTCATTGGCGGCAATAGAATCGCAGACACCGGCAACCAGAGAAACAAGCTCTTTTGCATCATCGCCAAGATAGCTCTGCAGTTGACTGAGATATTCACCGGGGGCGACGGTCTTTGCCTGGCGGGACATAAAAGCGGCCAGAGCTATTGCCAGAGCCCCGTGCAAAGCTTTCGGGTCGGTATGGGTAATAACCGTCGAGGCAGTGACAAGGTTTCTTACTACCTCAAGGTCGTCAAAGGCGGCGCCAAAAATGGCAGCACGCATTGCGGGGCCGTTACCGGCCGAGAAAACGCCGCTGTTCTGTGGTGAAAAACCCAGCCAGAGCTTTAAAATCGCCCTGAGCGTGGCAAACCCGGCACCAGCCGGAACGCCAAGCA
>ERZ795061.4781-NODE-4781-length-11338-cov-4.895418_pt1 | contig 11338 bp, 10 predicted proteins | sample MGYA00375145_ERZ795061 | MGnify/ENA primary metagenome ERZ795061 (study PRJEB30190, sample SAMN05720144) | anaerobic digester metagenome | isolation source: active sludge of municipal wastewater-treating anaerobic digesters | place: USA | collected 2014-12-22 ... | reverse complement strand
CGCCATCACGTGCGACGAGCGGAAAAACATGGCCGGGCGATACGATATCTTCAGGTCCACATTCGGGATGGACCGCCACTGAAATAGTCCGCGCCCGATCAAAAGCTGAAATCCCTGTCGTCACACCTTCGCGTGCTTCAATCGAAACAGTGAAGGCTGTGCCATGACCGGAACGGTTGTTGCGCGACATCTGTTCAAGCTTGAGATCTGCAGCCCGGCCTGCCGTCAACGCCAAACAAATCAGGCCACGGGCATGCGTTGCCATGTGCGTAATGCGTTCTGGCGTCGCAAACTGTGCAGGAACAATGACGTCGCCTTCATTCTCGCGGTCTTCGGCATCAACCAAGATATAAGGATGGCCGTTGCGTGCCTCGTCGATTATTTCTTCAATCGAGGCGATGGCTGAGGACCTGGTCATGTGCCGGAATCCAGACAATCGGCAATGTCATGATAGCCACCACGGAAGAACAATAGCGGCGTCCCGTCGTCGCGTTTTTCCAACGACCGTACCGCACCGACAACGAGTAAATGGTCGCCAATTTCGGTCACCGATTCAATCGAACAATCGATCCATGCAAGTACATTGTCGAGTAAGGGCTGACCGTGCGGGGTAAGTCCATGGTCCACGCCTTCAAACTTGTCCTCGATGCGCGACGCAAACCGGCTTGAATGGTGAACCTGATCGGCGGCCAAAATATTGGCGCAGAAATGGCCTGTTGCTTCAATTCGGGGCCAGCTGGTCGATTTTTTGTCCGGAAAGAAACCTACTAACGGAGGGTCTAGAGAAATGGAGGTGAAGGAACCCACCACCATGCCAAAACGTGCTCCATCGTTGGCGGCAGCCGTGACAACACAAACGCCGGTTGGATAACATCCCAACACATTGCGGTAATGCCTGGAATCGATCGTGGTAGAGATGGCGTCCATCGTCAGCGTCCTGTCCAAACAGGTTTGCGACGCTCTGCACCGGCCGCCGCGCCTTCAAGCTGGTCAGCGCTTCCCGCATATTCTTCGATCGCTTCGAACTTGGTCATCAGGGCAACCTCAAGCGGATGGCCAAGCCGGCCATTGGCTGCTGCCTTTGCTGCTTGGTTCGCCATCGGTGCAGCCTTATTGATCTTGTCCGCCCAAATCTGGGCTGCCGCCGCCAGATCTGCATAAGGCACCACTTGATTGACCAAACCATAACGTTCCGCATCGACGCTTTTCATTCGCTCCCCGGTCAGGATCATTGCCATGGCAATATGGTAAGGCAATTGCCGAACAGCACGATGAACGACGCCGCACTCGCCGATAATGCCGACCTTGGTTTCGGGCAAACCGAACTGGGCGTTATCTGCGGCAACGATGATGTCGGCACACATTGCCAGTTCAAACCCTCCACCCACACAAAAACCTTGAACGGCAGCGATTAACGGCTTTTTGAGCGTTACCAGCGGCCCGCCGATTCCGGTTAAACCGCCCGCAAGCGCCATGCGGGTTTTGCGCGCAGCGAAGTCGGAAACGTCAGCACCGATGCAAAAGCTTTTTTCACCTTCGGCAGACAATACAGCACACCAAATATCGGGCTCATCGTTGATCGTTCGCCATGCGTCAAACAACAGGTCGTCCATGCCGGATGTAAGTGCATTCATGGTCTCGGGCCGATTGAGCCGGACATGCGCCACATTACCAACAACAGAAAAATCTACATCAGCCATCTGCTGAATCCCCTTTAAAGCGTTTAAATATCTCGGATGAGCTTTCGCCCCGGAACTGCGCCAAAGTTTCGCGCAAGCCCTCTTTGGCCAACCGCTCGCGCAATGCGAGGACAGAGGGCTCGAAGTGCAAAATGGCGTCGCTTTCGGAAACCGCATTAACAGCGGTCAAAAAACCGCCAGCTTCCATGGCGCGATTGATTGAGCGCTTCTTCATCGTCAAAACCGGCAAGGAAATTTTTGCCATGCGTTCAGCCAACGCTTCCACGCATGCGATCAGTCGGTCGGCTGGAACCGCCGCATTCGCCCAGCCCCATTCCACAGCTGTTTCGCCATCGACGTGATTGCCCGGCAGAAAGGCAAGCTCTTTGGCGCGCTTGGCACCGACCTGTGACACCCAAGCGGGCGCGATATAGCCGCCGCCAAGTGGAATTCCAGGCTCGCCAATTCGTGCATCTTGCGCCACTATTGTCATGTCGGCAAAGCAAGGCATTTGCGCAGCTATGCCGAGGCAAAAGCCATGAATGGCCACTATAATCGGTTTTGGATGGCGCCACATCGCTTGCCAGCGGTCTAGATTGCGGCGCAAACGAGCTACGTCTTCGACAGGCGTGCCGATGGCATATTCGCTCAAATCCACGCCGGAACTAAACCCTTTGCCTTCTCCTCTGATACCGATGACCGGCGCACCCGTTTCGGCGAGCTTGGCAAGCGCATCGGAAAAGGCTTCTAGCAATGCCCCAGAAAAGGCATTCGAAGCATCGGGCCGATCAAATATGATCCAGTCGATCGAAGCACCGGATTCGATGCGCAGTTGTGATTGGCCAATCATCTTAGGTGCAGAATTTCACAAAGTACGACCGATTGGGTTGAACGCTCTGACATGGTAATCGGTTGTCATCGTCGTTTTCAATATCCGCGTTCTGAATTTCCACTGCCCATCGAGCTTCACGACAACATCGTGATACTGACCGTAAAGTATGCCGTCGGGACGCTCCTTGGTATAGCGGTGAATAGCAAGTACCATCGCACGGACATTGGCCTCGGTCTCGCTTACCCAATCGATGACAACGCCGGAAACGTGATGCGATGTTGCCGTGAAGAATGTACCGATCCCATCGAGGGTCTGTTTGTAGGCCTCAATACCGGAAGCGCCGAAATTGGGGGCATAGCTGACTTCGCAATCGTCGACGAACAATTCGGCCATCTTCTCTGGCTGGTTCATGTCCAGAAAATAAGCATAGTCGTGGACAATCCGTTCGATCGCTTTTTCTTCAAGCAGCCTATCTGTGGTCGTCATTGTATGTCCGGTCATATTCGGTTCCGTTGTTGATAGTTTTAGAGGGCGCAGCAAGGGCCTGCGACATAATCTAGACAGTATTTTGCCAAAAAATGCCGCAGGCCCTCACCTCAAGGTATGTCGGTTTAGAACTTGACGGATATTTCTAGTCCGATTGTACGTGGTTCTCCTGGGTATGCGGTATTGACGCCACTGGATGCGCCAAGAGCGTATCCCGCGATATCGAACACATTGTCAGTGAGGTTACGAACGTAGAGCGCGGCTGAGACATCGCTCTGCATGATGCGCCGCCAGTCGAACCGAAGACCGAGTGTCGAGTATCCGTCGAGACGGGTGCCCGGCGTCGATGTGCCGTTGGTGCTGGAGAAGAAGATACCCGTCTGTTTGTAATAGTCGGCACGCACATTCATTTCACCGATTTTTTCAGGAACCGGAAGTGTCAGGTTGACGTTGGCCGATCCTGACCATTTCGGACTGTCGGAGTAGGTATCGACCGACAGGTTCCCCGCAAAAGGAATGGGCACCACGTTTTCGGTATATTTGGCATCGGTATAGGCCAGGTTGAACCCAACGCTCAGCCAATCGGCCAGCCCGACATTTGCGTCGACCTCAATGCCTTTGGTAACAGCTTCGGGAACATTGACCGTAAAGCCTGCAGGGTTGCCGCCAACGATGGCATAAAGCGCGCGCTGGGCGTCCTTAACGATGACCTTGTACGCAGCAATGTTAAACTGCGTTGGCGCACTCCCAATGCTTCCGTTGAACTTATAGCCAAGTTCAAAGTCGCGTACCTTCTCGTTCCTGAAGAAGTTGGCAGGACGGCCAGTCAGCGGATCGGTGAACGGAGCCACGGTGCCGTTGAGGTTACCCGAACGGAAGCTGCCGCGTTGGTTGACATAGACCATGTTGTTGGGATCGATCTGGTACTGCAGGCTGGCATTCCAGGCCGGAGCCTTTAGCTTTGCGCTTTGCGTGGCAGCAGCAGAGGTCGGATCGACCCCGAACACATTGCCAGGCGCCTGGGTGATGCCCACTTTTTCCCAAGTATAGCGACCGCCTAAAGTAGCCGTCAGGCTATCGGTGATCTCATAGCCGACCTGCGCAAAAATCGCTTTCGACGTCTGCCTGTTGCGATAGGCATAAGAGATGTCAGCTATCCCGCCTGGAACGATATCGGCACCGATATTGATCGGAATAATCTCGAACCGCTTCTGGTTGGAGTAAAATACACCAGCAGTGTAGTTCAGACGTCCATCAGCCGCTTCGCCTTGAACCTGCAGTTCGTTGCTGAAGGTTTCAGAAAGGAAGGTCTGGCCGCCTGGCACGCCGGTTGCGTTGATACCGGCAAGCTTGAACAACCACAGCCCGCCGAAAGGGCCACCAGTGAGGTTACCCGGCGTGTTTGCTTTGCCGTCCATATAGCTGAAGATGTTCTTGATCTTCGCATTGTCACCGATCTCGACCTCGGTGGTGTTGGAGATGAACAGGTTCCTTGCGCGGTGCGGCAGATCATATTGCAGCCAGACTTTGTACGGATTGGCGCGGGAAAATGCTGCATAGCCTTCAACCCCGCCGGGGAAGAAGCCTGGTGCCGCCGGACCATTGTTGCGGCCGTAGATCAGGTCCAGAGTAGAAGTCAAAATCGTACCCGACGTGTTGGGAATGCGCGTCGTGCCATTGCTTGTAACCTGGCTGGCAGCCTGGTCAGCCACAGATACACCGGCGCATCCGGCCACGGTAAAGGTACAAGTTGGCGCGGTATTATAGGTAAAAATCCCGCCGGCGCCTTCAGTGCCCCTGACCCTATCATACTGGATCACGGTGACATTTTTAATGGTTTCGGTCGGGGTAAACAGGATGGTTGCGCGACCTGAACGGCTGTTCTTGTCGCCCAACGTATTCCCGGTATTGATATTGGTGATATATCCGTTGCCGCGTGTTGCATCGAAGGCCAACCGAACCGCGAGTTTTTCTGCAATCAGCGGCAAGTCGATCGCGCCTTGCAACTGTACATAATCGCGCTCAGCTACACGGCCAGTGACATATCCCGAGAACACATCACCTGGCATCGGGGTCGAATAAAGTACTGCACCGCCCGTTGCGTTGCGGCCAAACAACGTCCCTTGTGGACCCTTCAGGACCTGGACAGAACCAAGGTCGAAAAATGCCGTTGCCGTATTCCCCGGCGTATAGGGCGCTTCGTTCAAATAGGTCAGAACCGCAGGGCTGGTTCCCGAAAACGGATCAAGCGTCTGGCCACGCAAGGTGAAGCTCAGCTGGTTGGAGTTCTGCCCGTTCTTCACCTGAAGACCGGGAACGAGCGAACCCATGTCCTGCTCGCTGTTAATATTACGCTCCTGCAGCGCCTCCGCGCCAAAAGCGACAACCGATACAGGAACGCGCGACAGCCGCTCCTCACGGCGCTGCGCCGTCACAACAATGTCAACCGTACCATCATCTTGGGCCGCCTCATCTTCCGATGCAGTCTGCGCGAACGCTGGAACAGCTCCAATGGACAGTGCGATCAAAGCAGCGCCAGTGAACATCCAGGCATTCAGCAATGAAGCATTTTTGGCCGAGTTATCTCTGCTCATAATCATATCCTCCCTAAATTTGCGCTTGCGCTACATCTGCCATCTTTGCGTGGCCCAAAAAACAACTGTTTGTTTTATTCGTTTTATCGGCTTTTCTGGCATTGTCAAGAAGCTTGACTTGCGATGTGACCATCAACCGATGGCCGCGATCTCGATCTCTGAAAATCCAGCTTCTTCAAGGATTTCGCGCGTGTGTTCGCCCAATTTGGGAGGTTCAGCGCGAGGCGGTTGACCAGAAAGGTCAACAGGCAGACGCAATTGCATTGAGTTCAATAGATCGCGTTCGGCCACGACAGGTAGCGCCAGCGCCTCAGCCAGATTATTTACGCGGCCGCAGGAAATACCTGCTTTGCTTAGAACTTCTAGCCAAAATGAAGTAGGCTGCCCCATGACTATCTCCGCGATCACGCGATTAAGCTCTTCGCGATGGCCCAACCTGTCGGCCATAGTCGCAAAACGCGGATCGGTTTGTAGTTCGTCACGCCCAAGCGCTACACAGAGGCGGGGAAATTGCGCCTCACTCGCCGTCGCAATCATGAGCTCGCCGTCGCTGGTAGCAAATACGCCGTAAGGCGCTGCACTCGGTGCACCTGATCCGAGCTTTTCGGGTGGAAGGCCGGTGGCAAGCATGCCAAGCAGCTGGTGGTTCATCATCGTAAAGGCGCTGTCGATTAGGCTGGGACGGATATGTTCAGCGCTGCCGCCCGCATTCCGACGCAATATTGCCGCGAGCAACCCAATTGCTGTCCACATGCCAGTTGAAAGATCAAGTATCGACGGTGCGATCCGCACAGTAGGCGTATCCGGTGAACCAGTGAAACTCATCATCCCGCTCACCGCCTGTACCAGCGCATCATAGCCGGGCATCGTTTTGCCAATGGGGCCATCGCCAAAGGCCGAGATTGAAGCCATCAAGATGCGTGGATTGAGAGCCTTGAGCTCGTCGAAGGTGATCCCAAGTTTGTCGCCTAGCCCCGGCGGGAAGCTCTCGATGACCACATCTGCGGTTTCGACCAATCGAAACAACGCCTTCTTCCCTTCGGGCGATTTAATGTCGAGCAACAGACTTCGTTTGTTGCGATTGACGGCGAGGAAAACCGTAGCTTCTCCCTCCCAATGGGGTGGTAAGGCGCGCGTGTCATCGCCATGTGGCGGGCGTTCGATCTTTATGACGTCGGCGCCCAAATCACCTAGGATCATCGCGGCGAACGGCCCGGCAATGTTGGTACTGAGGTCCAACACCTTAAGTCCGGGAAGCGTTTGGTTGAAGGTCATGCGATTGGTCGCCATTCTGAAGCAAACAGATGTACGACCACGTCGATGTTCACTCCTTGTCGCCCTTGTTATAAGATGGCTCGCGTTTCTCCAAGGCTGCAGCGACGCCTTCGCGCAGATCGTCGCTGTAGCTGAGTGCGGCGACCGCCCAGAAACTGGCATTCATCGATCCGGCCAAATCCATATGCCAGCTTTGGCGCAGCTGCTGCTTAGTTGCCTCTATCGCCAGCCGCGGTCGTTTCGCGATCCGCGCCGCCAGCGCTACAGCCTCTGTGATCAATGCTTCAGGCAAAGCGATACTGTTGACCAGCCCGATTGCGAGCCCTCGCTCCGCATCGACCAAATCGCCGGTCAACGCCAGCTCGGCTGCTAAGCCGCTGCCGATCAGACGCGGCAAGAAATATGTGCCGCCATTGCCGGGGTTAAGTCCAAGCTTGATATAGGTTTCGCCCATCTTGGCTTTGGTGGAGGCAATGCGGATGTCGCACGCAAGCGCCAGATCAAGGCCGCCGGCTGTCGCTCCCCCATTGATAGCTGCAATCACCGGCAGGCGGCAAGACACCAAGCGCTGGGTGACGGGCCAAAGCACCCGAGCGTTATAGGGCTCCTGCTCGCGGGCATGATCTTCGGCGAGGTATTTCTGGAATTCGACCAAGTCCGCGCCGGCACAAAATTGTTTGCCGGCACCGGTCAGTATAAGCACGCGCACTGACTTGTCGGCTTCAAGTGCCGTAAGAGCGTCGATTAAATCACGCGCCATTTCGGGAACAACACCATTGCCACGATCCGGGCGGTTGAGCGTAATCATCGCTACGCCTGGTGCGGGTCGGTCCAGTAAGATGGTTTCGTAAGTCATGAGCTATCCTTAGCCGCGCGCGAGCACAGTGGCTATCGCAAGCGCATATGTTCCGTCCAGCCAGCCGCCGCCATTAACCGCGAGCGCCAGCCGAGCGCCTTCGACCTGTCGCGCACCCGCCGTGCCGCGCAGTTGGTGAACCAGTTCGACAATCTGTGCGCATCCGGTCGCGCCTAGCGGATGACCACGGCTGAGCAATCCCCCGCTTGTATTCACTGGGGTGGCCCCGCCTAGGTCAGTCACACCATCACGGATCAGTTTCACGCCGTCACCTTTGGCGCACAGGCCAATCTCATGATATTGCATCAGCTCAGCCGGTGCCGCTGCATCATGCAGTTCGATCACGTCGAAATCCTTCGGCCCTACGCCTGCCGCAGCATATGCCTTGGCCGCTGCATCATCAACCGGATGACCCGTTGCACCTGATGCGAGAGAAGAAGCCTTTACATAGACGATCGGATGTCCAAGCGATGCCGCCACCCTGTCCGAACAGACAATGATCGCCGCCGCACCGTCGGTAACCGGCGAGCACATGGGCAGAGAAAGTGGTGACACAATCATCCGGCTCGCAAGCACATCCTCTAACGACTGCGGGGTGCGCAAGTGGGCTAGCGGGTTCATTGTCGCATTGTTCCGGTTCTTGACCGCGACACGCGCGAAATCAGAGAGCTCAGCGCCAGACTCATCGAGATAGCTTTGCGCGACGGCAGCATAGTAATCCATCAGCAGTGAATTCGCGCTGATCTGTCCGGGCTCGGATTCGCCTATCTCTTCAATGTCTGTCGAACCCCGCAGGGCATTGAACGGGCGGCTGCGATCCACGTGGTTCATCTGCTCCGCACCCACGGCCAGCGCGACTTCAACTGCTCCGCTCGCCACCGCTTCGCAAGCTAGGCTGAATGCCGATCCTCCGGACGCACAGGCATTTTCGATGTTGAACAAGGGTACTTTGCCAAGCGCTTGATGGCGGAGCGCAACTTGCCCTCTGATCATTTCTTGTTGCGAGATGATTCCCGAAATCGCGTTGCCGAAATAAATCCGCTCGATCCTCTCAGAGGCTAGTCCGCTATCGGCAACGGCCTCTTCAATTGCGGCGAGCGCCAAGCTGCGTACACCTCGCCCGGTTTGTTTACCGAACGGAGTCATGCCTATCCCGGCAATGGCAACGCCTTTCATGCTGAAGCCTTTGCTGCCGAGGCACCGCCGCCGATACGGCCTTCATGCCCAGCCCAGTAGGCCTCGCGCACTTCACGCCGGAGGATCTTGCCATAGCCACTCACCGGAAGCTCATCGACAAAATCAACCGCTTTGGGCTTTTTATAGCCCGCCATATGTTCGCCGCAAAACGCGATCACTTCTTGCGCGTTGAGCACTTCGCCGGGCTTAACGACAACGACGGCATGAACCGCCTCACCCCAATAGTCATCAGGAATGCCAAACACGACACAGTTGGCGACCTTTTCATGCAGAATGATCACCTCCTCTACCTCGCGGGGGTACACATTGTTACCGCCACTGATCACCATATCTTTCGCGCGGTCGAGCAGGAAGAGATAGCCTTGCTCGTCAAAATAGCCGATATCTCCTGTGTGCAACCAACCGCCGCGCAGCGCTTCAGCACTGGCTTGCGGATTATTCCAATATCCCGGCATCACAACATCACCACGCGCAACAACTTCCCCTGCCTTTCCGGGCGGCAGAGGATTGTCGTCAGCATCAACGCAGTGCGCTTCTACATCTGTTCGCACTTGCCCTGCCGAGCCAATGCGGGGGTCGTTCGCGTCGAGCAATTTCTGATGTGCCGCTGCTGTCAGCCCGGTAATCGTGATTGGCGCTTCGCCTTGCCCATAGAGCTGAACAAAAACGGGGCCGAACGTCGCCATCGCCTGTTTGAGTTGATCAACGTAGATCGGCGCCCCGCCATAGCAGATTGCCTTGAGGCTCGAGAGATCATGGCGAGCTGGCACATGGTCTTCGAGCATCTTGATGATCTGCGTCGGCGCCATGAACGCGATATGCAAGACTTTGAGCTTCTCGACAGTGCTCAGCAGTTCCTCGACGTCAAAGCTTGCCGACGTGGTTATCGCGTTGGTGGCACCTCGCGCGATGGCAGGGAGCGCTACTATCCCACTACCATGGGACATCGGCGCGCAATGCAGCACCATCTCTCCGGGCTGGATATTATGAAGATCGGCAAGATAGTTCATGATCACAACGCGAACCATCCGGTGATTCCAGATCGCACCCTTGGGCTTGCCAGTTGTGCCCGATGTATAAAACAGCCAACAAATGTCTTCGGGCGCGGCATCAACCGCGTTAGGCAGCCTATTGGCAGGGTTGAGCAGAGCGTCGAACGCGTCGGTCGAAATTTTGTGGGTCAGACCACCAAACAGGTCGGCATGGGCAGTAATGCCTTCGGCAAACTCTGGGCCATGAACCAATATTTTTGCACCCGAGTTCTCAACGATGTAGGCCATTTCACGCGCGTGAAGCCGAGCGTTAATCGGCACAACAACCAAACCTGCCGCAAAGCACCCGAATACGACTTCCAAAATCCGGGGCGAATTTGCGAGGCAAAAGGCCACCCGATCGCCTTCCTTGCAACCGAGCGCCAGGAAGTTCCCGCCGATTGCAAGAGCCCGTTCTCGGAATTGTGAATAGGTGTAGCTCTCCTCGCCCTGTAGCAAGGCCACCGTATCGGGCCATTGCCGCGCCGACTTTTCGAGGAAAGCGAAGCTGTTCATCAGCCTACACGGCGAAATGTGGCGCAAGGGCGACGTTCGATCTCGCCGGGTTCTACTGCAACAAACTCCACCTGATCGTCGCACCCATATGCCGACCAGTCATTTTCCCCCGTCGCCTCCAACCGGACAAGCAATTGAACGCCCTCAGGAAGTTTCACCACGCCAATAGCATAGGGCAAATCATCCTCAAATCCTTCGGGCGCACCTTGGCGTAGGACACAAAAGCTGTGCAAAATGCCCTTGCCCGATGATTTTACCCAGCCGAGATTGTCAGACTGGCAATGCGGACAAGCATAGCGCGGCCACATATTAGGTTTGCCGCAGTCATGACAATTCTGGATCAGCAACTCACCGCCAGCAAGTCCAGCGCGAAAATCAGATACGATAACAGGTGTTTTCATCGCTCAGGCTCCCAGTTTCATGCGTTCGAGCAACAGGATTTGCGCATCCATATAGGAGCCGCCTGAGCCGCCGATGATCGCACGTTCGCAACCTTCGACCTGACGCTTCGCCGGCGCACGGTGCAGCAATTGGCGGATGCCTTCGACCAGCAACGCCGTCCCGCCTCCAACTCCGGTATGCCCGGCCGAGAGCAGCCCGCCATTCGTGTTCATCGGCAGCTTACCACCCGGATCGCCGTGACCCGCGGCGAACCAGCGTGCGCCTTCACCCTTTTCGGCGATGCCAATTCCCTCAAGCGCGATGGCAGTAACAGCAGCATAGCTATCATAGATTTCGCCAATATCAGCGTCATGAGGCCCCCATCCCGATTGATTCCACGCCCGCTCTGCCGCTACGGGCCAGCCGAGCACGGCCTGATCGGCTTCTTGGCTCAGACAATAATGGCTTACGCAGCAGCCAGAACCTGCCAC
>ERZ795061.4777-NODE-4777-length-11341-cov-6.940723_pt1 | contig 11341 bp, 9 predicted proteins | sample MGYA00375145_ERZ795061 | MGnify/ENA primary metagenome ERZ795061 (study PRJEB30190, sample SAMN05720144) | anaerobic digester metagenome | isolation source: active sludge of municipal wastewater-treating anaerobic digesters | place: USA | collected 2014-12-22 ... | reverse complement strand
GTACGTAGTCTTATGGCTTTAGCCATTAGACGAAGTGGAGAGGGGGAGTTCGCGCACTGTTATTTTGGCATTGCTTTACGCTATAGTATAGCTATCCATAAACAGTGCGAAATCAGACTCTTATCTTAAGAGCAAGGCAGATGCGGCGCGAAGCAACGACGCCAGAACGCGCTTTATGGGCATGCCTGAAATCCGACCAACTCCTTGGCGCCAAATTTCGCAGGCAAGCCGTGATCGGTCCCTATATTGCCGACTTCGCCTGCCGGACACCGGTGAAGCTGGTGGTTGAACTCGACGGCGAGACACATGGAGTGCAAACCGAATATGACGCGAAACGCACAGACTATTTGGAAAGCCGAGGTTATCGTGTCGTGCGTTTTTCCAATCGGGATGTGCTGCGGAATAGGGAGGATGTGCTGGCGACTATTGCTTTAAGCCTCACTGTCGCGCCCCTCACCAACTCCGCCTAGGCCTTGCGGCCAAGGCTCCGTATCCTCTCCCCTAAAGGGGAGAGGCCAGCCGCTATTTCCTCTCCCCTTTAGGGGAGAGGTACGCAGTCTTACGGCTTTAGCCGTTAGACGAAGTGGAGAGGGGGAGTTCGTCCGCTAAACCCTACTCCACTCCATCCGGATAGCTGATCTCCATCACTTCCCATTCCTTGGGACCTGACGGCAGAGTGACGGTTTTGACATCGCCGACCTTGGCCCCGCGCAGCGCGCGGGCGAGGGGGGAGTTCCAGCCTATGCGGCCGTCGGACGCTTCGGCTTCGTCGTCGCCGACGATGGTGACGGTGCGGTGGGTGTCGTCAATGTCGGCGAGCAGGATTGTCGCGCCGAAAAACACGCGGCTGCGGTCGGGTTGTTTTGCTGGATCGAGGACATTTGCAAACTTCATTTTCTTGGACAATTGGCCAAGTTCGCGGTCTATCGCGCGCAGCTTTTGCTTGCCGTAGATATAGTCGCCATTTTCACTGCGGTCGCCATTGCCTGCGGCCCAGCTGACCGTTTCGACCACAGCGGGGCGTTCCACGGCAAAGAGTTGCTGGTATCGCGCGCGCAAGGCTGCGAATCCGGCGGGGGTAATCGGGTTGGTACGTTCCATGGGGGTGACCTATGTCACCCCGGCGTGGATTTGCCCAGATAGGTACTGAGCGGCGTTGCCGAGCGGATCCGCGCCTTTTCCGGATGCAGATGGTCATACATCACGGCATTTTCCAGAACGCGGTACACATAATCGCGTGTCTCGCTCAGCGGGATTTTCTCGATCCATTCCATCATGCCGATCTCGCCGGTACGCGGGTCGCCATAAGCTTTCAGCCATTTGTTCACATTGCCCGGACCACCATTATAGGCCGCAATCGCCAGCGGGTAGCTGCCGCCGTAATAATCGAGCATCCGTTGAATATAGGTCGAGCCGAGCGAAATGTTGTAGTCGGTATCGACGGTCAGCGCGTCGGGGCGATAGGCCATCGATATTTTGCCCGATGTCTCGCGGGCGGTTCCTGGCATCAACTGCATGAGGCCGCGCGCGCCGGCGTGACTGACGGCGGCTTTGTCGAACTGGCTTTCCTGACGCATGATGGCGTGCGCCAGCGTCCAGTTGTGATTTTGCGAGGCCGGGACGTCAACGGTGGGGTAACCATTGCCCAAAAGATCGGCATAGCCATAATAGCGGGCGGTGCGACCCGCCATGACCGCCAGATCTGGGCGGTTTATCTTTTTGGACAGACCGATCGCATTGGCAAATTCAGCCCGGGTTTTTGCATTCTGTGAAATCGCGCGGAGGAAGTTGCTCTGGTCCCTCCAGGTGCCATATTTCGATGCGAGTGCAGCCGCTAGATAAACGGGAGGCGTGTTTGTGTCGGTAAGCTGGGGTGGCGTAACGGCGATCTTCGGTACAGGCGGAAGAGGGCGTTTCAACTGCTCAAGCGACAATTGCCCAAAGAAGCTGTCGTAATAAATGGCAGCCTGCTCATAATATTTGGTCGCACCGGCAACATCTCTATTCTGGGAGGCGGCTTTGCCTGCCCAATGCCAACCCTTTGAACGAGTTTGCGGCGATTTAGCGGCGTTTGCATAGCTGACGAACATCGCCGCGGCATCGCCGGGTCGGTTCAGGCGATCCATCGCCAATGTGCCAGCGAGCCAAGTAAGGCTTGTATAATGGTCGCGTGTTGTCAGGTCTTGCTCGACCATGACCAGCCCCGGTGTTGGCGCGTCATCGACCCGTGAGGCGATGCGGTAGGCCACGTCATATTGTCCGTCTTTTGCGGCTGCTTGGGCGTGGGTCAGAAGTAGCTTGTACCAGTCTTTCAACACGGGGGCAGGTGCGACGAGGCGGCCACGATTCGCAAGAAGTTCGCGTGCTGCATACGTGTTGCCCGATACGCGCAGTGCATCGACGCGCGCGGCGAGCAGGCTTGCTTCGTTATTGGCACTGTTCCCGGCTTCCTGGACTTTCAGGGCCGCATCGGGGCTGTTCTGGCGTGTCGCCAGTGTCGCAGCGAAGGCTGGTCGGCGTTGCGGGGAGGTATATCCGATCCATTTTTCTGCCGCGCGGATTGAACTTGACCAAAGAAGGCGGTCAACGCGGGCGTCATGGTCTGCCGCAGTCAGGCTGGACCCTGCGATGCGGAACAGGCGGGCCTCGTCATCATCGGACAAGGGGCCCCCACGCCACGCGTCACGGGCGAACTTTGCGGCACGTGCCTTGTCGCCGCTGGCATCAAGCGCCATCGCGAATTTGGCCCGTCCGCCGTTGGTCAGCGGGGGGAGGCGGTCGAAATAGGCAACGACCTGCGACGGCGAAAAGCTGAGCGGGTTGATCGCTTGCTCGGCATTTTTGCGCATATCGTCGGCATTGGGCCAGTCGGGATAGTCCATCAGGAACGACGCATAATCGCTGAAGCTGTAGCTTGCCGACGCGCTCAACATCTTCCAGCGTTGCAGCGCGGCGGGGATTTTGCCTTCGCTGGGGTCATATTGGACGACGGGAGCGACAGGTGCAGGCTGTCCGGCCGTCGGGGCAGGGGCGGTTGCCGCCGTCCCGGTCCCGGGCTGCCAGATAATTTCAGGTTGCTGTTGTGCCGCTGCCATCGCAGTAGCAGGAAGAATCAGCAGTGATGCTGAAATGAGATGCTTTACCATGCTGGACATATTATGTGCCCCATCCTTATCAGGTGCTGAACGAACGACTATATTCCCCATAGCCGCCATCTATGGTCTAAAATGAAAGATATATGCCATGTTTTCCGGATCAATACCGGCCCTAGTGACTCCTTTTTGCGACGGGGCGTTTAGCGAGAAGCATTTTCGCGCGCTGATCGACTGGCAAATCGACAATGGATCGAGCGCGTTGGTGCCTGCCGGGACGACGGGGGAATCATCGACGTTGTCCAATGCGGAGCATCATCGCGTCATCGAGGTGTGCATCGAACAGGCCGCCGGGCGCGTGCCGGTCATTGCGGGTTGCGGCTCGAACGACACCAACAACGCGATCCTGCACCTCAATTTCTCCAAGAAAAGCGGTGCGGCGGCTGGGCTTGTGGTTGCGCCTTATTATAACCGGCCCAATCAGGAGGGCATCTATGCCCATTTTGAGGCCATGACGAAGAAAAATGACCTGCCGATCGTGCTGTACAACGTCCCGGCGCGGACGGTGACGGACATCAAGCCGGAGACTGTGGCGCGGCTGGCGAAGCTGCCGACGGTTATCGGGATAAAGGATGCGAGCGGGGATATGCCACGGGTTACCGATCATCGGTTGGCGTGCGGGCCGGACTTCTGCTTATTGTCCGGCGTGGATGAACAGTCATTGGCCTTTAACGCCGCGGGAGGGGTGGGCTGCATCTCGGTGACCGCCAATGTCGCGCCCAAGCTGTGCGCGGAGTTTCAGGCGGCCTGCGCAACGGGCGACTATGAGTTGGCACGTAATCTGAATGACAAGCTATATCCGCTTCATCTTGCGCTATTTTCCGATGCATCGCCCGGGCCGATCAAATATGCCCTGTCGCGCGTTATCGAGGGCTTCCCCACCGAGCTCCGCCTGCCGATGACCCCGCCGAGCGAAGCCAGCCGCCGTCAGGTCGACGCCGCTTTGGAGAATGCAGGTCTCATCTGATGTCGCGTCCCAAAACCGAAGAGTTCAACAAGGTCAAAACCGTCGCCGAAAACCGGCGCGCGCGGTATGATTACCATATCGACGACAAATATGAGGCCGGGATCGTGCTTACCGGGACGGAAGTCAAATCGCTGCGCTTTGGCGAAGGATCGATTGCGGAGAGCTATGCCGAGGTCAAGGACGACCAGATATGGTTGATCAACGCAAATATCCCGGAGTTCAGCCACGGCAACCGCTACAACCATGAACCCAAGCGCCCCCGTAAATTGCTCCTTAATCTTCGCGAGATAAACAAGCTGCACGGCGCCGTGATGCGCCAGGGTATGACGCTTGTCCCGCTGTCGATCTATTTCAACGGCAAGGGGCGGGCAAAGGTAGAACTTGCGCTCGCCAAGGGTAAGAAGGCCCCCGACAAGCGCGCGACCGAGAAGGAACGCGATTGGAAGCGCGAGCAGGGACGTATCATGCGGGATCGCGGATGAGCAAATTTGGCGCCTGGATACAGCGGCAAGCCCCGACGCGCGACAGCTTCGAGCGCAGCCGTTTCCTGCGCCCTTTTGCGCAGCGTGTCTTCCATCCCGCGCTGTGGCGTTTCACGCGTCGTTCGGTGCCGCGCGGCGTTGCGCTGGGCCTGCTTGTCGGTATCTTCCTGCTGATTCCCGGCGTCCAGATCGCGGGCGTTGCCTTGCTGGCTTTGCCCGTGCGCGCCAATATTCCCATTGGCGCGGCCATGACCTTCCTCAGCATGCCCGCCACCACGCCCTTCATCCTGTTCGCATCGGTCTATGTCGGCGAATCGGTCCTGCGGCTGAGCGGCGGGTCGGGGCGTTTTTACGAATTGATCGAAACCAGCGCGCCCTTGTCGGCGTGGATGGACTTCGTCTGGACCGAGGCACCCATGGCGCTGGTACAGGGCGTCGCGGGACTCGCCATCATCTCGGTGGTGGCCGCAGCACTGGGCTATGTGCTGGCTGCATGGTTCTGGCGCTGGTGGATCAGTTCCAAATGGCGACGCCGGTCGAAAGCACTTGCGGCTGGTGGATAATCTGTAGCTTGGCATTGCCGCTCGGATAGCGAATACTCCCCTGTAGTTAAGGGGAGTACACCATGAAGATTACCAAAAGCTGGGCTTTGGGCCTGTCCGTATCGATGCTCGCGCTGAGCACGCCTGCAATGGCGGAAAATGTCGCACCACCGCAGGAAGCAGAAACAGCAGCCAAAAGCGGCCCACAACTTGGCACCTATGGCTTTGATAGTGAAGGCATGGATACCAGCGTATCGCCCGCCGACGATTTCTATCTCTATGCCAATGGCAAATGGGCCGAGAAAACCCAGATTCCGGCCGACAAGTCCAACTATGGCATGTTCACCGCACTCGACGATCTGTCCAAGGATCGGGTGAAACTGGTTCTGGAGGCCGAAAAGGACGTTAAGGGCAGCAAGGCTGGCGATGTCTATGCGAGCTACCTCGACACCGCGACCGTCGAAAAGAAGGGCCTGAAGCCCATCCAGCCCTGGCTGAAGCAAGTGCGCGGCATCAAGAGCAAGGCTGCCTTTGAAAAGATGCTGCCGACCGCCGCACGTAATGGCGTAGGCGCGTTGTTCGGTGGCTTTGTGGGTCAGGATGACAAAAACCCCGATGTCTACATCTTCCAGATTTATCAGGGCGGCACCGGCTTGCCCGACCGCGACATGTATCTGGTCGAAAACGACAAGTTTGAAGGCATTCGCAAGGCCTATAAAGATTATCTGACCAAAATGCTGACCCTGGCAGGTGAGAAAAATCCGGCGACACGCGCCGATGCCATTTTTGCGATGGAAAAGAAAATCGCGGAAGTTCAATGGACTCGTGAAGATTCTTCAGACGCAACAAAAACCTATAACAAGATGAAACTGGCGGAATTGGATGCTCTGACGCCAGGCTTGAAACTGTCATCAGTCCTGACCGGTGTCAGCCCTAAAATCACCGAAGTTGTCGTGGGACAACCGAGCGCTATTACGGGCATTGCCAAGATTTTTGCCGAGACCGACCTCGCGGTTCTGAAGGACCAGATGATCGTCAACAGCCTTGCCGCCTTTTCCAATGTGCTTCCCGATTCGGTGTCGGACACGACTTTCGCCTTTTACGGCACCACATTACAGGGCACGCCGCAGCGTGAACCCCGCTGGAAACGGGGCGTTTCCCTGACCGAGGGAACTGTGGGCGACGAAGTGGGCAAAGCCTATGCCGCCAAATATTTTCCACCCGAAACCAAGGCGTCGATGGATACCCTTGTTAAAAATGTTCTGGCGGCCATGGGACGCCGGATTGACGGGCTGAGCTGGATGCAGCCGGAAACCAAGGCCAAGGCGCGCACGAAGCTTGCCAATTTTACCACCAAGATCGGCTATCCCGACCGGTGGAAGGATTATTCGAAGCTGAAAATCGTGCGGGGCGACCTGTACGGCAACGATCTGCGCGCCAACCAATGGGGCTTTGATGACAATATCTCCAAACTGGGCGGTCCGATCCGCCGCTGGGAATGGGGTATGTTGCCGCAGACCGTGAACGCCTACGCCAATTTCGGCATGAACGAGATCGTCTTCCCCGCCGCGATCCTGCAGCCGCCTTTCTTTGATCCCAAGGCGGACGCGGCCATCAACTATGGTGGTATCGGCGCAGTCATCGGCCATGAAATCAGCCATCATTTCGACGATCAAGGCGCGAAATATGACGAAAATGGCAAGCTTTCCGACTGGTGGACCGAAAGTGACGTCAAGGCGTTTGAAGCCGCAAGCAAGAAACTGATTGCCCAATATGACGCCTACAAGATTTTCCCTGACGCTTCGGTGAAGGGCGAATTTACGCTGGGCGAAAATATTGGTGACCTTGCCGGTCTGACCATTGCCTATGACGCCTATCGGACGTCGCTGAATGGCAAGGAACCGCCGGTTATCGACGGTATGACCGGCGACCAGCGCTTTTTCCTGGGCTGGGCACAGGTGTGGCGGCGTAATTATCGCGAGGCGAATTTGCGCCAGCGCCTGATTACCGACCCGCATAGTCCTTCGGCACAGCGCGCTTGGGTGGCACGCAATCTTGACAAATGGTACGATGCGTTCCAGCCGAAAGCGGATGGAAAATTATACCTCAAGCCCGAGGAACGCGTCCGCATCTGGTAAGGAGCCGCTTTGACAACCCCGATCCCGCCTGCACAATTTGAGCTTTTGGGGGGCACGGGGGACGAAGACGCCCGCCAGCAATGGCAACATGCATTATGGCTGGTGGCGGCAACCCTGCTGTCGCTGGCCATTTTGTGGTTCGTGTCCAAAAATGTCCTGCTTCTGGGAACCTGCGCCGCGACTATGGTCGCAGCCTGGGGGCTGGTCGACTATGTCCGGCGGACACGCCCCAAGGCGGATGATGTCGAACTTTCGCCGCCCGACTGGTCGATTACCCACGCCACCGCGCAATTGAGCAATGCGGCCATCGCCGTCAGCGACCGCGCAGGCCGTCTGGTGTGCGCCAACGACCATTTCACGAAAGCCTTTGCCGGCCTGAAAGCACCGCCCGACCTCATCGTTGATGATGCGAGTCGCGATTTGCTCGTGGCCGCAGGGCGCGCCGCATGGCGCGATGGCAACGCGCAGATTGATTCGATTACCAAGGATGACCGGCAATTCAGCGTCAAAGTCGCGCGCGCAGGGACTGCAGACGAATATCTTCTGTGGCGGCTGGCCCCCATTGAGCGGCTGGACATTGAAAGCCGTGCAATCGAGCTCATCTCTGGCCGGATCGGCCGGGCTATGGCGCAAAGCGGCATCATGGCGGTCTCGCTGGCCGAGGATGGCCGTATTCGTGCCGCCAATGCGGCATTTGCCCTGCGCGCCGTCGGCAGCGATCAGGAACCGATTACCGGCCGTCCTTTCGCAAATTATATGCGGATGGACGAGAAGGGCAGTATCTTCTTCGAACGCGAAGGACGTCGCGGCCTGCCGATCCGCTTGCTCAATGTTCCCCTGACCGAGGACAAATCCGACGGTGCGGCCTTGCTTTTGGCCGTGGATGAAGAAGGGCCCAAGGTCGAACGGGGCATGGCGCTTGCCCATGTCGAACAATTGCTTTCAACGCTTCCACTGGGGTTGGCGCTGGTCGACCGGGACGGACGTTTCCTGTTTGCCAATGACGCCTTTGCGCGGGTTCTGGACATCAGTGTCGAGGCGCTGCCATCCTATCCCGCAGATCTGGTGATTAACGAGGACAAGGCCGCCGTACTCGACAGCATCCGCCGATTCGGCAGCGGGGCGATGACCTCGGGCGATATTGCGGTACGGTTGAAAGAGCGGCCGGACGAGGTCATCGCGCTGTCCATCGCGGGTATTCGCGGGCTGGGTGAGGCGGCTGTCTTGCTGGGCCTCAAGGACAATAGCGAGGAAACGAAGCTGAAACGTCAGGTAGCGCAGCAGACCAAGATGGAATCCATCGGTCAGTTGGCGGGCGGCGTGGCGCATGATTTCAACAATATCCTGACCGCTATCATAGGCTATTGCGACCTGATGTTGATGCGGCACCAGCCGGGCGACGGCGATTATGACGATATCCAGCAGATCAAGAACAACTCCAACCGTGCGGCCAGCCTGACGCGGCAATTGCTCGCCTTTTCGCGGCAACAGACCTTGCGTCCGCAGATTTTGCAATTGCCCGATGTTGTGGCCGATGTGTCCAGCCTGTTGAAACGCCTGCTGGGCGAAACAGTGCGGCTGGAGGTGCATCATGGCCGCGCGCTGGGCCCCGTGCGTGCCGACCCGGGCCAATTGGAACAGGTCATTGTCAATCTTGGCCTCAACGCCCGCGACGCGATGGAAAAGGGCGGTGTCGTGCATATCAGCACCAAGGCCGTATCGCAGGACGATGTGCGGGCAATGGGTAGCGAGATTTTGCCCATCGGCGATTATGCGCTGTTGTCGGTGGAAGATAGCGGCTCCGGGATAGCCAAGGAAAATCTGGCCAAGATTTTCGAACCGTTCTTCACCACCAAGGAAGTGGGCAAGGGAACGGGGCTGGGCCTGTCGACGGTCTATGGCATCGTCAAACAGTCGGGCGGGTTCATCTTTGCCGAATCGGAAGTGGGGCAGGGCACGCGCTTTGACATCTATCTGCCGGTGCATGTCGGCGAAGTGCCTTCGGCAGATACCGGCAAACGCGAATTTTACCGGCCCAAGGATTTGTGGGGTAGCGGGCGGATCCTGATCGTCGAGGACGAAGACATGGTCCGCGCCGTCGCCGAACGCGCACTGGTGCGGCAGGGCTATGTCGTCGAAACCGCGAGCGATGGTGAAGAGGCGCTGGCGCTCTTTGCCGAGGGCAAGCGCTATGATCTGGTCGTATCCGACGTGGTGATGCCCAATATGGACGGGCCGACCATGGCGCGGAACCTGCGTGGGCAATTTGGCGACATAAGGTTGCTCTTCATGTCAGGCTATGCCGAGGAACAATTGCGCGAGACCATCAGCCTCGACAATGTATCGTTCCTGCCTAAGCCCTTTTCGGTACAGCAAATTGCCGAAGCGGTGCATGATGCCATGGCGATGGAGTAGGCGTTGGGGTGTTGGGGACAGTCCCCAACAACAGAGGTTTCGCAAAAAACAGTTTAAATATCTAAAAAACAACATTAATAAAAATTATGTTCCGCTCTTGTTCTTTGAGAACAAATAACGTACATCATCCTTCGTTCCGGTAATGTTCCGGATGCAGGCATGACGCTAAGGAGTGGAAAAATGGCAGCAAGTCTTAAAGTTATCGATGGAGTTCAGGCAAAGAATATGAACAGCGCAGAACGTGATAAAGCACTCGAAGCCGCATTGGCGCAGATTGACCGTGCCTTTGGCAAGGGTTCCGCCATGAAGCTGGGCAGCCGGGAGGCGATTGCCATTGATGCGGTTTCGACCGGATCCTTGGGCCTCGACATCGCGCTTGGAATTGGCGGTTTGCCAAAGGGGCGTGTGATTGAAATTTACGGTCCGGAAAGCTCTGGCAAGACGACCCTGACCCTGCACGCTATTGCGGAAGCGCAAAAGGCAGGCGGCACGGCGGCCTTTATCGACGCGGAACATGCGCTCGACCCCGCCTATGCCAAGAAACTGGGCGTCGATATCGACAATCTGATCGTGTCGCAGCCGGACACGGGCGAACAGGCGCTGGAAATCGCCGATACGCTCGTCCGGTCCAACGCCGTCGATATTTTGGTCATCGACTCGGTTGCCGCGCTGGTACCGCGCGCTGAAATCGAGGGCGAAATGGGCGACAGCCATGTCGGCCTGCAGGCCCGTTTGATGAGCCAGGCGCTCCGCAAGATTACAGGTTCGATCAGTCGGTCGAACTGCATGGTTATCTTCATCAACCAGATCCGTATGAAGATCGGCGTGATGTACGGTTCGCCTGAAACCACGACCGGCGGTAACGCGCTCAAATTCTACGCATCGGTCCGTCTCGACATCCGCCGCACCGGCCAGATCAAGCAGGGTGAGGATATTGTCGGCAACACCACCCGCGTGAAGGTTGTGAAGAACAAGGTGGCACCGCCCTTCAAGCAGGTCGAATTCGACATCATGTACGGGCAGGGCATTTCCAAGACCGGCGAGTTGCTCGATCTGGGTGTGAAGGCCGGTATCGTCGAAAAATCGGGTAGCTGGTTCAGCTATGATTCGATCCGCATCGGGCAGGGGCGTGAAAACTCCAAAACCTATCTGACCGAAAATCCCGAAGTGGCCGCAAAACTTGAAGCTGCGATCCGCGGCAAGACCGAGGAAGTGGCCGAGGTGATGATGACCGGTTCCGACGCGGAAGACGATATCGTCGAATAAGTTTCCTCTCCCCCTGAAGAGGATTAAGCGCGGTCTTGCCTGAGACCGCTGCTTTAGACCCGCCCTGGTCCACCCCGGGGCGGGTCATTTCGTTGGAGCGTTTAGCATTTTACCGTCCTTGACAGGGGCGAAGGCAAAAGCCCATCTGCTGCCATGCATCCCGCTATCCACCTTCTCGGGCTTCCCACGGACCAGAATAGCTCGTTCGAACGCGGCGCGGCGCAGGGGCCCGCCGCAATCCGCGCGGCTTTATGGAGTGACCGGGGCAACCTCTCGTCCGAATCGGGGCTGGAAATCGGTAGCGATATCGAGCTTGTCGACCATGGCGACCTGCCGCTGACCGATAGCGACTGCGCCGCCGACGATGCGATGATCGCCA
>ERZ795061.4775-NODE-4775-length-11343-cov-6.905741_pt1 | contig 11343 bp, 14 predicted proteins | sample MGYA00375145_ERZ795061 | MGnify/ENA primary metagenome ERZ795061 (study PRJEB30190, sample SAMN05720144) | anaerobic digester metagenome | isolation source: active sludge of municipal wastewater-treating anaerobic digesters | place: USA | collected 2014-12-22 ... | reverse complement strand
TGGGCTACTCGCAGCACAGCGGCGTGGTCATCGTCTGCGACGGCACCGATGCGGCGGGCAAGCGCATTGGCCGCGTGCTCTGGAACGACCCGGCCACCGGCGTGATGCGCCATGCCGACGCCGGCTACGAGAGCGCGATCGCGTGCGCGCGCGAGCAGGGCCTGGACCTGCCGGGCATCCTGGCTTGAGCGCGTTCACGGTGCTGCGCGCCACGCAGTACCGCCGCATGCCGTGGAAGAACGGCGGCGGCGAGACGACCGAGATCGCCGTCGGGCCGCCCGGCGCCGGGCTCGACGACTTCGCGTGGCGCATCAGCATGGCGCGCATCGCGAGCGACGGGCCGTTCTCGGCCTTCGCGGGCGTGGACCGCACGCTGGCGGTGCTGAGCGGCGACGGCGTGCGCCTGGCCATCGGCGACGCGGCGCCGGTCGATCTGCAGGTCGGCGACGCGCCGCTCACCTTTCCTGCCGACGTGCCCACGACCGCGACGCTGCTCGGCGGCGCGGTCACCGACCTGAACGTGATGACGCGGCGCGGCGCATGGCGCCATCGCGTCGAAACGCTGCGGCTCGCCGCCGGCATGTCGTTGGCCGCGCGCCCGGCGACGACGGTGTGGTGGTGCGCGCAAGGCCGAGCGCGGTTGCACAGCCCGGCCGGCAGCGCCACGCTCGATCCGGGCGACGCGTGTGTGGTCGTCGATCACCCGGCGCTCATCTGGGAGCTCGCCACGCCGGGCTCGGCCGATCTGGTGCAGGTCACGCTGCAAGCCGAGCGCCACGCCTGAACCCGCCGATCGCGCCCACGGGCCTTGCCGCCGCTCGGGCCTCGTGCAAGACTGCCCGACCGAAAAAGAACCACCGGGAGGATGCTCATGCACAAACGCTTCCAGGGCGCCGCGGCGCTCGCGCTCACTGCATTCGTGGGCCTGCTCGCGCCGTCGGCACACGCGCAGGAATTCATCAACCTCGATTTCGAGCAGGCTCACAACGTGCCCGACCCGAGCGAATACCGCAACATGCCGTGGGACGATGCCGCGCCGGGCTGGCAGCATTCCGAAGGCGACTGGACGGGCAGCGTCTTCTACGGAACCGTCACGCTCGGCGGGCAGATGAACTACATCCTGATCGACGCGATCCTGCGGCCGCATTTGCTGCTCGCCGGCGACTACTCGCTCGGAATACGCAGCGGCCGGCTGTTCGAAAACGTGCCGAGCTTCGAACACGGTTTCCTCGCGCAAACCGGCGCGATCCCCGACGCCACGCGCTCGCTGCGCCTGCTGGCGACCGGTGAGTTCGAGGCCTACGTCGGCGGCATCGAGATCGAGATGGTGTCGCTCGGCGGCAACGCCTGGGGCGGCGACATCTCGTCGTTCGCCGGCACGGTGAACGAGCTGCGCCTGGTCAACGCCCACGACGAGAGCGAGCAACTGGTCGTCTTCGACAACATCGAGTTCTCGGCGCAAGCGGTGCCCGAGCCGGCAGCGGCAGCGCTCTGGCTCGCAGGACTGGCGACGCTGACCTTCGCGCGCCGCCGTCGTCGCCGCTGAGCGCCGACTGCTCATGGTCTACGGCTTCACGGCCCTGCTCGTCTTCCAGCTGCTCGGCGAGGCGCTCGTGCAAGGCCTCGGCCTGCCCTTGCCGGGCCCCTTGCTGGGCATGCTGCTGCTGTTCGCCGCGCTCGCGTGGCGAGGCAGCGTGCCCGAGCCGCTGCGCGAGGGCGCCGGCGCGCTGCTGCAGCACCTGATGCTGCTGTTCATCCCGGCGGTCGCCGGGGTGATGCTGCACGTCGAGCGCATCCGCAGCGAGTGGCTGGCCTTCGCGCTCGCGGGCATCGGCGGCGCGGCGGTGACGATGGCGGTCACGGCGCTGACGCTGCGCTGGATGATCCGCCGCACCGGGGGCCGCAGCGAATGAAGCCCGCGGTCTTCGAGATCTGGGTCTTCCTGGCGCGCTCGCCGCTGCTGTGGCTGACGATCACGCTGCTGGCCTACCTGGGCGCGCTCGCGCTGCACCGGCGCAGCGGCAACAGCCCCTACGTCAACCCGGTGCTGGTCGCGGTGGCCGCGATCGTGTCGGTGCTCGTGGTCACCCGCACGCCCTACGAAACCTACTTCGACGGCGCGAAGTTCGTGCACTTCCTGATCGGCCCGGCCACGGTGGCGCTGGCGGTCCCGCTGGCCTCGCAGATCGGCCGGCTGCGCGCGATGTGGCTGCCGCTGACGGTGGCGCTCGCGGTCGGCTCGGTGACCGCCATCGCCTCGGCGGTGGGCATCGCCTGGGCCTTCGGCGCCTCGCCCGAGGTGCTGCTGTCGCTGGCGCCGAAGTCGGCGACGATGCCGATCGCCCTGGGCGCGGCCGAGGCCATCGGCGGCCTGCCCTCGCTGGCGGCGATGGGCGTGGCGATCACCGGCATCTCCGGCGCGATCATGGCGCGCAGCCTGCTCGACGGCCTGGGCGTGCGCGACCCGGCGGTGCGCGGTTTCGCCGTGGGCATCACCGCGCACGCCATCGGCACGGCACGCGCGATCCAGGTCAACGAGACCGCCGGCGCCTTCTCGGCGCTGGCCATGGGCCTGAACGGCGTGGCCACCGCGGTGCTCGTGCCGCTGCTGCCCTGGGTGCTGCGGACGCTGGGCGTGCTGTAGGCCCTCAGGGCGCGGCGTAGGGCTCGACCCGGTCCTGCTCGGCGGCGTCGTTGCGCGCGACGATGGCCCGCGCCGCCTCGGTGTCGCTGAGGTTGACCGCCTCGTGCGGCACGTCCGGCGGGATGAACAGGAACTCGCCCGCCGTGCTGACCACCTCGTTCACCAGGCCCTCGCCCCAGCGCGTCAGCACGCGGCCTTCGAGCACGTAGATCGCGGTCTCGTGGCCGCGGTGGCGGTGCGGTTCGGCGCGCGCGCCCGGCGGGATCACGACCAGGTGCATCGACAGCCCGGTGGCGCCGGCAGTCTGCGCCGAGATGCCGATGAAGTAGGGCAGGCGCTGGCGGGTCGCCACGGCGGCATCGGGGCGCACGGGGAGGACGGGGCGGGGGTCGGTCATGGCGGCGGCTCCGGCAGGCGGGCCGACCATGATGCCGCGCGACGCGGTGTTTCGGGGGCTTGCAACCCGTTACCGACCCGGCCTTGGCCGCGACGCGGCCCGGCCGAAAACGAGGAGGTCACCGCGGCCCGTGACCTTCGTCTGACCGGCCGCCCCGAACGACCCGAGGAGTCCGTCATGTCGAAAGTCGCCTGGTCCCCCGGCCACGCCCACGGGCACGACGCCCGCTACGACCGACGCGCCGAGGCCGAGGCGCTGCGCAGCGAGCGCCTCGCGCCCGCCAGCGGCGAAGACGTCGACGCCGGGCGCGACCGCAGCGCGGCTGGCGACACCGCCGCCCGCCGCGGCAACCCGCTGGTCGCGGCGATGATGAAGGCGGTGCAGGGCCTGAGCCTGGCCGCCGCGGGCACCCCCGCCCCCGCCCCGGCGGCAGCGCCCGCACCGGCAGCGTCCGCCGCCGTCGGGACCCCGACGCCGACGCTCGCGCCGGCCGCATCCGCGGCCGCGAGCCCGGCCGAGGCCGCCGCATCGACCGACACCCCCGCGGCCCCCGGCAGCGCGGCGCCCGCGGCGTCGCCGGCGACGACGCTGAAGGACGCAGCGGTCGGCTTCGCGCAGGAGCTGTTCGGCACGCTTAGCGAGATCGCCGACCGCAGCGCGCGCCACCACGGCCCGCGCGGCCACCACCATGCCTATGGCCACCTGGCGCACCGGCTGGAAGCGCTCGCCAGCCGACTCGAGGCCGCGGCCGCCGCAGCGCCGGCACCCGCGCCGGCCCCGACGGCGGCCGACGCCGAGCCGCCCGCGAGCCCGTCGGCCCCGGTGCCCGAGGGGCTGCAGCCGGTCGACACCGCCGGCACGCCCCCCGCCGCCGATAGCGTCGTGGCGGCCGACGGGTCGACGGTGCGCATCACGATCGAGTTCACGCTGCCGCGCAGTGCACCGGCGCTGACACCGCAGGAATCGACGCTGAAGACGGCCTTCGAGAACTTCGTGCGCGCACTCAATCCCGGCGCGGCCCAGGCCAGCGAGGGCGGAGGCAACGCGGCGCCGGCCACGGCCGACCTGGCGAACTTCCTGCGCTCGATCGCGCAGGCGCTGCGCAGCGACGGCCCGGCCGCCGACAGCCACGCCTCGATGGCCGGCAGCCTGGTGAACCTGACGGCCTGAGCCGGGCTCAGGCGGGCCGGCGCATCCAGGCGGCGGCGCGCTCGGCGATCATCAGCGTCGGCGAATTGGTGTTGCCGCTGGTGATGGTGGGCATCACGCCCGCGTCGACGACGCGCAGCCCGCGCACGCCGTGCACGCGCAGTTGCGCGTCGACCACGGCCATCGGGTCGGACACCGGGCCCATCTTCGTCGTGCCCACCGGGTGGAAGATCGTCGTGCCGATGTCGCCGGCCAGGCGCGCGAGCTCGTCGTCGGTCTGGAACTGCGCGCCGGGCCGGACCTCGTGCGGGCGGTACGCCGCCAGCGCCGGCATGGCGACGATGCGACGCGTCAGGCGCAGCGATTCGGCCGCGATGCGCCGGTCGGCCTCGGTGCTCAGGTAGCGGGCCAGGATCGCCGGCGCATGCGACGGGTCGGGCGAGCGGATCGTGACCGTGCCGCGGCTGGTCGGGTTCAGGTTGCACACGCTCGCCGTGAAGGCGTTGAAGCGGTGCAGCGGCTGGCCGAAGGCGTCGAGCGAGAGCGGCTGCACGTGGTACTGGAGGTTCGCGTGGGGCTGCGACGGGTCGCTGCGCGTGAAGGCGCCGAGCTGCGACGGCGCCATGCTCATCGGCCCGCGGCGCCACAGCGCGTACTCGAGCGCGATCCGGGCCTTGCCCCACCACGAGCTCGACATCGTGTTCAGCGTCTTCACGCCCTCGACACCGAAGACGGCGCGGATCTGGAGGTGGTCCTGCAGGTTCTCGCCGACGCCGGGCAGCGCGTGCACGACGCCGATGCCGTGGCGCTGCAGCAGTTCGCCCGGGCCGACGCCCGAGAGCTGCAGGATCTGCGGCGTGCCCACCGCACCGGCGGCCAGCACGAGCTCGCCGCCGTCGCGCAGCAGCGCGCGGCGCGCGGCGCCGCCGTCCGCGCCGTGCAGTTCGATGCCCGCCACGGCGCGCTCGCCGCCCTCGGCGAACAGCACGCGGCGCACCGTCGCGCCGGTCCAGAGTTCGAGGTTCGGCCGCGCCAGCGCCGGCCGCAGGAAGGCCTTGCTCGCGTTCCAGCGCCAGCCGGCGCGCTGGTTGACCTCGAAGTAGCCCACGCCTTCGTTGTCGCCGCGATTGAAGTCGTCGCGGGCGGGGATGCCGGCCTGCTGCGCCGCCGACGCGAACGCGTCGAGGATGTCCCAGCGCAGGCGCTGGCGCTCGACGCGCCATTCGCCGCCCGGGCGCGCGCCGCTGGGGTCGAAGCCGGGCGCGGCGTGGAAGGCGTCGGCGCCGCGATGGAAGTCCTCGTGCGCCAGGAAGTAGGGCAGGCATTCGGCCCAGCTCCAGCCGGGGTTGCCCAGCGCGCCCCAGTGGTCGAAGTCGCGCGCCTGGCCGCGCATGTAGATCATGCCGTTGATGCTGCTGCACCCGCCCAGCACCTTGCCGCGCGGGTAGCGCAGCGTGCGGCCGTTCAGCCCCGGGTCGGGCTCGGTGAAGTACAGCCAGTCGGTGCGCGGGTTGCCGATGCAATAGAGGTAGCCGACCGGGATGTGGATCCAGACGTAGTCGTCGGCGCCGCCCGCCTCGACGAGCAGCACGCGCCGGGCGGGATCGGCACTCAGGCGGTTGGCGAGCAGGCAGCCGGCGGTGCCGGCACCGACGATGACGACGTCGAAGCGGGGGCTGTCGGCCATCGGCGGCTCGGCGGACTCAGTGCAGCGTCGGGGTGGCGAGCACCGGGAAGAGCTTCACCAGCCCGTCGGACATGACCTCGACCGCGAGCGCGGCGAGGATCAGGCCCATCAGACGCGTCATCACGTTGATGCCGGTCTTGCCCAGCACCTTGGCGATGCGCCCCGACAGGCTGAAGGCGACCCACACCGCCAGCGCGATGACCACGCCGTAGCCCACCAGCGCGGCCAGCTGCCACCAGTGGCGCGTCTTGTCGGCGTAGATGACCATCGTGGAGATCGTCGCCGGCCCGGTCAGCAGCGGAATGGTCAGCGGCACGATCGCGATGCTGTCGCCGGCGTCGACCTTGGTGTCGCCCTCGCTGACGTCGGAGCTGCGGCCTTCGGCCGGCTGGGCGTTGAGCATCTGCAGCGACGAGATCAGCAGCAGCATGCCGCCGCCGACCTGGAAGGACGCGAGCGAGATGCCGAAGAACTCGATGATCTTCAGCCCGGCCAGCGCGCTGACCGCGATGACACAGCCGGCGCTGAAGGCGGCCACGCGGATCGTGCGCTTGCGCTGCTCGCCGCTGAAGCCCTGGGTGAAGTGGATGAAGAAGGGAATGCAGCCGATCGGGTTGACGATGGCGAGCAGCGCGATCAGGGGCTTGAACAGATCCATGCGCGATTGTGGCGTGGCCGGCGAGCGGTGCGCGCGTCCGGTTCAGTCGCCGCCGTCGGCCAGCGCGCGCAGGTACTGCAGCCCGGCGACGGCGCGCGGGCCGTACCAGCCGAGGCGCTCGCCGTCGACGAGCTGCACGCTCGCGTTCGGGCACAGCGCGGCGGCCTCGGCTTGGTGGGCGGCGGTGAAGGCGTAGGGCTCGGAGCTGAGCAGCACCCGCTCGACCTCGGCGAGCCAGGGCTCGTCACCGGTCACGGCCGGGTAGCGCGCGGCGCCATGCGGGCCGCCGTCGACCGCCGGCAGCGTCTGCCAGTGGACGCGCGCCAGCATGCGCGACAGGTAGGTGTCGCGCGCCACGGTCATCCACGGGCCGCGCCAGATCAGGTAGAGAACGCGCCGGGGCGCGCGCCCCTCGGGACGGGTGAGCGCGAGCGCCTCGGCCAGCGCGCCCCGCAGCGCCGCCGCCCGGGCGGCGACGCCGGGCTCGGCGCCGAACGCCACGGCGAGCTGGTCGACGAGCGCGGCGTTGTCCTCCGGGCCCAGCGGGTGGGTGACGATCAGCCGCGGCGCGGGGTCCCAGCCCCGCAGCGCCTCGGCGGTGTCGCGGCGGTTCTCGTCGACGTTGAGGATCACGTGCGTGGGCGCCAGCCGGCGCAGCTTCGCCAGGTTCACGTCCTTCGTGCCGCCGACCTTGGGCACGCCTTGCAGCGCCGCCGCCGGGTGGGTGCAGAAGCCGGTGCGCGCGACCAGGCGGTGGCCCAGGCCGAGCGCGACGACCAGCTCGGTCAGGCTCGGCACCAGGCTCGCGATGCGCGGCGGCCAGGCGTCCGGGACGGGGCGTTCAGGGGTCATTTCAGTGCGGCCCGGCGAGCGCGGCGCAGCTCGGTGCACCGTGCGCGTGCGGGCGTTCTGGCGCGGCGCTGCAAAACAACACTATGTAGGTTTGCCCTGAGCGAATCTGAAGGGACTTCACTTATATTCGCGAATCTGTGTCTGGATGCCGCGCCTTCGCTTGAATGGTTCACGATGGGTAGAAGCTCCACATGGTCTCGAGGAATCGGAAAGGGGCTCTCCCATGGGCAATAAGCTTTACGTCGGCAATCTCGCCTACGGTCTGCGCGACGACGACCTTCAGCAGGCGTTCGCGCAATTCGGCACGGTCACGTCGGCCAAGGTCATGATGGACCGTGAAACCGGTCGCTCCAAGGGCTTCGGCTTCGTGGAGATGGGCTCGGACGCCGAGGCCCAGGCCGCCATCAACGGCATGAACGGCCAGGCCCTCGAAGGCCGCGCGCTGGTGGTCAACGAGGCCCGTCCGCGCGAAGAGCGCCCGGGTGGCTTCGGCGGCGGCGGTGGCCGCTCCGGTGGCGGCGGCTATGGCGGCGGTGGCGGCGGTTATGGCGGCGGCGGCGGTGGCCGCTCCGGTGGTGGTGGCGGCGGTTACGGCGGTGGCGGCGGTGGCCGCTCCGGCGGTGGCGGCGGCTACGGCAGCGGCGGCGGTGGCCGTTCGGGTGGCGGCGGTGGGGGCTACGGCGGCGGCGGCGGTGGCCGCGGCGGCTACTGATCCGCAACCCCGCAGATCGATTCGACGAGAAGGCGGCAGGCCCTGGGCCCGCCGCCTTTTTTCATGGGCGCGCCCTGCGCGTCCGTGTCAGCCCGCCTCGCCCTGGCGGTGCTTGCGCGGTCGCCCGGACAGCAGGCGGTCGAAGAGCGCATTCGGCAGCAGGCGCATCAGCTTGGCGACGACACCCATCTGCCACGGGATCACGCGGTAGCTCGTGCCGCGCTCGATCGCCGTGTACGCGCGCTCGGCAAAAGCCTGCGGCGTCATCAGGAAGGGCATGGCGTAGCGGTTCTTGCGCGTCAGCGGCGTGTCGACGTAGCCCGGCACGATCGTGACGACGCCGACGCCGGCGCCGCGCAACTCGCCGCGCAGGCTCTCGCAGTACGCGACCACGCCCGACTTGCTGGCGCAATAGGCACCGTGGCCCGGCAGCCCGCGGATGGCCGCGACGCTGGCGACGCCGACGAGCCGGCCCGAACCGCGCGCGCGCATCGGGTCGACGAAGGGGTGGAAGGTGGCTGCGGTGCCGAGCAGGTTGGTCTCGAGCGTCTGGCGCATGACCTCGAGGTCGTTGTAGACGACCGTGTCCATGCCGATGCTGACGCCGGCACTGGCGATCACCACGTCGGGCACGCCCTGCGCGGCCAGGCACAGGCGGCCGGCGGCGGTGATCGCCGCGACGTCGCGCACGTCCGCTGCGTAGACCGCGCAGCTGCTTGCCTCCCAGCCCTGCGACTGCGCCCAGGCGCGCAGCGTGTCCCCACGGCGGGCGACCAGCGCCAGGCGGAAGCCGGCGCGCTGGTAGCGCAGCGCCAGGGCCTGGCCGATGCCGCTGGAGGCGCCGGTGATGAAGACGAGCGGACGGTTCACGAGCGGTCCCCGGGGTTCACTTCGCGGCCGGCGCCCGGCGGGCGTCGAAGACCGCGCGCATGCGACCCTGCAGTTCGACGACCTGGGCCAGGTTGTCGTAGCGCAGTCCCTGCGCGCGGATCTCCGAGCCGCCCTGCGTCACGACCACCGGCAGGTGCGACTGCACGCGTTCGGTGGCGAGGAAGGCATGCAGGAACTCGCCGCGGAACTCGATCGCCGGCCGTCCCGCGGCCGCCTCGCGCACGACGTGCGCACCGCCCAGCAGCTGCACTTCGCTGCCGTCGCCGTTGCTCAGCGCGCGTTGCGCCGTGGCCAGCGTGACCCGGCCGTCGGCCGACACGGCGCGGATGCGCGGGGCGTCGATCTCGAGCGTGTCGGTGTCGGGGTAATGGCGCAGCGTGTCGCCTTCGATCTGCACCTTCATCGAGCCGTCGGCGGCGAACCGCTGCACGCTGAACTGCGTCATCGTGTAGTCGGGTTCGTGGCGCGGCGGGGCGGCCGGGCGCTCGTCCTCGGGCATCGGCGTGTTCTTGACCAGCCACCAGGTGCCCAGCGCGAGCAGCGCCATCAGCAGCACCGGCAGCCAGGTCGACAGCAGGTCGACGGCGCGCACGTGCCAGGGCGTGGCCGGCGTGCTGCGGCCGCGGACCTCGGGCAGCGCCGCCGTGGCGTCGCTCATGGTGCCGCCCCCGGGCGCGCACCCCGCTTCACGGCGTGCCGCCGTCGAGCGTGACGAGGTGGTCGTGCAGCAGCTCTGCGTAGCGCCCGGCGGCGGTCAGCAGCAGGTCGCAGCACTCGCGCGCGGCGCCGTGGCCACCGCCCAGGCGCGTCACGTGGTGCGCGATCGCGAGCACCTCCGGGTGGGCGTTGGCCGGCGCACAGGCGAAGGCAGCGCGGCTCATCAGCGGCAGGTCGGGCCAGTCGTCGCCCATCGCGGCGACGCCGTCCCAGCCCAGGCCGAGTGCTGCGAGCAGCGGTTGTGCCGCGGCCAGCTTGTCGCCGGCGCCGAAGACGGCATGGCCGATGCCGAGGTCGGCGACGCGCCGCCGCACGGCCGGCGAGTCGCGCCCGGTGATCACCACCGGCACGATGCCGCCGCGGGCCAGCAGCTTCAGGCCGTGGCCGTCGAGCGTCGAGAAGGCCTTGAACTCCTCGCCGCGCTCGCTGAGGTAGATGCGGCCGTCGGTGAGCACGCCGTCGACGTCGAAGATCGCGGCGCGGATGTCCTGCGCGCGCAGCAGCAGTTCGGGGGCGAAGCGGATCGCGGGCGCGGCCATCAGATGACCTTCGCGCGCATCAGGTCGTTGGAGTTCAGCGCACCGACCAGGCGGCCGCCGGCATCGACCACGAGCACGCTGGTGATGCGGTGCAGCTCCATCAGGTCGGCGGCCTCGACGGCCAGCGCATCGTCGCGCACGAGCTTCGGCCGGGCGTGCATCACGTCGGCCGCCTTCAGGCCGCGCAGGTCGCGACCCGCCTCGACGAGCCGGCGCAGGTCGCCGTCGGTGAAGATGCCCAGCACCGCGTCGTCGGCGTCGGCCACGGCGGTGGCGCCCAGGCCCTTGGCCGACATCTCGCGCATCACGTCGAGCAGCGGCGCGTCGGCGCCGACGCGCGGCACCTCGTCGCCGCTGCGCATCACGTCGCGCACGTGCGTCAGCAGCTTGCGGCCGAGCGCGCCGCCGGGATGCGAGCGCGCGAAGTCCTCCTCGCGGAAGCCGCGCGCGTCGAGCAGCGCGACGGCGAGCGCGTCGCCCAGCGCCATCTGCGCCGTGGTGCTGGCGGTGGGCGCGAGGTTCATCGGGCAGGCCTCCTGGTCGACGGCACTGCTGATCACGATGTCGGCGGCCTGCGCCAGCGTGCTGGCCTCGCGGCCGGTCATCGCCACCAGGGTGACCGCCAGGCGCTTGAGGGCCGGGATGATCGCCGCGAGCTCGTCGCTCTCGCCGGAGTTCGAGATCGCCAGCACCACGTCGCCTGGCGTCACCATGCCGAGGTCGCCGTGGCTGGCCTCGGCCGGGTGCACGAACAGGGCCGGCGTGCCGGTGGACGCCAGCGTCGCGGCGATCTTGCGCCCGACGTGGCCGCTCTTGCCCATGCCCATCACGACCACGCGGCCGCGGCAGTCGAGCATGGCCTGCGCAGCGCGCGCGAAGCCCTCGCCCTGGCGGGCCTTCAGGCCGATCAGGGCCCGGGCCTCGATGTCGAAGGTCTCGCGCGCCAGGCGCAGCGCGCGGTCGGCATCGAAGGCAGGGCGGGGGGGCGGCGTCTTGGGCACGGGGCAGGCCGGGGGTCCAGTAGGATCGGGTGATTCTAGGAGCCCGACGCTCCCTGCCCATCCCCATGGCCTCGACCCTCGAACTGGTGCTGTTGT
>ERZ795061.4752-NODE-4752-length-11372-cov-4.702836_pt1 | contig 11372 bp, 8 predicted proteins | sample MGYA00375145_ERZ795061 | MGnify/ENA primary metagenome ERZ795061 (study PRJEB30190, sample SAMN05720144) | anaerobic digester metagenome | isolation source: active sludge of municipal wastewater-treating anaerobic digesters | place: USA | collected 2014-12-22 ... | reverse complement strand
CGTTTTGGCTCAAAGGCCTCTGGCTGCTGATGGAAGTCGTTTACGGTCGTCACACCGCTTGCAATATAGGCGTTTGCAATCTGTGGCAGCGTTCGGGGGCTACCGGAGGGTGACCAATGCGTGTGGACATCGAAGAAGCCGGGTAACAACGCTTTGCCGTCCGCGCGGATGACCATCGCTTCCTTTGGAACCGGAAGATTCGACCCAATGCCTTCGATTCGGCCATCTAGGACGATAACCGTCCCGCGATACGGTTCCCTGCCGGTGGCGTCAAAGATCGTCGCGTCGATGATCGCTACCGACCCATTCTTGGCTTGTGCCTGAGGCCTCTCGCCATTCACGGCGGTTGAAAGCAACGCGAGCGCTCCCGCAAAAAGTAACGACTGGCGACGTAACACAACGCATCTCCTTGAAATGAAATAATTGCTCAGACAACTATGACGCAGGTTTCCCCAGTTACCCCACTTTATCGCGATCTGCATCCGTTGTTGGCCATATAAACAGGCCACGATACCAAAATCTGCTGAGAAATTCGGTTGTTGGTGCGTCTTGCAACTGAACTTGCCCGTTTCGAGACAAGGCTGGAGCGGGACGAATATGAACAGAGCATTTGCCTTAACCCTGATATTTGCCATGGTGCTCGGCATCGCGGTCGATTGCTTCGGCGAGGCAGGCAAGCATTCGCGATCCGCAATCGGGGTGTCCGGCTTCCCTTCAATTTTGCGGTTGAAGTCGATGCGGTTGTGGAATTGGCGGAATAGGCAAATTGTTCAAACTGGAAGATTGTTATAATTTTTCGGTGGGGTTTAGTTCTTTGATTGCGTCAAAGGCATGATATGCGTCAAAAGGCATCATTTCAGGGATGATACAGAACAAAGGGGGTTCTCAATGGTCAGAAAATCACACTCAAGTCACAGGCATATGCTCTGCGCGGCATCGCTCATCGGTTTGGTCGTCGCACAGCAGGCAGCGGCGCAGGAAGCGCCGCAAGAGCAGCCCGACGATGCCGAGAAAGGCAGCGAAATCGTGGTGACCGGGAGCCGCATCGCAGGATCAAAGATCACCGAAGCTCTGCCGGTGACGGTAATCAGCGAAGATGAAATTGCAGCAACTGCTGCGGTCTCCGGCGACGACCTCATTCGCTCGATCCCGCAAATGAGTGATGTTTCGTTCAACTCCAGTAATGGGCAGACCAGTAGTAACTTTGCCCGGGGTGACGTCGGGTCGATCGATCTTCGCGGCCTTGGCGTTGGCAACACTCTCGTCCTGCTCAATGGCCGCCGGGTTGTCCAGCACCCCAGCAGTCAGGCCAGTGTATCATTGGCCCCTGTCACCACCTATAATACCAACGCCATCCCGGTTTATGGCGTGAGGCGGGTCGAGGTTCTTCGCGACGGTGCTGCCGCACTCTACGGAACCGATGCGGTGGCTGGCGTAGTCAACACCGTTCTGCGCGATAATATCGACGGCGGAAGCCTCTCGCTTCAATATGGCGGAGCTGAAGGCACAGGCCTGCGTGAGTTCAATGCTTCGGGTTACTTGGGTAAGGACTTCTCAGAAGGGCGCGGCAATTTTTCGGTCCTGTTCAACTATACCAACCGAACCGCGCTTACTTCGCAGGACTTACCCTTTACTGCAACTTCTGATCACAGAGCGTTTGACGAGTTTGCAGGGACTATATTTGCGGGATCCAACAGCCTTGATGATACCAGCACGCTTTCGCAATGGGCCAATTTTGCGACGGTTGGAGGTGTCCGAGTTCGTCGGGGAACGACCAATGTTACGACCGCAGGTGGTGTATTTTCGATCCAGCCAACCGCGAATGGCGGGTGCTCTTACACCCTCTCAGGTGACATCTGTATCGACGATGGCACGCGCGCTACCACGGGAGCAGACCGCAACACGCGCTGGGATGGTCAAGCCAATTACCCTATCTCGATTTCGCCGAGGCTCGACCGGATCAATGTATATGCATCCGGCCATTACGATCTGACTGACAATGTGACGATGTTCACTGAACTGGGCTATTATTATGGCAAAACCCGCAGCATTCAGGACAGCGTCTTCTCGATCGGTTCGATCCAGATGACCATTCCGGCGTCGAACTACTGGAATCCGTTCGGTCCAGTCACGTTCGCCAATGGCAGCGTGAACCCGAATCGCCTAGCCGGAATTGATGCTCCTGCAGCAGGCTTACCAATCTCCCTGACGAGCTATCGTTTTGTTGACATGGGACCGACGGTTGTCGACGTTACCAACCGGCAGTTCCGCGCGGTTCTGGGACTTCGCGGCGAGGCATTGGGTTTCAACTGGGAAACCGCCGGTGTATATTCCGAAGCCACAGTGAGCGACGTGCAGGATGGCATCAGTTCAACCGCACTACAGCAGAACCTCGCCCTGTCGACGCCCGACGCATATAATCCGTTTAATGGTGGCAGCGCTACCAATCCGACGGGACCTGATACTTCGGTTAGCAGCCAGGCAGCGCTTGATGCCATTCGCATCAAGACGGTACGCCGCGGCAAATCAACTTTGGCGGAATGGGACTTCAGGGCATCGCGACCGGATCTGTTCGCGCTGCCGGCTGGTGATGTCGGAATGGCACTCGGTGCTGAAATTCGCCGCGACACCCAGTTGGACGATCGCGATCCGCGCGTTGATGGCACTATCAAATGGACTGATACAGTTCTTGGCGTGGTTCAGGACAGCGATCTGTTCGGGGTCAGTCCAACACCCGACACAAGAGGCGCACGCACAGTCTTTGCCGCTTATGCCGAGCTCGCCATTCCAGTCATTTCGCCTGAAATGGATATCCCACTTGTACGCAGCCTGACTCTGCAGGCCGCCGGACGCTATGAGCATTATTCGGATTTCGGCAGTATCGCGAAGCCAAAGATAGCGATGGCTTGGGATCTGTTTGAAGGATGGCGCATTCGCGGTTCTTGGGCACAGGGCTTCCGGGCTCCGAACCTAGAGCAAACCAACGCCACCGTTGTCACGCGCGGCAACACACGCACCGACTATATTCGTTGCGAGGCGGATCTAAGGGCAGGTCGTATCGCAAGTTTTGATGCTTGTGCGCAGGCTTTTGTCACCACAGCGCGGCGGGCAGGCAATCCAGATCTCGATCCCGAATCCTCGTCCACGTGGACAATCGGCACCGTTTTGCAGCCTCCGTTCCTTAATACTGGAACGCTGCGCACGACCTTCACTGCGGATTTCTGGCAAGTGAAACAGAAAGGCATTGTTGGCGTCTATGGCGAGGGCAATGCGCTAATCAACGACTATCTGCTGCGGGTGCAAGGGGCAAGCGATCCGAACGTGATACGCGCAGCGCCAACCGCTGATGACATTGCCTTGTTTGCAGGAACTGGACTGACGCCGGTGGGACGTGTGACCTATGTGGACGATTTTTATCGTAACCTTGAACCGCAGACTGTTCGTGGCCTCGATTTTGGCTTGAATGTGGGGCTACGCGATACCGGCATCGGTGACTTCACGGTTTCAACCAATGTTGCCTATCTGCTGAAGTATTTCCGGGATGCGTCGCCCGATATTCAGGTCCTGATCGATGCTCGGGCAGCTGGTACAATCAATGAAGACACGATAATTCCGGAAGGCGGGGATTTGGTTCGGGACGATGGCTTCCCCCGGTGGCGTGCTTCGGGGTCGCTGACCTGGAAGCTCGGTCAGTTCACTGCAGGTGCTTTTGTGAGCCATCGCAGCAGCGTGATAGATGACGATATTTCTGTCGGCGGACAAAACTGGACCGTCAAGGGTTACACGACTGCGAGTCTATATGTGCAGTATGACCTGAAGGGCGGCTTCACTGACGGCACCAGCATCCGCCTTGGTGCGCGCAACATTACCGACGCCCGTCCACCGATTGATTCGGGTTCGTTCGGGTATATGGGTTCACTTGATTCGCCCAACCCTCGCTATTGGTACGCCAGCATCCGAAAGGATTTCTGACGATCAATGCGCTAGCTGCCTCTCCTTCAAGCGAGGCAGCAATCAGCGCGGCCCCTTCGCTTCTGATAAGGTGAACCTGTGTGACAAATTGTTTTTTGTACTCTTTTCTCTCGCCATCAGGATATCGCTCCGCGCGAGCAATGATACTCACCGGAACACTCGCCATGCTAGCCGGCTGCGCCGTTTCTGCAAATTCGAGCAGCGTTGCAGGGGCGGCAACACTACCCGAACCGACCTTATCAAAGCCCAAGCCTGAGGCATTCGCGAGCACCTATCGCGCGGCCCCGGCTGCTGACACCGCGATTGTCGGCGCTTCGATACTTACGGGAACCGGCGCACGTATTGACGGCGGTACCATTCTCATGACCGACGGAAAAATAGTCGCAGTGGGTCGCGACATCGAAGTACCGGCAAGCGCGCGAGTCATCGATGGGACAGGCAAGTGGGTCACGCCTGGAATTATAGATTCGCATTCGCATCTGGGCGTTTTTCCTGCGCCAGGAGTGGATGGCCATGCCGACGGCAATGAGAACATCGATCCTTACACGGCGCATGTCTGGGCCGAGCATTCCGTCTGGCCTCAGGACCCGGTTTTTACCAAAGCAAGGGCGGGCGGTGTTACGAGCCTGCTCGTGCTGCCGGGCTCTGCCAATCTGTTCGGCGGCCGCGGGGTCACGCTCAAAAATGTACCTGCCGTCACCGTCGCACAGATGAAGTTCCCCGGAGCCCCCTATACACTTAAAATGGCCTGCGGTGAAAATCCCAAAGGGCGCTACGGCAGCCGTGGTCGAGCACCCGCGACCCGCATGGGCAACGTCGCGGGATTTCGGCGCAGCTGGATCGATGCTGTTGAATATGCCCGTAAGTGGGAGAGCTACGAGCGCAAACGGGCCAAGGGCGAGGCGGCGGAAGCTCCTAAGCGGGACCTCGCAATGGAAACTCTCTCAGGCGTTCTCAAGGGCGAAATCTTGGTGCAGAACCACTGCTACCGGGCCGATGAAATGGCTGTCATGCTCGATGTAGGGCGCGAATTCGACTATCGGACCACGGCTTTCCACCACGCGGTGGAAGGATACAAGATTGCCGATCTTCTGGCTGCGGAAGCAACCTGCGTGGCGACCTGGGCGACCCGCTGGGGCTTCAAAATGGAGGCCTTCGACGCGATCGAGGAAAATGCGGCAATCCTTGCATCTCGCGGGGTATGTGTTGCGATCCATTCTGACGAGCAGCGGCTGATCCAGCGCCTTAACGTTGAAACTTCTGTTGCGCTGGCTGCGGGGCGCCGAGCCGGGATCGACATCCCGCAAGAAGAAGCGATCAAGTGGATCACGCTCAATCCAGCCCGGATAATGGGGGTCGCGGACCAGACCGGTTCTCTTGAGCCCGGGAAGATGGCAGATGTCGTGCTGTGGAGCCGCAATCCTTTCAGCGTTTATGCAATAGCTGAAAAGGTTTTTATTGACGGCGCCCTGATCCACGACACGTCCAACCCGGGTTCAATCTATCGGAGCGACTTCGAACTTGGCCAATCCGTGGGAGAAGAATGAGATGAAATTCGCGTACCTTCCGCTCGTTTTGGCTGGATTGGCGAGCCTTGCCAGACCCAATGCCGTCGAAGCCCAAACCTTTGCCATCACAAACGCCCACATTCTTTCGCCTGGACCTGTTGGCGAAGTTGAACGGGGAACGATCCTCGTTCGCGATGGTAAAATCAGCTCGGCAGGTGCCAATGTGGCGGTGCCGGTTGGAGTGATGATCGTTGACGCCAAGGGCAATATTGTCACGCCTGGTTTGTTTGCCGTAAACACGGCATTGGGACTCGTCGAAGTCAGCTCGGTCGATGGAACGCTGGACGCGCGGACGCGCAGTACAAGGATTAGTGCTGCATTTGACGTACGGTACGGTCTCAACCCGGCGTCGACCCTTCTTCCTGTTGCGCGTCTGGGCGGGATCACCAGGGCAGTCGTGATGCCCGACTATGATGATAGCAACAAAGAGCGGGAAGCACCGTTCGCCGGGAAGGCCGCGCTTATTTCGCTCGGCCAAGGACCTAATATACTGTTCAAGGCGGATGTTGGCATGGTCCTGGAGTTGGGCGAGGATGGCGCCGCACGTCTGGGCGGCTCCAGGGCATCCGAGTTCGTCCTGCTTCGCGAGTTGTTTGCGAGTCTCAAAAAACCGTGGAATTCAGATTCCAATTGGGGGCTTTCAGAGGTCGACCACCAAGTACTTGCATCGGTGGCGTCCGGAAGAATGCCTTTGATCGTCATCGTTCATCGGGCTTCCGACATCCGTCAGGTGCTTGGCTTTGCAAGGGAATTGGGGCTCAAGGTGATCCTGAGCGGTGCGGAGGAAGGCTGGCAAGTGGCTGATGAGATTGCGATGATGAAAGTGCCCGTCTTGCTGAATCCCACGTCCAATATTCCGTCAAACTTCGATCAGATCGGCGCATCGTTGCGGAATGCGGCTATTCTCAAAGCAGCAGGAGTCGACATTGCGATCAGTGGCAACGATGGGGGCCACCGGGTTCGGGACATGCGCTACAACGCCGGACTGGCGGTTTCACGGGGCCTTCCGCAGTCTGCCGCACTGGAGGCAATTACCCTCGCCCCTGCGCGAATCTTTGGGGTTTCAAATCTGGTCGGCTCGATTGAATCGGGTAAGCTTGCAGATCTGGTGATCTGGGATGGGGATCCGCTTGAGGCGCTGAGCGAACCGATTGCTATCTATATCGATGGCAAGCAACAGCCGATGGAATCGCGCGCGACTCAATTGGGAAAACGCTACGGCAACCGACAGGAGTGAAATCAGCGGATTACTGTCCGGATCAACGGGAGGGCCGTGGTGCACTTGATCTCCTCCATCGAGAAAGTCGAACTGACATCGGTCAGCCGAACAGTCTTGATCAGGCGGCGATAGACTGCATCGTAGGCACCGATGCTTTCTACCCTCAGCTTGAGCAGGTAATCCACATCGCCGGTCATGCGATAGAATTCGACCACTTCCGGAATGTCCCGCACGGCATCGGTCAGTTTCTTAAGCCACTCTTCTGAGTGTTCGGCCGCGCGGATGCTCACGAAGACCGTCATATCCAGACCGAGCTTGCTGGCATCAAGCAGCGTGACCCGCTGAGAGATAACGCCGGATTCTTCGAGCCGTTTGATCCGTCGCCAACAGGCGTTGTGCGACATATTGGCTTTGGCCGCGATGTTGGCGATCGAAAGGGTGGCATCCTCCTGCAGGATTGCGAGAATGCGAATATCAGGATCGTCTAGCGTTACTTTGGACATTTTGGAATTCTCCTTCGCATTACAACTGAGCGCGTGGCCGGACTGCTTGTAATCATGGCTTTTGCTCAAGCCGAGAAATGACGCTTGTCGCAGCGACATCCATTGTCACATTCCCGACTGTGCGCACTAGGTCAGGGATCATTTCTACCGCGACCAGCAAGGCCAACGGTTCGATAGCCACCACCATGACAACGCAGATGTGCGTAAAGGAGGTTAGAAAACTGACTTGTCCGGGCAGGCTAACAGAGCCAACCGTGGTTATAGCGGCAATAGCAGCGCCAGCAAATAGCACCGACGGCGACAAACCGATAACCATCCAGCGCGCGACGTAGATCGCAACTGCCTGTGCTGGCAGAACGGCACGGGCGAAAACTGTCAGCCGAACCTTTCCACCAAGAGTGGCTATCGGATAAGCCAGAAGGCACGCCGCAAGGCCCACGCTGGAAAAAATCAAGACGGCAAGGATACCGGTAAAATCGGCCAGACTGAAACGGGCCGATGTGATACCAAGCGGGAGGCCCGTCATCGGCGCCGAGACAATAAGCCAGGTGCGTGTCATGTATTGCCTCTTCCAACTTCCCGCAAGCCAGGCGTTTGTGTCTTGCACATAACACTTATCAGACCTCCTAACCCACGATGACGCCGCTCAATGGGCAAAGAATCCGCAGCGTCCAGAAATCCCAGCGCAGAATCAAGAATTCGCAAATTTGATTCCAAATAGATTATTTATCCCGTTATTGATAGAAATTAAGGACATATTCTCCGTTTTTACTGCAATATATCTAAAAAATGGTGATGAACCCACCGCGCAGTTTGTGCCATAAACAAGCTAACGGGGAAAAGTTGAATGGCATTATTGAGTCTGGAATTTTCTGAAAACACCGCCTGGACTGAAAGCCAAGCAGAAGAATTCTGGACAAATGGATTAGCGGCAGACGTCGGCAAACAGTCAAATGATGGCGAGACTAGGAAGTTAGATTTCGAAAATATTTTGAATTCGATCCTTCCGCACGTTCCATCACTCAAACGATATCTGCAAACGAGGGTTCCTGCAGATGATGTTGATGATGTGGTCCAGGATGTGCTGCTTCGCATTTTGCGAAGAACTGATTTGACTGCTTTCGACTATCCCAAATGTTACCTTTTTCAAACCGCCCAAGCGACTTTGATCGACCGGCATCGCAGACAGGGCACGCGGAAGACAAAGTTGCATTGCGAGCTCATGGATGAGATGCATCCGATAGATGAACTCCATCCTTTGCACATCCTGATCGCGAGGGATGAATTCAGGGCCGTCGAAGGAGTCCTAAACAAGCTGCCGGACCGGACCAGGGAAATTATAATCTCTGTTCGGGTGGAGGGGGTGAGCCTTAAGGTTCTGGCCAGCAAATATGACATCTCGACAAGCGCGATCGAGAAGCATGTAACCAAGGCTCTCAGGGCTCTGGAAAAGCAAAAGGCCGTGCAAAATTGTTTGGTAGCCTAAATTTCTATTTTCAATGGACAAAAAATGACAGTTTGCAAAAATGTTACTGAATCAACTCGCCTCATTCATGGCGATAATTTTAGTGGTCGCTTGCAAAGGACGCCCGGCCCGCCTGTGCAGCGCGGATCGACGATCCTTCTTGAGAATTGCGAGCAAGTCTATGACCCTTCGCTCGTAACCTACGGGCGTGTCGGTCTTACCACCCAGCGAACTTTGCGTGACGCATTGCGCGACCTCGAGCATGCGGACGAGGCTTTCATCTATCCGTCCGGTCTGGCAGCGATCACTGGAACCCTGTCTGCACTTCTGGCGTTGGGCGATGAAGTGCTCGCTTGCGACTCCGTCTACAACCCGACGCGCCGCTATCTGGCTGGCACGATGGCTCGCTTCGGAGTTACGGCGCGATACTTCGACTCATCGCTCAATGCCGCCGGAATCAAGGCAATGATCACGCCAGCTACCAAGCTGATCTTCCTGGAATCGCCCGGCTCGAACACCTTCGAGATGCAGGATATTCCCGCCATTGCCAAAATGGCCCAGGAAATGGGCGTGATGACAGCAGTCGACAACACATGGTCGTCGGGCGTTCTGTTCAAACCACTCGATCACGGCGTGGACGTGAGCATCCAATCGCTGACGAAGTATGTTTGCGGCCACTCGGATGTTTTCATGGGGCTGGCTGCGGCTAAAGGAAAAGCTGTCGAGCTCCTGGCGAAGTCAAACTATGAAATCGGTTGGGCGGTTTCGCCTGACGATGCCTACATGGCCCTGAGGGGGCTGCGGACACTCCATCCCCGTTTGGCGCGACATGGCGGAAGTGCCATGAAGGTCGCAAAGTGGCTGGCAGAGCAGCCAGAAGTGCATAGCGTGCTTTGCCCAGGGTTGCCGCAGGACCCAGGTCACGCAATTTGGAAACGAAATTACAGTGGCATTTGCGGCCTGTTCAGTATCATACTCAATCCGGCCAGCAACGAAGCCGTCAAGCAAATGCTCGAATCCCTCTCGCTGTTCGGTCTCGGCTATTCATGGGGCGGCTTTGAAAGCCTCATTCTACCCTGCGACCCACAATTGGTTTCACGCGCATGTTGCGGCGACTTCGCCGGACCGTTGCTGCGAATCCATGTTGGTTTGGAAGACCCGGACGATCTTATCTCTGACCTGCGTCACGGGCTCGACCAAATCACAGATCGTCCCGCAGCGATAGAACAGATCAGGGCTGTCGGAGGCTGACGTAGGAATACGGTTGTATCTTGCGGTTAACATCAAATGGCGTTCGAGGATCCACGCCCAAAAATTTTTATCCCTAAATGGTTTCTCGCTTCATCAAACATAGCATAAGGCCACAATCTTCCGGCATTTTGACTTGGAACAATGACTTCGCGCATATTCCGTGTATTGCCTATGGCGTAGGAAAGGACGTTTCATGACCAAGTCTGCGCCTATTTCACGTTATTCGTCCCTGTCCATCACACTCCATTGGGCGATGGTACTCCTTCTAATCGCAGTTTACGCCTGTATTGAATTGCGCGAGTATTATCCGAAAGGTAGCGATTTTCGTGAAGGCCTCAAGATGTGGCATTTCATGCTTGGCCTTACGATGCTTTTACTAGTGCTTATCCGGGTAGTTGCACGGGTGACGAGTGCTACGCCCCTAATCACTCCTGATCCGCCTGCATGGCAAACGCTCATCGCAAAGTTGACGCATCTTGCCCTTTACGCATTCATGATTGCGATGCCGATTGCGGGATGGGTAATTCTCAGCGCATCGGGCAAGGCCATCCCATTTTACGGACTGGATCTTCCTGCTCTGGTGGGACCGAGCAAGGCACTGGGTGGACAGGTAAAGGAACTCCATGAAACGGTTGCTACAATTGGCTATTTTCTCGTCGGTCTCCATGCGGTCGCGGCACTGTTCCATCATTATATCGTCAAGGACGATACGCTGCGGCGTATGATGCCAGGCCCGCGCTAGTGGCGACGGAAAGGCCGCTTTTTCATCCTGCATTTTAGCAGCAGCCTGTCCGCAATGTTGTCGTGTCCTGACTGTCCGGTTTCGACGCATAATGTCGAGAACCGGACCGACGGCTTTTAGGCTAAGTAAGCCAAAAGCAGCCGTTCCTTCGGCCACAGGTCTTTACCGAAAGCTAGGTAAAAGGAGAGCAGTCAAATCTCGCGCGGTACGCGCAGCGCCCATCAGTGTAGCCGACCCTGGACCAGTCCAGTCACCATAGCCAGCAAGCCAAAGGCGCGGTTCGTGGACAGACCGATAATGGTCGACTGCAACCCGCCCATCATCCTCGAGCACGTCAAGCGCGGCCAGATGTTGCAACGCCGGTCTAAATCCCGTGCACCAAATGACAGTGTCGACGGCCGTCTCAGAGCCATCTGGCCAAATAACGCCTGTAGCAGTCATTTGTCTGAACGGTCGAACCGAGTTCAAGTCACCGCGAGCTTTTGCTTCTTTCACTGGCGGAACCATTACGATGTCACCGATACCGCCCACGGGTGTGTCACTCGGTCCGGCTTTCATGCGCGCTACTGCTCGCTCAAACAAAACGCGACCATCAACATCATCTGGCAGGAACAAAGGGTCTTGGGTTGTGACCCAGATGGCGTGCGAAACT
>ERZ795061.4746-NODE-4746-length-11381-cov-3.998322_pt1 | contig 11381 bp, 11 predicted proteins | sample MGYA00375145_ERZ795061 | MGnify/ENA primary metagenome ERZ795061 (study PRJEB30190, sample SAMN05720144) | anaerobic digester metagenome | isolation source: active sludge of municipal wastewater-treating anaerobic digesters | place: USA | collected 2014-12-22 ... | reverse complement strand
TGCTGGATGGGCCAAGGTCAAGCATCGCGATGGTCAACAAGGTTTTATCAAATCGGCGCAGGTGTGGGGCTTGTAATGGTGCAAGCCCGGCAAGCCACGTGCTAGAGCGCACACCATGCAAATAGCCGTTTTAGGCGCGGGCGCGTGGGGTACCGCGTTAGCCATTGCCCTGGCACCACGCCATCAGGTTTGCCTATGGGCACGCGACGCCGCACAAGTCGCGTTGATGAACACGCATCGTGAAAACCCGCGTTACCTGGCCGATTGTCCGTTTCCCGCAGCGTTACAAGTAACGAACGACTTCCATGCCGCCGTTGCTTGCGCCGAATTACTGATTCTGGCGACGCCCCTTGCGGGTTTGCGACCGTTACTTGAGCAACTGAAGCGAACCACACCGGCCCCGCGACGTTTTCTATGGCTCTGCAAAGGGCTGGAAGCCATGACGGGCAAGCTGCCCCATCAGGTGGTAACGGATGTTTTTAACCATGACACAGCGACAACTGATGCAACATCGGCCTCCTCCTGGGGCGCACTCACAGGCCCCAGCTTTGCCTTTGAAGTTGCTCGCGGCCTACCCACTGCACTGACGCTAGCCGCACCTGATATGGCTTTTGCCACGGACATCGCCCATCACCTGCATGGCGGCAATCTGCGCATTTATGCCAACGACGATCTCACCGGCGCTGAAGTGGGCGGAGCCGTTAAAAACGTGATGGCCATTGCCGCTGGCGTGAGTGATGGCCTGGGCTTGGGACACAATGCGCGTGCTGCGCTGCTCACGCGCGGCTTGGTGGAAATCACCCGTTTTGGCGTAGCGCTCGGCGCTCGGCGCGAAACCTTCACCGGACTTACCGGTCTGGGCGATCTGATTCTTACCAGTACAGGCGATTTATCCCGCAATCGGCGCGTCGGTTTGCTACTCGCCGAAGGTCAGAATCTTGCAGCCATACAAAATACGTTAGGTCACGTGGCTGAAGGCGTGTTTACTGCTCGTGAAGTTGCACAGCGTGCCATCGCCATGAATATCGACATGCCCATCACCGCAGCAGTAGCAGGTTTGCTCGAGGGTCGCATTAGCCCCCGCGAGACGGTGCATCAGCTCATGGCGCGTGATGCGCGCGCCGAGTAAAGCCTTTTAAAGCCTCTCCTCACATTCCGCGCTGCATCACTCCCCGGGAACGGGTTCGATCGTAGTCCATCTACATCCCGCCCACGAAGCCGTTTTGGCGCCAGGCTTCGTACACCACAATTGCTACAGTATTCGATAAATTCAGGCAACGATTATCGGGCATCATGGGCAATCGCAGTCGATTCTCCGGGGCAATATCCGCCAACACCTGTGCCGGTAATCCACCGGACTCCGAGCCAAAGACAAACACATCATCCGCCAAAAAATGGGTACTGGCGTCACTACTTGCATAAGGCCGTGTCCCCTTGATGGTCAAGGCGAACAGCCGTGTTGCGCCTTCCGCCTTGAGCATCGTGCGGCAGGCAGCCCAGTCAGCATGGACCGTGACCACCGCCAACTCGGCATAATCCATCCCCGCACGACGCAGCTGGGATTCAGAAAGATCAAATCCGAGCGGCTCCACCAGATGCAACCTCGCTCCAGCATTGGCACACAAACGAATCACATTACCCGTGTTCGGTGGAATTTCGGGAGCAACTAAAACGACATGGAACACATTCACATCCTCAAATGGAAGGTATTTTCCCAAATAATCAGACGATTGAAGAAAAATCTTCGTGTAACATCGAAATATAAATTATTAGGTATCAAGGAAGCCTTGTCATGGCACGTCCGGAAAAAATTCGTTTAGGTGATTTACTGGTACAGCAAAGCCTGGTCACGGCTGAACAATTAAAGCAGGCCCTCGAGGAGCAAAAACGTACCGGACGCAAACTGGGCCGTGTGCTGGTAGAGAGCAAGTTTGTGACCGAAGAAGCCATTTCAACGGCACTGGCACGTCAGCTGGGCGCTGATTTCATTGACCTGCGCCAGTTCAATCCCAAGCCGGAACACATCAATCTTCTGCCAGAAAACCATGCACGCCGCTTGCGTGCACTGGTGATGGGGGAGCGTGCTGGCCTGTTGCTGGTCGGCATGGCAGACCCCACCGATCTTGCCGCCTTTGACGAACTCGCTCGCTTGCTCAAGCGCGAGATTGACTTGGCCGTGATCACTGAAAGCCAATTACTTAGCGCTATCGACCGCGTCTATACCCGTGCTGAAGAAATCTCCGGTCTGGCGAAAGAATTGACGGCCGATTTATCTGACGTACCCGCAGAGTTCGGTAATCTATTGGGGCTCAGCGCCAATGCGGAAGATGCACCCGTCGTCAAGCTGCTCAATACCGTGTTTGAAGAAGCATTGAAAATGCATGCTTCGGATATTCATATCGAACCACAAGAATCATCGCTGGTCATTCGCTTCCGTATTGATGGTGTCTTGCATATCCAGATCACTGCTGACGCAAAAATCTCTACTGCGCTCGTACTGCGTCTCAAACTGATGTCTGGCCTCGATATTTCCGAAAAACGCCTGCCGCAAGATGGACGGTTCAATATCAAGCTGCGCAATGAAGCACTTGATATCCGTATTTCGACCATGCCAACTCAGCACGGTGAATCCGTTGTGATGCGTTTGCTCGCGCAGAATACCGGCCTGTTGCACCTGGACAGGCTGCACATGCCGCCGCATATTCTGGAACGCTTCCGCCATGCGATCAGTCGGCCTTCCGGCATTGTGCTGGTGACCGGCCCGACGGGTTCAGGTAAAACCACCACGCTGTATGCCGCACTCAATGCGTTAAATACCCCGGAAAAGAAAATCATCACCGTGGAAGACCCGGTTGAATACCGCCTGCCGGGCATCAATCAGGTGCAGGTGCATGAAAAAATCGACCTGACATTCAGCCGCGTATTGCGTTCAGCCTTGCGCCAAGATCCGGACATCGTCCTGATCGGCGAAATGCGCGATCAGGATACGGCTGAGATCGGCATGCGCGCCTCGATGACCGGACACCTGGTGTTATCCACCTTGCACACCAATGACGCCTTATCAACACCGATCCGTCTGCTGGATATGGGCGTGCCGCGCTACATGGTGGCGCTCTCCGTGCAAATCGTGCTCGCGCAGCGGTTGGTACGGCTGATCTGTAAAAACTGTACCGTGCCTTATACCTTGTTACCACACGAACACTTATGGCTCAAAAGCGAATTAGGTGATCGCGTGGATGAACATCACTATATGCACGGCCAAGGATGCAGCCACTGCGCCAATACCGGCTATCAAGGCCGCCAGGCCGTATACGAAATGCTGGAAATGACCAATACACTGGTAGAAGCAGTCAATCGCGGCGACCCGAATGAGTTCATGGCCCTGGGGCGTGAGCAAATGGCAGGAAAAACCTTGCGCCATGATGCCGTGCGGCTGGTTCTGGCTGGCAAGACCACGGTGGATGAAGCCATGCGCATCAGCACACAACCCGACGAATAGGTAGGAAACACGATGCCTGAGTTCATTTGGCGTGGCCGTAACGATGCGGGCGATATCGTCAAGGGCGTGATGGAAGGCACAGCGGCCAATGCTGTAGCCGACAGTTTGCTGGGCATGCGCATCCTGCCCATCGAGATCAAGCCCCGGGGCACAGCATCATCACCCACCGGCGAGCCAAGCACCGTCTCACCAACGCCGAGTTTTCAGTTTTTCAAGGAAAAGGTGAGCCCGGTTGATGTGCTGCTCTTTTCACGTCAGCTCCACACCTTGCTGCGTGCAGGGGTGCCTATCATGCGGGCCCTGGCGGGATTGCAGGAATCAAACAACAACCCGGCGATGAAAACCGTGCTGGGTAACGTTCGCGAAGGCTTGGATTCGGGGCGCGACCTGTCACTCTCGCTGGCGCGGCACCCGGAAGTGTTTTCGCGCTTTTATATTTCCATGGTGCGCGTGGGCGAGATGACCGGACGGTTGGAAGAAGTCTTCATCCGCCTGTTCGAACACCTCGATTTTGAACGCTTCATGAAAGAGCAGGTGAAATCCGCCCTACGCTATCCCTCGTTTGTGATCGCCGCGATGGCCGTGGCCATGCTGGTCATCAACATTTTTGTCATTCCGGCCTTTGCAAAAACCTTTAAAGGCCTGAATGCCGAGCTGCCACTGATGACGCGTGTATTGATCGGCTTTTCGGAATTCATGGTGAATTATTGGCCTTTTTTGATCGCCGGCGTTGTTTTGGCCGCGTTTGCCTTTAATGCCTGGCGCAAAACCGAGCAAGGCTGCTACGATTGGGACAGGCTCAAGATGAAAATTCCGGTGGCGGGAAAGATCATCCAAAAAGGTACGCTCGCCCGCTTCGCTCGCGCTTTTGCGTTGTCCTCACGCAGCGGCGTACCGATTATCCAAGCGCTGAGCAACGTGGCAGAAACCGTCGATAACGCCTTCATTGCCGCCAAAATCGAAAAAATGCGTGAAGGCATAGAGCGTGGCGAAAGCGTGCTGCGCACAACCATTGCCGCTAACGTGTTCACCCCTGTAGTGATTCAGATGATTGCCGTAGGCGAAGAATCCGGCGCGCTGGATGACATGATGCAGGAAGTCGCCGATATGTACCAAAGCGAAGTGGAGTACGAACTCAAAACGCTTTCCCAGCAAATCGAACCCATCCTGATCGTCGCACTCGGGGTCATGGTACTGGTGCTCGCCCTGGGCATTTTCCTGCCGATTTGGGATTTAGGCAGCACGATGATCAAACATTAAGCCGCATGGCCCGTTTGTCCAGATATCAACGTATGCGACCACATTCGGTCAGACCGTCCCGCCTTTGCGGGCTCACCTCGCTCGAGTTTGCTGTGGTTTTGGTCATTGTCAGCGTTGCGGCTTATTTTCTTTTTAAAGGCTTGCTATTTATCCAGTCAGAAGCCGAACGACGGGGGTTTGAGGATAACGTCGCGGCACTTGAGCGCGCGCTCAGCTATGAACTCATGAGTCGGGGAACCCGTGGCGACACCACGGATAACACCTTGCTGCAACGAGAAAACCACTTTCAGTGGCTATCCCCCAAACCGCTGGGCTATGCGGGCATTTACCCGACCCAGGCAGCACCAGCGCCTGGCACCTGGTATTGGGATAACCGCCGCAGTGAAGTTGTTTACTTACCCAAAACCGCTAATCGCATCAAACTCGCAGCCGTCAGCACGAACGGGCGATCAAAAATACGTACCGACGGATCGGCAAAAATACCCGAAGTGCGGTTACGCGTGGTACTGACAGGCAACGGGCATGCCCATCTGGAACCTACCCATACCTTTCAGTGGCAGACTGATTGACATGATAAACATCTTGCAGACAACGGATGGCATACTGATTGCTTAGCTTTACAAGGAAAAAGAGGAACGTGAGGTTTCTTGTCGTCTTTGGCAGCTCAAACATTCTTTTTTTATATATCATCCGCGCGATGCGTTGTCGTAAGTCGTAACCAAAACATAACATTTCACTTTCATTTCAACCAATAAGCTTTTTGTTGCACCCAACACCGAGGAGCAGTTCAATGCGTAAAAATAATCAAACCGGCTTTACCTTAATCGAACTCGTGGTGGTCATTACCATCCTGGGCATTCTGGCGGCGGTGGCCCTGCCGCGCTTCACGAATTTGCAACGTGATGCGCGTATCGCCAAACTCAATGCAGCACGCGGTGCGGTCGCTGCTGCTTCCGCTCTGGTGCACGGCACAGCCCTGGCGCGCGGTGGTGTAGCCGATACCGCGGCCTGCCCGGTCGCTCTCGGCTTTGGCCCGGCCATTGCCAACAATACGACCAACCTATGTACTGAATCAGGACGCGTGCAAATCCTGAATCTATACCCAACGGCCAATCTGGCAGGTATCGTTGATTCGGCAGGCCTGACATCCACCTTCCCGGCCACTGCGGCGGCATTAACTTCAGAACAAATGTCCACCACCGGTGGTGGTGCCGGCGCTGGTGCAGTGCTTACGATCCGCGTGAACGGCGGCACCAACCCGGCAACATGCTTCTTCACTTACACCGCACCAACCGTCGCTGGTGGTGCCGCCCTTATTGGTGCCACGACGCCAGCTTCGGCAAACGGCAATACAGCTGGCTGCTAACTCCAGCGTTTAATCAAAAAAGCCAGGCACTATTCGCCTGGCTTTTTTGATGCGTGCTTTGCCGGATAACGACGCTGCCAACACCCGGAATAAACGGAACACACCGCTGTGCCGCATCAAACTGCACCGTATCATCAACGCCGACTTTTCCCACGCCCAGTCTCGACCGTATCCCCAATTGCTTCAATTGGACAGGCTTTCGCGCTGATTTTATTCATTAAACCGATGCGCAACTTAGTATAGTTGCCGAAATAAAATTTCTTGGGTTTTATGCGCTCATTCTTCAAAACACTCCGCGAACCGGGCTGGCTGGCGATTACACAAAGTCCTCGCCGGTTCGATTTCGTGCGTGTCCAACGCACACCGGGGCGCTTGCCACAAGTACTGTTGGCAGAATCGATTGAGCGCAGCACAAATGATGCAAATCTTGAAACCATTGATGCGGCAACGCTTACCGCCCTCAAAAAAAGCCTGCGGCTGAATCAATACCGGCTGATTGCCGTGCTGGCCGCTGGCCAGTATCAGGCGATATTGACTGAAGTCATCGACGGACCACTGAATGAAGCGCGCGAGATCGCTCGCTGGAAGCTCAAGGATCAAGTGAGTTTCTCCGTAGATACCGCTGCAATTGACCTCTTGCCAGTTCCCCCTTTGGGACGATCGCCTCAGGTCTACGCTGTGCTGGCCCCTGAAACGGTGATGGCACCACTCGTGCAGTCTTTTCAGTCCGCCAAACTTGAACTGGCCGTGGTTGATCTGCCAGAGATTTCCCAACGCAACCTTTCCACCTTGCTCGAAGAGGAAGATCGTGGCTTGGCGATGCTCATTTTTGACGAATTCGAAGGTTTGCTGACTTTTACCTTTGGCGGTGAGCTGCTCGTCACAAGACATATTGAAATTTCTGCAGGACAGTTGCAGGCTGCCAATGCAGAGCGGCAAGAGCAACTGTTTGAACGCATCGCGCTGGATATCCAGCGCTCGCTGGATAACTTTGACCGCAACTACAGCAGCATATCGCTCTCGGGGCTTGTAGTTGGCACCCTTCCTGGTGTCGCGGGGTATATCGACTATCTGCGCAATAATCTGTCGATCAGTGTCACCGCCTTGAAGCTGACCGACATCGTTGACTTTAACGCCGTACCGGCACTCCTTGATCCGCAGCGCCAGTTCCAATGCCTGCGCGCTCTGGGGGCTGCCTTGCGTGAGGAACCACTCTCTTGAGCGCGCAAATCAATCTTTACCATGCGCGATTTTTAAAGGTTCACGACTGGCTGAACCTGAATAACCTGGCGTTGGCAGCGGTCGCTCTGTTCAGCATTCTGGGCTTGACCTCGTTAGTCGCCCATCATGATCTCTCACTGCAACAAAACCAGGCAGCTGCTGTCAGCACCGAGTTGGAGGCTGTTAATCAGGCACTCGACCAAGCCAACCAGTTAGCCAGCCAACCAGCCAATCCTCAGCTCTTGGCTGAAGTCAAGCACGCACAAACGGTGCTCACCCGCCGCGAAGAAATCGCCCGCCTTCTGGAGAGCGGTGCTGTTGGCAACAGCGGCGGATTTTCCGCCTACCTGCTGGGCTTTGCGCATCAAGTGCCTACCGGTTTATGGCTCACCGGCTTCACCTTGGGTGCTGGCGGCAGCGATATGGAAATTCGTGGCAGCACGTTCGATGAAAAAATTGTGCCGGATTACATTCGCCGTCTGGGGACCGAAAAAATCTTCCAGGGCCGCCAATTTTCAGCACTCAGTTTGCAACGCGATGCCTCGACCGATACGAATGCGAATGCAAATAACAATGCACCCAGTACCGCCCAAACAACCACAACCGGCGTATCACCAGCGCCGACTTTTAGTGGATCAGCCGCGCTGCCCAAGCAGGTCAATGCGCCCCGGCGACCGATTCATTTTGTATTGACGCCAACGCCAGTATCGCAAGAGGCCAAACCATGAACGCCATGACCGCGCTTCGTACTCGCTGGCAAAACTGGTGTGCGCAATTTCTCGCCCGACCGCGCCGGGAACGCGCGATTCTCGCCTTCGCCCTGCTCTTTGGCGGTGGGTTTTTACTATTTAATTTCGGCATCGATGCTGCCTGGCAGAAAACACGGGCAGCCCGGGCTGAAACGCAGTTCGCACATACCGAGTTATTGGAAAAAAAAGCGCAGCTTATCGCCATCCAGGCGGTGGCTGATCCTGATACTGCCAATCGGCGGCGTCTGGCGCAAATCAAAGAGGCCATGAATGCGGTCAATACCCGGTTATCCAGCTTTGAGCAGGGCATGGTTTCGCCCGCACGCATGCGAAATTTTCTGGAAGACCTGCTCGCGCGTAATCGTGGCGTTGAGCTGCTGGAATTTAAAACCCTGCTACCCGAAGTCATCGGTGCTCCCGCCAAAAACACCCCCGGCACAGATAACCAAACGTCTCTTCCGAACACCCCTGCCACACCCTCTGCCGATGGCATCTGGCAACATGGTATCGAGCTACGTCTCGCAGGCAGTTATCCTGACTTGCTAAATTATCTGACCAGTCTGGAAGCCATGCCACAACGCCTGATGTGGAACCGGCTGGAACTCAAAACCAAAACCTACCCACGAAACGAAATGGTGCTGCGCGTGTACACTTTAAGTCTGGATAAAGATTGGTTGGTCATGTGATGCGGTGGTCAATAGCAATGACTCTGTCTCTTTTAGCCCTGTCGGCAATCGCTCAGGTCGTCGATCCTACGCGCCCGGCCGATACGCCGCTGACTGATGGCGCATCGGCCGGCACTGACAATGGCCGTGGGCTGCAAGCCATTATTGTGCGGCCAGGAAAAAACCGATCGACCGCATTGATTGCCGGACAGACCGTGCGCATCGGCAGCCAAGTAGGTGAACAGCACGTCGTCAAAATTACAAACAATGAAGTGATCTTGCAGGGCGATAAAGGTCGGGAGGTTTTACAACTGATCCCCGCCATCAAAAAAACCCCGGTGACCAAACCGCGCGTCGCCACCCATCACGTAAAGCAACATCCGACGGGAACCCTTAAAAAATGACCAACTTTCTCCGCTGGCTTGGCGTCCTCTGTTTACTCCCTGCGCTGGTAGCTTGCTCTACCCCGCAGCGCAAAAATAATGAGGTGCTCAACCAGATTAACGATGTATTGTTGCAATCATCCGCAGACCGCAAGGCCCGCCCGGCAGCGCCTGATACGGCACTTATGCCGAGCCTTACACGGCCAGTGATCGCTCCGCCCAGTGAATCGCGGTTTGATTTATCTGTTGTCGATGCACCTGCCACTCAAGTGTTCATGGCGCTGGTTTCAGGCACACCCTACAGCATGCTGCTACCGCCCGATGTCAGCGGCAATATCACGGTCAACCTCAAAAACGTCACCGTTCTGGAGGCTCTGGATACGATACGTGAGCTGTTCGGTTATGAATATCGCATTCAGGGCAAACGCATCTTCATTGAATCCAACACCATGAAGACCCGCGTCTTTCAGATCAATTATCTGGCAAGTCATCGACAAGGCTCAAGCGATTTACGCGTGACAGGCAATTCAATCACCACCGGTGGCGGCGGTGCCGGAGGGTCTGCTACCCAGTCGACTCAAGCGACGGCGGGCGGTGGTGCCGCTTCCAGCGGTTCGCGCAGTAGCGATGCCAGCCGCGTGAGCATGAGCACTGATAGTGACTTTTGGGGCGATCTGAAAACTGCGTTAACAACCATTCTCGGTAACAATGAAGGACGCAGTGTCGTCATCAATGCCAACTCGGGTGTCGTCGTGGTGCGCGCCATGCCTGGCGAACTGGCGAGTATCGACAAGTATCTCAAAGCCACGCAGCTCATCGCTGACAGGCAGGTGATGATAGAAGCCAAGATTGTCGATGTTGCTCTTTCAGAGGGCTACCAATCCGGTATCAACTGGTCAACATTCAACGGCAAAAACCGGCGGGTATCAGCAGGCGTTGTACAGCCCGGCACAATTTTGCGCACGCAACCTGGCGAAGCCATCACCGGCACTTCTTCTGATGTTGTCGATGCAACAAACCGCGTGGATGAACTATTTTCCAAAAATGGCACAATTATCCCGGGCGCAGGTGGGTTGATCGCCGCAACGGCACTGGGGCAAGGCTTTCTGGGTCTTGCCTTTCAATCGGCAAACTTTGCAGCACTGCTGAATTTTCTGGAAACGCAAGGTAACGTCACGGTACTTTCCAGCCCGCGTATCGCAACGGTTAATAACCAAAAAGCCGTACTTAAAGTCGGCACGGATGAACTCTTTATTACTAATCTGACTACCTCGACAACCAGCACGGCAACAGGCACGGTCGTTACCCCCAGCTTGACGCTGGAGCCTTACTTCTCGGGTATTTCATTGGATGTCACGCCACAAATTGATGACGATGGCAACATCATCCTGCATGTGCATCCGATGGTCAGCGTGGTCACCGAAAAAAACAAGACCGTCAATCTGGGCACCCTGGGAGCATTCAGTCTGCCCTTGGCGACCAGCAACATCAATGAAACGGACAGCATTGTGCGTGTGCAGGACGGTAATATCGTCGCCATTGGTGGCCTGATGCGTCATGAGCAATCATCCGACCGCTCGCAGCTGCCTGGTGCGACTGGCATTGCTGCCAACTTGCTGGGGCAACGCAACAGCGGGCTGACCAAGCGCGAGTTGGTGATTCTGATCAAAACAACCATCATCAAAAATGATCAGGCCTGGACTCAGGATATCAATGCAGTACAAGAACGGCTGAAGTCCTACCAACCGACAACGGAAATCAAAAGCCAACCGTAAAGTGTCATGTATCTAAACCACTTCGGACTCGCTGAACTTCCCTTTGGCATCACGCCCGATACCAGTTTTATTTATTCCAACGATGCCCACCAGGAAGCACTGAACACGCTGCTCATCGGCCTCTCATCCGGTGAGGGATTCATCAAGATCACGGGGGAAGTCGGTACTGGCAAAACGCTGCTGTGCCGCCGCTTGCTATCCACACTGGGAGAAGACCATGTCGTCGCGTACTTGCCCAACCCGATGCTGGATCCACGCGCACTACTGGGCGCAATTGCCGAAGAACTGGGCCTGACGCTGGCAGAGGCACTGCATGATCCCAGCTTTCAGTTGATCAAGATCATCAACCGGCATCTGCTGGAACAGGCAGCTATCGGGAAAAAAGTGGTGATGGTATTGGACGAGGCACAATGCATGCCGCTGGAAAGCCTGGAAACCCTGCGCTTGCTGTCGAATCTGGAAA
>ERZ795061.4744-NODE-4744-length-11385-cov-5.179170_pt1 | contig 11385 bp, 8 predicted proteins | sample MGYA00375145_ERZ795061 | MGnify/ENA primary metagenome ERZ795061 (study PRJEB30190, sample SAMN05720144) | anaerobic digester metagenome | isolation source: active sludge of municipal wastewater-treating anaerobic digesters | place: USA | collected 2014-12-22 ... | reverse complement strand
TAAGTTTTTCGTACGATACGCTTGCTCAAAAAACAGTAGTAACAGATCATTTTGATAATGGCGGCACCAACCAGGTAACCACTTATACGTATCAAAAAACAGAAAATTTAGGATGGATAACCTCCATGTCGGGTAATTGCTGCGGTTATAATATTAATTACGAGTATGATGACCAGGGCAATCAAACAAAAATGACCGATGCCAATGGCCGGGTTTATAAATATACCTATGATGGGAATGGTAATATGCTTACTGCCACAGACCCATTGAACCAGGTAAGCAGCTATACTTATTCTGGGAATCATAATAAGATAACAAGTTACAAAGACAATAAAGGATTTTTATATACCCTCTCTTACGATGCTGCCGGCAACCTTACCCAATTGATAACGCCGGGCAATAATATTTATACAGCAACATACAATGCCAAAGGAGATATCATCAGCAGTACCGATCCCAAAGGAAATATTTTTACTTACAATTACGATGCCTATGGTAACCCTGCTAATGTAACCGGGCCAAATGGGTACAACGCAACTTTATCTTTTGATGCCCGTGGAAACCTGCTGGCCTATACAGATGCCCGTGGAAATAACAGCAGCGCCGAGTACGATATTTTAAACCGGCTGAAAAAAATTACCGACCCTATTAATAATAACGTGCAGTTTACTTATGATGCCAATGGAAACATTGTTTCTGTGCTGAATAAGAATAATGAACCTTCTATTATTAATTATGATGCCAGCGACCGGATGGTTAAGATCACTGGCCCAACCGGCAACAAGGTAAACTTAGGCTATGATGCCATGGATAACCTGACCAGTATAAAAAACGCACTGGGGCATGAAACAAAGTTTTCCTACGATACGAGGAACAGGCTTAAAGCATCGAAAGATCCGCAAAATAACAGCAGGGGTATGAGTTATGATGCTAATGGCAATGTGACCAGCATCACAATGCCCAACGGGCAAACAGTTCACTATACCTATGATGCACTGAACAGGGTAACGGCGATAAGCGATAATAATGGCATCATTGCGTCGATCGTTTATGATAAGAACAACAATATAACCAGCTATACCAATGGCGCCGGCGCTACCACTTCTGCCATATATGACAGCCTCAACCGCATCAAACAAATTACCGATCCTTTAGGCAACAGTGCTGCATACATCTATGATAAGAATAACAACATAATAGCTGTAACAGACCGAAACGGTTTTACGAGCCATTATACCTACGACAGCCTGGACCGGGTAAAAACCTTTACCAATAACAATGGCTTTGTTATTACAGTGGGGTACGATGCCATGAGTAATGTTGTATCGCTGAAGGACTAGAATAACAATACAACCACGTACACCTACGATAACCTGAACAGGAGAAAAAGAATGACCTATCCGGATGGCAGTTTCAATGAATATACCTATGATAATAAAGGGAATGTTATTTCCAACCGGCTTACAGATGGCACCATCGTCAACTTCCTGTACGATACACTGAACAGGGTTATTGCCCGCCAGTTACCGGGTGGAGAAAGCTTTACCTACAGTTACGATGCGTTAGGCAGGATAATATCGGCAACCAATAATGCCGGTACGGTTACACTTACCTATGATGCACTCAACCGCATCACATCCGAAACATTCGATGGCAGGACAACCAGCTACCAGTACAATATTGCAGGCCGTACACAAACTTTGATTTACCCCGATGGCAGTACGGTAATAAAAGAATATGATACCCGCAACCGGCTGGTAAAGATTCTGAAAGACAGTGTTGTCATTGTTGAATATGCATACAACAATGACAACCAATTAACGAACAAAACTTTTGCAAACGGAGTAACCAGTAATATGCAGTACGATTTTGCAAACCGGTTAACAAGCATCTCCACAGCTAACGGAACTATTCAGAATACATCATTTACTTACGACAAGGAGATGAATAAAACAGCGATAAACCGGTTAAATAATCCATCCTTGTCCGAGCAATTTACTTATGACAATGGTTACCGCCTTACCAATTATAAAAGAGGCCCGGTCGGTTCGCCGGTAACACAGAATAGTTATACCTATGATGCGGTGGGCAACAGAACCCTTGCTAATATCAACGGAACCATCAGCAATTACAGCATCAACAACCTTAACCAGATCACGGCTGTAAGTGGCGGGCAAAATGTATCATTTACGTATGATGGCCGTGGCAATCTTACATTCGATGGTATCTTTTATAAATTATACGATGCCGAAGGCCGCCTGATAAGCGACTCTTCTTCGCCAACCAATGTTATTAATTATACTTACGATGCCTTTAACCGCCGGGTGATAAAAAACAGCAACGGCATCGCCTTAAAATATGGGTACAGCGGCCTGTCGCAGATAGAGGAGCGTGATGCAGGCAATGCTTTGTTGAATAGCACCGTGTTCACCGGATTTTTATCTCCGGTGGTGAATGATAAAGGCGGAAGTCGTTTTTATTTCCATCAGAATGAATTGAATTCGGTGGAAGCTATTACCAAAAGCAACGGCGGCCTGGCCGAGCAATACCGATATGATGTGTATGGCAAACCATCCCGGTACGACAGCCTGAACAATCCCATGCCTGCCTCCATTACAGGCAACCGCTTTGGCTTTACCGGGCAGGAGTATGACAGCGCTTCGGGCAGTTATCATTTTTTCTTCCGCAATTATTCACCGGCTACGGGTGTTTTTAACCAGCGTGATTTAATTGAGTATGGAGATGGTATGGGCATGTATCAATATGTGGGTAATAACCCGGCGAATGGTGTGGATGTGATGGGGTTGGAGACATCGGATCCCTGCATAAATATTACCGACGTAAAAAAAATAAGGATCATTCCAAGAAACCTTATTATTTCTCAGCAGGACAAAGTAGTAAAAGAAGCATATATGGGATTTAAAAAAGTACCGGTTTTTGGACACCTGGCAGCAGGCGTGATGGCAGATAGCAAATTCTATAGGGATGCTAAAGTTGGTGATGGGGCTGTGGGTGGAAACCAGTATTATTTTGACGGCCAGATAATGGCCAATTACGATGTGAATTATTATTTCACATCATATGCCAATGCTTCACGGGGATGGGGGTCATCTGATATTGGATTGCAGATCTCTGCATGGAATATTGGCTTCAAGGGTGTTGTAGAACCAGCATTGAATGAAACTAAAAGCGCTTTTACAGGCGAAAATTACGATGCCATGTCCGCCTTTAATGGAAAATGGCAGGAAAACCCTCTGAAAATGGAGATGGGTTTTAAAGGATACAAGGATTTCCATTCTGATCTAAGAACAGAAAATCTTACAATGAAACAGATCCCTAGTGAATTCCAATTCAAGCAAACCGGGTATGGAGAATGGTGGCCGGTTCTTAATCCGAAAACAGGTGAGGTAACGTACGAGTTCTTCCTAAGCAAAGATCTTCTTGATAATGAAGTAATGATCCAAAAAGCCTTGAAGGACCTTGGTAAGAACCCTTGCGATCAAGGCGGTTCCCGTAAACCCAGCCCAGGAAACAACAGTGGTCAAACCGCCAACACAGAAATCGTCACCTCTAACGATCCCAACGCCATCATTGGTCCGGCCGGGCAACCCGATGTACACTGGGTAAGCGTAAAAGACCGGATGCCCTATACCATCCAGTATGAAAACTCCACCGAAGCAACGGCCCCGGCAAAATATGTTCGCATCACCACGCCCATTGAACCCAAACAGGATGCCGGTACTTTTTTACTCGGCGATTTTGGATTCAACAGCACCACCTTTAGTGTGCCGGCCAATACATCGTCTTATTACAACCGGCTGGATGTAAGAGATTCTCTCGGGCTGTATGTAGATATTACCGCTGGTTACGACCAGATCAATAATGTAGCCTTCTGGGAGTTCCAGTCCATAGACCCCATCACCCTGATGCCACCTGCCGATCCATTAAAAGGTTTCTTATTGCTGCAGGACAGTAGCTCGCTGGTGAACGGGCATGGTTTTGTAAACTTCAGCATCAAACCAAAACAAAATGCACTCACGCTGGATACCATCGGCGCCCGGGCAGATATCGTTTTTGATGAAAACGATACCATTCCCACAAATATTTATACCAATACCATCGATGCATTTGCACCAACCAGTCATATGAATGCCATTACATCCACCTCTAATCCCATCACAATCAGCTGGAGCGGTACAGATGATACCGGTGGCTGCGGAATAGATTATTACAGTATTTATATTTCAACAGACGGGGTTAATTATACCCTTTTCATACCAAGGATCAGCCGTACAGATACAAGTTTCTACCTGCCCCCGGATTCAACCTATTGTTTCTTTGTTCTGGCCACCGACCGGGTTGGTAATAAAGAAACACTGAGGCCCGGCGAAATAAAATGTACCTATGTGGGTCCGCCATTGCCGGTAACCTGGTTATACTTTAAAGGGAAAACCGTTTCAAAAGATAATATACTCGATTGGGCAACCGCCAACGAGCAAAACAGTAAACTGTTTGAAGTGGAACGCAGTCTTACCGGAACAAATTTCAGCCGCATAGGAACCATAAATGCAACCGGTAACAGCAGCCAGACAAATACCTATCAGTATACCGATCGTAATATAGACAGGCTTAACAGCGAGTTTATGTTCTATCGTTTAAAACAAATTGATCTCGATGGTAAGTTCAATTACAGCAATATCGTTCGCCTGCGGTACAATGAAAAAAATACTGCCAATACTATTGTTTATCCCAATCCAACACCAGGCTCCATTACCATACTGGTTGGCAGCAATACGCTGATCGGAACCGTTGCTGCACTTTATGATATCAACGGAAGGTTGCTGGAGAATATTAAGATCAGCAATAGCAGCCAGCAGGTTGACCTGGGCAAATATGTGAACGGTGTTTACTTTATCAGGCTAAGCAATAAAGAGGTTTTAAGAATAATAAAACAATAACGGGTTTATCATCTATTAAAAATGCATAAGAAAGACCTGCTGATCATACTGGCACTTGTTGCACTGATCGTTTTCGGGTAAAGAAACCATCCCTGCCAGGGCTGATTTTGATACCTTTGCTTTATGGCAGTACTTAACATCGAATTCAAGGCCTCCACCAGTAAACTTGCTGAGCTGGAGGCCTTGCTTCAGCAACACGATCCCTTATTCATTGGCGAAGATCACCAGGTGGATACTTACTTCAATGTACCTTCCGGCCGGTTAAAACTCCGCGAAGGAAATATAGAAAATGCGCTGATCCATTATGAACGGGAAGATACCGCCGGCGCCAAAGCCAGTCGTGTTCTATTGTATCATCACAAACCCGATAAAGCGTTAAAAGATATACTCATCAAAACGCTGGGCATAAAAGCCGTGGTGGATAAACGGCGCCGGATCTATTTCATCAGCAACGTAAAATTTCATTTCGACACGGTGGATGGACTCGGAACTTTTGTGGAAACAGAAGCCATTGATAAGGATGGAAGCATTGGAAAAGAAAAACTTCAGGCACAGTGTGATCAATACGCAGCTTTATTTGGTTTTACGGATGAAGATTATTGTTCGGTTTCCTATAGTGATATGGTTTTACAGAATGTTCCCTGATTTTACCACAGAGAACACAAAGTTTTTTCACGGAGGACACTGAGAGTTCTCGTGTCCTCCGTGTTGTATTTTCTCTGTGGTAAAAATAAACTTCCCCATTATCTTTGCCCCATGGCAGAAGACTTAACCATCGCACAGGGAACAAAAGAAGAGATCTATCAATCCCTCATTCCGCAAATAAAAGGATTGCTTGACGGCGAACCCGATCTTATTGCCAACCTGGCAAATGTTTCCGCAGCATTAAAAGAACAGTTTGGCTGGTTATGGGTTGGGTTTTATTTAGTGAAGCCCTCTGGCTCCGCCCAGGATGATGAACTGGTTCTTGGGCCCTTCCAGGGACCGGTGGCCTGCACAAGAATAAAAAAAGGAAGGGGCGTTTGCGGAACATCCTGGCAAAAAGCAGAAACAGTAATAGTTGATGACGTAGAAAAATTCCCGGGGCATATTGCCTGCAGCAGTTTATCCAGGTCAGAGATCGTGGTGCCCATCATACGCAATAATGAAGTGATTGCTGTTTTAGATGTGGATAGTGAATCGCTGGCTCAATTCGATCAAACAGATAAAATATTCCTGGAAGAGATTATTTCTTTGATCCATTTTTAGGATCCGGCGCATTATCCTTCCAGCCCCAAAGATAGCGGCAGGCATATGTTCTGTAAGGGCTCCATCTTTTTGAAACAGCCAGCATTTTTTCTTTCATCTGCTTTTTATCTTCCGCTTCGATCTTATACAGTTTGCACATAGCCTGTTGAATGCCCAGGTCGTCCAGCGCAAACACATCTTCCCTTCCAAGGGTGAACATCAGCACCATTTCAACGGTCCATTGTCCCACCCCTTTTATTTGCGTAAGGTATTTGATCACTTCCTCATTACTCATCCTGTGCAATTTTGCATCGGTGATCTGCTCTTCCATAAAGAACCGGCATACGTTCAGCACATAGTTTGCCTTGGCATTGCTGAGTCCGATTGCCCTTAACGTTTCAAAAGGCGTTTCTACGATCTGCGCTGCCTGGGGCTCTCTGCCTTTATACAGATCCAGGAAACGGCGGTGAAACACATCAGCCACTTTGGTACTCAGTTGCTGGCTCATAATGGAATAACAGAGATGCAGGTATACTTTTTTTCTTTTTTCAAGAACAAAGGGTTCCTGGAGGTCGATGATCTTCTTAAGTTTTTTGTCTTTGGAAAGGTGGGCAATATGCTGCATCCGGATAATTTTCCCGAATATCTGCTTTTTTTAAACAGCCTGCTCAGGCATCGGCCCATTGTTTGAACTCCGCCACCCGTTCCCGGCTTATGATCATTTCTTCGGCAACAGCCAGTCCTTTTAAATGCAACTTAAGCCGGTTGTTATGATAGGGCTTTACCTGTTCAATCACACCGGCATGTATGATGATCTTTCGGCTGAGCCGGAAAAAATCACGGGGGTTCAGTTCGCTCTCCAGTTTTTCCATGGTGCTGTTGATCACAAAACGGTTTCCTTCCCTGTCTATCAGGTAAACAATCTTATTGTCGGCGGCAAAATATGCCACTTCTGAGGCCGGAATAAAAAAAAGGCGCTGGCCAACCTTGGCCAAAAACCGGTTTCGGTAATTACCCGGGCTGTTGTCTTTTACCTGTTCCACCAGTAAGCGGTAATCTTTTGGTTTAAAGATATCGGTAAGCCTTTTGTATTTGTTAAGGGCTGCAGCAAGCGCTTCAGCCGTAACCGGCTTTAAAATATAATCAATACTGAAAAGCTTGAAGGCATCCACCGCATAGTTTTCATATGCAGTAATGAAGATGACGGGCTTTTGTGTTTGCGTGCGTCTGAATATTTCAAAGCTCTCCCCGTCGGAGAGGTGAATGTCGAGCAGGATAATGTCTGGATGTGGTTTGGTATTCAACCAGTTCACGGTTTCTTCCACACTTTCGAGGCAACCTGCAATATGAATAGAGGGATCATACGCATGTACCAGCGCCTGGAGCCGTTCCTGCGCAAGCTGTTCGTCTTCCACAATTAAAATATTCATACTCCTGTTCAGTTTAAACTCAGCAAGGGCAATGTAACGGTAAAGCATTTCTCGTCTTTACACACTTCTACATTTCTGCCGCTCACCAGCCGGTATCGTTTAATGATATTATTAAGTCCGATCTTAGTTGAATTGTCAACGGAGTCACGAAGCTGCAGGTTGTTGGATACAACGATCGTGTTGTTTCCGTTTGCATGCACCTGTATATGCAGCGGGCGGCTCCTGCTCACTACGTTGTGCTTGATGGCATTTTCGATAAGCATCTGAATAGAGGCCGGTATGATATAAAAGTTTTCCCGGTCCGGCGGTATGTCTACCGAAATATCCAGGCCTTCTGCAAATCGTTTTTTCAGCAAAAAGATATAAGGCTTGATATAATCCAGTTCTGTTTTAATGTTCACCAGTTCCTTATCATGGTTGTTAAGTATATAACGGAACACTTTACTGAACTCTTCAATAAAACGGTTGGCTTCTTCGGTGTTTTTCATTACCAGCGCCGAGAGTACATTGAGATTGTTGAATAAAAAATGCGGGTTGATCTGGCTTTTTACCAGCTGCAGTTCGGCCTGTGCCGACATCCGCTTCAGTTCTTCCGCTTCCATCCACTTTGTTTTATACTCCGTGAAATAATATTTGATGGCATTGAGCAAATGAAACAGCAGGTTGGCCAGCCAGGCATAGATGAGGTTTAACTTCAGCGGTATAATGGTTTCTGCAACGGTATGATTGTGCAGCACCATGCTCACCAGAAAAACAATCCCGGTGGTAAGTATGGTTGTAAGCACCGTGGCAACGGCAAAAAATATCCCCAGCGCCTTTATCTTGTTTTTCTGCCGGTGAAGGATCTTGCTGAACAATGGTTCCAGCAGCCGGCTGCCTTCCCAGACACTCCCCGTTATTAAAGCGATGGTGCCAAATGCATAATACCACTCAATAGCGATATCAAAATAGGTATACACTTCACACAATACCGTATTGAGGTAGGTATATACGGTAAGTCCCAGGATGAACAAATATCTGTTCTTGTGTGAAAACATAACAGCCGGTTATATTAAGACATCAACGGTGAAATCATGAAATTGTTCACCGTTGATGCCGTTCTTTAAATCAATATCAGGGTAACAGAACCCGGTCGATGGCATGCACCACCCCATTGCGGCACATAATATTAGTGGCCACGATATTGGAGCGGTTACCGGCATTTCCATTACCGGTGATGGAGGGCCCGCCGCCTGCTGCAAGATTAACGACGGTATTTCCGCCGGCCAGCATTTGCAGGTTTCCGTTCGACAGGTCAGATGAGAAAGCTCTTCCGCCCACCACGTGGTACCGTAATACAGCCAGCAGCGTTGCCACAGGAATATTATTTATATCGTTGGTTCCCAATGCGCCCAGCAGTTGAGTAAATGCCGCATTGGTGGGGGCAAACACGGTGATGGTTGCACTGCTTAACGTACTGATAAGATTAGGATCTCCACCCGGGGCATTATTGGCTCTTACAATGGCTTTTACCAATGAATCAAGACCAGAGCCTGGCGCTTGTGCAGTGGCTACTATATTGCCGGATGGTTTATTCAATGCCTTTTCCAGCATATGGATAACCCCATTGTCTGCATCAACATCGGCTTTTACAACAGCAATACCATTTACATAAACACCGGAAGCTTTCCGGGTAACAAAAACAGAATCCCCGCCTGCTGTTATCACTTTTGCATTCGGCCCGGCAGGAACATCGCCGGATAAAACTTTGGCGCCAAGGGTATGATACAATAAAAGCGATTTAAGCTGGTCAGGGGTTAATGCAGCAACGGTGGCGGAAGTGATTCCGGCAGCCGCAAAGGAAGCATTGTCAGGAGCAAATACAGTGAAAGGACCAGCTCCTTTAAGGGTACCGTCAAGACCGGCCTTTACCACTGCTTCTTTGAGCACACTGAAGGTGGGTGTATTCGCCACCACATCGGTGATGGTATTGGGGGCCTGGGTTAGCATTTCATCATCGTCTTTTTTGCAGGAGGCGAGGCTGATAACCGCCCCTGAAAAAATCAATAGTAATAATTTGTTGATTGTTGTTTTCATTGTTGAATGATTTTGGTTTGTACTCATATCAACAAAAAACAACCCGGCCAGATCCGCCTCGGGGAGTGGGTTGTAAAACTTCAGGAGTGAACCGCCGGTTTTGTTGTGTGAAAAAGGCCGCCCCGGAGAGGCGGCCTTTAAAAAAGCTTTTCCTGTATCTATTCTGTGCTCCAGCTCATCTCCCCGCCTTTCTCATCCTTTAAACTGATGCCCACAGAAGCAAGCTGGTTACGTATCTTATCACTGGTGGCAAAATCCCTTTTAGCTTTCGCTTCTTTTCTTATTTCTATCAGCAGCTCCATCACATCGCCCAGTTTTCCATCACCGGAAGGGGTGTTCTTTAATCCGAAAATATCTTCCAGGTACAATTTGAATTTTTGCTGAAGATGCAATAGTGCCGCAGAAGAAATAGCATCCGCTTTTATCAACCCGTCCTTTATTGAATTGATCACCGGTACCAGTTCAAACATGTTGCCTAAAACTTTGGCAGTATTGAAATCATCATTCATGAACTCGTCAAATTCATTCAACAGCTTATTTACTTTTGCCTCCAGTTCCTGGTCGGTTGCTGCTCCCTTGGCGCTCACTGCCTGCAGCTTCTTCAGCACTTCATAGGCATCCCACAAACGCTTCAACCCCTTTTCTGATGCCTGCAATGCTTCATTACTAAAATCGAGCGTACTGCGGTAATGTGTTTGCAGCATAAAGAAGCGTACCACGATCGGAGGATATGCCTTTTCTAAAAGCGGGTGATTGCCGGTAAATAATTCTTCGGGTAAAAATCCATTGCCCAGCGATTTACTCATCCGGGTTCCGTTCACCGTAAGCATGTTGGTGTGCATCCAGTAATTGGCCGGGCTGGTATGATAGCACGCCTGGCTTTGTGCGATCTCGTTTGTATGATGTGTGGCGGCAAGGTCCATTCCGCCGCCGTGTATGTCAAATTTCTTTCCCAGGTATTTTTCACTCATGGCCGAGCATTCAATATGCCATCCCGGAAAACCCATACCCCAGGGACTTGGCCACTGCATCAGGTGCTCAGGCTTTGCTTTTATCCAAAGCGCAAAGTCAAGTCTTCCTTTTTTTTCATCCTGCCCACCCAGTTCTCTTGTTCCTTCCAGCAGGTCTTCCATTTTACGGTTGGTTAAAATGCCATAGGGTTGTTCTTTGTTGTATTTCTCCACATCAAAATAAATGGTGCCGTTCACTTCGTAAGCATACCCGTTCTCCAGTATCTGCCTGGTCATTTCTATCTGCTCGGCAATATGACCGGTTGCTGTAGGTTCAATGGATGGGGGCAGGTTGTTCAGCAACTGCATCACGTGGCGAAAGCCCAGCGTGTATTTCTGAACGATCTCCATCGGTTCCAGTTGCTGCAGCCGGGCTATCTTGCTGAATTTGTCATCGCCTTCATCGCGGTCGCCTTCCAAATGGCCGGCATCGGTTATGTTGCGTACATAACGAACCTTATAACCCAATGAAAGCAGGTAACGGTAAATAATATCAAACGAAATAAAAGTGCGGCAGTTGCCCAAATGTACATCACTGTAAACCGTGGGACCGCACACATACATGCCTACATGGCCCGGCGTAATGGGTTTGAATTCTTCTTTCTCTCTGGAGAGGGTATTATATATTTTTAAAGACATGAGTGATTTGTGATTTGTAGTTTGTGGTTATTACGCCGGCGGTTG